>Ga0182037_10001366_pt1 | contig 12731 bp, 9 predicted proteins | sample sta12Cox44000082_FD_125974 | JGI IMG/M metagenome (GOLD analysis project Ga0182037, IMG submission 125974) | Lab enrichment of tropical soil microbial communities from Luquillo Experimental Forest, Puerto Rico - statoxic.12C.oxic.44.000.082 | ecosystem: Environmental > Terrestrial > Soil >... | reverse complement strand
GCGAGTCTAGGAGCGATCGCAAGCCCGGCGAAGCCGGGCGCAGCGGGTCGCGACCGTCAGGCCAGGAGCGATCGCAAGCCCGGCGAAGCCGGGCGCAGCGGGTCGCGACCGTCAGGCCAGGAGCGATCGCAAGCCCGGCGAAGCCGGGCGCAGCGGGTCGCGACCTTCAGGCTAGGAGCGATCGCAAGCGCGGCGAAGCCGGGCGCAGCGGGTCGCGACCGTCAGCGTAGGAGTAGAAAGAACGAGTGGCTGAACTGAAACTGGGATATAAAGCGTCCGCTGAGCAATTCGCACCGCGCGAGCTCGTCGAACTGGCCGTCGCCGCCGAAGGTCACGGCATGGATAGCGCAACCGTCAGCGACCACTTCCAGCCGTGGCGACACGAGGGCGGGCACGCGCCATTCTCGCTGGCCTGGCTGACCGCCGTCGGCGAACGCACCAAGCGGATCATTCTGGGCACCTCGGTGCTCACTCCGACCTTTCGGTACAACCCGGCCGTCATCGCACAGGCCTTCGCCACGATGGCCTGCCTGTACCCCGACCGCGTCTTCCTCGGGGTCGGCACCGGCGAGGCGCTGAACGAGATCGCGACCGGATACCAGGGCGAATGGCCGGAGTTCAAGGAGCGGTTCGCGCGGTTGCGCGAGTCCGTGCGGTTGATGCGCGAGCTGTGGCGCGGCGACCGCGTCGACTTCGACGGCGAGTACTACCGGCTCAAGGGCGCTTCGATCTACGACGTGCCCGAGGGCGGTGTGCCGGTCTACATCGCCGCCGGCGGCCCGGCGGTGGCCAAATACGCGGGACGCGCCGGCGACGGCTTCATCTGCACCTCCGGCAAGGGCGAGGAACTCTACAAGGACAAGCTGATGCCGGCGGTCAAGGAGGGGGCCGCGGCCGCCGACCGGAACGTCGACGACATCGACAAGATGATCGAGATCAAGATCTCCTACGATCCCGACCCGGAGCTGGCGCTGAACAACACCCGGTTCTGGGCGCCGCTGTCACTGACCGCCGAGCAGAAGCACAGCATCGACGATCCGATCGAAATGGAAAAGGCCGCCGACGCGCTGCCGATCGAGCAGGTGGCCAAGCGCTGGATCGTCGCGTCGGATCCCGACGAGGCGGTCGAAAAGGTCGGCCAGTACGTGACCTGGGGCCTCAACCACCTGGTGTTCCATGCGCCCGGACATGACCAGAGCCGGTTCCTGGATCTTTTCGAGAAGGACCTGGCGCCGAGGCTGCGGCGGCTGGCCTGAAAGGCGGGCGGGTGGCCGCTTCGGCGATCTACGTCGCCGCGCCCGAGCCGGAGACCGGCAAGTCGACGATCGCGCTTGGGCTGCTACACCGATTGACCGCGACGGTCGCCAAGGTCGGTGTGTTCCGGCCGATTACGCGGCTCGGTGAGGACCGCGACTACATCCTGGAATTGTTGCTGGAGCACACCACGGCAGGGCTGCCCTACGAGCAGTGCGTCGGCGTGACCTATCAGCAGCTGCACGTCGACAGCGACGCCGCGATCGCCATCATCGTCGACTCCTACCACGCGATGGCCGAAAACTGCGACGTGGTGGTGGTCGTCGGCAGCGACTACACCGACGTGACCAGGCCCGCCGAGCTCTCGGTCAACGCGCGCATCGCGGTCAACCTCGGTGCGCCGGTGCTGCTGACGGTGAGCGGCAAGGACCGGACCCCCGAGGAGGTCGCCAGTGTCGTCGAGGTCTGCTTGCCCGAACTGATTGCCCAGCACGCCCACACCGCGGCTGTGGTGGCCAACCGGTGCGAGCCGGCGGAGTTGGCGGCGGTTGCTCAGGCGCTGCGCCCGTTCGCCCAGCGCAGCTACGTGCTGCCCGAAGACCCGTTGCTGTCGGCGCCGACGGTGGCCGAGCTCGAGAAGGCGGTGAGCGGTACTCCGGTCAGCGGCGAGGCGTCACTGCGGGAACGCGAGGTGATGGCCATGATGGTCGCCGGGATGACCGCCGACCACGTGCTGGAACGGCTGCGCGACGGTATGGCGGTCATTACCCCCGGCGATCGCTCGGATGTGGTGCTTGCCGTCGCCAGCGCCCATGCGGCAGAGGGATTTCCGTCCCTGTCGTGCATCGTCCTCAACGGCGGGTTCGAGCTGCATCCATCAATCGCGGCCCTGGTTTCGGGCCTGCGGCTGCGGCTACCCATCGTTGCCACCGCGTTGGGCACCTACGAAACTGCGAGCGCGGCGGCCTCGGCCCGGGGCCGGGTCACGGCAACCTCGCAGCACAAGATCGACACCGCGCTGGACTTGATGGACCGCCACGTCGACATCACGGATCTGCTGGCGCAGCTTGCCATTCCGATTCCGACCGTGACCACACCCGCGATGTTCATCCACCGGCTGACGTTGCAAGCGCGCTCGGACCGCAAGCGCATCGTGCTGCCCGAAGGTGACGATGATCGGATCCTGAAGGCGGCCGGACGCGTGCTGAAACGCGGTGTCGCGGACCTGACCATCTTGGGCGACGAAGCCCGAATCCGGCTCCGTTCGGCAGAGCTCGGTGTGGACCTGGATAACGCGAAGGTGATCGACCCGCTTACCAGCGAATCGCGCGACCGGTTCGCCGACCAGTACGCCGAGTTGCGCAAGGCCAAGGGAATCAGCGTCGAGCAGGCTCGCGAGATCATGCGCGACGCCACGTATTTCGGCACCATGCTGGTGCACGACGGCGTGGTCGACGGCATGGTATCCGGCGCAGCCCACACCACAGCGCACACCGTCCGGCCGGCATTCGAGATAATAAGGACTGTCCCGGACGTCTCGACGGTGTCCAGCATTTTCTTGATGTGCCTGCCCGATCGGGTCCTGGCATACGGCGATTGCGCGATCATCCCGAACCCGACACGGGAACAGCTCGCCGACATCGCGATCAGTTCCGCGCGCACCGCGGCACGGTTCGGCATCGAGCCCCGAGTGGCCATGCTGTCCTACTCGACCGGCGACTCCGGCGCCGGTGCCGACGTCGACAAGGTAAGGGCGGCAACGGAATTAGTACGGCAGCGGGCCCCGCAGTTGCTGGTCGAGGGGCCCATCCAATACGACGCCGCGATAGAGCCGTCGGTCGCGGCCACCAAGCTGCGCGATTCACCGGTGGCCGGTCGCGCCACCGTGCTGATCTTTCCCGACCTCAACACCGGTAACAACACGTACAAGGCGGTGCAGCGCAGCGCCGGGGCGATCGCGATCGGCCCGGTGCTACAGGGATTGCGCAAGCCGGTGAACGATCTGTCCCGGGGTGCGCTGGTCGAGGACATCGTGAATACCATTGCCATCACCGCGATCCAGGCGCAGGGTGTCGGTAATGGCAACTAGCGTATTGGTGATCAACTGCGGCTCATCATCCCTGAAATTCAAGCTGTTAGAGCCGGATTCGGGTGTGGCGCGCGCCAGCGGCAACGTCGAGCAAATCGGGGAAGGCTCTGGCCCCTCGTCGGTACCCGACCACGAGGCGGCCCTGCAGCGCGCGTTCGACATGTTGGCCGACGACGGTGTGGACATCCAGAACTGCGGGCTGGTGGCGGTCGGTCATCGAGTCGTTCACGGCGGCAACGAGTTCTGCCAGCCGACGTTGTTGGACGACACGATCATCGCCGCGCTGAAAGGGCTGTCGGAGCTGGCCCCGTTGCACAATCCTCCCGCGCTGACGGGAATCGAGGTGGCGCGAAGGTTGCTGCCGAATGTCCCACACGTGGCGGTATTCGACACTGCGTTCTTCCACGACATGCCACCCGCGGCCTCGACCTACGCCATCGACAGCGCATTGGCAGAGCGGTGGCAGATCCGCCGCTACGGGTTTCACGGCACGTCGCACCGGTACGTCAGCGAGCAGGCCGCCGCGTTTCTGGGCAGACCGCGCGCGAGCCTGAAACAGATTGTGCTGCACCTTGGTAACGGCGCCTCGGCCTCGGCGATCGCCGGCACCCGACCGATCGACACGTCGATGGGCCTCACCCCGCTGGAGGGCCTGGTGATGGGCACCCGCAGCGGTGATATCGACCCCGGCGTCATCAGCTACCTGTGGCGCACCGCGAAGATGGACGTCGACGAGATCGAGTCGATGCTCAACTACCGGTCCGGGGTGTTGGGCCTGGCCGGCGAGCGGGACTTTCGACGGCTGCGGACAATGATCGAATCCGGTGACGCGTCGGCCCAATTGGCTTACAGCGTCTTCATTCACCGGTTACGCAAGTACATCGGCGCCTACCTGGCGGTGCTGGGACATACCGACGTGATCAGCTTCACCGCCGGGATCGGTGAGAACGTTCCGGCGGTGCGTCGCGACGCGGTGGCCGGCCTGGAGGAGTTGGGGATCGTGCTCGATGAGCACCGCAACCTGAGCGGCGGCAAAAGCGCGCGGCAGATCTCCGGCGACGACTCACCGATCGCCGTGCTGGTGGTCCCGACCAACGAAGAACTGGCCATCGCCCGCGACTGTGTCAGCCTGCTAAGCGGTTAAGAAGCCCAGGCTTCTTCGTCCTGCCCCGACCGATGGTGTGGGATCGGCCGCGACCGTTCTCTTCAGCAGCTCGTAGTAGACATCGCGAAAGTCGGTGGTGAACTTCAGGTCTCCGTTGTCAAGATTGGTGAGGCTGGGTTCCTCGCCGTAGAAGCCGCCTCTGACCGGAATGCCGGCGACGAAAACCGGACCGGCGGTTCCGTGATCGGTGCCTTGAGAAGCGTTGGCGCGCACCCGGCGGCCGAATTCCGAATATGCCAGCAAGACAACATTTTTGCCGTACGGGTCGGCGGACATCTCCTGCAGGAATCGGGCGACGGCCTCGTCTAGGGTTTGCAGCAGGCGCTGCTGGGTCGCGCGTTCGTTGGCGTGGGTGTCGAACCCGCCCAATTGAACGGTGTATACCCGGGTCGGGACGCGGGCCTTCACCGCGCTGGCCACCATGCTCAGCTGCGTGGCCAGCGAATTGCGGCCCTCATCGGACGGTTTGACCGACGCGAAGGCGGTGTCGGCGGTGCGCGCGGCACGGTAGGCCTTGCATACGGCTGCCATCGCGGGGGTGTCGTTAGGGTCGTCGTTACCCAGCGCGGTCATGATCGCGTCGAATTTCTCCGCTTTGCCCGCAGCTCCTCCGGGCGAAAGCGCTGCCGCCGTGTACTTCTCGCCGACGGCAAGTGGCGGCAGGACTGGCCCGATGTTGACCGCACGCAACGGGTCGTCGCCGTTGGCGTCGAGCCAGCGGCCGATCCAGCCGGTCGAGACCGGCTCGGCCGGGGACGCCGTCTGCCAGATGTCCATCGATCGGAAGTGGCTGTGGTCGGGCCGCGGATAGCCCACGCCACGCACGATGGCGAGCTGGCGCTGGTTCCACAGCTGCGCCAGACCCTTCATCGCCGGGTTGAGTCCGAGCTGCTCGTCGAGGTGAATGACGTCGCCCGGGGCGTAGGCGAGGTCCGGCCGCGCATCGTGATATGCGTTGTCGGCGTAGGGAATCAGGGTGTTGATCCCGTCGTTGCCGCCGTAGAGGGTGACGATTACCAGAACGCCGGCATTGGCCGGCAGCGGCCGGTCTTGGGCCGCGCGCATCAGGTCGGGCCAACTGACGGCCACCGCCGTCGACAGCAGGCCCACCGCGCCGGCGCCCGCGCTGGCGATCAGGAATCTGCGGCGATTGATCTCGGTCAAGACGTCAGGTATTCGGGTGTGTTGACGGCGGCCGCTACCAACTGAACCGGTTGGCGCACCAGGGGCTGCAGCGCCGTTGCGGTGCGGTCCGACCACGCTCCGACGCCGATCAGGTAGCCGACCGCGTCGATGCGGTCGCCGGGCCAGGTGTCCTCGATGCTCGAGAGGTCGCCGGCGTGCGCCAACTGGGTGGCGGCACGCAAGCGGGCCCCCGCGCTGGCGGTGGACAGCCACACCTGGCCGTGCGGCCAGCCGCCGACGCTCGGTGGGTAGAACGGTTGCTGCCCCAGCGCTCGCAGTGTCGCGTCGGCGAGCTTGCGCTGTGCGGGTCGGTCGATAGGCACCCGCAGTGCCCGCATGACGCCGACGAGCCATTCGATCGGGGTGTTGACGACGGCGGCACGGCCGCCGGTGAACTCGCTGTCGGTGAGGATCGCCCGGGTCACCGCCCGCAGGTTGCGTCCCGGGCCATATGCGGCGACCAGCCGGTCGAGCGCCTGCGGCGACGGTGGCTCGTCGGAAGCCAATTGCTGCCACAGCCGCCCCGCGACATACTCCGCGGACTTGGGCTGGGCCAGCACCGCATCGCAGAATCCCGCGGCGTCGAAGTTGCGGGTGGCCCCAAAGAGCGTCTTGGCCGCGGAATCATGACGCCTGGGCATCATCGAGGTGCTGCCGTCGGCGCCGATGACCCATCCCGTGAGCGCCCGGGCGCCGTCGCGCACGTCGCCCTCGGTATAGCCGTTGCCATGCCCCAGGGCGAACAGCTCCATGAATTCGCGGGCCAGGTTCTCGTTGGGGGCCTTGGCGGTGTTGCTCTGCCCGTCCAGCCAGCGCAACGTCGCGGCGTCGGTCAGCATCGCGTAGGCCAGGGTGCGGAAATCCCCCAGTGCAAGAGTGCGCAGCTTCTGGTTCTGCGCCGCCATGTGCGCGGCCACCCGAACCTTGCGCGCCGAAGTGGCAAAGTGGTTGTGCCACAGCAGGGTTAACTTCTCGTGGATCGGCTGCCCGACGCCGGCCATGCGCCCCACCCACCAGTCGGACAACACGCGCTGTTGCTCGGACAGCTGCTGGTTGTATTGCTTTCGGGCCGCCGGCGTCGCGCCCTTGCCCGGCGCGCGCGGTTGACTCAGGGCGGGCATCGGGGTCGCGATCGCGCCCGGGTCCGCATCGGGGTTCGCACCCAGCATGGCGTCGACGTGGCCAGGCCAGTCCTGGCCCACAATCGCGTCGACCTCGGGCCCGGTCACACCGAACCCGGCCCGACGCAGGACGCGCGCTGTGGTGATCCACTGCGTGGACTGGCCCGGCATGAATTAACTGTGCGGGGTGTACCTAAATTTTCGCTGAGTGTGCGGTTACGGCTTTGAGTGTGCGCCCTGGACACACTCGACTGGCCCTGTGCATAGACGTAAACGCTGTCGGCGGTTGACGTGCGACCTTCTCGGTATGGATTTGGCAGAACCGTTCATCGGCAGCGAGGCGTTGGCGTGTGGAAAAGTAAGCCGGCATCAACTGCGGACGCGCTACCGTGTCGTCTTTCCGAACGTCTACCTATCGCACGACGCCGAGCTTTCGCTCGAGCTGCGCATCAACGCCGCCTGGCTGTGGTCGAGACGGACGGGGACCATCGTGGGAGCGGCCGCGGCGGCATTACACGGCGCCAAGTGGATTCCGGAAAGTGTTCCAGTTGAGCTGATACACACTAATCCCCGCCCACCTCACGGCGTGCTGACGCGGCGCGATGCGTTGATGGACGGCGAGACGCAGACCATGGACGGGCGCGCGGTCACCACGCCGGAGCGAACCGCCTTCGACATCGGCCGCCGCGGGGCCGTCCACTCGGCTGTTGTTCGGCTGGACGCGCTAGCGCGGGCAACAGGTTTCAAGGTCGACGACGTGCTGCGTGTCGCGAGGTGCCACCCCCGCTCGCCCGGGCTACGGCGACTGGAGTCCGCGCTGGAGCTGGTCGACGCGGGCGCACAGTCGCCGAGGGAGAGCTACCTGAGGCTGCTGCTCATCGATGCGGGCCTGCCTCGGCCACAGACCCAGATCCCGGTGCTCGGTGTGGACGGCATCCCGGTCGCCTACCTCGACTTGGGCTGGGAGGAGCAGATGGTCGCCGTGGAGTACAACGGCGACCAACACAGGACTGATCGTCGGCAGTACGTGAAAGACATTCGGCGGCTGGAGATGCTCGAGCGAATGGGCTGGATCGTGGTCCGGGTGATCGCTGAGGACGCGCCTGCGGCAATCCTGCGGCGGGTCCAAGCCGCTCTGGCGGCACGCAGTGTGCGCCCCCGGCTTTGAGCGTGCGCCGAGGGCGAAGCTCGTCGGGGCGTGTCGCCGCCTTGGACGCACACTCGGCACCTAAACGCGGATCTAGAACGTGCTGGTGGGCCGCACCTTGTTCGCCATGTCCACCAGCGTGTACCGGTGCCGCTGGGTGGGCGCCACCCGCGCCAGGCTGCGCAGCGACGCCTCCACGCCCAGCCGAAGGCCGTGCTTGGTGAACGGGAAACCGAGGATGTGGTTCGTGCTGGCCTCGTTGTCACCCAGCCAGTCCATCGCGCCGCCCAGCACCAGGGCGCGGATCTGCAGCACACGCGGTTCGGTGGGCGGCAGCGCCTCCACGCGGCGGGCCGCGTCGCGGATCTGTGCCTCGGTGATTTCGCTCGTTGACCGGCCCGACATCAGGGTCACCGCGCTGGTCAGGCGCGCGGTCGTGAAATGCCTTGAGGTGGGCGGCACCTCGTCCAGAGTGCGCACCGCGTCGGTCCGATCCCCTTCGGCGGAAAGGGATCTGGCCAATCCGAAAGCCGCCGAGATCACGCCATCGTTGGTCTTCCACACCGTCGCGTAGAACTTGTTCTCGTCGGCGTTGCCGGCCAGCTCGGCGGTCGCGGCCAGCGCGAGCTTGGGCGCGAGCTCGCCGGGGAAGGTGTCCAACACCTCGGTGAAATGCTTTGTGGCGGAGTCGTAGTCGCCCGTGAGCAGCTCGGCGACGGCCCGGTACCAGACCAACCGCCATCGCCAGCCGACCCGTTCAGCCAGGTCGTCGAGTTTGCGGGTGGCCTTGGCCACATCGCCCAGGTCCAGCAGCGCGCGGACTTCCATCAGCGGCAGCTCTATCGACTCGGCCACCTCGACGCCGTCGGAGTCCAGAGATCCATGGCGGGCCGCGCGCAACGAGTCCAGCGTCTGCACGGGCTGGGAAAGCACCGTAGCCTGCAGAACAGGAGCGGCGACGTCGGCCGGATCGACCAGTGGCACAGGTATTGCGGTCACGATTTCCCTGGCGGTCAGCTTCTCCGAATGGACCTGGCCGTCCAGGTAGACGTCGGTGTGCGCGACCAGCAGGTCTACCCCGAACGTCGAGCGGCTGGGGCTGAAGATCGTCGACAGCCCGGGCCGCGGCTCCCCGGTGTCCTGGGCGACCACCTCACGCAACACGCCCATCAACTGGCTCGACATCTCGTCGGCGGTGGAGAACCGGCGCCGCGGGTCGGGGTCGATGGCGCGCCGGAGCAAGCGGCCGAACGAGTCGTAGTCGGCCAATACGGGGTCGTCTTCGGGCAGCCCGTCGACGTAGCGGCCGTTGCGTGTGCGCAGGTTCAACGTGAGGGCCGCGAGCGTGCGTCCCACCGTGTAGATGTCGGTGGCTATCGTCGGGCCCGTCCGCACGATCTCCGGAGCCTGGAAGCCCGGCGTGCCGTAGAGGTAGCCGAACGAGTTGATCCGCGACACCGCGCCCAGGTCGATCAGCTTGAGTTGCTCTTCGGTGAGCATGATGTTCTCCGGCTTCAGGTCGTTGTAGACCAGGCCGATCGAATGCAGATAGCTCAGCGCGGGAAGGATTTCCAGCAGGTAGGCGATGGCCTCGGCCACCGGCAGCTTCTCGGCTTTCCCGTCCTTGAGGCCCCGCTTGAGCGACTGCCCGCCGATGTACTCCATCACGATGTAGCCGACCGGGTCCCCGTGCCGATCCGTGTGCTCGACGAAGTTGAAGATCTGCACGATCTGCGGGTGAACCACCTCGGCGAGGAACTGGCGTTCGGCCATCGCGATCGCCTGGGCCTCGGCGTCGCCGGAGTGCACCAGGCCTTTGAGCACCACCGGACGGTCGTTGACGTTGTGGTCGACGGCCAGGTAGACCCAACCCAGGCCGCCGTGCGCGATGCAGCCCTTGACCTCGTACTGACCCGCGACGGTGTCTCCGGGATTCAGCTGGGGCAGAAACGAATACGGACTGCCGCAGAACGGGCACCAGCCCTCCGACGTGCCCTTGTTGTCTTCGCTGGACCGGCCGACCGGCTTGCCGCAGTTCCAGCAGAAGCGCTTGGACTCCGGCACCACGGGCTTGGTCATCAGGGCCTCGAGCGGATCGATGTCCCGCCCCCGGGGGATCTCGACCAGCCCGCCGCCGAGCTGTCTGACCGGCTGTAGCACCCGCGTGGCCGCCGTCATCCGGTCCTGCGGTTCGGTGTCTAGGCCGCCGGAGATCAGCGGCAAGTCGTCGTCATCGTCGTCGAAATCGGGGCGGAACAGCGCCTGGGTGGCCTGCGCCCGCGACTCCGATACGGGGCCCGATTGCGCGTCGGCCGGCTGGGTGACCGGGCGCACGTCGTCGGATTCGGCCATCAGTCCACGTACCTTGGCGTCGGGGGGGCGGGTGCCGGGCCCAGCACCGTCAACCACTTGCGGTACAACGTGTTCCACGTGCCGTCTCGGCGAATGCGCTCCAGCGTGCCGTTGACGAACCGGACCAGTCCTGCGTTGTTCAGGTTGATCCCGATGCCGTAGGGCTGGGCGGCCATGTTCGGCCCGACGATGTGCAAGTACGGGTCTTCCTCGACCAGCCCGGCCAGGATCGAGTCGTCGGTACTGACCGCATCGATCTCCCGCTGTTGCATGGCCACGAGGCAGTCGGCCCAGTTCACTACGGACACGATGACGGGTGGCGGGTCGATCTGTTGGATCCGGTGCAGCGAGGTGGTGCCCCTGGCCACACACACGCGCTTAGTGGACAGGTCGCTCACCTTGGCGATCGGTGAGTCGCGCGGAACGAGGATGCGCTGGTTGGTGTCGAGATAGACGGTCGAGAAGTTCACCAGCTTGCGCCGCTCGCAGGTGATGGTCATGGTCTTGACGACGACGTCGACTTCCGACTTTTGCAGCGCGGTGACGCGCTCGTCGGACGACAGGATCCGGTACTCGACATGCGATGGGGCGCCGAAGATGTCGCGTGCGATCTCGCCGGCGATGTCCACGTCGAAGCCGGTGATTTCGCCGGTGATGGGATCGCGGAAGCTGAACAGGTTGCTGCCGATGTCGAGCCCGACGATCAGCCTGCCGCGGGCCCGGATGTCGGCGACCGCGGCGTCGGCGTCCGCCTTGTTGGGGAACGGCCGCAGGCTGGCGGTCGCATCACAGCCCTGACTGGGGTTGTCGGGCGGCAGCGGCGGCTCCGGCGGGATCTGCTCCATGCCGATCGGCGTGGGCGGCGGCAGCGTCGGCGCGGTGGCCACCGTCAGCGATTCCGTGTGGCTGCAACCCGCCAGCACGATCGCCGTGGCGAGCACCCCGAGATAGCGGCCCGGCCGCCGGATCCTGGGCAGGCGGGCCATCATCGATACTCCTTCAGCCGGGGCCACAGGCCCAGCGCGACCGCGATCGCGGCGCCGAGGCTGAGCACCACGCCGCCGACCTGGGCGCCGGACAGCCCGTTGCGCGCGTTGAGGATGTCGTTGCGGAGTTCGGTGCGGCTTTGGTCCATGGCCTTGCCCAACTCGTCTTCGAGCTTGTCGAACGCTGGGGTGGAGTCGTCCTCGCCGCTGCCCAGAGCGACCTGGGTGGCGGCCCGGTAGTTGCCGACCGAGATGTAGGAGTTGATCCGGTCGTTGGCCTGGCGCCAGCGGAGTAGCAGCTGGTCGGCGCCTTCCAGGTCGGGCTTGTCGACGGCGTCGCGGCGGGACATGTACTGGCCGAGCTGCTGGTGCATGGAGTCGATGCGCTCGTAAAACGACTGCTTGCGAATATCTTCGTCGCCGCGCCGGATCAGTGACAGCGTTTCGTCGGCTCGCGCCTGCTGGGCGGTGATGGCGACGTTTGTCACTGTCTTCAGTGACTCCGCGGCGGTGAGTTTCGCGCTACGACTGGCCGTCGTGGAGATTGTTAAAGCGGTTCCGACCCATACCACCATGACGAGAATACCGAGTGCGCCCACTACCAGGCCCGGGTTAATCCGGCGCCTGGTGCGCCGCGCCAGCCAGCGATGCGAGAAGGCGCCGAAGACCAGCGTGCCCGCGACGACGAGGATGACCGGAGCCGGGAAGTGAGTGGATGCGGTGGTCTCGATGTCCACCCGTTCTGACGTCGCCTGATACAGCTGCGCCGCCTCGGGCAGGATCGTCGACTGCATCAGGCCCGACGCCTCCGACAGGTACGACGAGCCGACCGGGTTGCCCTCCCGGTTATTGGTTCGCGCGATTTCGATCAGCCCGGTGTAGACGGCCAGTTCGGCGTTGATCCGGCCCAGCAACTGCACCAGCGGTTCGTCCGTGAGCCCGCTCGACGCTCTGGTCACGGCTACCGCGGCATCGGTGATGGCCTGCTCGTAGCGCTGCCGGACCGGGCGCGGTTCGGCCTGGGCGATGAACGCGGTCGCCGCGGCGGCGTCGGCCACCGACAGCGTGGTGTAGAGGCGTCCGGCGGCGAACGACAGCGGCTCGGTGTGATTGACCACCGTCGTCAGCACCTGTTGTCGGTGGTTGATGGTCGTCGAGGTGGCGAAGGCGCTGGAGACGCCAAGGGCCGCCAGCACGATCCCGATGGTCAAGATTCGGCCCGGCGTCGTCGAGATGAACCACCAGCGGGGGTGCGCGGGCTCAGCGGGCGACCTCGACCCCTTCGGCTCGGTCGACGGGTGCGCCAGCTCAACCGTCACGTCTTATCAGCCCTCATCTTTTCGGCCTCTGAAAACCTACGCACTTCGCTGCACGAACCGGATAAGCGAATTCTAAGAGAATGTTCCGGCCGATGGTGGGAGGCCGACGCGAT
>Ga0182037_10001362_pt1 | contig 12743 bp, 7 predicted proteins | sample sta12Cox44000082_FD_125974 | JGI IMG/M metagenome (GOLD analysis project Ga0182037, IMG submission 125974) | Lab enrichment of tropical soil microbial communities from Luquillo Experimental Forest, Puerto Rico - statoxic.12C.oxic.44.000.082 | ecosystem: Environmental > Terrestrial > Soil >... | reverse complement strand
GACCTCCTGGCACCGGTCTACGGCTGGTTCACCGAGGGCTTCGATACTGCCGATCTTAAGGAAACGAAGGCGCTGCTAGCCGAGTTGGCCTAAGGAGCGTTGGAGCGTTGGAGCGTTGTCTTTGCTGAGTGCCGACAATCATTAAATTGCCATATTCACATATGATACTCCTATCGCTCTCTCAAACAGCGCTATAGATATCGCAGATGACCTGCCTTCATGAGTGATACGAGTATACAGTAAATGCATTACGATGTCAATTATAAAATGAGATAACATGAGAATATCGCAATCGACTTGGGGTCGTCAAATTCCACTGCCATTCGGCTGCCATTCGGCTCCCGGAGTGCAAAAATTCGGCTGTCGGCGGGCCGCGCTAGATGTAGATAAGTATTTGATTTATTTTTTATTATTTATATAGCAAGGGGCATTTTGGGTGTGCAAATGAATGTTTTCGGCTGCCGGCAGTGGAATCAAAGGGGCGAACATTGAGCCCCGGCGCCGATCGGCGCAACATCAGGTTCTGAGAGAGGTTCCGATGATTTTGCTTCAGCTCCGGCGCGTGCACCTGACATTGATGGGTTCGCTGCTTACCGCGGGCCTCGTGTTCCCGATGACCTTGCCGCGGGCAGCCGAGCCGGTGCCGTCGGGGCGGGCGGTCATGGCCTGGCACGTGACGATCGCGCCGAGCTGGTTTGATCCGTCGACAGCGCCGCCGCAGATCACGCCGTTCGGCATGCTTTATGCGATCCACGATGCGCTGGTCCGCCCCTACCCCGGGCAGAAGATGGGACCGAGCCTCGCCGAATCCTGGGAGGAGAGCGAGGACGGCTTGACCTACCAGTTCAAGCTGCGTCCGGGGCTGAAGTTTCACAACGGCGACCCGGTGACGACCGAGGACGTCAAGTTCAGCTTCGAGCGCTATCAGGGCGCCGGCGCTCAAACCCTGAAGGACCATGTGAGCGATGTCGAGATCGTCGATCCGATGGTGGTGCGGTTTCATCTCAAGGAGCCGTGGCCCGACTTTATGGCGTTCTACGGCACGACCGCGACGGCCGCCGGGATCGTCGTGCCCAAGAAATACCTTACCGAGGTCGGCGACGACGGCTTCAAGAAACATCCGATCGGGGCCGGCCCCTACAAATTCGTAAGCAGCAAGCCGGGGGTAGAGGTCGTGCTGGAGGCCGATCCCGGCTATTGGCGGCGGGTGCCCGCCGTCAAGACCTTGGTGATGCGCAGCATCCCCGATGCCACAACGCGCGCTCTGACCCTGAAGACCGGCGAGGCCGACATCGCTTACGCGCTCGACGGCACCGCCGCCGAGGGCATCAGAGACGATCCCGGCATCCAAATCGTCGCGACGAACCACGCCTCGAGCCAGTGGATCGAGTTCACCGAGCAGTGGGACCCCAAATCGCCGTGGCACGATAAGCGGCTGCGGCTCGCCGTCAACTACGCGCTCGACCGCCAGCAGATCAACGAGGCGGGCTGTCTCGGCTTCTGCCCGCCTGCGGGGGTGATCGTCCCGCGGGTTATGGACTTCGCATTGCAGGTCGAGCCGCTGCCCTACGACCCGGCAAAAGCCACAGAGCTGCTCGCTGAAGCCGGCTATCCGAACGGGATCGACGCCGGCGAGTTCGCCGCTATCCCGGGCTTTCCGACGATCGCCGAGTCGGTCATGAACTACCTGAACGCCGCCGGTATACGGGTCAGGCTGCGGCAGATGGAGCGTGCAGCGTTCTACGCCGACTGGCAGGCCAAGAAACTGCGCGGCCTGTTCATGACCGGGGCCGGCAACTCGGGCAACGCTGCGAGCCGCGTCGAAGCGTTTATCCACTCCAAGGGCGCCTACGCCTACGGCGGCTATCCCGACATCGACGATCTGTTCCGGAAGCAGGCGAGCGAGCGCGACCATACCAAGCGCGAGGCGCTGCTCCACCAGATCCAGCAGCTCTCGATCGACCGGGTCATGTATGCGCCGGTTATCGACTTTCGAGCGCTGATGGGCATCGGCCCGCGCGTCACCAAGCACACGATCGGCGATGTCTGGATGAGCCCGTTCCCGTCCTACGAGGACGTCGAGATCAAGGGTTAGCGCCGCTCGCGCGCGGGCAGCGGCTCGTAGTAGTGCCTCGGAAAGCCGGCGGCAGCACGAGCCTGATAGTTGAAGGGCGGCTTCAGATCGCCTTTGAAGAAACGCCGGACACGCTCCTGAAAGACCATCCCGGGGTTCAGCTCGCATGCCAGACAGAAGCGGCCGAACCAGCGCACCCCAACGGCGACATGACCGATCTCGTCCCGATAGATCAGGCGCAGGATCTCCGCGCTCCTGGCATCGCCGACCCGCTCGAGCCGAGCCGCCATCGCCGGGGTCACGTCGAGCCCGCGCGCTTCGAGCACCAGGGGTACGACGGCGAGACGCGCCAATAGATCATCGGCGGTCGCCTCGGCGGCTTCCCACAACCCGTCATGCGCCGGCAGATCGCCGTAGCCGGCTCCGAACTCGGCCAATCGGCCTGTCAGCAATTCGAAATGGCAGGCCTCCTCGGCCGCGACGTCGACCCAGTCGTCGAAAAACGCGCGCGGCAGTCCCTCGCCGGCGAACCGGGCAACGAGGTCCCAGGCGAGATCGATCGCGTTGAGCTCGATATGGGCGAGGGCGTGAATGAGCGCGATGCGGCCAGCCCGCGAGCCGAACGCCCGGCGCTTCGCCATCTCCTTGGGTGGGCGCAGCAATGGGCGTTCCGGCCGGGCGGGACGCGGCGGCGGCACCGCTTGGCCGAGCGCCATCGCGCCCTCGCTCCACGCCCTGGCGAGCGCCCGGCTTCCCGCGGCTTTGGTCACAGGATCGGCGGTGGCAAGAATCGCCACCGCCCCGCCGGTCAGGGTTGCGCTGACTATCGCTGTCAGAGGGCGCGCGCCGCTTTCAGCACTTCGGCGACATGGCCCGGCACCCTGACTTTGTGCCACACGCCGCGGACGATCCCGGCCCCGTCGATCAGAAACGTGGCGCGCTCGATCCCCATGTATTTGCGGCCATACATGCTCTTTTCGACCCACACGCCGTACTTCTCGCACACATCGGCGCCGGCGTCGGAGGCGAGGATGAACGGCAGCCCGTGCTTTTTCTTGAATTTGTCGTGCGATGCGACCGAATCCTTCGATATTCCGATAACCACCGCACCTGTCCCGCCATAGTCCGGGAGGGAATCGCGAAATCCGCAGGCTTCTGCCGTGCAGCCCGAGGTATCGTCCTTGGGATAGAAATAGAGCACCACCTTCTTGCCGTTGAGCTTGGACAAGGTGACATTGCCGGCGCCGTCGGTGGGCAATGTGAAATCCGGGGCTTTGTCGCCCAGTTCGACGCTCATGCTGCGCTCTCTCCTGTGTGTTCCGCCATCTGTTGCGCGACGCGGCGAGCCGGTTCCTCGATCAGCCGCCGATACCAGCCACGAACGCGCCTGGCCGCGGCGGTGATATCCGCATCCAGCCGCGCGAAGTCAACCGCACCGGCGCAGCGTGCGAGGGGGGCGGCGTCAGCCTCGGAGAAGGTGTGTTCTCCGGACAATCCGTCGCGCAACAGGGTCAGCAGCGCCTGCACTTGGCGCAACACCGCGAGGGCGCCGAGTAGCTCGCGCTGCGCTTGTGGCGGCAGTATTCCCGCCGCGCCGAGCGCCCGGAGAGCTTGTTCGGTGCCGCAGCCGAGGAGTTGCGGAGATGAGGCAGCCTCGCGGAGCACCAGGTACTGCACAATGAATTCGAGGTCGGTGAGCCCACCGCGCCGGTTCTTGAGGTCCCAGAGCGCGGGCTTCGGGTTCTCGTCCGCGATGCGCCGCCGCATGTCGGCGACATCGACCAAAAGCCGCCGGGCATCGCGTGTCGAGCCGAGCACAGAGCTGATCGCATCCGCGATTCGCACCCGCACCGCCGCCTCGCCCGCAACCGGCCGCGCGCGGGTCAGCGCCATGTGTTCCCAGGTCCACGCAGCTTCGCGCTGGTAGCGGGCAAACCCGGCCAGGCTCGACGCGATCGGACCCGAGGCGCCCGAAGGTCTTAATCGCATATCGACCTCGTAAAGCCGGCCTTCTGCGGTCGGTGCGGTAATCGCGCCGATCAGCCGTTGGCTCAATCGGGCATAATAGCTGGCAATTGGGAGCGGGTGCGGCCCGTCCGACATCTCGCTGCCGGGCGGGACGTCGTAGATCAGTATCAGATCGAGATCCGAGGCGAGGGTCATTTCGCGGCTGCCGAGCCGGCCCATCGCGATCACGGCGAACATGCCACCCGGCACCCGTCCGTGACGCCGGGTGAATTCGGTCTCCACGGCCGGGAGTAGCGCCCCGAGTGCGGTTTCGGCGATGTCGGCGAGGACCTCGCCCGCCCGCTCCCCATCGAGCGCGCGACGTAGCAGCTGAACTTCGACCTGAAACCGACGCTCGCCAGCCCAGCGCCGCAGCGCGTCGAGCGTCTCCTCGTAATCGCGGGCGCCGGCCAGCACTTGGCCGAGATCGGCAGCAAGAGCGCTACGCTCGGGCGGCGCTGCGAAGAACCCCTCGGTCAGCACCGCGTCGAGCAGTGCCGGACGCTGCGCGAGCTGCTCGGCCAGGCGCGGCGCGCCGGCCATGATCTCGGCAATCAGCTCAAGCAGTCCCGGGTTGGCATGAAACAGAGAGAAGAACTGCACACCGGCCGGGAGACGCGACAGAAATTGGTCGAACCGCAGCAGTGCCGTATCGGGATGGGGTGTGGCCCCGAAGATGCGCAGCAGTTCCGGAACGAGCTCGGTCAGGATCTCGCGCGCCCGTTGGCTGCGGGTCGCCCGCAGCCTGCCGTGATGCCAGCTGCGCACCAATGCGGCAACCGAAGCCGGCTGGGCAAAGCCGAGCCGAGAGAGGGTGCGCAGGGTTTCCGGGTCATCTTCGACGCCGGTGAAGACGAGGTTGCCGGGGCCGGAAAGGCTCGGAGCTTGCTCGAAGAGCTCGGCATAGTGCCTCTCGACCGAGGTGAGATGGCCGAGCAGATCGGCGACAAAGGCTTCCGTCCGGGAATAGCCGAGAAAGACTCCGATCCGCGCGATCCCGGCGCGGTCAGGCGGAAGCACGTGCGTTTGCGCGTCCTCGACCATCTGCAAGCGATGCTCGAGACGGCGTAGGAACCGATAATCGTCGATCAACTCGGTGGCCGTTGAAGGATCGATGCGCCCGGCGGCGGCGAGGCAGCGCAGCGCCTCGCAGGTCGAACGGGTCCGCAACTCGCGCAACCGCCCGCCCCAGATTAGTTGTTGGGTCTGCGCGAAAAATTCGATTTCGCGGATGCCGCCGCGACCGGTCTTGATGTCGTGCCCGTCGACAGCGATTCGTCCGCCGCCGCGATGGGCGTTGATTTGACGCTTGATCGAGTGGATGTCCTGAATCGCAGCAAAATCGAGGTTTTTCCTCCAGATAAACGGCTCCAGCTCGCGCAAAAAAAGCTCGCCGGCTACCCGGTCGCCGGCCACCGTACGGGCCTTGATCAGCGCTGCCCGTTCCCAATTCTGGCCGACACTCTCATAATAGGCGAGCGCGGCGGCCACCGACAACGCCGGCGGGGTGGACGCCGGGTCCGGGCGCAGCCGCAGATCTGTGCGAAAGACGTAGCCGTCGCCCGTTCGCTCGCCGAGAATGCGCCCGAGAGCGCGTGCCATCCGAACAAAGAAGGATTGCATGCCGTTACGCGAGCTAATTCGCGCCCGCGCCGGGTCGTAAAGAAGGATCAAGTCGATATCGCTCGAATAATTGAGCTCATACCCGCCGAGCTTCCCGACGCCGAGGACGATCAGCCCGGTGTCGCCTTCTGGATCATCCGTCGCCGGAAGGTCGATCAGGCCCGTGCTCGCCGCCTGGCGCAGCAGATGGCGCAGCGCGGCGCCGAGTGCCCCGTCGGCGAAGCGGCTAAGGGCAGCCATCTGCTGCTCGAGCGACCAGGCTCGGACAAGCTCGGCTACGGCGGCAAGCAGCGCCACTCGGCGCTTGGCGACCCGCAAGCGCCGCATCAACCCCGCCCTATCTTCGCCAAGATATCCGGGCATTTCGATGGCAGCGGCGATCTCGTCGAGGAGCGGGTCGGGACCTTCCTCGACAAGACGCGTCAGGAAAGCCCACTCCTTGACCGCAACGTCGCTCAAAAACGGGCTGTTGCCAAAGATCGACGCGAGCAGGCGTTTACCGGCCGGCGTTGCGCTCCATCGACGCGCGAGGCCGGATCTGGGCGTGTCTTGCGCAACGGCGAGCGCCTCGCGCCAAGCCTCGAGCCCGAGGGCGAGACGGCGCGCGTCGGCCGGTTCGGGCAGCCCGTCACCTTCGGGGGAGAGGTGAGATAAGAGCTTCATCCCGCACGCCCGTCCGGAGCGGGGACACTGGTCGGATCGCGGCCATGGGTCAAGACGAGCCGACGGCTGAGTTAGCCGCCGATCGACCAGCGGCCGAGCGGGGCCCGTCGGCGGGTTCACCCAGGCGCTTCCGCCCGGCCGCGTTGCGGATGCGGCGCGGGGCACATCGCCTCGCGGTATGGCTCGGCTCTATAGCAGCGGCGCTGACCATGATCATCGGGTTCAGCCTGTGGCGCCTGATACAAGGCCCCATCGAGCTCGATCGCCTGACCCCCTATATCGAGGAAGCTCTCAGCCGGTCGACTGACGGGCTCCAGATCGCCATATCGAGAGTGCGCTTCGCCATCGACCGCGACAACCGCCGCTTCGATCTGCAGCTCGGAGGCGTTCGCCTGTCGCGCCCCGGCGGTGAGCCGGTCGCTACCTTTTCCGAGATGTCGGCAAGTTTCAGCCTCAGCTCGCTGTTGCGCGGCAATCTGGCGCCGACCCGGCTTGTCATTGAACATCCGGTCGTGCGGTTCGTTCGCGATCAACACGGCAAGATCGGAATTCGAGTTGGCGACCAAAATGCCGACGAACCGAGTCTCGGGCTAGAGATCCTCGAAAAGGCAGTCGGTGCATCAAAGCCGCAGGCATCGTTCGGGTTGACTCGGCGAGTTGTGGTCCGCGACGCCACTGTGATCGTCGACGACGAGCGCACCGGGCGCCATTTGCAGGCCGACCGCATCGACGCCACGATGGAGCACGATGCCGAGGGCCTTGCCGGCGATTTATCGATGGCGCTCGCAGTCGGCACCAGGGCGCCGGATCTCCACGCGAGATATCGCTACTCTTCCTCCGGCGGTACGCTCGATCTGGCAATGGAGGTTGGCGCGGTCGAACCCGCCGCTCTCGCCGCGCTCGCGCCAGAGTTGGCGCCCCTGGCGGCCGTCAATTTCCCGGTTTCCGGAACACTCGAGACACGGTTGGACCTTACCCGGCTGACGACCGAGGGGGTGCGCCTTGACTTCGGCTTCGGCGCAGGATCGTTCAAAAGCGAATTGTTGCCGGGGGGTGAGCTTGCGTTACGCCAGGGCGAGCTGCACGCCGTCTATGCTCCCGAAATAGGTCAGCTGCGACTGGCCAAGCTCGATCTCGATCTCGGCGGCGGCTCGGTTCTCGCCGTCAAAGCGAGCCTCGAAGGGGTCACGCCAGGACTGATCGCGGGAACGGATCCGGCACCTTCTCACATCCCCGGTACGTTCGGCATCGTGCTCGCCGATGTGCCAGTTGCGAAGCTCGAGGCCCTGTGGCCTCCCACCCTGAGTCGCGGCGGACGTCGTTGGGTGCTGGCCAATGTCCACGACGGCGTTCTCGATCAGGCGGCGGTCCAGCTCGATCTCGAGGTCGATCCCGTCGCACGTTCGGCCGAAGTCGTCTCGGCCCGCGGCTCGATGCGGTACCACGATTTGACGATCAACTACTTTGGCGGGCTCGCTCCGGTGCGAAAGGTCAGCGGCACCGCCACGCTCGTGGACAAGCGGCTTGAGTTCACCCCCACCGGCGGAACCGTCAAATCCGTCCAGGTCACGGGCGGCTCGCTCGACATCAGCGACCTCGGCGCGCCGGTGGAGTGGCAAACGATCGATCTCACGCTGGCCGGGCCGATCCGGGACGTGCTCGAGGTCATCGACGTCAAACCTTTGCGCTACGCCCATGATATCGGGGTCGATCCCGCGCGTGTCGCGGGGCGAACGGAGTTCAGCCTCCATTTCAGATTTCCGTTGCTCCGCAGTCTGAAATTTGACGATATCGAGTATGGCGTTCGGGCGACCCTGGCCGGCGCGGCAATTACCAGGATCGCGATGGACCGCGACCTGAACGATGGCGATTTTGCGCTCGATGTCGCCCGACCGGGTATGCATCTCCAAGGAAATGCGCGCTTCGACGGCGTCCCGATCAGGATCGACGGCGGCGTAGCCTTTAAGTCCAAGAACGGGCCGCGCGGTCGATACCGAGTGGCCCTGACACTCGACGATGAGCAACGGCGACAGCTCGGAGTAGACTATTTACCCGACCGGATCAGTGGGCCGATCGGCGTCGATTTGACTTATTCGGTCTTCGAGGCGGGACGCGCCGAGGTCGAGGCACTGCTAGACCTTCGCGGCGCCGGCCTGTCCGTTGCAGAGGCCGGCTGGAATAAAGCGCCCGATGTTCCGGGCACGGGCAGATTCGTAGTCGATCTCTTGAACGAGCAGATCACGCGGCTGCGTGAGATCGAGGTGAAGGCGACGGGCCTCTATGGGAAGCTTGCGCTCGCGCTCGCGCCGGATAGACAGCGGGTCCAGCGCGTCGACATCGAGCGGCTGATGATCGGCGACGACGACGTTGCGGGTCACGTTGCGCGCCGACTGGAGGGCGGCTGGCGCGTCGAGCTTCACGGCCCTAGGCTCGATCTGAGTCACTGGTTGAATGACACCGGCAACGACAGTTTATCGCAGCATTCCGTCACAGACCCGCCGCTATTGATCGATGCGCGCCTCGGCCGTCTGGTTCTCGGGCCGCACCGGCAGCTTCGCGACTTATCGGCACAACTGCTCCGCCAAGGTGAGAATTGGCAAAGCGCCCGGATCGACGCACACTTTGTCAATGGCCATGAGCTCTCCCTGCGGTTCGGCAGCGAATCCGGAAAGCGAGGCCTCAGCTTCCTGTCTGACGATCTCGGCTCAACCTTGAGCCTGCTCGACGTCACCGACAACATCGTCGGAGGGCGGATAGCCATCACGGGTCAGGTCTTGGACGCGGCAGGCAAACGCGTCCTGCGCGGACACGTCGACGGCGACAACTACAACCTTATCCGCGCGCCGAGCCTTGCCAAGGTCCTGGCGGTCACCTCGCTGAACGCAATCGGCAGCATGCTTGCCGGGTCGGGCATCCCGTTCAGCACGCTGCGCGGCGATTTCGCCTATAGCGAGGACCACCTTGTTCTCGAAAATCTCCTCGCTTATGGCGGCGCGATCGGCGTGACTGCCAACGGCGTGCTCGAATTGGGCCCCCATCGACTCGACATCCAGGGGACGATCGTCCCCGCCTATACCCTCAACTCGATCATCGGCAACATCCCTCTGTTCGGCTCGTTGCTGCTCGGCGGGGAAGGACAGGGCCTGTTCGCCGCGAACTACCGGGCCACCGGATCAGCCGCCGATCCTCAGGTCTGGGTCAATCCGCTGAGCGCGCTTACCCCTGGCTTCCTGCGCCGGCTCCTCCAACCCAATTTCGGCATCCCGCCACCGGTCCAGGAATCGCTCGGGGCGCAATAACTCAGACTGGGCGTAGAAGCGCGTGCCGCTTGCGGCCGGCGCTGAGCTTGATGATCCCCGCCGGGTCGAAGTCGGCGAGCGAGACCGCCCTCGTCTCGCTCTCGACCACCGTGTCGTTGATGCGGGCGCCGCCGCCGCGGATCAGCCGCCGCGCCTCGCCGTTGGAAGCGGCGAGCCCGGCGCGGCTGAACAGCTCGAAAGCGGGAACGCCGCGGGCGAGCAGGTCGCGCGGCAACGTGATCTGCGGCAGCTCGGTGCCGCTGCCGCCGCTCTCGAAGACGGCATGCGCGGTTTCGGCCGCCGACTCGGCCACCTCTCGGCCGTGGCACAGCGCGGTCGCTTCGGTCGCCAGGATCTTTTTCGCTTCGTTGATCTCGCTGCCCTCAAGCCGCTCGAGCCTTGCGGTCTCATCCGCCGGAAGCTCGGTGAAGAGGCGCAGGAAGCGATCGACATCGGCATCCTCGGTATTGCGCCAGAACTGCCAGTATTCGTAAGCGGACAGCTTCTCGGCATTGAGCCATACGGCACCGCCTAAGCTCTTTCCCATCTTGACGCCGGAGGCGGTCGCGATCAGCGGCGTCGTTAAACCGAAAAGAGCCCGTCCGTCGATCCGCCGTCCGAGCTCGACGCCGCCGACGATATTGCCCCACTGGTCGGAGCCACCGATCTGCAGCTCGCAGTCAAAGCGGCGCGCCAGCTCGACAAAGTCATAGGCCTGGAGGATCGGATAGTTGAATTCGAGAAAGCTGAGTGGCTGGTCGCGCTGAAGCCTCAGTTTTACGCTATCCTGGGTCAGCATCCGGTTGACCGAGAAGTGGCGACCAACCTCGCGGAGGAGCGGAATATAGCGGAGTTCGTCGAGCCAATCGGCATTGTTGACCATTATTGCATCGCCCGGCCCGTCCCCGAACTCGATGAATTTGGCGAAGACGGAGCGGATTCCCGTCATGTTTCGGGCGATCTCGGTGTCGTCGAGCAGCCGCCGCGCTTCATCCTTGCCGGAGGGATCGCCGATGCGCGTGGTGCCGCCGCCCATCAGCACGATCGGCTTGTGCCCGCATTTTTGAAACAGCCGCAGCAGCATGATGCCAACGAGGTTGCCGACGTGCAGACTGTCCGCCGTACAGTCGTAGCCGAGATACCCGGTGACACGACCACCGTGGAGCCGTTCATCGAGCGCCTCGAAATCGGTGCATTGATGGATAAAGCCACGTTTGATAGCAGTCGAAAGAAATGTAGAGCGAGGTGTCGACATGGCTGCATCATCTAACATAGACGCCGGTATAGGGCCACATCACTCCCAGCGTCTTTGGCGCGCGCTGGGGCTGATGAGCGGTACCTCGCTCGACGGCATCGACGTTGCGATGATCGAGACCGATGGTGAAGCGCGCGTCGCGCCCGGCCCTTCGTTGACGATCTCTTACCAGGAGGGGTTTCGCGAAAGACTGCGGTCGGTTCTCGGCGGCGTCGGTCCGGTTGCCGAGGTCGAAGGGGAGCTGACCCGCCTTCACGCCACCGCGGTCGAGCAATTCCTCGGACGCCACCCAGCGATCGCCATCGATATTGTAGGCTTCCACGGCCACACCATTCTGCACCGCCCGGCCGAGCGCCGCACCTGGCAGCTCGGCGATGGCGCGCTGTTGGCGCGTCTTCTCGGGCTAGACGTCGTCGCCGATCTCCGCTCGGCCGACATTGCCACGGGTGGCGAGGGAGCGCCACTCACCCCGCTGTTCCATGCCGCTGGTGCGGCGACGCTGCCAAAACCGCTCGCGATCCTCAACATCGGCGGGGTCGCCAATGTCACCTGGATCGGCGAGGAGGCGGAAATTCTTGCCTTCGACACCGGGCCCGGCAACGCGTTGATAGACGATTGGGTACGGCAGCACACCGGTGCTGGGGCAGACATTGATGGAGCATTCGCCCGCGCCGGACGTGCCTCGGCTGAGCATGTCGGGCGATTTCTCGCAGCCCCTTTCTTTGAACGGCCGCCGCCAAAATCGCTTGATCGGGAGGATTTCCGCGAAATCGTGCCCGAGGACCTTTCGTTGGAGGACGGTGCCGCCACCCTGACCGAGATGACCGCCGCAGCGGTTGCGGCAGCGGCTCCCTATTTCCCGGTGCCGGCGCGCAAATGGTTGGTATGTGGTGGTGGGAGGCGCAACCCAGTGCTTATGGAGGCGCTCGGCCGGCGTCTTGGCACGGCTGTACACCCAGTCGAAGCAGTCGGCTGGGACGGCGACGCAGTAGAGGCGCAAGCCTTTGCCTATCTAGCGGTCCGCTCGGTGCGAGGTCTGCCGCTCTCTCTGCCTTCGACGACCGGTGTCTCCCGGCCGATGTCGGGGGGCCGTCTGTTCACGGCATCGCGCTAGCAATCGAATTGGATAGCTTCCGCAGTTTCTTAATGGGTGACGAGACGGCGTTCGACGGCGGCGGCCTTAATTGCCTTTTGCAGCTTTTCGAACGCACGCACTTCGATCTGACGCACCCGCTCGCGCGAGATGCCGTATTGTTGCGACAGTTCCTCGAGGGTAGTCGGGTTGTCACGCAGCCGTCGTTCGGTCAGGATATGGCGCTCGCGGTCGTTCAGGTGGGTCATCGCTTTTTCGAGCAGATCGCGGCGCAACCCGAGTTCCTGTCGTTCCCCGAGCCGGGTCTCCTGGCTCTCGCTTTCATCGACCAGCCAATCCTGCCACTCGCCCTCGCTGTCGCTCCGGAGCGGCGCATTGAGCGAATGGTCGGGACTCGCCAAGCGGCGGTTCATGCTGATGACATCGGCCTCGGGGACATCGAGCTCGGTGGCGATCTTCTTCAAATTTTCGGGGGAGAGGTCGCCCTCTTCCATCGCCTGCAGCTGACCCTTCAGCTTGCGCAGATTGAAAAAGAGCTTTTTCTGCGCCGCTGTGGTGCCCATTTTGACGAGCGACCAGGAGTGCAGGATGTATTCCTGGATCGCGGCGCGGATCCACCACATGGCATAGGTCGCTAGACGGAAGCCGCGATCTGGATCGAAGCGTTTGACCGCCTGCATCATTCCGACATTGCCCTCGGAGATCAGCTCCGAGAGCGGCAAGCCGTAG
>Ga0182037_10001357_pt1 | contig 12777 bp, 9 predicted proteins | sample sta12Cox44000082_FD_125974 | JGI IMG/M metagenome (GOLD analysis project Ga0182037, IMG submission 125974) | Lab enrichment of tropical soil microbial communities from Luquillo Experimental Forest, Puerto Rico - statoxic.12C.oxic.44.000.082 | ecosystem: Environmental > Terrestrial > Soil >... | reverse complement strand
CGCCAGCGCGCCGCGCCGCCTCGAACACATTGTAGAGACCGATGATGTTCCCTTCGAGGATCGTCGGCCATTCGTTCTCGCCTGAGATGCCGCCCAAATGGATGATCCCGTCGACGCCGGCCACCATACGCTCGACCGCGGCAAAGTCCGACAGTTCGGTCCGGTCGGTCTCTTCCCGGTCACGTGCCCGCGCCAGCGCCACCCGATCCGACAGCCGCAAGACCGGGTAGACGCCGCGCAAGGTCTCGCGCAGCGAGCGGCCGATGCCGCCACCCGCGCCGGTAATCAGCACTCGGTTCATCCAACCCTCCCGACACCCTCGCCATCTCGATGCGGAGCGCTGACAGCTTTGTCAAGAACCCGCGAAGCGGCAACAGCGTCATCGTCGGTCATTCATCGTTCTGCAACCGAAATGCTTCAGGATCGGCTGGCGAGATGTGTTAAGTGTTTCTGTCCCGGGCGTTGGGATGCGGGCGCGGCCACGCCAGTGCGCATCGCGTCTTTCGCTCCCCCGACACGGGTGCCGAGACTTAGTATAGTTAATAATCAGGCGAAGAAGTGATATCTACATTGCAAATCTCACGACCCGGTGTTATAGCGCCTGATCGAGAGGCAATAGCTGGCCGCGAACGGATGATCGGAGATCACAGTTTTGATGGTGAGCATTTGCCGGCGCCAATATTCATCCGGGTCGGGAAGGTTGGACGGGGGGATGGTGGACCGCTCGCACGTCGCCGCTTTGATGGCTGCCGTGGGTGTCGCCGTGGCGGCATGCGGCGGCGCGCCCAGTTTGCCGCCGGCGCCGCCGGCTTCTTCACTGCCGTCAGCCGAATATCGCATCGGTCCCGGCGACAGTCTGAACATTTTCGTGTGGCGCAACCCTGAGCTGACGGTCACTGTGCCGGTGCGGCCAGACGGCCGCGTTTCGATCCCGCTGGTCGAAGATGTCGTCGCTATTGGCAAAACGCCGACGGCTCTGGCCCGCGAATACGAGCAGCGACTCGGCAAATACATAAAAGAGCCGCTGGTCACGGTCATCGTGACAGGCTTTGTCGGTCCGATACCCGATGAGGTGCGCGTTATCGGTGAAGCCGCGCAACCTCGCTCGCTCCCTTACCGCGCCGACATGACAGTGCTCGATGCGATGATCGCGGTTGGTGGTCTCACCAGATATGCGGCGGGGAACGACAGTGTGATCATCCGCACGGTGAATGGCGTGCAAAATACCTACTCAGTGCATCTGAGCGATTTGATCAGGGACGGTGAGATCGCAAGTAATGTCGCACTTCAACCAGGCGACATCCTGATCATTCCACAACGCCTATTTTAGCGGGTGGGGCGTCTTGGCCAAGCGCCTCGCTGTCACCGAATTTGACAACCAAAAAGCAAGCACTCGGCGCGCATGATTGACTCTACTTCACAAGCTCGGAGCCGCTCATGAGGTTGCTACCGCCGCAAGCCGTGCCGCTTCTGCAGTCGTTGTGGCGCCACAAATGGCTGGGCGTCGCAACGGCGTGGCTCGTCTGTACCGCGGGATGGATCGGGGTGGCGCTGATCCCGACAAAGTACGACTCGTCGGCTCGGGTTTATCTCAACGCAGATCCGCTCCTGACGCCGTTGCTCAAGGGGTTGGCTGCGGACACCGATCCGACCCGTCAGCTCGATTTCATGCAGCGCACGCTGTTGAGCCGGCCCAATTTGGAGCAACTGGTCCGCCTGACCGACCTTGATATCGGGATAAACACCCCTGAAGAAAAGGAAACGCTGTTCAAGCGGCTGGCCGCCGATATTTCGGTCGCGCCGATTACTTTGAACTTGTTGACCCTGTCTTACCGCGACCGGGATCCAGTGACGGCCAAGAACGTGGTGCAGGCCCTTTTGACGATCTTCGCGGAAAAAACCGCGGGCACCAGCCGAGCTGAAATGGACAGTGCGCAACGTTTTTTGGAGAGCGAGATTGTCTCCTATCGCGACCAGCTTCGCGCTGCCGAGAAACGGCGGGCCGATCTGGCTCAACGATACCCGGACATCATCTCCAACAAACCTCCGGATGCCGGTGTGCAGGGTGATGAAAGCCTCAGCCGGCTCGATCAGTCACGCAACGCGGTGGCGCGCATCAAACTCGAGCTCGCGGATGCGGTGACCAAGCGCGACGCCCTGCAGAAACAGCTTGCCGCGGTGCCGCCGATGTTGAACGTGGATCGGGCGCCGCAGGTGATCGTCGAAGGCGGCCGCCTCGGTCCGCTCGACGAGCGACTGCAGGAGCTGCGCCGTAACCTTGATAATTTGCGGTTGAAGTATACAGAGGACCATCCGGACGTAAAAGCCGCCCGGGAGGCGATCGTCCAGCTTCAGGCGGAGGGGGTGAAGTCACCCGCTGCCGCCGGAAAGCCCGGTGGCGCTCCGACCAAAGGCGAGATCGCCAACCCGGTTTATGAGCAGGTCAAGGTCAGGCTGGTCGACGCGGAGGCTGCGGTCGCGGCCCTCCAGCGGCGGCTCGACGACGCGCGGGCCGACCAGGAGCGGATCGAAAGAATCGCGAAATCCGCGCCGGACGTGCTGGTGCAGGCGCAGGACATGGACCGCGATTACGCGGTCATGAAGAAAAATTACCAAGAGCTCGTGGCCCGACGCGAAGCCACTCAGATCGCCAACGCTGCCGACACCAAGACAGAAAAAATACAATTCCGCATTGTCGATCCGCCGCAGGTTCCGATCCTTCCGGCGGCGCCGAACCGGCCGATGTATGTATCCCTCGTGCTGATCTTCGGCATTGGTGCCGGTTTTGCGGTACCCTTAGCATTGACGCAGCTCGATCGGTCCTTTGCTACGATTGGCCAATTGCGCTCTCTCGGACTTCCGGTCCTCGGAAGCGTCTCCCGGTTGTCGCTGGGGCAGGCTCGGCGCCACGCCGCAATCCAGTTGGCTGGCGTATGCGCGAGTGCTTTTCTCTTGATTGCTGTATACGGGACCTTGATTGCGCTGAGCAACGGTCTCCCTACGATAGGCGTCTCGTAAATGGCGGAATCAATTCAATTAGTTGAGCGGGCGGCCGAGCGTCTGCGGCGGCAGGAGGTAACCGAATCCGTCCCAAAGAGCTGGCCGTCAGGCGAACCTCCCGTCTCTCCGGCCAGCCCGCAGCTGGTGTTGGATCGCGGCAGGCTGGCGAGGTTTGGAATTGCCATCCCATCCTCAGCCCGCTCGCGGACAGTCGAGGAATTCCGCCTCGTCAAGCGAAATCTGATCAGCACGTGGTCGCAGAGCCAACTGAACGGGGATCGACGGTCGAGCCGGCGCATCATGGTGACGAGCGCCCGGCCGGGTGAAGGCAAGACGTTTAGCGCGCTAAACTTGGCGATGGCCTTCGCATCGGAGCGCGATGCAAACGCACTGCTACTCGATGCCGATACGCAGCATTCGACCCTGCCAAGGATTTTAGGAATTCCAGGCGACAGAGGGATCGTCGACGTTCTCGCGGGAAACCTCGAATTATCGGACGTACTGATTCAGACGAACCTTCCTAACCTTATGATTCTGCCGGCGGGGCGTGGCGGACCGCATGTCCCGGAGCTGTTGTCGAGCCGGGAAATGGGGGCCCTCCTGGAAGAACTGACGCAGAAACTGGAGGATCGCTTTATTATCATCGACACGCCGCCGTGCATGGCGAGCAGTGATGCCGCGGCATTGGCGCCGTTGGTCGGACAGATTGTATTTGTCATCGAAGCGCATAACACGCAGCAGGCAGAGATCGAGGCGGTCTCACCACGCTCAGCGCCTGCCCCCGGATCAGCCTCTTGCTCAACAAGAGCGACACGCTGGCGCACGAGCATTTTGGCTCCTATGGTTACTATTACCATTCCGCTAGTGGTGGGAGCGATGAGCTGCGCTCGGCGGACCCTGCCTAGATCCCACGCGGCGGGCGCATCTTGGCAGTGGCACTCTAACCTCGCGCTGTGCGGCTGTCTGCTGGCCGGCCTGCTTGTTGGAACGCCTGCAGCGGCTCAGGGGCAGGAGGGCGGACCGCAAAACCAGTCAAGTTCAGGTGGCGAAGCGGTCCCGCCGACGACCGGCGGGCCAGTGGGTGTGACACCCCCGATCCCCGGGCCAGCGCCGGAGACATTGCCGCCCCCTCCGGGCGGTGGTTTCGGCACGCCCAACCCCACGGCGCCGCCCTACTCGGTCAACAACGAAGCACCGACACTGCTCTCTCCGCCTACGCTTCGGCTGCTGCCGCCGCAGGCCGGCGTGGTGCCGCTGCAGGCCTATGATCCGACGGCGCCGGCTATCATCATCCGGCCGTTCGCATCAGCGAGTGAGATCTTTACCGACAATGTCCATTATACGCATTCGCCTCGTGACTTCGCTGCGATAACCACGCTTTCACCGGGCGTCTCATTCTCGGCGGACACCCCGAGGCTTCAGGCGGTAGCCGCCGGCTCGGCGAATGGTTTGGTCTACCTGCCGAGCTCCAACTCCAATCTCAATCAGGTCTACGGCAATCTTTATGCAAACGGTCATGCGACGATCTACTCTGATTTGCTGTTCGTCGATTTCCAGAATGTGATAACCCAATCGACGACGCTACCCGGTTTTGGCTTTCAGAATCTGTCGACGCTGCCGAGAAACCAACAGACGCAGCAATACGTCAATAATGTCTCACCGTATATAGTAAAGTCGTTCGACGGCTGGGTTGATACCCAGCTGCGATATTTCTTCAGCGCTTCGAATTACGGGGGCGCCACCGCGGTTGCGACGGTGCCGTCCACTACCCTTACATCCAGCACCCTCAACGAGGGCACTTTTATCGCTGCGACCGGCGAGAATTTTCAGCAGTTCTTGGCGCGCTTTACCGCCGACACATCGAGTTACACCGCGGCGCCGACCGCGCAGAATACGCAGGTCAGCGCGTTCAACGATTTCGAATATCGGTTTACCCCGGGCATCGCGGGGCTCGCGCGGCTCGGTTACCAGAACCAGCATTACCCGGGCTCGCCGGCCGCGAACTTCGCCGGTGCGACCTGGCTCGCCGGCGGGCAGCTCGGCACCCTGGGACCGGATCAGCCTGCGTATGTAATCCTCGAATACGGCAGACAGCAGGGAGTCTATGGCATTACCGGCGCGGCGCAGGTCAACCTCACTCCGACCTTGCTGCTGACCGCAAGCGCGGTGCAAGGCGTCGCCGCGCAAGGGCAGTTATTTGCCAGCAATCTGGCGACATCGACGCTCAGCCCTTCCGGAGGGGTTGTCAATCAAACCACCGGGCTGCCGACGGCCTTCTACCTCCCGGGTGTTGGCCTATCGAACAACGTTTATCGCCAGCACGTTTATCAAGCCGGTTTGAGCGAGGTCATACCGCCGAACGCCTATTCGCTTTTCTTGTTTTACAATCAACAGCATTCGCTGACACCCGCGATCACCGCCTCTACGAATAGCCTTGGCGTGAATCTAACTTATACACGTAGCATGCGGCCCGATTTGAGCGGCTATGCTTCGGTCGGCTACGTCAATTCGGTTAATGCGCCGACAGTGACCACGGTGGTGACCCCGACAGTGTCGACCACGAGTTTCGACACGGTGACCGCCCAACTCGGCATCAATTATGTTCTCGGGCGATCGCTGACTGGGTCTATCCTTTATACTTTCTCCTATCAGAACAATGGCGCTGTGCTAGCCGGCGGACGCAACGGTGATGTCGCAGTCAATCAAATACAATTCCTGCTGAGCAAGACCTTCTAACGAAGATGTACGAGAATTTTTACGGCCTCTCGGCATCGCCCTTCCAGCTCACTCCCGATGCTCGTTTCTTTTACGAGAGCACGGTGCACCGGCAGGCGATGGCCTATCTCGTCTATGGGCTGCACCACGCCGAGGGCTTCATCATCATTACCGGGGAGGTCGGTGCCGGCAAAACAATTCTCGTCGATAACCTGCTGTCGACAATTGATCAAAGCAATTTCGTAATCGCCAAGATCGTGACGACCCAGCTCGCCGGGGATGATCTTCTCCATCTCGTCGCGGCCGGGTTCGGTATCGCCAAAGAGGGGTTGGCCAAGGGCGCATTGCTGCAACGGATCACCGACTTCGTGCTCGCCCAGCAGCGGAACGGCAGACGCGTCCTACTTATCGTTGACGAGGCGCAAAACCTGTCCTTCGAAGCGCTCGAAGAGTTGCGCATGCTTTCCAACATCGTCGTCGGCAAGAATATGGCGTTGCAGAGCTTCCTACTCGGGCAACCGCAGTTTCGCGTCATGCTCGGCAGCCCGTTACTGGAGCAACTGCGGCAGCGCGTAACGGCGGCTTACCACCTGGGACCATTGAGCGAAGGCGAGACCAGAGCGTATATCGAGCATCGGCTGCGCCGCGCCGACTGGAAAGGCGATCCGCAGCTCACCGAGGATTGTTTTCCGGTGATTTATCGGCACACTGGTGGGGTGCCGCGCCAAATCAACACCCTGTGCTCGCGGTTGCTGCTCTTCGGCTTCCTGGAGGAGCTGCACACGCTGCAGGCCGCCGTCGCCGAAAAGGTCGCCAATGACCTGCGGCAAGAGATGGCGGTCGTCACGCAAGACTCTACCTCCGAGGGTTCGCGTGCCGAGCCCAATGGGAGGTCCGAGGTTGGTTCCGAAGTTGCCAAACGCCTCAGCGCTCTGGAAGAGGATGTCAACCGCCATGGACGCGTAATCAAACGCGCGATCGAGATTGCGGCGGCTTATTTTCAGGTCGAGCGGCCGTGAGCGTGTCGGCGGAGGAAACCTCCTACGATTGCCTCGCTCGGCAGCGCCGTGGGCACGCAAGGTACAAGACGGCGAACGCGCTGACGATCGATGTCGAGGATTATTTCCAAGTCGAGGCGTTCGCGTCGGCGATCGATAGAAGCGGTTGGGAAACGCTGCCGCGGCGGGTGGAAAGGAATACCGAGCGCTTGCTCGATATTCTCGGTGAAACAGGGGCGCGAGCGACCTTCTTCGTCTTGGGTTGGGTGGCGAAACGCCATGCCCACTTGGCTCGGCGCATCGTCGGAGAAGGGCACGAGCTGGCCAGCCATGGGTTCGATCATCTCCGCGCCGACCGCCAAACGCGTGACGAGTTTCGCAACGATGTGCGCCGCAGCAAGCAGCTTCTCGAAGATATCGGCGGCGTGCCCGTCTGCGGCTATCGCGCGCCCACCTTCTCGATCGGCCGCGGCAGCGGATGGGCCCATGCGATCCTGCTCGAAGAGGGGTATCGATACAGCTCCAGCATATACCCGATAAAACACGACCTTTACGGGATCCCGGGCGCACCTCGCACGCCTTTTGCTCCGCTTCCGGGCATGCTCGAAATTCCCCTCAGCACGGTCCGACTTCTGCGGGCTGATCTGCCGGCCTCGGGCGGCGGTTGTTTTCGGTTGCTGCCGTATCGGTTGAGCCGGGGGTTACTGAAGCATGCGCGCCGGGTCCATCGTTCGCCCGCCATTTTCTATCTGCACCCCTGAGAAATCGATCCGGCCCAGCCCCGCCAACACGCGCCACTGCGGTCGAGGTTCCGGCATTATCTCAATCTCGGCCGTACCGAACCGCGTCTGCGCCGTCTCCTTGGCGATTTTACTTGGACGCGGATGGATGAGCTTTTCCTCGGCGATGGGGGAGGGCCGTTCCCGGTAATCACGTCTTGGATGGATCGCAATCCAGCGTCGCGGTAAGGGAGTTCCGGGGCGGCGATGAGAGGCGGTGGGATGATTTTATCCTCTCTCATCCCGGCGGAACCTTCTTTCACTTGTCGGGATGGAAGCGTGTCATCGAGCAGGCGTTCCGTCACCGCACGTATTACTTGATCGCAGAATGCGGCGGGGTAGTCACCGGCGTGCTGCCGCTGACCCATGTCAGGTCCCTGCTCTTCGGGTCGTCACTGATATCGAACGCCTTCGCGGTTCGCGGCGGCCCGATCGCAGTCGATGCCGAGAGCCTGGGCGCTCTCGAGGGCGAGGCCGTGCGGCTGATGCAGGCCCTGGCTGTGCCTGTCCTCGAATTGCGCGATTTCTCAGAAAGTCGAGCCGACTGGGCGAGCAGATCCGACCTGTACGTCACATTTTGGCGCGGCCTTGATCCGTCCATCGAGCGCAATATGAAATTGATCCCGCGCAAGCAGCGCGCGATGGTGCGCAAGGGCATGCGCAACGGCTTGCGTGTGGAGATCGACGACACGGTCGAGCGCCTCCACCGCGTATACTCGGAGAGCGTCCGGAACCTCGGTACCCCCGTGTTTGCTAAATCATACTTTGAAATCCTGATGAAGGAATTTGCCGAGCGCTCTGATATCGTTACCGTTGTACATAATGGGAGAGCGGTAGCCTCGGTGCTCAACTTCTATTTTCGGGACGAAGTGCTTCCGTTTTATGGAGGCGGGCTGGCTACTGCACGGTCGCTTGCCGCCAACGATTTCATGTATTGGGAGGTAATGCGCAGGGCCTGCGAGCGAGGCTACCGCATTTTTGATTTCGGACGCAGCAAAGTCGGCACGGGATCATACGCGTTCAAACGCAACTGGGGCTTCGAGCCGACCCCGCTCGTCTACCAGTTCCGTTTGGCCCAAGGACACGTGATGCCCGATCTGAACCCGCTCAACCCTAAGCTCGCAGCCTTCGTCGCGGCCTGGAAGCATTTGCCGCTCATGCTGACGAACCGGCTCGGCCCTCTGATCGTCAGAGGGATCGGCTGAGGCGAGGGATTTGGCATGGTTTTGATCGAACCACTGTTGCGTGTCGGAGAAAATTCGCCACACAGGGGCGCGAAAGTGCTTCGCGTCGCCAGGTCAGACCCGTGACCGTGTTCCCGTCGACCCCAAATGGGCGGCCGATCCTCGCGTCAGTTATCGCGCCGGGATGGCGGCTTGCGCTCACTTTCATCGGCATCGCCGCTGTCATTTTCGGCATCATATTCTGGAGCGACATCCGCGGTGCGGTCCGCGTATGGATAGCCTCGACCGCCTACAACCACTGTTTTCTTATTCTTCCGCTGGTTGGCTTCCTGCTGTGGGAGCGGCGAGTGGTTATCGCCGCGGTTTCGCCGCATCCGAGTTTTTGGCCGCTGGTGCTGATGCCGGTGCTGTCGGCCCTCTGGCTCATTGCCGCCGTTCTCGACATCCAAGAAGGGCGGCAACTGCTCGTGGTGACGATGTTCGAGGTTGTGCTTCTCGTCGCGCTTGGGCCTCGCCTTTTCTGGTTGTTGCTGGCGCCATTGTTGTTTTTGTTCTTCCTCGTGCCGAGCGGAGCATTTCTGGTCCCTTCATTACAGAAAATCACTGCCGACATCAGTGTCGCCGGATTGCACGCACTGAACATCCCGGTCTTCTCGGATGGGTTCATGATCGAGATCCCGGAGGGCGATTTCGAGGTGGCGGAAGCCTGCGCCGGCTTGCGGTTTTTGATCGCATCGGCCGTGTTCGGCTGCTTTTTCGCGGTGGTGATGTATCGCAGCTTTCCCAGGAGGGCGGTGTTCATCATCTTGTCGATAGCCGTGCCGATCCTTGCCAACGGATTGCGAGCGCTCGGGATCATCGTTCTCGCTCATCTCGAGGGCAGTGCTGCGGCGGTGGAAGCCGACCACATTCTCTACGGGTGGTTCTTCTTCACCGTGGTAATCATGATCCTGATCGCAATCGGGATGCTGTTTGCACAGAAAATCGACCGGAGTGCGCCGGTTGTCTCGGCGGGGTGGTCGAAATCCCCGACATGGCGCTTTGCCACCGCGATCCCGGCTGCCGCCCTCCTTGCGTTGGGCGGCCCAGCCTACGCAGCCAGGCTGGATGCTCTTTACCAAGTGCATCCGCTTCCGCCACCGCAAACCCCTGTGGTCTCGGCGCCGTGGCACCTCGTGCCCGACGCCGATGTCGACTGGCGTCCCGCGGTCGTCGGTGCCGACCGCGAGTTCGTCGAAGTGTTCCAGAAGCCGGGTTCCGACCTCGTTACTCGATATGTCGCGCTCTACCGAATGCGGGTCGTCGGCAATTTGTTGACCAGGACAGGAAATCGCGTCGCCGACGACATTCGGTGGCACATCGTCGGATACGGCCGCGCCGAAACGATCCTGGCTGGGGCGCAGACGGCGGTCACGCGCACCGAGATAGTCAGAGGGCAACATCACCGTCTGGTGTGGTCATTTTATGTTCTCGACGGCAGAATGGCCGTCGGCCTCATGGAGGCCAAGTTATTGCAAGCACGTGCGGTGCTGCTCGGACGCGCGCCACTGGCCGCCTTCGTCGCCGTGTCCGCCAGCATGGATGATACCAGTAATCCAGCGGAATCGCAGCTAGCTCGATTTCTAGCGGCGAGCCAGCCGTTTCCTGAATATATCGCCTCGCTCCGGCGATAATCGAGCTGGCCGGCACTTCAGACGTAACGCGTCGGAGGGGGTGGGTCTCTCTAATCTCTTTCTAAGAGAGCAAAAGCGTACGACGCAATCGTGCTGCATGCGTCAACAAAGCGGCAGTATAAATATCAAAATTGCACGCTTGTATCACGGTGCGATACGGACCGAGCGGTGTACAGTGTGTCCGCTCAGCGCTCGACAAATTGCCGATCGACTATACCCGGTTCACTTTTCTCGACTATGGCTCGAGCAACGGCCGGGTCTTGTTCCTGGCCGCCGGTTTCCCCTTCGAGGAGGTCATCGGCATCGAGTTCTCGCGCGAACTGCGCGAAACTGCGCTCAGAAATCTCACGCGCCTGACGCCGGAGATCACTCGATGCGGCAAGGTCAGCAGCATCCACGCCGATGCCGCCGTATTTGAGCCGCCGAAATCCAATCTCGTGTGTTCTTTTTATAACCCATTCGGTCCGCCGGTCATGGCGGCGGTTGCAGAGCGACTGATCGCGCATCATGACCAGTTGGGTTATCGGATCATTGTCATCTATGTCGACCCACAGAATCGTGAAATCTTCGAGAAGTCAGGAAAATTCACGATCTACAATGAAGCTGGCAATACTGTGGTCCTGACTACGGCCGCATAACTAGGCGCCTTATCGACCAGGGACCCGCGCGGCTCTTTTATCGCAGCGTCTGAGATCGGGACTTCACTTCGCAGTGCATCCGTCGGCGATCGACTTGATCTCGAACGGGGTTGCCGCTCGACCGCCGATCTCTTCGGTGAAGAATTGCAGATAACGCTCGATCCGCTGTAGAAAAGCCCTCAGATCGCCCTCGCTGCGCACATAGGGCGTGTTGCCGGGCGCCAGTGAAGGGCTGTGATAGGTAAAACTGAATATGCGATGCCGCTTGCGCAGCAACGCAACGGTGAGCCGGCGCAGCTCCTCAAACGAAATCCCTTCCGGTGTCAGCGTGATCCGCTCGACCAAGCCCAACCGAGCGAGAACGCCGGGCACGTGCAACGCCTTGAGGCGTTCGTTCATCGTCAAGGTATAGGCCACGTTTCCGGTATCGGCGAGCAGGCCGGTATAGCCGATGGAAAGGGGGATCTCGAGAAGCGCCGGGTCAGTGCCGAACCAATAGGGGCTGGCGCGACAGTGCGAAAAGTTGGGGCCGAGCTTACAAGTCAGATCGGTGCCCGGGACCACGCTCACGTCGATTTCGTAACCCAGCTCGGCGAGGATTCGTGCAGTTGCCGGGCCGACGCCATATCGTCCCGCCTTGTAGACACGAGGCCGCACACCGACGTTTTTTTCGATAGTGCCGGTCAAGTGAAGCAGCTTTTCCCGCTCCAGCTCGAAAGGCAAGTTGCCTGGGTAGGAGTTTTCGTCGGTCATCGGTTCGACTAAGGGCGGAGTATCCCAGGGCTGTAGATGGGCACCGATCTCGCAGACGTCCGAGTCATGCAAATCGCGGATATACTCGTATGCTTCCGGCGTGCTGCTGACCGGGTAATCGAGGACGAAGGTCGGCCGCACCCCATAACGAGCGAAGATTTGCTGGGCTCGATCCTGGCATCTCACCGATTTGACACCGATCGCGCGCCGCGGTCCCCGCGCCGCCCAGTCAAATTCGGCTTCCGTATCGACGATGACGACGAGCATCGGCGTCTGCTCGATTGGCCATTCGATCGTTCTCCAAGTGTTAGGGTCGAGCATGTTTCGCCGGTAACGCTGAATGGCTCGCAGCCGCGCCGTCTATGCAAGTCGAGGGGTCGGAGCGGTGCGAGTAACCAATCAACCTTGGACCATTTTGGAAAAGCGATCCGATCGTAACAGAACAATAACACTGATGCCCGAACTATGCCACTTATCATCCGATAAGCTACCCCTCAGGCTTGCTCAATATGGTTAATCCCGGTACAATTGCCTGCGGCATCGAGCTTACCTCATGCAGCGCTCGGACACAGTCAGTATCGCGATCTCCTGACTGTGCGGCCGCCACCCCGCGCAAGCCTCCTAAGCTCCGGAATCCGCGGGGATATCAGCGCATCTGGTTCGTACGATAAGTTCAGAATGTCTGCTGTCGGTAACGCGTCGCAAGCAGTCGAGCCCGATCTTTCGTCCCTGTCTTGCGAGCATGTCCTCCATGTTTTCCCGAGCCTCGGCGTCGGGGGGGTGCCGCTCCGCATGGTTCGAATAATAAACCATTTTGGCAAGCGGTTCCGCCATACCGGGGTTGCGTTGGACAACAATTTCGAAGCCGCGGCGGGGATCGACGGAAGTCTCGATGTGGCGCTGTGGCCGGTGCGACAACCTCCGCGAGGGATGCTTCGCAGCGTGGCCGGAGGCATTGCGGTTTTGCGTCGATTCCGACCGGATCTGCTGCTCACTTACAATTGGGGAGCGATCGAATGGGCGATGGCCGCCCGATT
>Ga0182037_10001353_pt1 | contig 12792 bp, 20 predicted proteins | sample sta12Cox44000082_FD_125974 | JGI IMG/M metagenome (GOLD analysis project Ga0182037, IMG submission 125974) | Lab enrichment of tropical soil microbial communities from Luquillo Experimental Forest, Puerto Rico - statoxic.12C.oxic.44.000.082 | ecosystem: Environmental > Terrestrial > Soil >... | reverse complement strand
TCATGCGCCGGGCGGCTCGTGTCTACTCAGTGGGTGGTGGTCGATGGGCCTCCTGCGCTCCAACCGACGTTGCTTGGCGGGTAAGTCACGCAGGATCACCTTCGCCGCTGCACACCCACACGGTTCAGATCTGGCAAGGGCCCGCCGTGGTCGTGTCCCGTCGAACCCCCTACCAGCGTTGCCATCGGACTCGGTGATCATCGGGCATTTCTGGCGGCGCCGAGAACTCGCTCACGAAACCCAGAATGTCCGTGAACATAGCTCGGATGTGGTTTTTGGCAGTGACACCTTCTGACGCCTGGCCCGCATTCGACCGACGCCCGTGAACGCTCGATCGAGTTTTCATCAACGACAACGAGCATTGCACGACTCGTCAGACCGTCGGCAGTTCCTTGAAGGGATTGAAGACCTTCAGTCCGGGCCGCTTGAAATCGCGATCGTTCCCGGTCGCGATCGTGAGTCCGTGTCGCCGAGCCGTCGCCGCGATGTAGCTGTCTTCAACCGGCATGCGCTGGCCGGCCTTCTCGAGCAGTCGTTCCTGTTCAGCCCACACGTGCGCAACCGACACGTTGAACCCGTGGATGCGCCCGTGAAGTGCATCCACGAGGCGCGTGAGCCACGCCTGAAGTTGCTGCCGCTGTCGGCCTTCCTTCCTCCGCGTCCAGTACGCGAGCTGCGCGATGACGACGGCGCTGGTGTAGCAGCGCTCTTGCTCGGCCTCGAGCCAAGAGATCACCTTCAGATCGCCCTTCTTCTTCGCCGGCTGGCAGATGACGTCCGTATCGAGGAGCCAGCTCACAGCTTCCGCCGCTTCGGCAACTCGCGCCGCCGGCGCGGCACGTCATCCGGACTGACCGGACACTCCTTCATCACGGCCAGCCAGCTTTCGCGCCCGCCGAGGCGACGGAAGATGATCGCGTCCTCTTCGGCATCGAAGCGCGCGTCGAAGTAGTCACCAGGCTTGGCCCGAGCGAGCGCTGTCGGCACCGTCAACCGGCGCTTGGCATCAAGTGTAACCACCATGGTGGGATTATCCCACCTCTGCAGGATGGCGTCAACGAAGCTGTGATCCTGTCGGTGGCGAAATCTCAATCGTGCCGCAAACGCCCTGAATGAACTCATTACGGTGATTCGGCTCGAATCAGTATCTCGCCAGGTTTCACTCGGACAGACACTCGATGACTACCAGGTCCTGAAATCGCTCGTTCTGAACGAACAGTCGATGTTTCGCCTGTCCGTCTCGAATTCGTTGTCAGGCCGCGACTGGGAGCTGGACAAGGTCTCTGCAGTTTCTTCCTCCGTCCCAGCCGCCTCAGCAAGCTCGCTATTGCCGGTAGGGTCGAAGGCTGGCGCGTTGCTCCGAAGGTGTGGCTATCCGTTGCTCGCCGTTTCCTGTGGGAGTGCCTCAATAGCCCAACCATAAGCCGTTTCCAGCCTCCGCCACCTCGCACGCAGCGTGCAGATTTACCGCACGACGCGCTCCTCTCGGTCAAAGCGCGTCCGATGTTGCTCGTAGCGTTCGCCGGCTTCCTCGCGGGATTCGTCTGGAATCTGCGAAGAACACGGCACTGGTTTGCCAAGTGAGGGAGTCATGGAATTGCATCGTCTGTTCTGATTGTCCCTGGGCGTGGCGTGCGGTGCTTTCTTTGGACCTTGGTTCGTCGTCAACCTGGAGCCGATTCCGTCAGCCAGCCCGGAGTCTGAGGCGAATGTGCTGAACTATACGAGCAAGAAGATTCTGTTCACGGTCCTCGTAGCTGTCGCCGTGGTGGTCATCCTCCGGATGTTTGGTCTTCTCCAAAATGTTCCGGCAGTGCTGCGCTGAGCCTCGGTGCCCACGGAAGAATCCAAGAAGCCGCGAGTGAAGCTTTGCCGAGCGCGGGCTAAGACTTGACGAGTGCGACCGCCTACCTCGGCGGGGCAGGTCCTCCGTTGCGTCCGCCCGGTGTCAAACGATGCATGGCCACACAGCTGAAAATCCTCGCCGCCTGCCTGCTGCCCCTCGCAACCGTTCACGCTCAACCCGAAGACAAGCCCCGCCTCGTGCCCCTGTTCTCCAACGCCGAACGTGGTCCGGCGTTCATGCTCGAATGCAGGAACATGTTGTCCGTCGCCATCCGTGCTGGCGAAGTCCTTGGAGGACTTGTCTATCAAGTGACGGTGTTGAGCGAAAGGAAATACATAGCGTGGTTGGTTTCGTCGGCGCAGAACCCTCTCTCGAACCCACACAGGCCTGGCGCATCATGATTGGCTTGCGGCAAGACAGTCATGGCACGTCAAGTTCGGACTTCGGCGCGAGATTTCAGCTGCTGTGGGCGTTTCCACTGACGCCGGGTCACCACACGTTGGTCATCCGCTGCCTGGGGAACTGGTCGGATGACGTAGAGCTCCATTGGGAGAGTGCGAGCGTGTCGGTGAAGCGACCGACCGATAATTCGGTCAGTCGAGGAAATCCTCTTGGATGACTCCGTGCGATACGGCAACGCTTGCCACGAGTGCATCCGGCTTGCGGCCGAGAGTGAAGCCCTGTATCAGGAGTATCTCGCAGCTCGAGACGCGCTCACGATGACGCCGAAGAGCGACCGGGCCTACCTTGAACGGCGACAGCGCTTCGACAAGGTGACGGGACGACTGCGCTAAACGCGGAAGCAACAGAACTTCCCACCGTGAGACTTCTCATCCGGAGGAAACCCGTGGGTCCCTGGGAGCACCGACGTGAACGATGACATGGTCTTGACGAAACGGAAGTAACCATGACGATTTCTCCCCGCTTGCTCCGCGCCCTCGGTGCAGGCGGAGTCTGCTTCGCTGTCGGAGCGACCGGGAGCATCTTGTTGGGCGGCCCATGGGTCGGGTCGTCCGGGTATTCTGACGAGCACGGCCGTCGGCGTCTTCGTTGGGCGCTCCACGAAAAAGACCTGACGCCTGCGTGCCTGCTTGTGAATGTGTGCTGTGGGTGCACTCTAATGCTCATCGGCGCAACGGCCGATAGCCTTCTCGTCCTTTGGTTTTGATTGTGGCGGGCTCCACGGCATCCTGACATCCATTAACGTCTCGGGATTCTTGTGGCCGCCGGCCAGATACGGCCTATCGCTTGTGCCGTGCTTGCCGGCCGTGTGTTCGGATTCGTCTGCATGTCCGTGGGCCGAGAGGTTGAAACGATGAAGAGCTGGTTCGAGAAACTGATAGCCTGGTTTAAAGGTGAAGACGACATGACCGCCGTGGAGCGGCTGAGAAGGCTGCAGAATCGAGTGTGAGCTTGCACGAGCAGCAGATTGCACGGCGGGTAACGACAGAACGGCGGACCGCTGGCAGATAACGCCCTACAGCGGCGCGGGACCACCGTTCAACTCGTTCGGTTGCTTGTGACGAGCACGACGGTCGGTGTCTTCGCTTGGCGTTCTACCGCCAGACCCTGACGGCAATCCGAGGGCGCACGATGCTGAACCAACAACAACTCTGCTTGCGTTCGTCGGCGTCTTCGATAGCGCGTTGGTAGCCTGACGACGCGCGTCCTGCGGATAATGCTCCGACTGTTGCTCGTTCTCTTTCTCGTCGTGGTTCTTTTTGTCGCCTGGGTGTGGTGGTATTACCGCCCTACCCTCGACCGCCCGTATCGTGAGTCGAGTGAACGCCCGAAGTGAAGCACTAACAACGCTACGGTTTGTCGCAACTCGTTCGGTTGCTGCTGCGCGACGGTCGGGTGGCAGCAGAGGGCGACCGCTGGCGCTTCGATGAAAACTATTTCGGCGCTGTCGATTCGTGTGCTCCAGATGAAGGGAAGGTCTTCACGAAATCCGCTGTTTCCCAACGTCGTGAGCCGCGAATGCCGTAGACGCCAAAGCTGTCAAAGATGTGGTGCCGCTTTGCGTAGACATCTTCGACCCTGCCATTGCGCAAGGTCACCCAAAGCATCGGATATCCCATAGGCACAGGGAGACGCCGAGAGTAGACCATCGTATCCGAACCAACACCGTGGAAGTTTGCGTCGTTCGATTCGACGGCAAGCGGCGGACCGAGCAGATGTTCTACCTCGGTGCGTGACATTCCGATTTTCACTCGCCGGATGTTCTCCACTGTGACCTGCGACCCAATAGCAGACTGCGAAAAGCACGAGGCGAAGACGACACTGAATGCTGCAAGGCCTGCGAGCACCGAACACTTCTTGACGCTCATGCGGCATTATCCGGCGGGAAAGGGCTTGCGTCAGCGTTGCGCGTGGGCTGTCTCACGCCCCCTTTTCGACGCGCTCCCATACGAGCGTCCAATCCACTAGCGTTGCCGGGAGTTCCGGTGAGTCTACCCGCAGCGTGAGACGATTGTCCTGCAGCGTGAACCACCGTTTCCGAGTCCTGCCGACGATGTTCGGGCTCTTGTCCAACTCAACGTGGTGGAGCACAAATCCCTCTTTGGCGTGGACGTCCACAGTGCTGCAATAAGCCGCAAAGTCCGTCAGCCCCAGAAGAGTTGACTTCATCTCGTCTGCTGTGGGCGCTGCCTCTGACTTCCAGTTGGGCCGGCTACGGTTCATCAGAACGGCGCACATGTGACCGGTATCGGCGTAGATGACGTAACCTGCGAAATCCGGCATCTCCTTGGTGGCGCCATCCTTGAAGCGTTGTGTCGATGACACCAGCCGCCACGTTCCGGCCAACTGCTTCATCATCGCCACGTCATCTTGGGTCTGCTGCCTCTGGGCGTCACCGGCCGTGACCGTCAAGAGGAGCACGATTGCGAACCCGAGCACACGCACGCCGCTCATGTCGCACCTCACTCGACCGAGAAACTGGATAGACCGGATGATAACGCCGCAATGCCTTTGGAGGCCCATAGAAGTGATTGTGGGCCACCTCGATGGGCGTCCAAGCGGCCCTGGTTTTCGGAGGAAATCAGCGTGCCTGTTCGGAGGGTTTATGGGCCACGCCGGGGAGGCACTATCTGGCTTGGGCCTTTTCAAATTCCGCCAGCGCCTTCATGACTTCCGCGTGCGCTGCTTTCTCGGCACGGTGATGCTGTGCGGCAGCAACGGAATGGGCAGTGCGAATCACGAGGCCACCCACCGGAACTCTGACATTCACCATCCGGCCGGGGCTGTTGGGCGGAACGAATGTCACGGCACCCCAATGAGTCTCGTCCGGTTTCGTTGGACCGAAGAACGGCATCCCGTCAATGCTGAGGGGCGGTTGTGGACTTTCAAGAGCAATGCGAGTGCGCTCGACCGATACGGGAGAATGCTCAGGCTGCTGGGCCCACACTGAATGGACACCACCCAGCACAGCCGCGACGATGAACACCGGAAGTCGCACGCCGGTCGAGGTCATCACCTGCGCCATTGCGCGGCAGCCGTTTCCAAGATTACGTCCACTCCCTGCGCTATTGTCACCATCGGCGCGCAGCTCAATAGCTCCGCTGCGGCCATTCCGCCGACACCGTTCGTTTAGACGCCGGTCTGGAGAGGGAAGTCTGCAACCGGGGTGGACAACCCCGCGCAGTGAATGTCGGGGTGCGAATCAGCCCGTATGCCGCTCCGCCATGAGTCGCTGTAGGGTTGACCGGGGACGCAGAGCCGCCGTGCAGCCTCTCGTTCGGGCAAGCCAGCGACCGCGGCGAGGCGTTCGGGGGCAATCCAGGCGTCAGGGTCTGCCGAGCCTCACACCTTGCGTCCTCGCCCGTTGGAGACCTGCTCTCACTCTTTCAGCGATGCGGTCCCTTTCGAACTGACTGATGGCGGAAAGAACATGAAGCTGGAGTCGCCCCGCCGGTGTCGTTGTGTACAATGCGGTATCGCACGGCTGGACAGACACAGGCTCCGTGGTCCAATAAAACGCCTCCACTCATCGGGCCAGAAGGCGCATTCACCGCTTCCCGTACTCGGTAAATACGTAATCTCTCGCTTTAGCGCTCGAGTGGCACGCGAAGCCGCATCTGGCGTTGTTCCCCTGGGGTGGTGTGCTGGCTTTCGTGCCGGGCTTGAATGTTTTGGACCCGGCGTCGTAGTCGAACAGGGCATAACCCCATCCGCCGCTCTCAGCGAATCTCGTGCTGTCCTTCTCCATGAAGTCCACGCTCCGCAGCTCGCCAGGCACCGTCGCATCCGGAAAGAATGCGTCCTGTTTCGGTGTCCAGATGATTTTGGCAATCTTGGCTCCATCCGGGACAGGCTGACAGTTGGCGGGAATCCCGGCGTAGTAGGAGTCGATCATTAGAGGATTGGCGAGGATGATCTCGACCACTCTTTCTTTCCGAGTCATGGAGACGGCCTGCCATCCCTCATACGTTTTGAACTCAGAGAACGCGAGGCCACCCGGCACTTTGACGGTGTACTTGTCCTGCGCGGAAATGACCAAGGAGCCCAGGACGGCCAACCATGTCGTTGCAATCGCAATCGTTAGCACGCTCGATCGATTCATCGCGGATGCGCTCATGGCGATCTCCTTCTCGCGTCATTCCAGCATGCCTGCGACTCGGGAACTATTGGACGAAGGTAGTGGCGACACCTTCGTATCTGGAGGTGCTAAGCCGACGGCTCGATGCTTTGAAGCCAATCGACCGCCGACGCGCGATCGCGAAACATCGGGAAGCCACGATCAGTCCTGACCGTCGGCGTTGATGCCGAGCAGCTGGCCGCCGCTCTCAACACGATCTTTGAGATCGGCGAGTAATCCTTCATCGGATAGGTCAAGAGGGTGGGAACACTGCTTCGCTGTTCTGTGCCGGCGATCAACGATATTGTCGTCGCGCACCTCGATCGCGACATCGGCTGTAATCCTCCGTCGCCTGTCCCTTGCAGCACGCGCGGCCATGGCGACCACCACGGCAATCACCCAAAGGTTGACGCGTGGCTTCCACGGCGTGATTGAAGAGACGAGCAGCCCTGTCGCGGCGTCCGATTTGTTCTCCATCACCCCTGCGATTGGAGCATTCGCCGAAACGCGGTTCTGTTGGACGATGGTGTCGAGCCCTACCGTCTGATAGATCCCCTGTCGCGCGTCTGATTTGAGGCGGTTCGAGGAGGCCGCCAGCGCGAACCTTCCGCATGCGGAGGTTATTGACAGTGCGGTTGGTGAAGCGGGTGAGGATGAGAGATGAAACAGAAGAGTGAACTCCAACTCGAATTGGCGACCCATCAAAGAGGTTGAGCCTCCACGCTCAGGATTCGAATGGGGGCCCGGCCTCAGCCATTGCAGTGCCTCCGCAAATTGTAGACCGCGACCCCTACCAAGGTGGTGCCCATACTATCGTCGAATAGCATTGCTGCCGCGCATGCGAGACTATCCTCCTTAGCAGCTATTCACAAGGAGGTCTTGAATGAGCGCCATAGCGAACTTCGGAATCGTCACAGGACACATCGGACGCATCGGAGCCCTGATCGTCGTTGCCGTCGCGCTCGTCGCCGTCGCTGCCGCGGCACAGACGGCGAAAGAGGTCAAGGGGGCGACACCGTTGGTCGCCATCGCGAACGAGCCGCCGGCGAAGTTAATTGTCGATCCGCCCATTCCCGAGCAGCTGGCCCAGGGGCGCGTCTTCATCCAGTACCGGACGGAAAACCTGCGCATCCTGGCGGTGTTCGGGAACGCTGCGCTGGCGGTCTCGCCACGCGTTGGACACCTGCACTACTTCGTGGATGGCCAGTCGTGGCCCATCGTCGACACCAGCGGCGAAACCGTGGTCCTCGTCGGATTGCCACCGGGTTCACACAAGGTCCGGCTCGAGCTGGCGGACGCGACGCACAAGGCGATCCCGGGGGCCAGCCAGGTCGTGGAGTTCACGGTTCCGCAGAAACAGGGTCAATGACATGTCCACCTCGATCACGACGCCCAGCAACATCACCGCGCCGACGCAACTTGTTCAGGTCGGGAACCAGACGTATGCATGTCGCCGTTTCGGTGCCGTGGCGTCGCGTCCTTTGTTGTTCCTGCAACACTTCCTGGGCACGCTCGACAACTGGGATCCGGCGGTCACCGATACGCTTGCGGCCGGGCGGGAAGTCATGCTGTTCGACAACGCCGGTATCGGGCGCTCAACTGGCAAGGTGCCCGACACGGTGCAGGGGATGGCGGTTCATGTGCTGGCTTTCCTCGACGCCCTCGGTGTAACGGCCTGTGACGTGCTCGGATTCTCACTGGGAGGAATGGTCGCTCAGCAAGTCGCGCAGGATCGGCCGTCGATGTTTCGCAGAATCATTCTCGTCGGCACCGCGCCGAGGGGTGGCCACGACGTCATGGACACCGAGAAGCCGAGCCTCGCGAAGCCGTTCAGTGATCCAACGCTCAAGGGATACGCGAGGTTGCGGACACTCTTCTTTGCACCAAGCGAGTCGAGTCAGGCAGCCGGAAAAGCGTTCACCGAACGGCTTGCACAGCGCACCACGGATCTCGAACCCGCCTCCGGACCCGAGGTCGCCGCCGCACAAATTGCCGCCTTTCGCGAGTGGGGCCGCTTCTCGGGCGAGCGCTTCGCGGATCTGAAAAAGATCCGCCAGCCAGCGCTCGTGGTGAACGGCATTCACGACGAGATGATTGCCGTTTCGAATTCCTACTCGCTAGGCGAGCACCTCCCGAACGCAGTGCTGCTCACCTATCCCGACGCCGGGCACGGCTCCTTGTTCCAGTTTCATGAGTCCTTTACGCGGCAGGCGACCGCGTTTCTCGCGTCCGACTCGCCGTTTGCGCCTTACTGAGTGGTCAAGGAGGCTGCCATGGAAACCTTCAACACCGCCGACGTTGCGGGCCTCAGGCTCTTCTACCGTCAGGTCGGAGACGTGTCGAAGCCGACCATCGTCCTGCTGCACGGTTTTCCGTCGTCGTCGTCCCAGTTCCGCGACCTCATGCCACGCCTGGCGGATCAATTTCACGTCGTCGCGCCCGACTATCCCGGCATGGGGTTCAGCGATGTACCGGACCCGACCGTCCTGAAACCGACGTTCGACGACGTGGCCGTGGTTATCAACGCGTTCATCGAACAGCGCGTGCCCGGGCCATTCATCTTGTACATGCACGACTTCGGCGGTCCGATCGGCATGCGCGTCGCGACGGCATGTCCCGAGCGGATTGCCGGCCTGATTGTTCAGAACTTTACAATGTCAGTGGAGGGTTGGAACCCCCAGCGCCTGAAACTCTACGAGGAGCTCGGCGGTCCCGAAACCTCGGAGAAGTTGGCCCAGACCGAGCAATTCGCCACCGTGGAACGCGACAGGTTTCTCCACCAGTCGGGCGCGCGCCGCCCCGACGCGTTGAATCCAGACAATTGGGCGATCGACGCCTACGCGTTTTCGATCGCGGCGAAACGGATCTTCATGTCGAGGTTGTTCATGAACCTCATGACCAACATTCAGCACTACCCGGAATGGACCGCCTATCTGAAGGACCGGCAGCCGAAGACGCTCATCGTGTGGGGGAAAAACGACCCTCTGATGTTGCCGGCGGCCGCGGAATTCGTGAAGCAGGTGGTTCCGGCGGCCGATCTCCGTTTTTTCGACGGCGGTCACTTCGTGCTCGACGAGAACGCCGACGCGGTCGCTGAGGCGATCATCGCGACGTTCTCCCAATAGGATCGACGCGCGATGCGGCCCGCGGCGCAAGCCAGCGAGCGATCGTTTGAATGGGTCTTTTCAAGGTTTCCAAGTGGCGGGCTTGCTGAAGCCTCGTCATTACTGTCGGAGGAGGTCAGAGATGCGAAAACACAAAGTTCCGATCAGTCCGATCGCACTGGCGTTTCTAACGGTCTCAGTCGCGCTAGCCTTCGCGGCCCAGGATAAGTACACCGTGAAAGTGCCTGGTGGCCTGGCGTTCGCTGAGTTCAGGGGATACGAAAACTGGCAGAGTGTCGGGCCCAGTCTGACCGATGCCCAGAACGTGATCAGAGTGATCCTGGCGAATCCCGTGATGATCGAGGCGTACAGGGAGGGCGTGCCGGGCAATGGCAAGCCCTTTCCGGACGGCTCCAAGATTGCAAAAATCGAGTGGACACCGAAAAAGATTACGGACGCCCCTTTTTCCGTGGCCGCTCCGGACACGGTGCCGGACATCCTTAAAGAGGTTGAGTTCATCGAGAAAGATGCCAAGCGATTCCCGGATGGCCACGGATGGGGATATGCCGTGTTCAACTATGACCCGACGTCTGATAAGTTCACGCCCGCCACCGCAGCTGACCGGCCGCCGCAGCGGAACGATGCCAAGTGCGGGGTCGCGTGCCACACCTGGCGGCCGAAAAGGACTACATTTTCACGGCGTACGCGAAACGGTGAACGATGCAGCCGCAGTTCTCATCACAAGACAGCCAAGTTGGGCTGCAAGGAATGCGCAATGGATGATCTTTTGAACTTCGCTGTCGACGCACACGGCGGTTTGAAGCGTTGGAGCAGCGTGGAGGCCGTAACACTGGCCGCCTCCGTGGGCGGAGACCTATGGCGGGACAAGAGCAAGATCGACTATCTGAAGAACGTCATCCTCAGGGTCGAGACGAAACGCGAGCGCGTCACGATGGATTTTCCCGGCCAGGACAAGCGATCCGTCTTCGAGCCGAATCACGTCGAGATGCAGCGTCGCGATGGAACGATCGTCGCAAGCCGCGACAATCCCGAAGCGTCGTTTGAGGGGCAAGATCGGCTGACGCCCTGGGATGATATCCACGTTGCGTACTTTAGCGGCGAGGCGTTCTATACCTATTGCAACACACCGTTCCTTTGCACCTACGACGGGTTCGCCAGTGACGAAATTCCTCCCATTCAGGTTGACGGCGAGACCTGGCGCCGCCTGAAAGTGATTTTCCCCGACACGGTGAAGAGTCATACCAGGACACAGATCTTCTGTTTCGGTCCGGATGGCCTGCTTCGGCGTCACGATTACACAGTGGACGTCCTTGGCGGTGCCCCTGGACTCAACTATGCCTCCGATTATCGAGACATCGATGGAATCATCGTTCCAACAAAGCGACGAGTGTACGCCTACGAAGGCAACTACCAACGAGTAAAGGAGCCTCTGCTGGTTCAGATCGACATGGCCGACGTCGCGCTGGCGTACACGTCGACTGCTGCCGTGTCGCCAGGGAGACTGCCATGAAAGTTGTGAAAGCGGCCGCGGTGCAACTGAGCCCGGTCCTCTATAGCCGGGAGGGAACGATCGACAAGGTCGTGCGAACGATCCACGCTAGATCGGCGGCTGCTTCACCGCGATCGTCGCACCCGATTCCACCTTGCTGCGCGAGCCGATTCGCTCGGGCGAAGGCATCGTGATCGCCGACCTCGACTTCACGCTGATCGACAAGCGCAAGCAGCTGATGGACTCGCGCGGTCACTACAGCCGGCCGGAGTTGCTGAGTCTCCTGATCGACCGCACCCCCGGCGCGTACGTTCACGAACGCGCGGCGCATGCGAGGTCAGCCTTCGAGCAGCGGGCGGACGATCAGCTCATGCCGGTTGCGTAGTGCGAGAACTGGGAGGAGTGGCATGCCTGCGATAGACGTCCCGGTTAGAAGGTTCAGCGTCGTCTCGCAGCGACCATTCGACGAGGTCGTACGACGGCTGACGGCGACGATTGGTCGTCCAGACCAGAAGACGTTCCACGACGCGGTGGCCTCGGCGGCGACGGTGGTCGAGCTCGAGGGAGTCGTCCGCCAGGCGGTCGGATCCTCTGATCTGATGGAGTTTGTCCGTTTTGATTCCGGGGACGTCCTCCGTTAAGGAGCGCGGCGGTCAAGGGCCGAAGACGCTCCGGTTGGTCGTGGGAAATCCGCTCATCATGAAGGAAATGGCAAAGGTGGTTCCAGACGCTGCGTCGTACGCGCCGGTCACCATTCTCATCGATGAGCGCGCTGATGGCGTGCACCTCTCCTACGACTCGATGGAGAGCCTGCTCGCTCCCTACGGGCAGGAAACAGCGCTCCGGGTCGCGCGAGATCTCGACACGAAGGTCGAGGGGCTCCTCGAGGCAGCCGCGCGATGACAGACAGGGGATGTGCGCTACACGAGCTCGGGCTTGCCGCCGTCGCTCGGGCAATTCGGCACGGCGATGTGTCCTCCGAGGTCTACGTCAGCACGTTGCTGCAACGAGCGCGCGCATACGCGGACTTGAACGCCTTCATCACGATCGATGAAGCTTCGGTGCTGGAGGCCGCGAGCGATGCGGATCGCGGGCGTCTGGCGGGCCGCGTGGCTCCGCTGCTTGGCGTGCCTTTGGCAATCAAGGACAGCTACCTGACGAAGGGACTGACGACGACGGTCGGCACCTCCGTACTGGCGACGTTCACGCCCACGCGCGATGCCGCAGCGGTCTCGGCGGTGAAGGATGCGGGCGCGATCGTGTTCGGCAAGAACAATCTGGTGGAGATGTCGTACGGCCTCACGGGACTCAACGAACACTACGGGCAGGTGAAGAACCCCTACAACAGGGACCACATCACTGGCGGATCCTCCAGTGGGGCAGGAGCGTCGGTGGCGGCGCGTATCGTTCCTGCAGCTTTGGGCGGAGACACAGTCGGCTCAATCCGCGTTCCCGCCTCGTTGTGCGGCGTGGTGGGCTACAAGCCCACGCCGGGCCGGTGGCCGAGCAACGGCGTGGCGCCGATCTCCCATGTCCTTGACGCGGTCGGCCTTCTCGCTCGCAGCGTTGAAGACTGCGAGCTCGTCGACGCTGTGCTCACCGGAGGTCCGGTCTCAAGCTCCAATCCGCGTGGCGACCTGAAAGACGTCAGATTCGCTTACGCGCCGCGTCAGCACCTCGTCGGCGTCGACGAAGACGTCGAGCGCGGGTTTCGTGAAGCGCTGTGCAAGGTCGAGGACGCAGGCGCCGAGCT
>Ga0182037_10001348_pt1 | contig 12810 bp, 9 predicted proteins | sample sta12Cox44000082_FD_125974 | JGI IMG/M metagenome (GOLD analysis project Ga0182037, IMG submission 125974) | Lab enrichment of tropical soil microbial communities from Luquillo Experimental Forest, Puerto Rico - statoxic.12C.oxic.44.000.082 | ecosystem: Environmental > Terrestrial > Soil >... | reverse complement strand
GCCGCGCGGCGTCGCGCGCTTGCTCTTCGGTTTCCGCGGCAACGGCGGCAACTTCATGGCCGGCCCAGAAGACTTCCTTGCCCGGTTCCGTGATGATATCCACGGCTTTCACGCCGGGCATTTTCTCGGCGGCGCTCGTATCGATGCTCACGACTTTGGCGTGCGCGTACGGCGAGAACACCATCTTGCCGTGAAGCATGTTGGGCCGATTCACATCGTAGCTGTACTGGATGCGGCCGGAAGACTTCCAGGGACCGTCAATGCGCGAAATGCGCCTGCCAATCAAGCTGCATTTGTCGGCGGGAGGCCAGTGATAGTCAGCCATCAGGCGCGCCCTCCTTTCATAGACATTGCTGCTTCGACCACGGCGTTTCGGACGCCCATATACGTTCCACAGCGGCAGAGATTGCCGCCGAGAGCTTGCTTGACTTCCTCAACGTTGGGATTGCGATGCGTCTCGAGATAGGCGGCACAGGACATGACAAAACCTGGTGTGCAGAAGCCACACTGTTGCGCGTCGTTTTCCACAAACGCAATGGAAACCGGGTGCAGCTTTCCTTCCGGTGCAAGCCCTTCGATGGTGCGGATGTCCGCGCCGGATTTTCCGTCGCGGTCGGCAGCTTCAATCGCCAGAACGCTGCAAGAGTACGTGGGCTTGCCGTTTACGATGATGGTGCACGCACCGCAGGTGCCGCGGTCGCAAACTTTTTTTGCGCCGGTGAGATCGAGATGATTGCGGAGGGCATCGAGCAGAGTGACGCGGGGTTCGACGGTCAGCTTTTTCGCTTGGCCGTTGATGCGCAAGGTCATTTCGACGGGGCCGGGGCCAACCACTTTGCCGGAGCCCCGAACCTCCTCGGGCACGGTGGTTCGTGCGGCAGCGAGCTGGTGACCTGCGAGAACCTGGGCGGTGGCGGCCACGCCGGTTCCGCCGACCAACTTGACGAACTCACGTCTTCGCAAACCGCGTTTTTCCTGACTCTCGCTTTTCTGGGTAGGGTCTTTAGGATCCTCTAGTTTGGCCATCGACTGACCTCCGGAGTGCTTTCAAGAAGTGCCGATACGACGGTTCGGGCCGAGTGTGGGAGCGTTTCGCTGGCGCCAGCAGAGTTCCACTGGGGTTGAAAAAACGATATTCCGGGGCGGCCTAGCATCTCTCGCGCTTGGCCAACACAAACACAACGAGGGCGCTTTCGGGTTTCCTCTGCGCTTCGTTCAGGATGATAGGAAGCCCGGGTCCGGACGTCAAATTGAAAATACTGAATAGGCATTTTAGGGCGGCTAAACGTTGACTTTTCCCGTGGCATCAGGAAGCTCCGGGGCCCATGGCCACGACAAAGTAGGTGGCCGGCACCAGCCCCACGTTCTTGATGCCGTGCTCGTCGTTCGAGCTCACAAAGCCTAGCGAACCCGGACCGAGACGCGTGGTTAGGTCGTTCACGGTGATATCCACCGTGCCTTCGCGGATGAGCCACATTTCGGAATGAGGGTGGCGATGCGGCGGGTGTGGCGCGGCGCCAGGCGGCAGCGTGGTTTCGTGAACCTCGAGGGATTCCCCGGTCGAAAGTTTTCCCTTCAGCACCGCTCGGGTGAGGGCGGTGCTCGAAGTGTGGACAGGCAATCGGTCGAATGGATACATCGCTGTGGGCAACGCAGGTTGTTGCTCGGTTTGGTTTGCAGCGAGCCAAGCGGGGAGCCAGGCGGAGGGAAAGAGCAAACACATTTCACGCCGCGTTAAAGACATTCTTGCCTCCTTTTGCTGCCCGCAGCTGTGCCGGGAGACTTCGATCAACTTTTACGCGAGCACTTGATTCTAAGTCTGTGGCACGGCGGCTTTGGCTTCCGCAAGCGTGACGCGCCGCTTCTCCCGATAGGCAAGGTTCGCCATGTGCGCGGCCATCGCCGAGCGGTAGCCAACGTCCACACTGGCGTTCGGGGTCTTGCGGCTGCAGATGCAGTCAATCCAGTTGGCCATGTGGTTCTGATTCGGTGATTCGCCGGTAAGCGCGACTCCGTCGGGCCGGTTGGCCTTCTCCGGGTAGTAACGAATGGTTTCCGCGGACCGGCCGGTGACCATGTCGGTGACCCCGGCAACATGTTCGATGGTGCCGTCGCTGCCGAGCAGATGTTCGCCTAATCCGTAGTGGCGATTGTTGAAAGTTGATTGCCAGGTGACCACCACGTCCTGGGGGAATTCGAGCGTCACCGCGATCGTGTCCGGCACTTCCCGTCCGTCTTTTTCCGAGAAGATGCCGCCGCTCATCGACGCCGCGCTGGGTTCCGGCAAATCCAGGGCCGTCTGGATCCAGGCGATCTGGTGCACCATGTTTTCGGTGATGTTCCCGCCGGAGAATTCCCAAAACAACCGCCAGTTAATGAATTTGTAGGGATCGAAACCGTGGTCGGGTCGGCCGTTCAAGAAGGCTTTCCAGTCGACGTTCTGCGCGGTGCAATCCGAGGGCACTGGCCGCACCCATTGGCCCTTGCCGTGTGGTGTGTTGCGGCTCATCCAGGACTCCACCTGAGTGATTTTCCCGGCCAAGCCGTCCTTAATCCACTTGCGCGTATCCGCAAGCGAGCCGGAACTTTCGTGCTGCAGCCCGATTTGCACCACGCGGTCGGATTTCTTCGCCGTCGCCAGACACTCATCCGCTTCCGGAATGGACCAGGTCATGGTTTTTTCGCAATAAAGGTCCTTTCCCACGTTGATCGTGTCAACGAAATGCCGCGCGTGAATGTGCAACGGGCTGGCGACAATGACGCCATCGATGTCTTTCATGTCCAGCAAACGCCGGTAATCGTCCATCGTCTGAATGCCAGGCGCCATCTGTTTGGCGGCATCGCGCCGCCTCGAATAGACGTCCGCGATGGCCACCAATTGCGCGTTCGGCACTTCGAGAACCTGTTTGAGCAAGTCCTCTCCCCGGCCGCCCACTCCGATCATGCCAATGCGCACGCGGTCGTTGGCACCCAGCACCGATGGAGGCGGGTAAGCCGCCAGAGCGGCCGCACCGATGGCCGCCTGTTTTAGGAACTCGCGCCTTGTGTTCGTGGTCATGTCCATATCCCCGATAAAATGAATTTCTAGAAAACCCTCAAGAGCGTTTTTCGCGCGCACCCGCCGCTTCCAGATACTGCGCCATGACGCGGGCGAAATCCGCGATGGCCACTTCCGGTTCTGCGATTTCCGGATGCCAGGCCTTTTCCCACTCGAAAGAGTAGTAGCCGGTGTATCCCGCAGCGAAGAGCAGCTCCACTTGGCGCTTCACGGGCACTTCGCCACGCCCGGTGAGCACGTAATGATCTTGACCGCTCTCCAAGCGCGAATCCTTCAAATGCGTGTGGCGGATATATTTGCCAAGCTGGCTCACGGTAATCGCCGGATCTTCCTTGCCTTCGACGAACGTGTTGTGCGCATCCCAGAGCAAACCAACATGAGGCGAGGCGGCTTTTTCAAGGATATCGCGTAGGATTGCGGAAGTCGTAAAATCCCCGTGGGATTCGAGAAGAACCGTCACGCTTTTGGGCGCGGCATAGCCACCCAATTCCCCTAATGAAGCGGCGATGTGCTCGACGGCCGCATCGCGAGGCCCGACCAGCTTATTTCCGAAAACGCGCACGTAGGGCGCGCCGAGCCGCGCGGCCAGATCAATGAATCGACGCGCATCAGCAAGCTGTTTCTCGTGTTCCGGACCGGTGTCGTGCATATTCGCGGAACTGCTGACGCAGGAAATGTGCAAGCCGCGACTAGCGACTTCCTTCTTGGATGGTTCGATCTGCGCACCGGCAAATTCGAGGCGCGAAGGCAGGTCCATCGTTCCTTCGAGTCCGCGCAGCTCGACCGCCGCGAAACCATTCTGCTCGGCGAAGTCGAGAATTTTGAGCCAACTCCACGCCGGACATCCTAACGTTGAAAACCCGATGGGCAAACGCCCGGTTGCGGCGCGGGCAATTTCCGGCAGCATGGCCGAGGAAATGGCCAGGCGCTCGAGAAAATCCCGCCTTGTTAGAGGAGTTGCGGACATGAGCGTAAGCAGAACAACCTCTATCAATTTCAAGGCCCGAGTCGAGCAAGAGCGTTGCTTTGGGCGAAACCGCTCCGGCCCACCAGTGCCTAGAGCGCTCCGGCTTGCTGCAGCTCTTTTTTCATTCCCGCCCAGCTCTCGCGCGTGGATTCCTCGGGAGTACCCGCGCCGCGCCAGTGGGTTTCCAGGCTGACGGCGAAGCGGTAACCTTCGCGATTCAATGCTTTGAACTGACCGACCCAGTCGATCGCGCCCCCGCCCATCGGCGCCCAAGCGTATTTGCCGTCCGGCTTCTTCGCCGAGTCCTTGCAGTGGCAGTGACCGATGCGGTCTTTCGGCAGGAGGTCGTAGCCATCGGGATATGGTGTTTCGCCGCGCTCCGACGCATTTCCGGGGTCCCAGTTCAGCATTAAATGGGGAGACTTCACGGCCGCGAGGACTTTCGCGGCTTCCGCTCCGGTGGCGGTGTTGCAGGACATTTCATTTTCGAGCACGAGCAGCACGCCCTTCTTGCCCGCGGTGTTGGCGGCATCCAGCAGTTTTTCATTCATGGCCGCGCGATAGGGAGTTTGATCGTCGAGTCTCCAAAAATCGAAGCACCGCACGCGATCCGTGTTGAAAGCCTTGGCCAGCTCGATGCTGCGCTCAAGCACTTCGTCCTGCTGGTCGAAGGTAAAGTCGGCGTTGAACTGATCGCGCTTGGGGCTGTATTTCGACTGGGGTGCACCCTTCCAATCCACTTTGAAAAGCGGGCTGGCAATATCCGTCACGCGCAACTTGTTCCTTTCGAGGATGCTGCGCGCTTCGGCAATTTCTTTCGCGTCCAAGTTCAAAATGTTCTTGCTCCACATGCCGCGCAATTCGATCCAATCCATGCCAAATTCTTTTGCCGCGACTTCGCAAGCCCTGCCGAAATCCTGTGTGATTTCGTCGTTGATGACGGCAACGCGGAAGGGCGACTTCATACCGTCACCCCGAGTTTCTCTTCCAGATATTTCTTGCTGATCTCTCCACACTCTTTCGGGGTGCGGTCTTTCTCGGGCGCCGCGTCCAGTTCGACAATAGCCCAGCCGCGGAAGTTGACCTTGTGCAAAGCGTCGAAGGCTGCGGGGAGGTTCACCCGTCCGCGGCCCAGTTCGACGAAGCGATAGTTGCTCTGCGGATTTTCACCATTGGGCAGCGATTCCACATCCTTGAGGTGCAAAAAGAGCAGGCGGTCGTGGTATTTCTCGATGGCTTTGGCCGGATCTCCGCCACCCTGGAAGTAGTGCGCTACGTCGAGCTCCAGCTTGGCGTAGCGCGGGTCCGTCGCTTCCATGATTCGATCCACTTCTTCGGGTGTTTGTCCAAGGGTTCCCATGTGGTTGTGGTATCCGAGCGAAATCCCCAGGTCCGCGGTTCGCCTTCCAATTTCTGTGATCAATTTACCGAGGCGCTCGTAGTCTGCTGGCGTGACGGCGCGATCTTTCGGACGCTCGTCGGTGACTTGCAGATAGAGTCCACCAACGTCGTGCACAAATTTCGCATCGGCCGTGTGCTTGGCGATTTCTTCGGTCTCGACCGCCGGATCGATGCGCACGCCGCCACTCGAAAGCGCGACCATCTTGAGGCGATGTTTCTCGAGCAAGTCGCGCAACTCCGCAGGGCTCGCGAATTCCTTGATGGCGTTCGCGCGCAGCTGAATCCCCGGAAATCCCAGCGCGGCGATATCCTCAATCGCCTGACGGTCGTTGCCATTCCAGGTGATGGATGCGTATCCAAAATGAATTTCGCCGGGCGCGGGCGAAATCGACGTGTCGAAGTACGACAAGTCCATCGGCGGGTAGAGCAGCTCGGCTGCACGACTGGATTCGTAAACAAACGATGGAACCGAAGTCGCGACCGCCGCTGCTCCAATCCCCAGCAGAAACCCACGGCGCGGCATACGATATTGCATATGTACTTCTCCTCGGATGATGCCACGGCTTTTGACTTGCTCTGGCGCGCACATGCCAGTTCCGTGCCGATGGTCTGCCCACTAGAATGTTAGCTTGGCTCCCAGCTGGAGGACGCGACCGCCACTGGCGCTCGTGATGTGGCCGAAGCTGCTACTGCCAAGTGTCGTGCCCGACGCGGATCCGCCGTTGCTCGCGAAGAAAAACTGAGGCGTGTTCGTGGCGCCAAAGACCTCCAGGCGCAGGTCGAGACCGAGCCGCTCCGTCAGCCTAGTTGACTTGGACAGGGCGGCATCCAAGTTAAAGAAATTGGGCCCACTGAGGTAGTTCCGCCCCACATTGCCGAATGTCTTGGCTGCAGCGGGTGCGAAGCTCGCTGTTGAAAACCAAGGATTGCCGGTGCCGATGCCGTGAAGAATTTGCACCGGAGCAACCAAATCCGGGGTTTGTGTGTTGCCTGGCGTATTCAGCGCTGTTCCGCTGGCGGTAAAATAGAGAGGAAGACCAGACATCAGCGTAAGAAAGGTAGAGACGCGCCAACCACCCAAGATCGCGGCTCCGGCTCCGGAATTGACCAAGCTCTTGCCTTTTCCGAACGGTAGATCGTACACAATGCTCTGAACGAACGTTTGCGTCCGGTCGAAGTCGTTCCGCGCGTAATCACGTCGCTGATTAATATAAAAGGAAAGACCGCCATCGTCGCCGGTTTGGAAGCCCATCCCTTTGCCGAACGTGTAGGCAGTTGTGGTCGCGAAGCCGCTGGAGAACCGCCGGTCGAACTTTACTTGCAACGCGTGGTAGTTGGACGAGTATCCGGCAAACAAGAGATTCGTGGACGCGGTTCGACCGAACGGGCCGAACTCGGGACGTCCGTTGTTCCCAGCCCCGAGTACCGTGCCGGCATTTAGGTCGTAATTCACGACGCAATCAACGCAGTGATTGCCGACGTACGCTACATCGAGAACAAAGCGCCAAGGCAAAGAGTGTTGGATTGCCGCATTCCAGGATTCCACATAGGGGTTCTTGAAGTTTTGATTGACCACAAAATAGTTCGAAGCTTTCGTCGGATTAGTAATGATGCCGTTCGATGGAACGGTAGGCTGAATGAGAGCCGGGAACCCATTCTGGAATGTTGCCGTTTGTCCGTTGGGAAGAACTGCCGGACCAAAGCTGGCTACTGCCGGATTGAACGCGTTGTTGGCTCGAACCGGGAAATTGTAGGCGTAGCTGTTATCAGGAAACGGGGTGTAGCTCATCCCGAATCCAGCGCGGAAGACGGTAGATTCCTTTAAACGGTAGGCTAGGCCAATGCGGGGCGCGAAGTATTTGTAATGAGTCGTGATCCCCAAATCGTCCGGAATATTTCCATAACCGCTAACGACGAGCGTATTGCTTGTGGGATCGTAGTTTGAGAAGCCCCCCTGGGCCACGGGTGTAGCCGGAGGGTAAAACTCCCAGCGTAACCCAAGGTCCGCCGAGAATTTGGGGGTAACCAGCCACTTATCCTGCACAAAGGTGAAAAACTGCCAAGCTCGATAGTTCGGAAAGAAAGTGGCTAAATCGCGTCCTGCCTGACCTGGCACGTCAAGCAGAAAGCTGGCGAAGTTGTTTCCAAAACTGGTGATGGTTGCCCCCGTACCAGTGTTGAGCGCCGTTTGACCGTCGTTAAAGGTATAAAGACCGCGCGGACTGAACGTCTGCTCCTGGAGCAAGGCGTCCCGAATCCTGCGCAGGTCAGCGCCAAACTTGAACGTGTGATTCCGAATGATTTTGGTCCAAGTGTTGGCAAAATCGATGTTTGTTTCGGAGCGGATCCAGGGCAGGCTGGCCGAAAATCCGATAAGGGGGTTGGAAAATCCGCCGTTGATCGTGACCCCTACGATTCCGCTGGTTATCGTCTTGTCGAGATTAACGCCCGGAATGCCGAGCATTTCGGAAGTGTTCGTGCCGAAATCGGCGTTGTGCGCTTCATTGTGATACCAGCCCGCACCAACGCGGAACTCAGCAACTAACGTATTTGAGAAAAACCGGTTGTAGTTGATGCCTGTGCTGTAAGTGTTTTGAAGACCTGATCCTTCAAAATTGCCCTGCGCCGGTCCTCCGGCTAAGCCAAATATTGGAGCTTGGAAAATCGATGGGCGCTGGTAGCTGAATCGCCCGCTTATACGATCTTTACTGGTGAGGTTGGCATCCACCTTGCCATCCACGAAATCCGTATCTTTGTGAAAGCCCAGCAGGGCAAAATAGTTGTTTGAGTTCCCGGCGGAAGTGGGGGCCGGCAGGAGGGCCATGAGTTTGGCGGAAATCGGATTGATCAACGCCGTGGGAACGATGTTAGGGCAGCCAGCAGCGTTGCTGCAGGCCGAATTAAAAGCGTCGACCGTAGTTCCATTCGGCCCCGGGACCGTAGCCACACCGGGAGCGGATGAAGCGACCAATGGCTGGCGGCCCGTGCCGTCTGGGTTGCCCGTAAAAGGATTGTAAATGTTGCATGCGGTCGGGGGAGCAGGGGGCGCACAGGTCGGCAAGCTCTTTACCGAGGTCAAATCTCCGCTGCGGAAGGCCATGGTTGGCATCGTAATGGTGTTTGCATTGGCCTCATGGTCGAAGACTTTCAGATAGTCGGCAAAGAAAAAGAGCTTATTCTTCTTGATCGGGCCGCCTATGTTCCCCCCAAAGTAGTTGTAAACAAGGTGTCCCACTGACTTATCGAAATAGTTCCGGGCATTCAAGTAGCTATTCCTGGCAAATTCGTAGGCGGCGCCGTGGAATTCATTGCTACCAGACTTGAGGACGACGTTCGTAACCGCCCCACTCGCACGGCCTAGTTCCGCATCGAAATTGCTCGTGGAGACGTCTACCGTCTGAATGGCTTCTAGCGGTGGTATCAGTATCTGCAACAGGCCGGTACGTTCGTTGTCGTCGATCCCCTCGATCTGGTAATTGTTACCGTGGCGAAGCTGACCATTGACCTCGGTCTGCAGCGAGCTGCTGGCGTTGAAGAACTGGGAATGCTGAAACGTGGCGCGAGTCGTGCCCGGAACAATGTTAAGAAGGTTTTGGAAATTGCGATTTGTGCCGAGCGGTACGTTCTCGGTTAGCACCTCTTCGAGCTTCCGCCCCGTGTCGGCTCGCTCGGTCTGCAGGATGGGAGTTTCCGCTTGCACGGTGATGGTGTCCGTCATGCTTCCAGGCTGCAGGACGAAGTCCACGCGCTCCGTCGTGTTCACGATCAAATCGATCTTCGCTCTCGACGCTCGCTTGAATCCCGATTGTTCCGCGGTAACCGTGTATGTGCCTGGCGGCAAGTCTGGAAAGACATAATTGCCGCTCTCGTTGGTTTGTGAGGCGTGGCTTATCCCTGTGTTCGTTTCGGTGATGGTCACCTTCGCGTCGCCAATTGCAGCCCCGGATGAGTCCGTCACCGTTCCGAGCAAGGTGGCATTGACCGCTTGTCCACCAGCCGTGGCAGAAAATGCCGCCAGGATTATGCCGAGCAGCATCGCCAGGCTCAGCTGCCAAAAGCGGGCCACACGTCTTTCGGCAGGTGTAGAAATCTTCACCGACCGTTGATCTGTTCGAGACCGAACCCCGACCTTTTCCCAAGCCGAAGGCTTGTCAAATCGTTTGCTCATGACATTCACCCCACTCGCGTTCATTCTCTTCGAGAACCTCTAGCCGACGTCAGTAGCACGGCAAGTGGCTGGAACTGGTTCCACACCCTACCGGGAGAATGGCTGTCTGTCAAGGGAGAATCTCGAAAAGTCGAATCCTTGCAATCGATCTTTCCTGCTGCGCACCAAGCGGCGCGGCATGCTTCAGGGACCGCGTAACGGCAATCTCGCCGAGGGCATTTCCTCCTGCGGAAAGCGGCTCTCGAACGTCTGGTGAGTCCTTTGCCGCGCGCCGGGGCTCGAGCTTCGATCGAAGAATGAGGGTCAAAAGAAAACGGCGACGCGGAACCATCGCGCATCCAGTAACAGATAGATTCTACAAGACATAGAAGCGGGGCCAGGAGGATTTCTGGGGCGCGCAGAAAGCTTTCCCCCGAGAAGCGCCTCTACGAGCGGGGCGAAAGCTCCTAAGGAAAGACCACTTGACTCGCTTCAATTTCAATTACCGAAGATTTCATTTCGAACTGGGTGTGCTAGACTTGCGAGCCGTATCGGGATCCTCGCGTCCCGGCAAAATCGAATGAAAAATGCAAGAGCCACAAGATAGTAAAGCAGGTGTGGAAGCAGTTCCAAGCAAAACCACCATTCGGGACGTGGCCCGCTCAGCCGGCGTGGGCATTGGTACGATTTCGCGCGTGCTGAACTCCAGCTCTCAAGTCAGCCCGGAAACCCGTGCGCGTGTGAAGGAAGCCATCCGCCGTCTCGGGTTCCGGCCGAACGCCCAAGCCCGGCGGATTCTCAAGCGCCGGTCAGAGATCGTCTGCTTTCTTTTGAGCAACCGGGACTTTCTTCACCCTTTTCACGCGCACATTTTACAAGGCGTGGAGTCTTATGCCAGCAGCTTGAAGCATCATGTTCTGTTTGCCGTGCTGCATTATTCGCCGCGGACTCCTCCTGAGAAGATCGACCTGCCTCCCGTACTGCAGGAACATGGTCTGATTGACGGAGTTATCCTGGCGGGCACCATTTATCCGAACCTGCTGCGCCGGATCGAAGTCATCCACATGCCCTTTGTGGCTTTCAGCAACAACGTCGTTGGATTGGATGGCGAGCAGCGCTACGACCAAGTGGGCTTTGACGACTTCAACGGGGCGCTCCAGGCCACGCGCTACCTCATCGCCCAAGGGCACCGGCTCATTGCCTTTGCCGGCGATATGTCCTACCCCTGGATCCGGCGCCGATTCGATGGTTACCGTCATGCCATGCGTGAGAAGAAGCTGAAACCGGTTTCGGTCGAGCCGCAGGATTCCGACAGTTTTGTGGACTTCGGCCAGAAAAGCGCAGGTCGAATCGTGGCCCGATCATCGCGGCCCACGGCAGTCGTGGCCGGCAACGATGAAACGGCGTACGGACTTTGGCTCTCGCTGCGGCGGCATGGCGTGAAAGTGCCGGATGAAATCAGCCTGGTCGGCTTCGACGACCGCGAGGAAGCGGTCTTGATGGATCCGCCGCTCTCCACGGTTCGCGTTCACAAAGAAGAAATCGGTGAAACCTGTATGAAGATGCTTCTTGAACGGCTGCACCATCCGCAAATGGCCTTCAGCCAGCGAATTCTGCCTACCGAATTTGTGGTTCGTGAAACCGTTCGCAAACTCTAGAAATACGCGAGTCCGGAGTTCCTTTCAGACTCTGGCAGTTCGTTGTGGGCTGCGTGCGGCGCGGTAGATCGCTTCGACCAGGGCAAGGCTACGCCGTCCTTCCTGTCCGTCGCAAGCTGGCACCGTGTTTTTTTGAATGGCGGAAAGGAAGTCTTCGATGACCGCTTGATGACCGCGAACGTCGCTGACGACAGCAGAAGAAGCGCTCGGATTTTCGTCGCGCGGAGCAATTCCCGCGCGTTCATCTGGCGCTTTTCGGAGATCGGCGGCGATGAGTTGGTCATGTTCGAGAATAACTGTCCCTTCGGTACCGGAAATCTCCACGCGTCGCGGATACCCAGGATAGGCCGCCGTGGTCGAATGAAATAAGCCAAGGGCACCGCTCGCGAACTCGAGGATCGCAGTCGCGGTGTCTTCGGCCTCGATCGCGTGCAACTGCGTGGCCGTTTGCGCCTCGACGCGAGAAACCTCTCCAAGCAGCCAGAGCAGCAGGTCGATCGTATGGATGCCCTGGTTGATCAGGGCACCTCCGCCATCGAGCTCGAGGGTGCCGCGCCAGCGGGAGTTTCGGTAGTATTCCGGCGGCCGATACCACTTCACGCGGGCGTCCGCCAGCAAGGGTTTGCCGAGCACGCCATGATCGATCCAGTCTTTCAATTGGCGGATATGAGGTTTCATCCGGTCCTGAAAGATCACGCCGAGTTTTACTCGAGCCCGACCCGCCGCTTCGATGAGTTCGTCGGCGCGACAAGTGCTGATATCGATGGGCTTTTCCGTTAGAACGTGGAGACCTTGCTTGACGGCGGCGATGCCTTGGGCCGCGTGCAGGCCCGAGGGGCTGCCGATGATCACCAGATCCATCGGTCGGTGTGTTAGAAAAGCGGAGAAATCTTCAAATGGCGTTCCGCCGTGATCGCCACAGAACCGCCGCACTTTTTCAAGGTTTGTACCGCAAACCGCCGCAATTTCGACGCCAGAGATGGCCCGCGCGGCACGCGCATGGGTTTCCGAGATGTTGCCGCCGCCAATCAAGCCGACGTGAAACGTCATGGGAATGAAGGCATTAAAGCATTACGGATTCGCCGCGACAAAGGCTTTGTAGGCCGCCTCGGTGCTTTCCGGTGAAGCAACTCCCGAAGTGATCAGGATGCGGTAGCGGAACGTGACCGTCTGGTGCGGGGCCAAGGTAAGGTTCAACTCTTCCTTGCCGTTGCTGAAAACCTTTTCACCGAGCGGGTTGGCGGCGAAAAGCCCGTAACCACGCGCGTGCCAGTACGTCGGGAAGCCCGGATTCGCGGGATGGTCCAGAATCGTAATCGTGACCGGCTCATCGCCGATCTTTCCGCTCAGATTGCACCAGCGACCGCGCGTACCCCAGGCCGCTTCGCCTTTCTTGCCTTCGCTGGTCAGATAGACTCCGTTCACGCCGGTGTTGTCGAGCTTCGCCACCGCAGTCGCTCGCCCACTCGCGTCGGTGAAAACCTCCGCTTTGTCCGAGGGCATCTCCAGCGCACGAACTACCCGCAGGCCGAGCATCCCATCCTTCGCGTCAGCAAAGACCACCTTTTCGTCCTGTGTG
>Ga0182037_10001339_pt1 | contig 12835 bp, 14 predicted proteins | sample sta12Cox44000082_FD_125974 | JGI IMG/M metagenome (GOLD analysis project Ga0182037, IMG submission 125974) | Lab enrichment of tropical soil microbial communities from Luquillo Experimental Forest, Puerto Rico - statoxic.12C.oxic.44.000.082 | ecosystem: Environmental > Terrestrial > Soil >... | reverse complement strand
TGAAGGAGCGCGAGGCTGGCACGATCGAGCAACTGCTCATGTCACCAGCCACGACCTCGGAAATCATCGTGGCGAAAATCGCGCCGCTGTTCGCCTCGCTTTGCGTGATGGTGGTGATTCTGGCGGTCGGCATCGGACGCGTGGTATTTGGCGTGCCGTTCAACGGCGGCGTGTTCCCCGTGTTCGCCGGCGCTGCCCTCTGCCTGTTGGGCGGCATCGGCATCGGCACATTCCTCGCCACATTCACGAGATCGGCATACCAGACGCAGCTCGCATCCTTCTTCATCAATCCACCGCTGGCGTTCCTCTCAGGTGCGGTGACCCCGGTCGAAGCGATGCCTGCGTGGCTGCGACCCGTCTCGCAGATCAATCCAATCTACCACTTCGGCGTCATTGCGCGCGGCAGCATGTTGAAAGGGAGCGGACTCGAAACGCTCTGGCCGAATTTTCTGGCGCTCGCGCTGATCGCGCTTGCCCTTCTGACGCTGAGCATCATGCGTTTTCGCAAGCAACTCGCATAGGAAGATTGCCCTTTATGAAGCGCTTCGATACAACGTTCAGGCTGGCGTCGTCCAGCAGCCTCGCTCTTACGCTGCTGGTCGCGCGGCCGGCCCAGGCTCAAGTCGTCGCGAGCCCGCCGACGCAAGGCGCGGTCGCGTCTCAGCTGCCCCTCTCTGGAGAATCACTGCAGGGTGGCGCCGTTATCGTGGGCCAGGCACCCGTCCCCGGCACGACAACCAGCGTCAACACGCTGAACGTGACGACGCAAACGCTCGGGCCGTTCTCCGGGAGCGTCAACGGGTCCGCGCGCCGACCATTGTCGGGAGCGCTGGGAATTGCCGACGCCATCGATCGCGGCCTCGAGTTCAATCTCGGCGCGGAGGGCATTGCGCAGGCGATTCGGCAGGCGCAGGGGCAAGCCACCATCGCACGAAGCGAACTGCTGCCCCACATCGGCGCCACCGCGAGCCAAACGAGGTTGCAAATAAACCTGGCGGTTTTCGGGTTGCAGGCCAACACGTTCGGAGGCGTACCGATTCCGGCCGTCGTCGGCCCGTACAACTACTTTGACGTCAGAGCTCGAGTGACCCAGACCATCTTGGACCTGACGGCGTGGCGAAACTATCAGTCGGCAGAGGAGATCGTCCGAGCCGACGAACACATCATGAAGGACGCCCGCGATCTCGTCGTCCTCGCGGTTGGCGCCTCGTACCTCCAGGCGTCCGCAGCGAAGGAGCGAGTCACAGCGGAACAGGCCCAACTCGATACGGCGACCGCCCTTTTTCAGCAGGCCTCACAGCAACACGACGTGGGCCTGCTGGCGCAGACTGACGTCAACCGCAGTCGGATTCAGATGCTCACCGAGCGTCAACGGCTGGAGACCCTTCGAAACGACCTGGCGAAGCAGAAGATCAACCTGGCGCGGCTGACTGGTCTGCCTGCCGATGATCACTTCGACGTATCCGACATCGTCGGATTCTCATCAGGGTCCGCGATCGATGTGGGTGCCGCGCTCAAGGCAGCGCTCGGACAGCGTGAGGATCTCAAGGCCAACGACGCGCAGCTGAGGGCGGCACAGTTGACGCGAATGGCGGCACGAGCCGAACGCCTGCCGACGCTGTCGGTGAATGGCGATTACGGCGTCAACGGAACGAGTACGGACGAAGCGCACCGAACGTTCTCGGCGACCGCGCTCGTGAGCGTCCCACTCTGGCTCGGCGGGCGAACGGAAGGCTCCGTTCAAGTGGCCGACGCCGCGTTGAGACAGCGCGCGGCCGAGCGCGAGAACGCGATGAGCAGGGTCGAAGCCGAGGTCCGTGGTGCAGTGCTGGATATGCAAGCTGCCGGTAGCCAGGTGTCCGTCGCTGACGACAATCTCAAGGTCGCCAAAGAGAACCTCGAGTTGATTCGTCAGAAATTGCAGGCCGGCGTCTCCGACAACGTGGAACTCGTGCAAGCGCAGGAAGCAGTGGCCACGGCCCAACTCGATGTGATCAACAGCGTTCTGGCACACAACGTGGCCAAACTCGCGTTCGCTAGGGCCCTCGGAGAGGCAGCGAGCAATTGGCGAACGTACCTGAAGATTCCGTAAGCCCTGCGGACCGCCATGCGAGGCGAAGGCAACACGGCGGATTGAGCACGATGTCGCTCGCAGAGTGTCCGCTGGCTGCGCCGATGTCTGGGACCGCCGCACGAATCGGGGTAAGCGCGGAGCTGAGGCTGACGAAATGGATTTCCGCCTGTTAATGACATTGCAGGTCGCAGTCAGCGGCGCAGAGAAGACCGCGCAGTGCCTCACGGCACTCGCGTCACCGCCCCAATAGCGAGTGGTCATTTTGAGGGTCCGCGGCTCCGCGGAAAGGTGCTGCCCGGCGGCGGTGACTGGACGCTGCTCCGAGGAGACGGCGTCCTCGAGTTCGACCTGCACATGACGCTGGAGACCGACGACGGTGCGCTCATACACATGGCCTCGTTCGGGCTTCGTCACGGGCCGACCGAGGTGATCGCGGCGCTCGCGCGCGGCGAGAGCGTCGATCCCGCCACCTACTACTTCCGGACGACGCCCCGTTTCGAGACGGCGCACCCGAAGTACGCGTTCTTGAATCGTCTGGTCGCGGTAGCGAGCGGCGAGCGGCGCCCCGAAGGACCGATCTACACGATCGACCAGATCCTGTGAGGCCGCCATGGACGCCCGACGAAGAGACGTTCTCAAGCTCGCCGCATTGACATTCGCTGGATGTGGCTCGGCTTCTCTGACGAGTTACCCTCGTCACCCGTCGAAAGTCGCGTTCCCTCATAACGCTTCGTCTGAACACGGCATCCACACAAAACATCGGCCCCGTCCCTCTTGGCACTCGTGTCACGTTTCCGATCGGTCAAACGGTCGGACGGCGTCATCGAGCTCGACCTACGGGTCACGCTGGAGACCGACGATGGCGCCCTCATCCACATGACGTTCGAAGGCATTCGTGACGACGGAGCACCAGGCGCCCCTTACCTTCGTACGTTGCCGCGCTTCGAGACGGCCGAACCGAAGTATTCCTTCCTGAACAGGCTGCTTGCCGTTGGCACTGGCGAGATTCGCGTCGACGGACCGGTTCACGTGATCGAAGAGCTCCTCTGAGGAGCAAAAGGCGCTGCCGCTGCTCCCGGACGGTGCCTCAATCATTCTGAATGCGTCGATCGTTGGCAGCAAAGGGTTGTCGTCGAATAGTGTGTACGGCGCCACAAGGGCAGCCGTGCGTTCGCCGGCCGTGACCCGCGCGGGATTTGACGCCCAGCGAGGGCCGCAAGGCGCGTTGCTGATCGGCAACCCTGAGGATGTCGCCGAGAAGATCCTTCGACTCAGCAAAGAGCTGGGCGGGATCTCGCGGCTCACGTTTCAAATGAACGCAGCGTCATTGCCACACGCGAAACTGATGCGCGCCATCGAAGCGATCGGAACTCGCGTCGCACCTGCGCTGAAAGGAGAACTGGCCGCCGCTTCGTAGGTGGTACGAGTCGGTGCGTCTCCGTCAGGCTTTTCGCGAGCGCCTTGAGCCGGAGTGATTTCCTTCGCCGGCGTTTCCGACAGCGCTTCGATCGCGAACTGTGCCATGTGGTAGTAGCCAACCGCGGGGTAGCCAGCCTCCTCTTCACGCCGGGCACGACGGGGACGCTCAGGCGCTCGATCACCGTGATGAGCTCGATGAGCGCGAGGTCGGCTCTCATCGAAGAAAGGCGACGGTCAAAGAAACCGTCGCCTTCTCGCGTTTTCCTTTCGTTTTCTGAACAGACCGAGTGAAGAACGCGCCGTGTTTGCTCAGAAATGTGCCCAAACGGTGTGCCCGAAACGAGTGTGGCCTCGACGATACAAAGCACTCTTGCGGCTGCACTTAGCGTCGAAGGCGACGGTCTAATCGAGGGTCGCCTTCACCGCGTTGCTGTCGTGGGTTTTCGTGTAAGTGTCTCTATCCCGTATACTTGCAGGTACGCGGTGAGGTGGCTGAGTGGTCGAAAGCCGCGGTTTGCTAAGGCTGCTGGAAGTCACGGAACGGGCCTGAAATCGACGATTTCAGGCCGTTTTTTTATTGGGAGCTTAGTTGGCGTTGGCTGCCGGATGATGGGCGTCGGACCGCGTGCGGGCACACTGGTGGGCACACTGGAGCCGATGCCAATGTGTGCCTTTCGGGTACACGTTGCTTCGCACACAGGAACGGGGCTCATACAGCATGGACGTCACGCAATCGGTGGTGACGCGTACGCCCTCGCGGGCCGTGTCACCGGCGGCAGCTTCGGGCGATCCGTCCGCTACGGTGCGAGCGGGTCAATCCAGGTCCACGTCCTTCCCGATGACGCTTGCGACGAATCCGCTGCGAGCGGCCGGATCGTCGAAGAGGGCACGGATGCGGGTCCGTACCGCCGCGTCGACGCCGGCGTTGGCTGCGGCCGTCAAGGTGTGGGAGTAGGCGGCCCTGACATCGAGGGGCGCGACCTCGTAGCCGTAGCCTCGGACGAGCCAACGAAGGGCTGCGAGCCCCGCTTCAACGGCAAACACAGGATTCGTCTGGGCGAAGTCGCGGGCCGCCCGAGTCAGCGTCTTCGGATCGCACGGCGTCGTGTTGGCGAGAGCGACCGCCTCGTCGAACAGCTTCGCATCCTTCGCGGCGGCGAACCACTTGCCCTCCTCACCGGGCGTGTGACGAACGAGGTCCGCCAGAACGACGCCGGGCGGCCTGACGCCAGGAGAATGCGCTCACACAGGCTGTCGATGTCACGGTCGTTGGCCCACGGGCTGCGGCAACGCCCGGCGTACGCGATCGCCTCAGCGCTTCGCCCTTGTGCAGCCAGGGCCTTCACAGCCCACCGTTTGTACGACCACAAGACATCGCTCTGCCCGAGTTCGATTAGTTCGTCGTAACGCCCGGCCGTGAAGAGGGCGCTCAACACGCCGACGTGCCGTGGAAATAACCACGTGTCGACTTGTCCGACGAGAGCGCGAGGCGCGTGATGGTGATCAGGCGGTCGGCCCATTCGGACGCAAGTCCCCTGGAGCTACACAGCTCGCCCCAGTACTCGGCGAGCTGCTCGATGTAAGGGATTTGGTCCGCGGCGTGGGCCTCGAACAGGCGATCGAGCCATTCGGCACGTGTTCTGGCGTCGGCCGGCGCGCCGGCAATGACGGGGACGAGCTCGGCGATCGTGCGATTGACGGCGCTACCGATCGCGCCGGACGAGCTGTCGACGTGCTCCAGGGCTGGCGAAATGCGTTCGAGCAACGCGATCGCGCCCTCCGCCGCGAGAATTGGCTCGAGGCGTGCGACCTGCCTGATCTCGGAAAGTGCTTCCTGGAGCCGCGTGATGGCTGGTTGCGATTTCCATCCGAAGGCGTGCCTGCGGAACCGTGTCTTGAAGCGCCAGGAGTGGCCACGAGCGTTCGGCATGCGACGCTCGCCATTCTAGCGGGGCAAGCGCGCGATCAGGAGGAACCCACGCCGTGTTGCGCATGCGCTATGCTGACGCTCGAGATGCCTCGCGCAAATCGACCTGGATCGACGACAGCCACCCGCCTCAAGCAGCGCAGCCGTGAAGGGCACGACCTCGTGTTGGACGCGGGTGAGCGCAGGCTCGTGAAGTCAGTCGAGCGCGGCGAATGGACGACCGTCGCCGGATTCCGGGTGGCGAAGGCTCGCCACGCGCGCTCTGCGACCGCGACTCTTCGACGCGTCCGCAAGGCGTAGGCGCGGAGGGCACTGTGACAGGTCTTCGCCACCGGCGACGTCGCGTGCCGGCGAAAGACCCCGAGATCGACCGAGCGCTGGAAGCCATGAGCGCGCCAGAGCTGCGTGCAGCCGTGCGCGCCGTCCTGGATGAGCTCGATGAGGACGTCAAGGCATCGGTCGTCGACACGCTGATCGGGCGAGCCACCAAGGCCTCGTCGGGTTGGAGGCCCGCACGTCCGTCTCAGCGGATAGTGGAGGACGCCCAATCGTTCGCGGACGCGGCGCGCCGCATCGGCCACGCGGACCCGGACGACGTAACCGAGCATCTCCGTCGGGCCACGAAAGCCTTCCTCGCGGGCGATCACGCGAGCGCCAGGGCCGTCTTCAAAGCGATCTTGCCGCCGATTGCCAGCGTCGACATCGATCTCGGCCAGCACGAGCTCGTCGAGGAGGTGTTGGGAGTCGACGCGCGGGCGTGCGTCGCTCAGTACGTCGCGAGTGTGTACACCACGACGCCGCTTCGCAATCGCGCCGACGCGATACTTCGCGCACTCGAACAGGTCGAGGGCGTCGGGACGCTTTTGAGTCCGATCAAGGATATGGAGGACGTCTCGGCGGGAGTGTTGCCGGATCTCAGGGCGTTCCTTCCGCAGTGGGTGAAGCGCCTCCAACGGTTCCGCCCGTCCAAGGACGAGTGGGAGACCGAGCACGAGCGATGGCTGCGCGACGCCGTTTTTCGTGCGGACGGCGTCGACGGTCTCGAGCGGATCGCGCGAAAGACGAAGCGGCCTCAGGCGTGCCTCGCCTGGTATGAGGCGCTCGCTGATCAGGGTGACTGGACGGCTGCGATCAAGGCATGCGACGCGGCCGCGAAGCTGGTGCGCCAGTCGCACTGGCGCGGCGAACTCCTCGACGGGGGCGCACTCGCGGCTCAGGAGCTTGGCCTGCCCGATCTGTCCAAGCGGCTGGAAGCCGCGTGGCGCGCCGCTCCCAGTCTGACACGGTTGCTGCGTTGGCTAGCCGTCGACGGTCACGAGCAGGAGCCCCTCCGAACGAAGGCTACGAGGGCCGTGGCTCGTTGTCCCAAGATGGCCGGGCGGCAGGTCGGGCTACTACGCGTGCTCCTTGGCGACGTAACCGGGGCCGCGACGTTGCTGTCGAAGTCTCCGGGTCTGGGCTGGTCCAATCCCGACCATCCCGGACACTCGCTGTTCCCGTTGCTGGCCACGTTGTTGTCGAACGGGGCCATCGGCGATGCGCTCGTGACGGAGCTCGAGGCGACCGTCCGAGATCCGCTGGAATCCTTCGCGATGACGGACGAAGGGCACAAGCCGAAGCTGACCACGCCCTCGATGGTCGCGCTGATCCAGCGCGCGCGCCCCGGCATCACGCCGACCGACCCGGACCGCGACGCCGCCATCGACGCGATGCGTATCGCAGCGGAGAAGCGAACAGAGGGGATCCTCGGTAACTCCAGGCGACAGCATTACGGTCACGCCGCGCTGCTCGTCGCGTCGTGCGTCGCGTTTGCGCCCCAGAGCCGCGCGGCCGAGACCCTGAGATGGGCGACAGCTCTCCGCCAACAGTACTGGCGTCGCCACGCGTTCAGAGCAGAGCTGGCACGAGCGTGTGAGAGCCTGGGTGTGCTCGTGCCATCCTGAACCAGCGTAGCGTTGCGTGGGTCCTATCGGCTTCCTTCTTCTTGCGTGAGCTGATGTACGCGCTGATGTGACAGCCCCAGGAGACGAGCAGCATCGCGCGCGCTCATTCTCAGTTTTCCGGTTCGCAAGACGTGGACGGCGCGTCGAGCAGCGCGGGCGGCCCGCCGGTCTTCTTCGTCGGCCTTCTTGCGAAGAGTCGCATAAGCGCGAATTGCCTTCGTCGCGGCACTCGGTAGCTTCACGTCGTCCACGATCGGGGCCCCGCGCGCATTGTCGACGAACAGTTCCAGCGCCTCTCGGATGCGGCGTCGAGCCTCGTCGACGGTGCGACCCTGTGTGTGGCACCCGCGGATACCGCGCACGGTAGCGACCCACCAGCCAGACTCGTCTCGCTCATAAGCCACGCGATAAGACTTCACGGCTTCTTCAACCATCCCTTTCCGAGGCACGGCTCCAGGTCGCGCTCGATACGGCGCAGCAGACCGGGCCCGATGTCTTCACCCGCATGAACCGGTACGGTCGTAACGCAGCGACCGCATTCGATGCGTAGATGCGAGCCTCGTTGCCGGCTCTCGACGCAACCGAAGGACCTCAGGATGCGCCGAAGGTCCTTCGCGGTCACGAGATCAGGATAGCCGATGACCGCGCGATGTGTCTATGTCGATAGACAGATGCAGGCCTGAAGCGTCATCAGCGGCGCAACTGCCGACGTCGTCTGGTTCGGAACCCTCGCTGCGGTGATCATCAGCATTCGTTCTCCGACGCACTGGAGAACCTGCAACGACGCACAACGCGCCATCAGCGCGCCCCGGAATCTCAATGCCTTTTTGCGAGTGTGCCCAAAGTCCGTCGGTTCTCATCGTGAAATCAGGCGGTTTGTCGGTCGAATTTGACGAAGGCGACGGTTTGAAAGACCGTTGTAGGTTCGAGCGAAAAAGCTGGATCCGGGAAGTGCTGATTTCACGTACACTTAGCGTCTGCGGTGAGGTGGCCGAGAGGCTGAAGGCGGCGGTTTGCTAAACCGTTATACGGGCTAAAACCTGTATCAAGGGTTCGAATCCCTTCCTCACCGCCATTCGCATGGCTCCCCGCGTTCGATTCGCTCCGTCCCCTACCGGATTCCTCCACATAGGCGGCGCCCGCACTGCGCTCTTCAATTGGCTGTTCGCTCGCCGGTACGGCGGCGTGTTCGTGCTTCGGATCGAAGACACCGATGCTGAGCGTTCAACGGTGGAGATGGTCGAGGGGATTCTCGATGGGATGCGATGGTTGGGCCTCGATTGGGACGAAGGGCCGAAGATCGGCGGGCCGTATGCTCCGTACTTCCAGTCGGCGCGGCTCGAGCGGCATCGCGATCTCGCGGAGCAGTTCGTGCGACAGGGTCTGGCGTACTATTGCTACTGCACTCCAGATGAGCTTGCGCTGAAACGAGAGGCGGCCGCGCGGAAAGGTGAGGGCTGGAAGTACGACCGGACGTGCAGTCGACTGTCTGCCGGCGAGATTGCCGCGTTTGAGAAGCTTGGAACGCCGCGGGCCGTCAGATTCAGAGTGCCTGATGGCGGCATCAGGTTCGACGATCTCGTCCATGGCCCGATCGAAATCGACGGCGCTCACATCGAGGACTTCGTTATCCTTCGCTCGGATGGGCAACCGACGTATCACCTGTCTGTCGTCTCGGACGACATCGACATGGCGATCACGCACGTCGTGCGCGGCGACGATCACATCTCGAACACACCAAAGCAGATTCTGCTCTATCAGGCGGCCGGCGTCGCTGCGCCGAAGTTTGCGCACGTGCCGCTCATACTGGGCCCGGACCGGAAGCGATTGAGCAAGCGTCACGGGGCGACCTCGGTGATGGAGTACGCGAGGCAGGGTTATGTGCCGGAAGCGATGGTGAATTTTCTCGCACTGCTCGGCTGGTCGCCCGCGAGCCACGGACTCGAGGGCCGTGAGCTCTTTTCGCGCGACGAGCTCGTGCGCGCGTTCGCCCTGGAGGGCATCAGCGGCGGCAACGCGGTCTTTAATCCGGAGAAGCTCGAGTGGTTCAACCAGCAACAGATCATGCGGCTTGCGCCCGATGATCTTGCGCGACGTGTGAAGCCGTGGTTCGAGGCCGCGGGGCTGTGGCACGACGACCTCCTTACGAACCGTCATGCCTGGTTCTTCGCGGTCCTCGAGCTGTTCAAGCCGCGCGCCAAGCGCCTCGGGGATTTCGTCGCGCAATCGCGCTTCCTGTTTGTGAGTCTTCTCGAAGACGATGATTACGACGGGAAGGCAGTCGAGAAGTATTTGTCGCCTGAGGGGATCGGCGAGTATCTGACGGCACTCGCAGCGGTGTTGAATGCGTTGCCGAACTTCGATGCGGTGTCGACGGAGGCCGCCCTGAGGAATACGGCTGAGGCACGCGGTGTGAAAGCGGCGTCGTTCATCCATGCAGTGCGTGTCGCGGTAACAGGCAAGTCGGTAAGCCCGGGACTGTTCGACGTGCTCGTTCTGCTTGGCCGCGAGCGCGTCCATAAGCGGCTACTGGCGGCTGCGCGCATCGTGTCGGCATCGCGCTACCACTAGTCTCCCCTCAGATTCCATTCCCGAAGCGGCGATGGGTCAGTGGTTTGAGCTTGCTCGGGCGAGTGTTTTCCACGGATGGTCCTGCTCTGCGCACCCGCTGGGAAAGCGCTTTCCTAAGTCCTTTCTTGACGTTGATTTACCTGAGCTGAGTGGCACATCGGTTGCACATCCGCCCGAGCGAGCGAACGTGCACAGCGCTCGGAAGATCTGGACGCGATGGCGAGTCCGGGCTGGAGGTAATCGTGGCCAAAGAGGATCGAGGTTTTGCGTCGATGGATCGGAGCAAGCAGCGCGACATCGCGAGCAAGGGAGGCAAGGCGGCGCACCAGAAGGGGACGGCGCACGAGTGGACGAGCGAGGAAGCGCGCGAGGCGGGACGCAAAGGGGGAATGGCCAGTCATCGCCGGAAGCAGGAGCAGCAGCCGACTGACGCGACGGGGCGTGAATCTGCAGATGACGGCTCAGAGGCCCTGATGGGAGTCGACAGCACGGGGTAACGGTTTGCCCAGTGCCGGGCGCGGCGACTATAATCAAAAGTTCTGGCTCATCGGTCGCGTCGCGGCTGGCACTGGGAGGTCGTCCAACGGTAGGACACGTGGCTCTGGACCACGGTATCGGGGTTCGAATCCCTGCCTCCCAGCCATATCTCGTTAAGGGACAATAACTTACTGTCAACGAGTTTCCTTTTCAAATCCCTGCCTCTCGGTCAAATATTCCGTTCAGGGAGTTCAACTTCCGCATTTGACTTGTCACCGTCTCCACTATTTCTCCAGGTTCTGATTCGATTTCCCCGGACACCTGACGGTTCGATTTTGGGGAGCATGCTTGGAAGCTGGATGGTCCGCCTCAGGCTCTCAAAGTCGCGGCAATGCCTTCACGGTATCCGGTAGCCGCGAGACCCAGCGCCCGTTCGGCCTTGCTGCTGTCAAAGCGATAGTCGTACTCGAACTGGTAGAGCATCTCCATGTTCTCGCGCACCAACGGGACGAAGATGCCCATGAAGAACAGCATCCACCGTGGGACGACCTGCAAGGCGTAGGGCCTTCCCGATAGTTCGCAGGCGATGCGCACGTACTGTTCACCCGTGATCGCCTCCTTGCTCGTGAGCGCGTGCCACACCTGACCGTAGGCCGATGCCATGTTCCCCAGCATGGCGAGACTGCGTCCCGCGTCGGGCGTGTACGTGAATGAGTGCACGGCGTTCGCGTTGCCGAGCCACTGCGGCGCCTTGTTCGCCTTGAGGCGCTCCGTCACGGTCGCGTGTGTGACGCTCAGCGACGCGTCAGGACCGTAGAAATCGGCCGCACGCACGATCATCGCACTCAATTCACCGCGCTTCGCTTCGTCCATCAGCATTGTCGCGATTCGTGCGCGGACATCACCTTTTCTGCTGCGCGGATTGTAGGGCGTGTCCTCGGTCATCACGCCGTCGACCCGGCCGTATGCGTAGACGTTGTCGAAGAAGACGAGCGCACTGCGATGACGCTTGCATGCATCCATGGCGTTGCGCATCACCTTGGGCCACTGCTCCTCCCACACCGTGTGGTCATATTTCAGACCAGCCACCAAGTAAGTGACCGTACTGCCCGCCACGGCGTCCGCCGTCGCCTGGGCATCCAGCAAATCGGCGCTGAATAATTCGTCGGTCGCGTTCACCCGCTTCGGCGAACGGCTCACTTGTCGGATCCGGTCGGAGTACTCGGGGAGGTGGCGCGACAGCTCACGACCGATGACACCGTTGGCGCCGAGTACGGTTTGCATAAGAGATAGCCTCAGCGCGACCGTCGATACGCACCGTCCACAGCTGGGCGCTGTGACCGCTCGGCCCCAGCGTCGCGTCGTAGAGCAATCCGTGCAACTCCGGTGCAATGAGCGCCGCCGGAGCCGTGCCCGGCAGCCTCTCCACATCCTCGCGCGTGACTCCCACGCTCAAGTATTGCATTTCGACGCGATGCAGTCGCCAAGATCGTCACTCTTCTCGATTCCTGATCGTGAGCGTACAAACGGTCGAAGACGCTGTGAGTGGGATGTAAGATGCCCGATGGGCGCAGCAGATGACGCGTATCCAGGGCAAATGCGTTGGAGGTGACCATGAGTGCCGAAGAAAACCTGCAGCGGATGAAGACGCTCGACGACGCGTGGAATGCTCAGAACTGGGAGGTGTTTCGGAAACGGCACTCGACGGACACGAAAGTTTACTGGCCCGGCCAGCCGGATCCGACCCGCGGGCGTGACGCACACCAGGCCGAGTCTGAAGCATTTTTCAAGTCCATCGAAAACCACCTCGACAACAACCCGTACCGGGTGATGTTCGGCTCGGGCGATTGGACATGCACTATCGCCCGATGGAAGGGAAAGATGATTGGGCCGTGGAAGGGCCTGGACGGCAGGGTTCACGACGCGACAGGGAAGACCTTCGAACTGGAGTTCTGCACCGTGGCGAGATGGCAGAACGGCGAGATCGTCGAAGAGAACCTGTTTTACGACCAGGTGGGGTTCCTCCGGCAAATCGGCGTGCTGTGATGGATCCTGACGGCGGCGAATTCTACGTCGGGTCTTGCCGTTGTCCCTCGCCAAAACTGGATCCGACAAGAAATCTCACGAAATCTGAGGCAGTCGACGTTTTCGGGAGCTACGGCAGCAGAACTCTCGAAAAACCGACAAGTGTCGAGCCAGAAGTCAGGGTCGACTTGCGTTTCGTAGTGATGAGTTTTGGAACTTGCGGAGAAAGACGCGCCCGCGTCCAGATGTCGCACCGCCATAGGGCACTCAGGAATAGCTCAGCAATACAATCACCATGGCCGATCACCCCGAGCCCCCGCGTGCCTCTGATCGGCCAGTCGGCAAATGGCGGACCTACGGAATTGCGGAATACCGAGGGATTGCAGTATGGCGAACGAC
>Ga0182037_10001336_pt1 | contig 12842 bp, 8 predicted proteins | sample sta12Cox44000082_FD_125974 | JGI IMG/M metagenome (GOLD analysis project Ga0182037, IMG submission 125974) | Lab enrichment of tropical soil microbial communities from Luquillo Experimental Forest, Puerto Rico - statoxic.12C.oxic.44.000.082 | ecosystem: Environmental > Terrestrial > Soil >... | reverse complement strand
TGCGCGCAATGTATTGCCGTGGGAGGTCACGAAAAATTTGTCTGGCCCGGCGATCAGGAACACGCCATCGATCCGGTCCGATAGAAAGCTGCGTAGCCACTTCGACGGAGCCGGATCATTAAGTGCCGCGATCGTTTCCGGATCATCGGCGCCGCGTTCGAACGCAGGATCCATTCGCGGCCGGTTTGGACCCAGCAGACGCGTCAGCCCGTCCTTCGAAAATCCGAGGTTCATCCCCAGCCATGGCATCTCGCCGCTACCGCTACCGCTTCCGCGGCGGCGGCGTGCCGCGACCATGCGCTCCCGCTCCTGCACCGTCCCGCCGTGTGTCAGGAGACCGACGACATATTCACGCGCCACGGCCTTGAAGCGGGCGGCATCGGCGATCGTGAAGAACAGGAACAGCTCGGCCTTCTTCTGCATGCCGCGAAGCAGGTCACCCTGGATCTCGTTCAGATCCGACCGGAGCATCCCGTATTTTGCCGCCTGCCCCCTTCGCTTCCGGTCGTCGCCCAGAGCTGTTGCCATGGTGTTACGTCTGCACGCGGACACACCAATACGTCACGCTGTCGGCGGCGCACCCCCGGCGGGATTTCCGCAACGCGTCGCGGCGATCAGCCGCCCATCCCGCCGCCGTATCCGACCAGCAGATAGTCTTCGACCCAGGACGAATTGCCGTTGGCGTCGATAATCTCGTATCGGACGCAGATGCGGATCGCCATCCCAATCTTTAGCGGCTGGTTCCGGAAAATCCAGTCCTGCGCGTAGGGGCCGTCAACTTCATAGGAGATGTTGGGAATTGCTACTGCTGGCGGCGGTGGCGGTGGCGGCTGCGGTAGGGGTGGTGGGGGCGCCTGTCTACAATAGACATCGATCCGCCCAACCCTTAAGCCTGTGTCCCGAATATGCCTGTGCGTGTACGGGTCCAGGTTCAGGATCAGATTACCTAAATCATCGGCCATTGGCATGGTGCTTCTCCTTCCTCTGTAGTGCAGATTGATTTCCGCTTTTGCCGGCCCGAAGATTAAATCCAATCTTCGTTGCCCAAGCCAGCCGATTGAGAAGGGGCAACTTCCTTCATCGTTGACATTAAGATCATGTTGTCATTGCTTGTGTGAAGCAGTTCACACTGGGGCAATTTTAGGCGGCGACCTATCGGTCCAGCAGGCGTCAGGACTTGTCCAGGTCTAGTTGGCTAGGTGATCGTTCTTCCAGCGCAGCCAACGCGGACCTTACGCGGGTGGGTTCGTCAATGGTCCCGAGCCTGCCAAAGATCGCCGCAGCCTCTTCGAGCAGTTCCCGTGCCTCCGCGATGTCGCCGCGGTTTTGATACAAGCCAGCACTCGTGATCAGGGTCTTGGCCAAGTCGTTTCGCGCATCGGCGGCAATGAAAATCCGATGCGCGGCATCGACATGCTCCGCCGCGACCGTGGGCGACTCTTGGGCGAGGCATTCGGCAAGCAACCGATGAGCCAATCCTTCCACGTACCGATACCCTTTGGCGCGGCTCGTGGTAAGCACGTCATCAATAAGCGCCCGCGCGGTCCCAAGATCACCCCGCAGCAGGTAGCCCTCGGCGAGCCGGAGGGCTGGAGCGACTCTGACGTGGTGCAGGCGAGACTGGTCGAACCAAGCGATCGCTTCCGTCAGATCGGCGATGCCGGCATCGAACCGGCCGGCCCTGATCTGGCCGTATCCCCGGAACACTTTGGCCATGGCGACGTCGAAGGGCAGAGGGTTGAGCCCAAGGGCTTCATCGCAACAGCGCAGCCCGCGTTCGACGTCGCCTTGGTGGATGTGAGCGGCCCCGATGCGATACAGGCCCACCACTTTGAGGCGCGGGTCGTCGAGCGTCGCCGCGTGCGCCAGCACTTTGCGGCAAAAGGCGAGGCTGGCCTCCCACTCACCCAAATAAATAGCAGCTTGCGCCGTGTTCCAGAGCGTGCGGCTCGCCCACCACAAATTGTTTTGCGCCTCGAGGATCGCCACGGCGCGATCGCCTGCTTCGATCGCCGCGCGCAGCTCTCCGGCGGCCACATAGGCCTGCACCGCGCAGGAATAGATGAAACCTTCGAGGTCCTCGCATCCGGCCGCCGACGCGATCGCCGCAGCCTTGCGACAGTGCTCGATACCCAATGCTGCCGGGCTGCCCGTCAAGCTGTGCAGAAACCCGATCCAGCAGTGCCAGGTGGCGCGGCGGCGCGGGTCATCGGTCTCTTCCACGATGCCACGAATGTCTTCAAGGGTCGCGATGTGTTCGGCCTGTCGTCCGAGCGCGAACTTGACCTCGGCCTGCTTTACCACGGCGTCGATGCGGCGCAGGCGATTGGGCCTGGTGTCCGGCATCGCGTCGAGGCGGGCCAGCGCATCCTCAAAGTACGCCAACGCCTCGCTGTTTGCCCAACGGCGCTGCGATTTCTCGGCGGCAAGAATGGCGTAATCGATCGATTTTTCGACCTCGCCGCTGCGACCGAAGTGTAGCGCCAGCAATTCTGCGGCTTCGTCAGTGCGACCCTCATAGAGTTGTTCGAGGGCATGTCCGACGGCGCCGTGATAGGCCCGGCGATGCCGCTCGAGCAGGCTGCCGTAGGCAGTTTCCTGGGTCAGCGCGTGGCGAAAGACAAAAATGGTTGCGTCGGTCTCGACGCGCTCGTAGAGGAATTCGAGACGGCACAGCTCGTGCAGCTGATCTTCGAGCGACCCGGAGCTCGTCCACACCGCACTCAACAGGCGCAGCGAGAATTCCCGGCCGATCACCGCGGCGGTTTGGAGAAGCCGTTTGGTTTCGTCTGGCAACCGATCGATGCGCGCCATCACAACGTCATGGATCGTATCCGGCACCATCAGGTCCCTGCGAAGGTCCCTCGCCTCGCCGGCGTGCAATGCCAATTGCTCCAGAAAAAGCGGGTTGCCATCGGCCTTGGCGACGATTTCCTGAGTTACGAGATCGATCAGATGCTCCGCCCGGAGCACCGACCGAACCATTTCAATACTGTGGTCTCGGGACAATGGTTGCAGCGGAGTCTGTCCAGCGTAGGACTTATCTATCCAAGGAGGGCGGTAACCCGGCCGATAGGTCCCGAGTAACAGCACCCGGACGTCACGAACATTTTCCGCGAGGAACCCCAGGAATTCCTCCGATATCCTGTCGACCCAATGGAGGTCCTCGAGCACCAGGATTAGAGGGCGCTGTTGACTACCCTTTACAGCAAGTTGCCGGAAGGTTTCGAAAGCTCTGCTTTTGATCGCTTCAGGATTTGACAGTGCCGGCGAGGCGGTTACGTCCTTGATCCCCAGGAGATGGAAAAGAACCACCCCATCCTCATCCGGATCCATCCCGACCTCGCGAAGGCCGGCGCGGACCCTCTCGGCGACGATATTGGAGGTGTCGGTCTCGAGAATCCCGCAATTGCTGCGCAAGAGGTCGAGAACCAGCAAGTATGGGATCGCGGTGCCATAAGAAAGGCACCGTCCTTCGACCCAGGTCGCCCGTCCTCCAGCGACCTGCTGGCGGAATTCGGCAAGGAGCCGAGACTTGCCGATGCCCGGCTCGCCGACGAGACCGACGGCCTGACCGTGACCATTTTCGACTTGGCGCAGGAAATTGTTCAGGATCGCGAGCTCACTTTCGCGATTGACAAAGACAGCCGTGCGAGACGATGGCGATTCGCGGAGCCCAGAGCGGCGATGGGAAACACCGAGCAAACGATAAGCCGGGATCGGCTCGGGCTTGCCTTTGAGAATGAGCGGTCCGACCGGCTCGACACGCGCATAGCCCTCTGCCAATAGGCGGACCGCATCGCTGACGAGAATCGTTCCCGGCTCGGCGGCTTGCTCCAGTCGCGACGCGACATTCGCCGTATCGCCGATCACCGTGTATTCCATCGGCAATTTTTCGCTGATCGGCCCGAATACGACCGGCCCGGTGTGGACGCCGGTCCGCACTGCCAACTCCGCGCGCTCGAGATTGGCCCCTGATACGCCTTCGCTGAGGGTCCGTTGGACGGCAAGGGCTGCCAAAAGGGCGCGACGCACGTGGTCTTCGTGAGTGAGCGGCGCTCCGAACAACGCCATGAAGCCGTCGCCGGTAAATTGCGGCGCGGTCCCGCCATAGCGACGCACCTCGGCGAGGCTCGCTTCGAGGAATCCGCTGACCAAGTCGCGCATCCCCTCGGCTCCGAGCCGTTCGGTGAGCGGCGTCGAGTTGACGATGTCGCAGAACAGCACTGTGACCTGTCTCATTTCGCCGGGCAGAGTGCTGACGGTTCCAGTAAGCGGCGGCGCAGCCGAATCGGGCAAGTCGGGCTGGTTGAGCGGCGCGCCGCACTGCCCGCAAAATTTGTGTTCCGGCGGGTTGCCGGCGCCGCATGACGGGCAAGTGGCAGCCAACGGCGCGCCGCATTGTCCGCAGAACTTCATGCCGGCGGCGCAATCCGTCCCGCAGCGAGAGCACCTCATTCGACGGCTACCCCATGCCGGTCATTGCTGGCATCGTCGGCCGGGCCACACCGGTCAGGCGTGGCCCCACAATTCTTTAGTCGCGAGCCGTGCACCCTCTCCCAGTGCCGCCAATTTCGCCCAGACGACGCTCGGGTGAACTTCGCAAGAAGTGGAGAAGCTGGCAAAGCCGCAATCGGCGCCGGCAATCACGTTCTCGCGCCCGACGACATTGGCGAAGCGGCCGATCCGCTGGGCAACGGCTTCGGGATGCTCAACAAGATTAGAGGCATGGGTAATGATGCCGGGGATCAGCAGCTTGCCTTCCGGCAATTTGACATCCTCCCAGACGCGCCATTCATGCTCGTGCCGCGGATTGCCAGCCTCGAATGAATAGGCGCCGGCCTGCACGCCGAGCATGATGTCGACGATGTGCTTTAGTTCAATGTCATGGACGCGCGGGCCCATATTGATGCTATAGCAGGTGTGGTAGCGAACCCGCTCGGCCGGAATGCCGCGCAGTGCATGGTTCAAGACCTCGACGCTGGCGCTCGCCCATTTGCGGCATTGGGCGAGGTCGATCTCCGGGTGCATTGCCCAATGGCTCGCCAGCTGCGGATCATCGATCTGCAATATTAGGCCCGCATCGACGATCGCCTGGTATTCGTCGTGCAGCGCGTCAGCGAGGGCGGCCCGAAATTCCTCGACGGTCCTGTAGTACTCGTTGCTGTTCCAGTTGGCGAGGTTGGTCGGGGAGACCGCCGGCATGAAGGCTTCCTCGCAAGCGACCTCCACGAGAGCGGCTTTCAAATTGTCGATGTCGAGCTGCAGCGCTTCGCGCCCGCGATAGGAAATCGGGCCGGTGCAGACCCATTGGGTTGGAGGCGCCCTTCCGGCCGCTCCAGGCATCTGCGATGCCCATTGGTAATATTCGGGAAAAGCGAGGTGCTCGCGCGACCCGCTCCAGCTGCTCCTGCCGCCGGCGCTCTTGCGCGGCTCGATGCCGGCGAGACGCTCATTGACGTAGGGGATAAATCCGAACCTTCCCACCTCGCCATCGGCACGACGTCGATGCCGCACTCTGCCTGCCTGCGCACGACCTCCGCGACCGCGCTCTTGACCCGCCTCGCATAGAGCTCCGCATCGAACGGCGCACCTTGCTCCTTCTCCAGGATCATCGCCAGCAGATCGGCCGGCCGCGGCAGACTGCCGACATGGGTGGTCAGTATCCGCTGCGTGCTGTGCTTCATAAGCGCCTCCCGCGTTGCAGTGAAAGCTTAGCCTTGCTCGAGCTTACGGTCGATAGCGCTGAGCGCCCACGCGCAAAAGCCGAATAGCACCGCAGGATTTTTCGATTTGCGAGAACCGCTTTCTCCGTATTAAGATCGTTTTGCGCTGGGGAGGATTCGATGGCGATACCACGTTCCGTGCGCAAATGGCTGCGTGTACCGAGGCGGGTTGCGCTCCTTCTCGGGCTCGGCGCGCTTTCTGTGTCCGGCGCTCGGGCGGATCTGCCCGAAGCTTCGCAAGATAGTGGAGCTACTGCCGGCGACGCGCTGATCCGGAGCGATGGAGGAAAGATCTACCTCTCCGAAGGCGGTCGAGAGACCGAGTTGCGCCTCGCCGCGACCCCGCAGCGCGACCGCCTGTTGCGGCTGCTTGAAGAGCATGGACCGGCCGGCATCAAACTCGATCCAGATCCGCGCCTGATCATGTCCGGCGGTGGCGGTACAGGGTTTTCGTTGCGGGACATCACAAAATCCTTCTCGGGCGAGACAAAACCTGCCCCGCAAAACTCCCCGCAGGTGACCACACCGCGCAGTTTGCCTAAACAAGAATCCGGGCCACGCGACCACGTTGCGCCGACCGACAAGAAGGGTTGACCTCCGTCGGTCTTTCCGCCGTCGTCGATACGGCTCTACTAAAGGCGTTCCGGCACGGCACCCACCGCTTAATTTCGCCGTCGGAAACACTGGCGCGATTTCGTCCTTTCGCGTCGCGGATGGGAATCACGCGGCTCGGCAATATCACCGGTCTCGATCGCATCGGTATCCCGGTCGTCATCGCCGTGCGGCCCAATTCCCGCTCGGTATCGGTCTCGCAGGGCAAGGGGCTGGACCTATCCCAAGCGATGACCTCGGCACTGATGGAAGCCATCGAAGGCTTCCATGCCGAGGAGGTCGGAGAAGGTTGGCGTACCCCCTATCGCGAGCTCGCCTCAAGCCTTGTCGTCGTCGACCCCACGACATTGTGCACGACCGGACGACCCTTCGATATTGGTGCTTCGATTTCTTGGCTGGAAGGGTTTGACCTACTGCGACAAGAGCTCTGCTGGCTGCCTGCCGAAATCGTCCACACTGACTACACGCAGCCGCTCGACGGCTATTTTCTCGCCGGCTCAAACGGGCTGGCGTCCGGCAACCACCTGGTCGAGGCGATCAGCTCTGCAGTCTGCGAACTGGTCGAGCGCGATGCCGTTGCGCTCTGGACCGCCTCAGGCATTCGAGCGAGGGCGCAGCGGGCTCTCGACATCGCTTCTGTCGACGACCCGGATTGCCTGGCGCTGTTGGCCAAATATGACCGGGCCGGCATCGCTGTTCGGATATGGAACGTGACGACAAATATCGGCATCCCCGCCTTCCTTTGCGATATTCGAGACCCGCCCGCGGACGAACCTCGCCGGCTACGCCATTTTCACGGTGCCGGCAGCCATCCCGATCGGGCGATCGCACTGGCCCGGGCACTGACCGAGGCGGCGCAGACGCGCCTGACCTATATCACGGGCATCCGGGACGATCTGTTGCCGTTGGAATACGAGGAGCCGCCGCACGCCGATCTTGTTGATGCGCTACTCGACGCCCTTCGTCAGGAATGCGCGCCCGATCCATTCCGCGGGGTTCCGAGTTTTACCGGCGACGATTTGCGTCAAGACCTCCGGTGGGAACTCGAACACTTGCGCTCAGCCGGGATCACTCGAGCCGTCGCTGTGGACCTGACCCGCCCGGAGTTCGGGATCCCGGTCGTCAGGGTAGTCATCCCGGGTCTCGAAGGAGACATCAGGCACCCGCACTACGTTCCCGGTCCGCGGGCGCGCCGGACATCGATGGCGTGACGGTGAGCTGCGCTTCGCCGACCGCCGTCATCTTCGCCGGCCCGTCGCTTGCTCCGGCTTTCCGGCCCTCCGATCCGGTGTTCGAATGGCGCCCGCCGGTCAAGCAGGGAGAGGTCTACGAGGCCGCGCAGAACCGACCAGCGATCATCGGCATCATCGACGGCTATTTCGAGGTGACGCCGACGGTCTGGCACAAGGAAATCTTGTGGGCGATGGCGCAGGGGATCCACGTCTACGGCAGCGCGAGCATCGGTGCATTGCGCGCGGCCGAACTCTATCACTTTGGCATGATCGGGGTGGGTTACGTCTTTTCTGCATATCGCGACGGCACCCTCACCGATGACGACGAAGTCGCCGTGTTGCACGGCCCCGAAGAGCTGGGCTACCCCGCCGTGACCGAGGCGATGGTCAACATGCGCGTCGCCTTCGAGATGGCCGTCGCGGAAGGCGTTCTCGATCCGTCGCTTGCTGCCGATCTCATCGAGATCGGCAAAGCATTGTTCTACAAAGAACGCAGCTGGGACGCGATATTGCAGCACGCGGCCGCGTGCGGCGTGCCGCCGAGAACACTTGCCGATCTCACAGTCTGGCTGCGGAACAGCCGAGTCGATCAAAAACGCGTCGATGCATTAGCAATGATCTCGGCGATCCGCGCGCATCTGGCAGCCGGCGTCACGCCGCTGGCGGTCTCCTATCGGTTTCACGACACCGGCTACCACAAGGCCGCAGCGAACCGATTTCTTTAGGGTCGGGGAACCCGACCACGTTTTCGCGGCTTCCGTACCAAATGGACTTGGCGGTGACGGGCCCTCTCAACCGTAGCCCAGTAACGCGGACCACGTCTTTGTCAAAGGAGTAAATAGTTAAAACAAGTCGACTTTCTCACTAATTCAGGCTTTTGACTGAAAGTATACGGAATATCATCGAAATCGCCAAAATATGTCCGACCCTTACTCCCAAAGATTTTTACTCGCGAATGTTGAAGTGGTGTGCGAGCGTGCATGAGCACAAATAACTGAAACGTCTCTACAAAATCCTCATCGGTGGAAAATGCGGCCAGCGCGCTCGCCCAACGCCCATTCTGGACATTTGTCCCATCCGGCAATTGACCGGAATATATCCCATGCAGCAAGTCGCCCGCGTCGGGAAATCTTCCATGATCCAAATCAAAGCCGAGTTTCGTCATATCCACATCATCGGCTTTATGGTAGTTCCGCGGTAGCCCGAAAGACACCCATCTCTCGTCGGACACGGTGGGTGGAAGCAGCCACGAGCCTTGCTGCCCGACGCCCACAGGCTGATAGAAGGTTCCACTGCAGAATTGATTGAAGTCGGCCGGTCCACCGGGGTTAGGGCTGCCATCGGGCTTGATAACAAACACATCGTACCAGAATACATGGCCCGCCTCATGGGCAAGGACCGCCAACACGGTCATCGCGACGGTATCGGGCTGTACAAGTTCGTGTGCTGGAGGTTTGTCGCCCGGCTTACTCCAATTCAAAAGGGCCTGAAGCCGCCTCGTCTCGAACCTGGACAACACCGGAGCATGTCCTTGAACTCCTTTCTGCCATAGTCCTAACCATGTCCCGGTGAATTCTCCCGCCGAGTTTCCAGAACTATCAAACGCACGAAATCCCCACAAACGATCCGAAGGATCCGGGCCGGTGCAGCTGCTCGGGTCGTAGCTAGTGCAGCCGGTCCGGTCGATGTAAACACCGGTCAAATTGCACAGTTGGTTTCTAAAGAAATCGGGAGCCGTGTTGAAGGCGGCTGTCAGATCTTGCATAATATTTGCATTATTGACTGGCGCTGGATCTATTGGGGGTGCCTTCTGGAAGCCGGAGCTTGGGAGGCTGAACGGAGGCGAGGTTTGGGCCAGATAATGCAGTTTGCTGAGAAACGTCGGGAGGGAGCAAACTTCAGCTACTTGCATGCGTAAGGCGGCGACGCCTCCAGCTCGAGGCGGTGCCGGCGGCGTGGCGCAGGCGAAGAGCGATAGCCCGATCATTATACCCATCGTCACGGTCGCCGCGCTAACCCGCATGAACGTTCTCCCTGATGCGAACTGCTTGATCGCGTTTTGTGTGGCCCGGCTCCGCTCTGGTACCGAGCCTAAACTATCGATAGCCTAACAGACGCTCTTTCTCCACGGCCGCCACGCTCGGGCGCCGACACGCTATGATCCGCCCGCGAGCAGCCTGATGGGCGAGCCTCGGTCGAGCGCAGCGCGGGCGGCTTCGACTCGAGCAGGTTCATCAACCGTGCCGAGAGCTTTGAAAATCGCCTGGGCCTGGCCCAGCAACGCCCTTGCCGTCGCAACGTCTCCGGCGGCTTGGCGCAGCGCCGCGCGTGTCACCATCGCTCGCGCGAGATCGTTACGTGCGCCGATGCGCTCCAAAATACCCATCGCGGTCTCGGTGTAGGGCTCGGCGGCGGAGGGCGCCTCGAGCGCGAGGCATTCGCCCAGCAACCAGCACGCTGTACCTTCAAAGTGGAGGTAGCCTATGGTCCGGCTTGTCTCGAGCACACCTTGGATCAGGGATCGTGCGGCGGCACGGTCGCCTCGGCGAAGATGGCCGTCGGCCAGCAATAAGGCGTAACGCGCGTGAGTGTAGCTCAGGTGAGAATTTTCGAACCAGGTCACGGCTTCATTCAAATCGGCGATACCGGCATCGACTTGCCCGAGCTTGACCTTCGCGTAACCGCGCACTGATTTTGCCATTGCAGCATCGAAGGGCAAGGCTCCGAGTGCCAATGCTTCGTTGCAATACTGCACTGCTTGTTTGGAATCGCCTTGATAAACGTATGTCGCCCCCATGCGCCACAAGCCGACGACCTTGATGCGGAGGTCGTCTAGGGCGGCGCCGTATTCGAGAGCACGGCGGCAGTAGCTAAAGCTCGCGTCCCACTCGCCGAGAGCCATTGCAGCCGGGTTCAAATGCCAGATCGTCCGGCAAGCCCACCAGAGATTACCCAGAGCTTCGAAGCTGGCGAGGGCACGCTCACCCGTTTCGATCGCTTCGCGCAGCCTCCCGGTGAACAAGTAGACCTGGGCCAGACAGGATTCCGCAAAGGCTTTTATTTCATCCAGACCGGCGTCCGCGGCGAGCCTCGCCGCCTCGTTGCAATCATCGATTGCAGTATCCGGCCGGCCTCCGGTCAGGCTGTGCAAAAACCCGATCCAATAGTGCCAGGTGGCCCGGCGGCGCGGGTCGCCGGTCTGTTCGACGAGATCGTGAATTTGCTCGAGGGCCTGAATGTGTTCGGCGTGCTGGCCGAGAGCAAATTTGACCTCGGCCTGTTTCAGCACGGCATCGATGCGGCGCAGCCGATTGGCTTCACTGTCGGGCAGCGAGTCGAGGCGGTGCAGCGCGTCGTTGAAATACGTCAGCGCCTCGTTATTGGCCCAGCGGCGCTGGGATTTTTCGGCCGCCAGGATCGAATAATCGACCGACTTTTCGGCTTCGTCGCTCCGGCGGAAATGAAACGCCAGCAGTTCCGCGACTTCGTCGGTGCGGCCGCGATAGAGCTCTTCGAGGGCCTGGCCAACAGCGCCATGATAGGCGCGGCGCTGTCGCTCGAGCAGGCTGCCATAGGCGGTTTCCTGCGTCAGCGCATGCCGGAAGACATAAATCGACCCCTCGGTCTCGACGCGTTCGTAGACGAATTCGAGGCGGCTCAGCTCGCGCAGCTGGCTTTCGAGGGACCCGGCCCCCTTCCACACCGCACGCAACAGGCGCAGCGAGAATTCCCGGCCGATCACCGACGCAGTTTGGAGAAGTCGCTTTGTTTCCTCCGGCAATCGATCGATCCGCGCCATCACGACATCGTGGATCGTATTCGGCACCATCAGGCCCGATCGAAGGTCCCTCGCCTCGCCGGCGTGCAATGCCAGTTGCTCGAGAAAGAACGGGTTGCCATCCGCCTTGGCGACGATTTCCTCGGTGACCAGCTCGATGAGACGTTCCGCGCGAACCATCGAGCGCACCATGTGGATGCTGTCGTCCCGCGACAGTGGCTGCAGCGGGGTTTGCCCTGCATAGGACTTGTCTATCCAAGGCGGGCGGTAGCCAGGCCGGTAGGTCGCGAGCAACAGGATCCGGGCGTCACGGACATTCTCCGCCAGGACCCCGAGAAACTCTTCCGATATCTTGTCGACCCAATGGAGGTCCTCGAGCACGAGAACCAAAGGGCGCCCGAGACTGACCTTGATGCTGAGCTGGCGGAGGATTTCAAACGCCTTCGCTTTGACCGTTTCGGGGTTTGACAGCGCGGGCGAGCCCTCGACATCCTTGATTTCCAATAGATGAAGAAGGACAGGGCCGTCCTGGTCCGGATCCATCCCGACAGCTTGGAGACCCAGACGTACTTTGTCGGTGATCGCGTCGGGTGTGTCGGTCTCGCCAATCCCCCAATTGCTGCGCAGCAGATCGAGGGCGAGCAGGTAAGGGATTTGGGTGCCATAGGAAAGGCAGCGGCCCTCGACCCAGGTTACGCGCCGGGCGCCAAGCTGCCGGCGAAACTCGGCGAGGAGCCTGGACTTGCCAATACCGGGCTCGCCGACGACGCCGATGACTTGGCCACGGCCGTTTTCGACCTGCCGCAGGAAGTTGTTCAAGATCGCGAGTTCGCTCTCGCGATCGACAAAAGCCGCCATGCGAGCCGGTGTCGACTCGCGCAGTCCGGAGCGCCGATGGGAAACACCGAGCAGGCGGTAAGCCAGCATCGGCTCGGCTTTGCCTTTGAGGGTCAGCGGCCCGATGGGTTCGACGCGCGCAAAACCTTGCGCCAAGAGGCGGGTCGCCTCGCTCAGCACGATCGTTCCCGGATCGGCCGCCTGCTGTAGTCGGGCCGCGACATTGGCCGTGTCGCCGATCACCGTGTGATCCATCGGCAGTTTGTCGCCAATCGAGCCAAAGATCACCGGCCCGCTGTGGATGCCGATCCGCACGGGCAGGTCCAGTCGCTTGCGAGCGCCCGTCTCACCGTCGCCGGCGAGCGCTTGCCGAATGGCGAGCGCGGCCAACAGAGCACGCCGCACATGGTCCTCGTGCGTGCGGGGAGCGCCAAAAAGGGCCAAAAACCCGTCACCGGTAAATTGCGGCGCGGTACCTCCGTAGCGATTCACCTCGGCAAGGCTCGTCTCTAGAAACGCGCTGACGAGGTCGCGCATCGCCTCCGGCCCGAGGCGCTCGGTCAGCGGCGTCGAGTTCACGATGTCGCAGAACAGCACCGTCACCTGCTTCATTTCGCCGGGCAACATGCATTTAGCGGCGACGATCGGCGCCGGGTG
>Ga0182037_10001329_pt1 | contig 12890 bp, 16 predicted proteins | sample sta12Cox44000082_FD_125974 | JGI IMG/M metagenome (GOLD analysis project Ga0182037, IMG submission 125974) | Lab enrichment of tropical soil microbial communities from Luquillo Experimental Forest, Puerto Rico - statoxic.12C.oxic.44.000.082 | ecosystem: Environmental > Terrestrial > Soil >... | reverse complement strand
CCGGACTCCGCGAGCAGCACCACCGAAACCGTTAGCGCCACGGCGTAGCATCACCCACCGAAGCCAGAACCTGCACCCGCCCGATTTACACCGGATTCCGGACGCCACCGATTAGCCGACGTTCCGGACGATGACCACCCGAACTGGCTCTTGACGCCGTCAAGATCCGAAAAAGAAACCGCAGGTAACGAGTGGGAACGAATCGGAACGACACGTAACGAAACCGCAGGTAGAGCGGTATTTTGCCTGGTCAGAAGGGGGGTTCAAGTCCCCCTTCGCCCACCAATGTGATGAGTCGAGACACGGGCAACAGGTTTCTCCGGCCACAGGCCGGGGTTTTCCATCTTCACGGGGCCAGCGGACTGTAAAAGACCAACCCGTTGCCTTTGTTGTCGTAGACCACGGCACGGCGTTCGTGTGCGTCGTTGTAGGGGCCCCTTGCACGATGCGGCCGCCGCTGGCATCGACGGCCTTCGCGGCGGCGTCGACATCAGCGGTCTTGATACCGACGACGACTTGCCCGTGTGTGGGATGGTCCGCCGCGGTCGCCAGTGCAAGAGTGATCGCCCCGCCATGGAGGGCCGCGAAGTGGGCGCCGTCGCGGAACTTCAGCGGCATCCCCAGGGTCTCGCTGTAAAGCCGGATCGATTCGTCCAGGTCGTCGGTCGACAAGACGACCATCCGTACTTCGTGCTCGCTCAAAGGGCCCCCTGTGACCGGATCGCCTTACCCTAGCTTCGTGAGCGGCGAGCGAGTGCCCGGCGGGGTGGTGCACAAGCTGCCCGCAGACATGCGCGAGGCGCTGACCGCCAACCGCACCGCACTCGCGGCCTGGAAGGACATCACGCCGTTGGCGCGCAACGAGTTCATCTGCTGGGTCGAGGACGCCAAGCAAGAGACGACCCGAAAGCGCCGTATTCGCCGAACCCAGGAGGAGCTGGAAGAAGGCAAGCGCCGGCCCTGCTGCTGGCCGGGGTGCAATCATCGGGAGCGCACCGGCCGGTAAGGGGCCGCTTAACTCGTCGGCTGCGTCTGCAGCCACCGTTCGATGTCGCCGGTGACGCGGTCGGTGATGTCGTCGAATTCGGGATGTTTCTTGAGCACCGTGACCACCATCGAGCACACCGGAACGACGCGCTTGCCCTCATCGCGGGCTGCGTTCAATGCTTCCTCGACAAGAATGGTTGCCAGGCCACGTCCGCCGTACGCGGGTTCAATCTCGGTGTGGTGGAAGACTCGCTGATCGCCGCGGTCGGCGAAATCGGCGAGGCCGACCGTCTTGCCCTCGACGGCAATGGCGTACCGGCCCTCCCCCGCGGTGACGGTGGCCTCTGCGCCGGTCTTATCGGCAGTCATCTGTGCTCCTTCTTTTCCGGTATTGGTCGGGGCCGCAGCCGGGCGGTCGGCAACGGCGGGGCGGGCAGACGGGCGACCGAACCCTGGTAACCCTGGACGGCACCAAAGCGGTCGTCGGCGTCCTCCCACAGCCGGCGGTAGCCGACGATGTCGTCGTGACTGCGCCCGACGAAGTTCCACCACATCACCAGCTGTTCGGTGAACGGGGTTCCGCCCAACAGCAGCACGCGGGCGGGTCGATCGCCCACGTTGCGCAAGCGCAGCGACGAATTGCCCAGGCTTTGGTACCCGAGATCGGCGACCGCAAGGGTAATCTCTTCCATCTCGACGGGCCCCTCATCGCAGAGCACGCCGTGTTCGAAGGCCGGATCCACGGCGATGTCCAGCGCCGCGTTGATGTCGAGATCGATCTGGGCGCCCAACAGCGGAGTGAACGTATGCACGGGCGAGCGGTGACCTGCGAGCTCCCCAAGAAATACCCGCGCCGCCGCTCCGGGTAGAGAAACCCGCGTCGGCGCATAGTGGGCGAAGTCGCGCCCGGTTTCGCGATCCGGTTCAGGCAGTGCCACCCATAGCTGCACGCCGTGCAGAACGGCGTGTGAATCGATCGACACCTCGGAGTGACAAATACCCGCGCCCGCCGTCATCAGATTCAGCTCCCCGGGACGCACCAGGGCACGGACTCCGGCGCTGTCGCGATGCTCCACTCCCCCACTGAACAACCAACTCACGGTTTGTAATCCGGTGTGTGGATGCGGCGGGACATCCATGCGTGCGGACACGGGACCGTAGTGGTCGATGAAGCACCACGCACCGATCAGCGAGCGTTGTCGTTGCGGAAGGGTGCGTTGCACCCGGATCGCCCGCGGCCCGCCGAGAGGAACCTCTCGTGGAGACAACACCTGTACCGTCGGCAAGACCCCCGCAACCCGCGAAGCGGTGCAAGCGACTTCGGCCGGGGCGGCTTCCAGATTGCTCATCGTCAACCCCCGTCGTGGGCTTGATGCGGCGCCGATACCGCGACAGTACCGGGCCTGTTCACCTGCCAGGGGGGCGCAGCACCTTCATGGCCAGCCGCATGACCGGCTCGGGCACGCGGTCCTGCATCGACAACGCGACATCGGCGGCGCGGGATCGCAGCGGGGTGCCGCGACCGAAAATCCGGTTCAGCGGTCCCCCGGTCGGCTCGATCACCACATGCAGCGGCGGCGTGCCCACCGCGGCGCCCAGCGCGTTGGAGATGACCATCCGCTGAATCTCACTAGTGCCCTCAAAGATGGTGTATAGCTTGGCATCCCGATACCACTTCTCCACCGGGTGATCGGTGATGTAGCCCCAGCCGCCCATGGTCTGGATGGCGCGTTCGGTGGCCTTGACGGCGACTTCGCTGGCGGCGAGCTTCGACATCGAGCCCTCCCCCCGCTCGAAGGGCACCCCGTGGCCGCCATCCACGAGGCACGCCAGGTCAGCAGGCGGGCCGCGTCGATCTGGGTGGCCAGGTCCGCGAGCGGAAACGCGATGCCCTGGTTGTCGATAATCGGTCCGCCGAACGCCTCCCGCTCGGTGGCGTACCAGGTCGCATACTCCAACGCGGCGCGGGCGATCCCGATAGCCTGGGCGGCGACCATCGGACGGGTTTGTTCAAAGGTGCCCAAAGTCGCCGAACCGGAACGCTGTCCGCCCGCGACAGCCTCGCGGGCTTTGGCGAGCTTGTGTTCGAGCTTTTCTTGTCCCCCAAGCAGATTGGCAGCCGGAACGCGGACGCCTTCGAACAGCAACTCAGCCGTGTGGGACGCGCGGCAGCCCAACTTGTCGAGCTTTCGCACCATCTTCAGCCCCGGCGTCCCCCCGGGCACGACGAACAGCCCCTGGCCGCGGTGGCCGAGTTCCTCGTCGACCACCGCGTTGACCACATGCACATTCGCGATACCGCCGTTGCCGATCCACATCTTGTGGCCGTCGATGATCCAGTCGTCACCGTCGCGGCGCGCGCGAGTGCGCAGAGTCCGTACGTCGCTGCCGCCCTCTGGTTCGGAGATCGCCAGCGCCGCGAGCTTGAGATCGCCTGGTGTGCCGAAACATTCGGGCGCCCACTCGAGCATCTGTTCCGGAGAGGCGGCCTGACCGATCGCAGACAGCGCCAGCGCCGGCATGACAATCGCCAGACCGATTCCGGCGCAGCCCCAAAACAGCTCCTCCATGAACATCGGCAACGAGATACCGGTTGGATCACCGATCGAGTCGCGGTAGAACAGGGGGCTGTAGAACCCGCGCCGGGCCGCCTCTTCCAGCACGGCCCACGGGAACTCCTGCCGCTGGTCGTAGTCGAGCGCCACCGGGCGGACCACTCGTTCGGCGAACTCGTGCGTGCGCCGGGCCAGGTCGTGTTGTGCCGCCGTCGGTGTCAGTTCGAACGTCATGCGGTGCGCCTTCGGCTCGACAGTCTCGTTCCTGCCGAAGTTCGACTACCCCGTTGGGTGGTTCAGCAAACTGCCCCAGGCAATGTCGACGGATTGTCAGGCGGCCGAACGGGGCCCAACTCGTGCGGTTGGTAGGTGCAACACCACGGCGGCCACCCGCAGGGCCTCATGTTCGTGACGTGCCAGGAGCGCCGCGTTTTCGGGCAGCTGTCGCGAGTTGATCTCCCCGGCGGCGATACTTCGTAGGATCGCGTGAGCCCGGGCGAGCTCCTCGCGCTTTCGGTACTGGCCGCCGGGTAGCTTGACGCCGGCCCAGACGCCGTACTCCTCGCCGTGCGCGATGGCGTGCTCGGCGCATCGACGCTGCTGGGCCAATGGGCAGCGGCGCAGGCATTGGATCCGCGCCTCGGTGGCCGACCGCTCGTAAGCGCGCGCCTTTGCCGCACCGTCACCGCCGTCGTCGTCGGGGTAGCCGAACCATAGTTCCGGGTTGGCTGCGCAGGGGTTTCCCATGTCGGTCTCCTCATCGCGGGTGAAACGTAGGCAAAAGCGTATACACATATACCGACCGAACGCAAGAGAAACGTGATAAAAACGTATATGCGCTGGAAGTGGGCGCGATCTGTGTAATATCCGGCCTATGGCCGGAGCGCGTGGTGAGCCGTGAATCGGCCGGCGCGGCCATCCGCGCATTACGCGAGTCACGCGACTGGTCGCTAGCAGACCTTGCCGCCGCGACCGGCATCAGCATCATGGGGCTGAGCTTTCTCGAGCGTGGTGCCCGCAAGCCGCATAAAAGCACAGTTCAAAAGGTTGAAAATGGGCTTGGGCTGCCGCCGGGCACCTACTCCCGGCTGCTGGTAGCCGCCGATCCGGACGCCGAGTTGGCCCGGTTGATGGCTGCGCAGGCATCTGACGCCGGGTCCGCGCGGCGTGCCGGCGTGGTGGTGGTCGACCGTCACACCGATACGGAAGTGCTGGAAGGCTACGCCGAAGCGCAACTCGATGCCCTCAAATCCGTCATCGATCGACTGCCTTCGACGACATCAAACGAATATGAGACGTATATTCTGTCTGTGATCGCTCAGTGCGTGAAGGCCGAGATGCTGGCAGCCAGCTCGTGGCGGGTGGCCGTGAACGCCGGCGCCGATTCGACGGGCCGGCTCATGGAGCACCTGCAAGCACTGGAGGCCACGCGCAGGGCGTTGCTGAAGCGGATGCCCGCCAGCTTGAGCGCGCGGTTCGATCGGGCCTGCGTGCAGTCGTCGTTACCGGAGACGATCATCGCGGCGCTGGTAGGTGTCGGCAACGACGAATTGTGGGATATCCGCAACCGGGGGCTCATTCCTCCGGGAGCCCTCCCCCGCGTTCGCGCCTTCGCCGAGGTGGTCGAGTCGACGAGCCGGGACAAGACGGATGAGGACAACGACGAGGGGCGGGAGTGATCGAAAGCGAAGTCGAGCTGTTGAGCCGTGCTCACCAATTGTTCGCCGGTAGCAGTCGGCCTCCGGCACTGGATGCGCGCACGGCGCGTCACAGCGGGTTATTGCGGCGAGCCGCCGGCCTGAATCACGTTGTGGGACAGGGTGGTTATCGCGCTGCGGCGGACGACGGCCGGCGACGGCTATCGTCCGCAGCCCGGACGGACGCTGACGCCGCCGGGATCATCGCCAGCGCGCGCCAGGATCGCGCCCAGGCGCGCGAGCTCACCAAGAGCGTTCTCGAAGAGGCCCGTGCCGATGCCGCCGTTACTCCGACGACGCCGATGGCGCAGCGCGAATCGACGCGCCGTCAAGTGGCCCGGCTGCGCGCGCAACGGGCGCACGTCGCATCGGCCCGCTTGCGAGCGCAACGGCACGCCACGGCGCTACGGGCGCTGCGCTACCGAACGGTGCACCATCGCGGCCCCGGCTCGGCGGGATGGCCGCCAACGTCGCCGAACGGCCGCGCCGCAATCGCCGTGCGCGCGGCATTGTCGCGACTGGGACGACCCTATGTCTGGGGTGCAACCGGGCCTAACCAGTTCGACTGTTCAGGACTGGTCCAGTGGTCCTATGCGCAAGCGGGCGTGCACCTGCACCGCACGACCTATCAGCAGATAAACGACGGGATCCCGGTGCCCCGGTCGCAAGTGCGGCCGGGCGATCTCGTCTTTCCGCACACCGGCCACGTGCAGCTGGCCATCGGCAACAACCTGGTTGTCGAAGCGCCCTATTCGGGCGCTTCGGTGCGAATCAGTCCACTGGGCAACAACATTGCGGTTAGGCGGCCGCTATGACACGACGAAGAGGTTGAACCGATGTCGGAACAAGCCGGACCTTCATTAGGCGCCATACAGGCGCGGCAGTCATCGCTGGTGAGCCAACACAGCACAGCGGCGGAGGCCGACCGTGTGCTGGCAGAGGTGCTCGCCAACGCTCATGCCCTGACCCGCGAAAGCATCCGGCGACTCGACGCGATCGGCGAGGAGATCGATCGCGCCGCCACCGGTCGGGCGGACCTCGCCGTCGATACCCCTATAGGCGTGCGTGAGTTTCAGAGGTTTCTGGTAGCCAAGCAACGCGAGATCGCGACAGTCGTGACGGACGCTCACGAGCTCGATCGCGTGAAAAGGGCTGTGCTGGATCGTCTGCGCGCGGAGTATGCCACCCCTGCGGGCTAGCCAGGTCCGCGCGAGCCTTTCGTTCACAGCCGCCCCAGGGTGAATTGTCGGCGGCGACATCCCTGGGTACTGTCGCCCGGCATGGAGGGGTCGCGACACATCCCGCTGCAGGGCCCGCGCCGGGCCGCAGCCCCGTCGGCCTAGGCGATGTCGGCGTATGAAGAGCTGCTTGCCACGGTCAAGTGTGTCCGCGACCGGACCGGCGATCCGAACGCGTGGCAGGCGGGTTTGGCGCCGAGCGAAGTGACCGCGGTAATCAACCCCACGACACGGCCAGAACAACTCGAGGCGATCGTGCGCAAGATCCGACAACAACATCCGGACGTCTTCGGCGGCGGCCTACCCGAGGCGTCTTCGGACCGCGGGCAGGGTGATGCCGCCGAAGCGATCGCGGACGCCGAAGCCGCTCTGGCACATCAGAATTCAGCAAGTTCCCAGCTCGACATGCAAGTCATTTCGGCCATCCTGAACGCACACGAGAAGGCCGTTGAGGGCCGAGATGCGCTTACCAAGCTACAGAAAGAGACCGAAACCGCGGTTCTGACGCGGTCGGACCTCGACACTCCGGCGGGAGCGCGTGATTTCCAACGGTTCCTGATCGGCAAACTCAAGGACATTCGCGCAGTCGTCCTGAGCGCCAGTTTGGACGACACCTCGAAATCAGCGCTGATGGCCGCATGGACATCGCTGTACGACGCCTCCAACGGCGGACCGAACGGCTCCGACGCACCCGCGGACGGCACTGGCCAACGGCCCGTCGACGATGCCGCTACCGGATGGGATCCGTTGCTGGATCCGACGTTCGCTGACGATCCCGGCCTGCTGGCCGGGGACTCGTCGGGGCCGGGTCCCACACGGGGCGCCACGCCTGCGGCGACGCCGATGGCGCCGGCGATGCCGACCATTCCCAACTTCAGCGCAGGGCCGATGCCGGGCCTGGGCACGGCGCCGGGCCCCGCGGCCGGTTGGGGTGGGTTACCGCTGAACGGGCTGCAGGAGGGCGGCCGAACCGATCCGGCACTGCGGAAGCCGGAAGACGAAGTATTACTGGGATCATCCCGTGACGCGGACCCGAGTGACCACGGCTCCTCAGACGAACCTGGCAACGGGAAGCACGGCGAGGACGCCTCAACGGACAAGCCCGAATCACCGCCGGGCCCTGCAACGGTGACCCTGCCCGACGGCGAAACAGTAACGGCGGCAAGCCCGCAACTCGCCGCGGTCATCCAAGCGGCGGTGGCCGGAGCGCCGATCGCAGATGCATTCCATCAGCAGGGAATCACCATTCCCCCACCGGGCACGGCCGTCGCCAACCCGATCGACCCGCGGCACGTCATACCTGGAGACGTAGGTGTCTTCACCGATCGGCACGCGCTTGCCCTGGGACGCGAAAAGGCCCTTGTCGACGGCCAGATTCAGCACATCGCCACCGTAAGCGGACCCAACTTCCTAGGCTGGGAGCATCCACCGGCGGCGACCGCGCCGGCTGAGCACGACGCACCGACACCCACCCGGCCGGCGGCCACGTCGGCCAGACGACAATAGAGAATTCGCCGGTCTGATCCGGCGGCGCACGAATAGGAGACCGGAGATGGCAGATTCGATCCGCGTGGTGCCCGCGCACTTGCGTGAAGCCGCTGCGCATCATCAGGACACCTCCGACTACCTGCGCACCGTGCCGTCATCGCATGCGGCGATCCAGGACAGCCTGGACTCACTGGGGCCTATCTTCAGCGAACTTCGCGATGCCGGACGCGAATTGCTTGAGCTCAGACGCCAGTGCTACGAACAACAAGCCGACGACCACGCCGATATCGCAGAACAACTCAACGTGTCGGCGACGATGTGGGAACAGCACGAGGACGACGCGGCACGAAGATTCGGCGGCATCGTTGACGGCGGTTCATGACGGACGCCAATCCTGCCTTCGACACCGTTCACCCGAGTGGGCACATCCTGGTCCGCTCCTGCCGCGGCGGATACATGCATAGCGTCGCGCTGAGCGAGGAGGCGATGGAGACCGACGCGGAGATCTTGGCGCAGGGCATCCTTTTGACCGCGGACGTGTCGTGCCTCAAAGCGTTACTGGAAGTTCGCGGCGAAATCGTGGCAGCCGGCCACACACCGTCCGCGGAGGTTCCGACCCCTCACGATCTCGATGCGGCGATCGAAAAGCTGCTGGCGCACAGGCTGCGACGCCGCGACACCGCTCATTAAGCGGCTTGAGCCTATTTCAAGCGGGCGGACGGCCTAGAGTAGCCGGGGCTTTGCGGCATCGGGATCGGGTGCGATATCCGTGGGCGGCTCTATGGGATTGGGGCCGAACAACTCTCGGGCACGCGCCAGCAGGGCGCGCACTTCGTCGAGTTGCTGCTGCAGCGCAGAATCAGCCATGGCTCCACGCTACCCAGGCCGTCGCAGCTGCACAATTCACCGACTGATTAGACCGTCCGTTAGATCCCGGTAGGCTTAGTCAGTGGCTATTTTCGATCGACTAACGGCGCGTCAGCGTCTCCGGAGAGCTACCCGGGAATCACTGGCGGTTCCGGCGTTTAGCTCTCCCGTCGATTGCACCGCCTGGGTGACGGGCGGGCTTTGGCCTGCCGAGCTGTCCACGGCTACCCCCGAAACCGGCACTCTCGCAGACTATCTGAAGGCCGACCTGCAGCGGATCACCACCAGCGCCAACGACGAGCTCAAGATCATCAAGCGAGCGGGAATGCCCGATCCCGTCCGCCAGGCAGAGGAGGCGCGGGTAATCGATGAGGCCCGTGCCCGCGCTGTGCGACGAGTCGAGTCGACGGTTCGCCATTTGCACGCCGTGAAGGCACAGGCGCCCACGGCCTACATCGGGCGAGATTTGGCCGACCCACAAGCCATTCCCGCCATCACGGACGAGGAACCCGCTGCCGATGCGGTTACGCATTCCACTTCGGAGCCCCTAGAACCCGGCGAGAAGGAACGTAACAATGCTCCGGTGGCACACGCGCCGGCCGGCCCGGCAGTCGACGAAGAGAAGGAACCCGAGGGAGCGAAGGGGCGGCATCGAGCCTTTGACGACGGAGGCGCAAACGAGCCCAACACCGCCCCTGCAGCGGACGCCGTTGAACCCGCAGTCGCAAGCGAATCCGACGACGAGCGGTTGCGGCGGCTCCTGGCGTTCGTGGCCCATCAAGAACCACGACTGAACTGGGCCGTCGGCGACCGCTCCGATGGCACCGCGGTATTGGTCACCGACCTCGCCCACGGTTGGATACCGCCTGGTATCACGCTTCCGGCGGGCGTGCGGTTGTTGGAACCCGAACGGCGCACCGGCAGACTCTCCGCGCTGGTCGGCGAGAGTACGCGCACGATGACTTATGCTCCCGGGGATTCCCTTGGCCGGCCGGATGACTTCGCCGAGACGACCACCTCAGCGCAGCCGCGAGAGCTGCCCGCGGTTGAGGACCTGGGATGGGAGTTGAGCCAGGCCACCCACTGGCGCGACGGAATTCCGCGGATGGTGCACACGTTGGCCAGAGCGGCTGCCACGGGGACCGGAGTCGCCGAGGAAGAGATCGACTTGCTTCGGGTGCATCTCGATACCGCGCGCTATCAGCTTTTTACCCAGTATCCGGACGTCAGTCCCGCGCTGCTGCTCAACTGTCTGTTGTTGGCCGCCACCGAAGGCGCCGTCACCGAAGACCCCATTTCGGCGAACTATCACCTGGCCTGGTTCCGGAAACTGAGTGCGCCGGCGGACGACCTCTAGCCAGGGCCCTCTTTCGCGCGTGCACGCGTGCTCATCGGCCGGAACCGGGCGGGCCCGCGAAGGCTTGAGCGATCCCCAGCCAGCGCTGCGCGTCCGGACCGTGCGCTGTGACGTCGAGAGCGCCCAGCGGGCGCCGCTGGGTCACCAGGAAACAGAAGTCTTCGGCCGAACCGGTGACCCGCTGCGCGGCGTCCGGCGGTCCCCAGGTCCAGGTTTCGCCGCCGGGTGCGCGCAGCTCGACCAGGAACGGTTCCGTTGGCGGAGCCAGATTGTTGACGGCGAAGGCGTAATCGCGGGTGCGCACCCCGATGTGCGCGATCGACCGAAGTCGCTCGGTGGCGGGTCGTTTGACTCCAAGGGCATCGGCCACGTCAAGCCCATGCGCCCAGGTCTCCATCAACCGCGCGGTGGCCATCGACGCCGCGCTCATCGGTGGCCCGAACCACGGCAGTTTGCGACCGTCGGGCACCGTCAGCAGCGCCTCGTGCAATCTCCGGCGGGTGACGCGCCAGTCGGTGAGCAGCTCGGCCGGCGCGACGGCCGCCAGCTCGTCGGCGGCCGAGTCGACGAAGCCGATGGGATCGGCTTGAGCGGCCTCCAGCGCTGCAGCAAACCCCGCCTCGTCGGTGACCGCGGTCAGGGCCACCCGGTCGGTCCACAACAGATGCCCGATCTGGTGGGCGATGGTCCAGCCCGCCGCGGGCGTCGGCTCGGCCCACCGGTGCGCCGGCAGCGGCGCCACCAGCGCATCGAGGTCGTCGCTTTCGGCACGCAAGTCAGCGACGATCGGTCCGGGACCGGCCATCATCGCCTCCGACCCTCAGCCGTCGGGGAAATCACGTAAGTACCTTAGCGACTGCTCACCGGCTGGCTGCGCCGGCCGACGATGCTGTTCGTGGCGAGGCCGATTGCGTACAGCACCGACCCGAACAGCACGAACATCGGCGCACGCCCGTCGTCGGGAATCAAAGCCGCAGCTACCGTGATCGAGACGATGAACGCGACCCAGAACAGCGCATCCTGAACGGCGAAAACGTGTCCGCGAAGAGCGTCGTCGACGTCCATCTGCATCGCCGAATCAGCGCACAGCTTGACCATCTGACCGGCCACCCCGAGCAAAAAGCCGCACACCACCATCACCGGAAGCCGCAGACTGGCCCCGGGAATCTGGATGATCGCGGCCGCCGTCAACGCGCCGTTCGCGGCGGCGTAGCGCCCCCACCGGCGCACCGCGGGCGGCGTCAACGCGGTGGCCAGGAAAGCCCCCAGGCCCGCAGCGGCGAAGAACAGCAACGCGACACCCAAACCTTTGACGGTGGGTTCCGGCAGGTGGTGGACGAGGACCAACATGACCAGCGAATTGATGCCGACCACCATCCGATGCGCGGCCAGGCCGGACAACGTGGCGGCCACCGTTGGGCGCTGCAATACCGTGCGCACGCCGTGCAGCCAGCCGGTCATCACCGCATACAAGGCCGATCCGTGGATCGCGCGCAGGGTTTGGTCCGGGCCCAGCACGCGGGGACCGAATCGGAACAACAGCAGTAACGCGACCGATGCCGGAATCGTGGTCATGAAGATGATCGCCGACGCGCCCCGATCGCCGGCGCCGACGAAGAAGCGGGGCACCAGCATGAAGTTGGCCCCCAGGAAGGCCGCTATGGCGCCCGAGGCGGTGGCTACCGAATTCATCGTCACCACCTGTTCGCGCGGCACCACGTGGGGCAGGGACGCCGACAGTCCGGACGTGACAAACCGGGCGAAGCCGTTGGCGAAGAGCGCTCCGATCAGCAGCGGTACGTCGCCGGCGCGAACAGCCAGAATGGCGCCGATCGCGATGATCAGAATCAGCCGGCCCACGTTGGCCCCGACAAGCACCAGCCGTCGATCCCAACGATCCATCAGCGCCCCGGCGAACGGCCCCAGCAGCGAGTAGGGCAAGAACAACACCGCAAACGCGCGCGCGATCGCCATCGGGTCCGCGGCACGATCCGGGTTGAACAGCAGCGCTCCGGCCAGCGCCGCCTGAAAGAGACCATCACCGAACTGACTTGCCATGCGCACTTGCAGCAGTCGCGAGAAATCCGGCAAACCACGCACCGACCGCCACACTTCGGCGGGTGCGCTTGAGTGCATGCGGGTTTGTATCACAGAACCGACTTCCGCGCGGGGGCTTGGCAAGATCGCCGCGGGCCCAAGGGTACAAAGCCGCTGCACCAACGGTACAAATATCCGCCGGCCATGCTCGATTGCCCCGGACGGCGAAGCGGAGGTGCGATGATGATCTGGTGCCGGCACCCGAAGATCCAGAGGACTATGTCGCACCCGCCGCGCAGCGGGTGCGTGCGGGAACGTTGCTGCTCGCAAACACCGATCTTCTCGAGCCGACGTTTCGGCGCAGCGTGATCTACATCGTCGAGCACAACGATGGCGGCACCTTGGGCGTCGTGCTCAACCGATCCAGCGAGACCGCGGTGTACAACGTGTTGCCGCAGTGGGCAAAACTGGCGGCCAAGCCTAAGACCATGTTCATCGGCGGGCCGGTCAAGCGTGACGCGGCCCTCTGTCTGGCGACGCTGCGGGTGGGCGCAGACCCGGACGGCTTTCCGGGGCTGCGCCACGTGGCCGGCCGGATGGTGATGGTCGACCTGGACGCCGAACCCGACCTGATCGCGCCCCTGGTTGAGGGGGTCCGCATCTT
>Ga0182037_10001327_pt1 | contig 12905 bp, 14 predicted proteins | sample sta12Cox44000082_FD_125974 | JGI IMG/M metagenome (GOLD analysis project Ga0182037, IMG submission 125974) | Lab enrichment of tropical soil microbial communities from Luquillo Experimental Forest, Puerto Rico - statoxic.12C.oxic.44.000.082 | ecosystem: Environmental > Terrestrial > Soil >... | reverse complement strand
GTTTTGGGTTTGGTCGCGGCCCTCTTGTCTTGGACGCCAATGGCGCGTGGCGAAAGCCTCGTTGCGGATCTCACCAGCCACCTGATTGCGATCACCACCGGCTTCACCGGCGCCTCCGTTGTGCTGTTCGGGGCGACGGACGGTCCCGCAGACGTCGTCGTCGCCGTGCGTGGTCCGGATCGGCAGATTATGGTGCGGCGTAAGAGCCGCGTCGCCGGGATATGGGTGAACACCGAAGAACTGATATTTGCCAATGTGCCGAGCTTCTACGCGATGGCGGCGAGCCGCCCGCTCAAGGAAATAATTTCGCCCGCCACCGCGGCCTTCTATCGACTGGGGATCGCCAATTTGAAGGTGGAAGCGGAAACGCCCGCACCATCGGCGGTTGTCGATGCGTTTCGCGCTGCGCTCGAACGCACCCAGCAGCAAGCGGGGCTGTTCGTCGATCGGTTAGGCAAAGTCGATTTCCTGGGCGAGCGGCTATTCCGCACGACGATTGCCTTTCCCTCGAATGTTCCCACAGGAACCTATCTCGTCGAAGTGTTCCTGGTCCGAGACAAGGATGTCGTCAGTGGTCAGACCACCCCGCTCGTCGTGTCCAAGGTTGGCGTCGATGCGGCAGTTTTCGAGTTCTCAGGGCGGCAACCCGGGTTTTACGGGGCAATTGCAGTGTTGACCGCCGTGGTGGCAGGATGGCTCGCAAGTCTGCCGTTTAGAGGCGCCTGATCCTTGAATGTTGGGATCGGGTTCGGGATTGACCCAATGCGAGCATCCGATAACCCCCGCGTTTTCCTCGTCGTCGTCGACGAGACTGAAGAACTTCAGATCGCTGTCCACTATGCCGCGCGTCGCGCCGCCCATACCGGCGGGCGCGTTGCTCTTCTCTACGTAATCGAACCTTCCGAACTGCAGCACTGGGTTGCCATCGAGAACCTTGCCCGCGAGGAACGGCGGGAAGAGGCGGAACAGCTACTTCAGCGGCTTTGCGAGGAGGTTCTGCCGATCGCCCGCTCGATGCCGATCGTCTACATCCGAGAGGGGTCACGCCGCGAGGAATTGCTGGCTCTGATCAACGAAGAGCCCAGCATTTCGATTCTCGTGCTCGCTGCCGGAACCGGTCCGGAGGGGCCGGGGCCCTTGATTAGCCATCTGACAGGTAAGCCTGCCGCCCGCCTGCGCATCCCGATTACGATCGTTCCTGGCAGCCTCACAATGGAACAACTCGACGCGGTCAGCTAGGCGGGGTTAATTCGCAGGGTTGACTCAGTGTCCAGGCACCCCATGCTAAGAAACAATTTCGCCGTGTTTTTGGAGGCAGACGATGTTCATTCAGACCGAGCAAACGCCGAACCCAGCGACGTTGAAATTCTTGCCGGGACGTCCGGTTATGAGTTCGGGGACCGCAAATTTCACGAGCGAAGAGTCGGCTCGAATTTCACCGCTGGCAGAACGGCTTTTTTCTCTACCCGAAGTGACCGGAGTGTTTCTCGGTACAGATTTTGTTACCGTGTCGAAGACGAATGAGGGCGATTGGTATCTGCTGAAGCCTGCAATTCTTGCCGCCATTATGGAGCATTTCACCGCCGGGCGGCCCATGCTGCTCGCGGATCCCACCGAGGGCGCGACGGAAAACGGCGAGGAAGACGACGAAATCGTTGCCCAAATCAAGGAGTTGCTGGAAACGCGAGTTCGCCCAGCGGTTGCGCAGGATGGCGGAGATATAACGTTTCACGACTTCGAAGATGGTGTTGTCTATCTCCATATGCAGGGCTCATGCTCCGGGTGCCCAAGCTCGACCGCTACGTTGAAGGCCGGGATCGAAAATATGCTCCGCCATTATATTCCGGAAGTGGTCGAGGTCCGGGCCGTCTGAGCGGCCCGTTTCCTTCGGTTTCGCGGCCGGGGTTAAGATCGCTTTTCGCAGTGGCGCCTCGCTCGGGCCTCGGGCGAGCGGGGAAATGACGAGGGAAGACCAGCGGCCTGTTACCCTAGCCTTCGATGCGGCCGGCCTGGTCTGCTCTGCAGTGGTGGCCTTCGGCGACCGCATCATGTCCGCGCAACGGGTTGAGGGCTGGCACGGACAAGCGGAAGTGCTACTGCCTATCGTCGATGGTGCAATGCACGAGGCGGGATTGACACCTGCCTCGCTCGACCTCGTGGCAACGAGTGTCGGGCCGGGTAGCTTCACTGGCATTCGTGTCGGGCTCGCCGCTGCTCGCGGGATAGCTCTCGCCACGAGCGCTGGACTTATCGGCGTAAGCAGCTTCGAGGCGATCCTTGCCGGCCGCGCTCTGCCCGACCAAGATGATTTTCGGTTCGTTTTCGTAACGCTCGAGAGCCGGCGCAAAGACCTCTATGTGCAAATCTTCGATCGGCGCAACAATGCGGTTGGACTGCCCATTGCAGTGATGCCGGCTGGGTTCTGCGAAGTGGTGGACGCCACAATCGGCGCTGCGCCGCTCTTGATTGCGGGTGACGCAGCGTCGCGCGCCGCAGCGTTGCTTGCACACCGCGAAGACGTCCACATCCTCGAAGATTCTGCTCCTGTTGCGGCCGGCGTGCTGCGAGCGAGCCTGCGCCGCTGGCGCTCGCAAGAGTTCGGTGCGCCAAGGCCACTGTATCTTCGGCCGCCGGACGTGACCGCAGCGAGCCGGCCCCAGCTTTCGTCGCGCAGCAGAATATGACCTGTCGGTTGCAGCCGATATCTCGCGCCTCGGTTGGTCTGCTGTCCTCCCTGCATCGAATCTGCTTCCCCGAGGATCCTTGGGATATCCGCGCGATCGTCGAAATTCTGGGCATCCCGGGATTCTTCGGCCAAATGGCGCGGGAAGCAAAGACCCCAGTCGGGTTTGGCCTAGCTGTTGACCTTGGCAAAGAATGTGAGATCCTTTCCTTAGGCATCGTGCCCCAGCGGCGAGGAGCCGGCATCGGTGCTGCGCTGCTCGATTCGATATGCTTTGAGGCGCGAATGCGCGGCGCCGATTCAGTAGCGCTCGAAGTGGCGCAGGACAATGCCGCTGCGCGTGGTTTATATACCAAGCAAGGCTTTAGTGTGGTTGGGCATCGGCGAGATTACTATTGTCAGGCGGGACGGCTGGTTGATGCCCTCATAATGCGCCGCCCGTTGGCCACTGCGCTGCTGGCAATTTGAGTTTGCTTCACGCTGCCTTCCTGTCAGTTTCTTGCTGACCGCACAGGATGTTCTTGAAACCGTTAGTGATTGAAGAAATCGATCGTAGAGACGATTGCTTCGCCAGCGTTTGTTAATTATCTTTAGAAATGAGAATGACGGCAGGATCGTCGAGATGAACAACTCGGACCAAAGTAGCGAATTGCTGGCGCTGACGACGGAAATCGTCGCTGCGCACGTTTCCAACAACACCGTCCCGGTGGGTGATCTGCCACAATTGATCAACCAAGTATACAATTCCTTGGCGAATATCGGGAGCGTCCCCGCGCCGCCAGCAGAACGTCCCCAACCGGCGGTTCCCGTCAAAAAGTCGGTCCACCCCGATTTCATCATCTGCTTGGAAGATGGCAAGAAGCTCAAAATGCTGAAACGCCACCTGAAGACTGCGTACAATATGACCCCCGAGGCCTATCGTGAGCGCTGGGGACTAACCGCTGATTACCCAATGGTGGCACCCAACTATGCCCGGCAGCGTAGCCGGCTGGCGAAGGAAATTGGTCTCGGGACGCGTGCTCGACGGCCGCGAGCATGATCCTCGGCTCGGGCTGAACGGGACGCGATTTGGCGTGAGGGAGCAGGCCCCGACGGAACCCCGTGTGTTCCAGACATAGGCTAACCTGGTGCTTTCGGGTATGTTGGGCACGGACGAAGGTCGCCATCAGGGAGGCGCGATGGTCTCGCGGCTTGAGCAGCTCTGCCTCGACAAAGGGCTAAAGATGACGGAGCAACGCCGGGTCATCGCGCGGGTGTTGTCCGACTCGGCCGATCATCCGGATGTCGAACAAGTCTATCGACGCGCGACAGCGCTGGATCCGCACATCAGTATCGCCACAGTCTATCGCACGGTGAGGTTGTTTGAAGAAGCTAATATTCTTGCTAAGCACGATTTCGGTGATGGCCGTTCTCGCTACGAGGAGATGCCTAGCGCCCACCATGATCATCTGATCGACCTGCAGTCGGGTCGAGTGGTCGAGTTTCACAATGAAGAAATCGAACGTCTGCAGCGGCTGATAGCGCATGAGCTTGGCTATGAGCTAGTCGGGCATCGGCTGGAGCTTTACGCTGTCCCGCGTGACAGGAAGGCCCCGTCAGGTGACACCGAATGATGAGTTTGCTCTTACCTGAAACGGTCAGATGGTGCCGCTCCCCAGCGAAGTGGTTAGGCTCGGTTGCCACGGGCGAAGCATGGTGATTGATGGCACTGCAGCCGAGCAGCCGATTACGCCGGTCGACACAGCCATGCCCGCCGAACCCGTCGGGCGTGGGTTGCAGGGTTCCGTAGTCGATATTTGGTCGGGTCGGTTGCAAGTGCGGCTAGCAGAAACGCCGGCCGACATCGATGCTGCACAGGCGCTACGCTACCGGATTTTCTACGAAACACTCGGTGCACGTCCTTTGCCTGGCATGGCTTGCCGACGTCGCGACATCGACCGCTTCGACAGCAACTGCGACCACCTCCTTGTTCTCGATCACAGCCGCGGCACGGGTGCCGATACGGTCGTCGGAACCTATCGTCTCATCCGGCGAGAGGCCGCTGCGCGGCTGGGCGGCTTCTATTCGGCGAACGAATTTGATATCGCGCTCCTCGTTGCTCAGCCCGGTGAGATCCTCGAACTTGGGCGCTCCTGCGTCGACCCTGCGTACCGGCAGGGATCGGTGATGCAGCTGCTTTGGAGCGGCATCGCAGCATACGTCTTTTACCATGAGATCGTCCTGATGTTTGGTTGCGCTAGCCTGCCGAATACGGATCCCGACGCTCTCGCGATGCCTTTGTCCTACCTTCACCATCATCATCTGGCTCCCGTGGGCTTGCGACCACGGGCTCTTGCGGAACGGTACGTGGATATGCGCCGGCTGAATCCCTGCGTCATTGACCCGGCAAGGGCCCTTGCTGCGCTGCCTCCTTTGATAAAAGGTTATCTACGGCTAGGAGGCTTCGTCGGCGACGGTGCTGTCATCGACGCGCAGTTCAACACCACCGACGTTTGCATCCTGGTCAAGACCGATCTCGTGACCGAGAAGTACTCGCGGCATTATGAGCGGTTATCGAAGGATCCGTGGGCCACATGAGCAAATGGGTTCGTCGAGCCTAGGATTGGCGCGGCTGGCGCTGTATCTCGCCTGGACCGCGAGTCTGCTTCCAGTTCAGGTGGTGGGGCTGGCCCTTGGTTGCCGCTGGACGAGCACATTGCCGGTTTTCTATCACCGATGCTGCTGCCGAATTCTCGGGTTGCAAATCCGAGTGATCGGGTCGCCGACGGCCGGACGCCCGGTATTATTTGCCTCGAACCACGTCTCGTACACCGATATCACCGTTCTCGGTTCGGTAATCCCTGGCTCCTTCATCGCCAAAGCCGAGGTAGCGGACTGGCCATTCTTTGGCTGGCTCGCGAAATTGCAGCGCAGCGTCTTTGTGGATCGGCAGGCGCGGAGCGCTGCAAAGCAGCGTGACGCGATCGGCGACCGACTGGCCGGGGGCGAGGCTTTGATTCTCTTTCCCGAGGGAACGAGCGGAGATGGCAATCGAGTGCTCCCCTTCAAGAGCGCGTTGTTCGGCGCCACCCAGAGAGGGACGGAGTTGCCTCGGGTTATTGTTCAGCCGGTCTCCGTCGCCTATACAAGACTGGATGGCATACCGATCGGGCGCTTGTATCGGCCATTCTTCGCTTGGTACGGCGCAGCCAATCTCGCGCCCCATATGTGGAGCATGATAGGTCTCGGGACGGTTGAGGTGGTGGTCCAATTCCACTCGCCGACCACTTTCGCCGATTGGGGGACGCGCAAGGCCCTTGCCACCTATTGTCACGCGCGGGTTTCTGGCGGTGTGGCGGCCGCCCTGTTCGGCCGGCCTCAACCGATGCCGGAACCCCCGAAAACTGCCGCTCGCGACCCATTCCTGGCACCAACTCCTCGGCTAGCAGCTGGATGAGACAAACAGAACTTGCTCAAGGGACGTCGCCGAACGTGTCAAAGCGCGTCTATATCAAGACCTATGGCTGCCAGATGAATGTTTATGACTCGGCACGGATGGCCGACCTCCTCGAGCCATATGGGTATCTTGTGGTGGAGACGGCGCGCGAGGCGGATTTGGTAATCCTCAATACGTGTCACATCAGGGAAAAGGCGGCCGAAAAGGTGTACTCCGAACTCGGCACGATCCGCCGCCTGAAAGCGGCGAAATCCGAGCGCGGCGGCAACATGATCATAGCGGTGGCCGGTTGCGTCGCGCAGGCCGAGGGGGCGGAGATCATACGCCGTGCGCCCTGTGTCGATCTCGTGCTCGGCCCGCAGAGCTACCACCGTTTGCCCAAGTTGATCGACCGTGCGCTGCGGGCGGGAGCGGCCGGGATTCTCGATACAGAGTTTCCTGTTGAACCGAAATTCGACTTCCTGCCGGAAGTCGCACTTCGGCAGGGCCCAACGGCTTTTCTGACGGTGCAAGAAGGCTGTGACAAATTCTGCGGCTTTTGCGTCGTGCCTTATACCCGGGGGGCAGAATATTCGCGTCCGGTTGGGCAAATCTTGGCCGAGGCGCGCAAGTTTGTGCGCGGCGGGGCGCGCGAGATCACCCTCCTGGGCCAAAACGTCAATGCCTATCACGGTGAGGGTCCAGACGGCAGGGAGTGGCGTTTGGGTGCTTTGATTCGTCGCCTGGCCGAATTGCCCGGTCTCGATCGAATCCGTTACACGACCTCGCATCCCCTTGATGTTGACGAGCAACTGATTGCCGCCCATCGCGAGGTATCACAACTGATGCCGTTCCTTCATTTGCCAATCCAGAGCGGGTCCGACCGCGTACTCGCTCTGATGAACCGACGACACACCACCGCCGATTACCGGCATGTAGTGGAGCAATTGCGCTCGGCTCGATCGGATCTCGCCCTCTCCACGGATCTGATCGTCGGATATCCCGGGGAGGGCGAGGCTGATTTCCGAGCGACGGTCGACCTTGTCGAAGAAGTCCGGTTTGCCCAGGCCTTTTCGTTTAAATATTCACCACGGCTCGGGACCCCGGCGGCTTCGGCGTCCGGACAGGTGCCAGAAGAGGTGAAGTCGGAGAGGCTCGCCACCTTGCAACTGCTCCTCACGAAGCAGCAGCGTGCGTTCAATGAAGCCTGCGTTGGTCGCGTGTTACCTGTGCTCCTGGAAAAGCCGGGCCGTCACGAGCTCCAACTGGTCGGGCGCAGCCCTTTCCTTCAAAGCGTTCATGTCACGGCCGCCGCAGACCGGATCGGTCAGATCGTTCCGGCGCGGATCTCTGCAGCGACCGTCAACAGCCTATCCGGTTCGATCGCCGAGGCGGTTCCGGCGTGAGCGCGCTTGCTGCGGGGGTGGCGACTGGAGAAATCTCTGCCGGGCGCACGCAACTGGAATTCGACGATAACCTACTCCTTCCGTTGCTGTATGGGGAGCGCGATCAGCACCTCGATCGGATCGAGCGACACCTCGGGGTCTCCTTCACAACACGGGGAAATCGGCTGGCAATCTCGGGTCCGGCCTCCGCAACGGAGGCCGCCCACCTCGCCCTCTCACAACTCTACCAGCGCCTCAAGCACGGTCAGGAAGTCGATCTTCCGGCGGTCGAGGCGGCCATTCGGCTCGCGCAGGCCGAGATCGGCGATCGGAGCCCGAGTTTTTGGCGCGAGGAGGCCGCGTTCCGCACCCGAAAGCGCCGGATCATGGCGCGCTCACCGGGTCAGGCCGCGTATATCAAGGCACTCCGAGAAAACGAACTTGTCTTCGGCCTAGGCCCTGCCGGCACCGGCAAGACTTACCTCGCGGTCGCCGCCGCAGTCGATCTGCTGATGACCGGATGCGTCGAGCGCATTATCCTCTCACGACCCGCCGTCGAGGCAGGAGAGAGGCTGGGCTTTTTGCCGGGAGATTTGCGAGAGAAGGTCGATCCTTACCTACGACCAATCTTCGACGCGCTGAACGACATGCTGCCGGCCGATCAACTTGCGAGGCGACTTGGTACCGGTGAGATCGAGGTCGCGCCAATCGCTTTCATGCGCGGGCGCACTCTCTCGCATGCTTTTGTCATTCTCGACGAGGCGCAGAACACAACTCCAGTACAGATGAAAATGTTCCTCACGCGGCTCGGCGAGGGCTCACGCATGGTCGTCACCGGCGATCCCACTCAGGTCGATCTGCCCGCCGGTGTCCGCTCAGGGCTGGCCGAAGCGCTTGAGACCTTGAGCAGTGTTGCGGGCATTGCCGTCGTGCGCCTTACCGATCGGGATGTGGTCCGACATGAGTTGGTGGCGCGTATCGTCCGCGCTTACGAGGCGCGCGGGCGTGCGGCATCGGCGGCCGAAACGTGATGGAATTGATTTCTACGATTGATGTCATTTTGGATTACGAGGGCTGGAGCGAAGTTTGCCCGGCCGCCTACCGCCTTGCTCGGGACGCCGCTGAGCTCGCTCTCGTGCATTGGTCGGCGGAATCCGAGCTCTCGTGGTCGGGGCCAATCGAACTCAGCGTCACGCTCACCGATGCTGCTCGGCAACGAAGGCTCAATCGCGACTACCGCGGGCACGATGTGCCGACAAATGTCCTGGCTTTCCCGGCTTGGGATCCGGCGATGCATGCCCTGCCAGGGGTTCCGATCCTGCTTGGGGATGTGGTGCTTGCTTGCGAGACGGTAGCGCGTGAGGCCTCCGAGCAAAAAAAGCCGATCGACGACCACCTCCGCCATCTGATTGTTCACGGCGTGCTCCATCTGCTCGCTTACGACCATCAGGTTCACGCCGAGGCGGTCAAGATGGAAGCATTGGAGACAGTAATATTGGCGCGACTGGGGGTTCCGGATCCTTATCGCGACACTATGTCGATGATCGAAGCCGAACCCATTAAGCCATGAGCGATTCCGAGCCCCCGGGTAGTGGCGTTCAACCCGAGCACGACCGATCCTTTGCGCGTCTGCGCAATTTTCTTCGTATGATCCGACGCCCGCGCAATGGCGAGAGCCTGCGCGAGACCCTTGACGAGATGATTGAAGAGCCGGCCGCCGCCGACGGCGACCAGCCGTTGAGCGGGCATGAACGGGTGCTCATCGGTAATATTTTGAAAGTGCACGACCACACCGCGGCCGACGTTATGGTGCCGCGTGTCGACATTGTCGCTCTGGATATCGAAACCCCGTTCGCCGAAGTCGTCGAATGCATGGTCGAGCAGGGCCACTCTCGCGTGCCCGTCTATCGCGAGACGCTCGACGACGTGATCGGTTTCATCCACGTCAAGGATGTCCTGGGGCCCGTCGCCGAACAAAGGGAGACAAAGCTGCCGCCGATGCTTCGCAAGGTGCTCTTTGTCGCCCCATCGGTGCCGATCCTCGATCTTCTCGTTCAGATGCGCCAGGCGCGCACCCATATCGCGATGGTGGTCGACGAGTTTGGCGGCATTGATGGGCTGGTGACGATCGAAGACCTGATCGAGGAAATCGTCGGTGAGATCGAGGACGAGCATGACGAGGCCGAGGGGCCCAGTATGGTCGAACGCACCGATGGGAGCCTGATCGCCGACGCGAGAACTCCGATCGAGGTTCTCGAGGAGCATCAAGGAACACGGTTGCGCCCTACGGGAGACCAGGAAGAAGTCGACACACTCGGCGGGCTCGTCTCCAGTCTTGCCGGGCGCGTACCAAAGCGAGGCGAGGTGTTCGCTCACCCTTCGGGTATCGAATTCGAGGTCCTCGACGCCGATCCCCGAAGGATCAAGCGTTTGCGGGTGCGGAGTGTGCCGGCGACAAATGGTGGCATGGCCTAGTCGGTGCCTGAGGCCTCAATCTTCCGCGTCCAGCCCGGCTCCGCAATGGCGACATCGGTTGGTCGCCTGGCGTGTCGTCTCGCTGCACTGTCGGGCTGGCGCCGATATGGCGTAGCTGTTCTGCTTGGCGTCTGCACAACCGCGACACTACCGCCGGTCGATCTCACCCCCTTACTACTGGTTGTGTTCCCAGGGCTCTTGTGGCTCGACGAAGGAAGCGCCGGCCCGTGGGCCTCTTTTCGAGTAGGTTACGCCTTCGGCCTCGGCTTTTTTGTCAGCGGACTTTATTGGATTGCGGCGGCATTGCTCGTCGATGTCGCCAGATTTTGGTGGTTGTTGCCGTTTGCACTTTTGGGCCTTCCCGCGGCATTCGCACTCTATATCGGTTTGGCGTTGCTTGCCACCAAACTCGTCGCCGATCGGCTGCGACTGCCCGGCACCGCGCGGGTGTTCGCGTTCGCCATCCTGTGGACCGTGGCCGAATGGGTCAGGGGCCACGCATTCACCGGGCTCCCTTGGAATCTGATCGGCTACGCTTGGTCCGGTGGGTTCCCGGGAGCAATCGCGATGCTGCAGAGCGTAGCGTGGATCGGGATTTACGGGCTGAGTTTTCTGACGGTTCTCGCCGTCTCGTTGCCCGCGCTTCTTGGGGTGCCGTCGCTGACTCCGGTTTCGACGCGGCGCCGTTTAGCCCCGGCGATAGCGACAGGATTATTGATCCTCGTACCCAGCGTGTTGGGTGCTATTCGATTGCAGGCCGCACCCACCGCGGATGCCGGGATTTGGTTGCGCATTGTTCAGCCCTCCATTCCTGAATCGATGAAGTGGGATCCGGCCGCTGCAGAGAGAAATTTTCGGCTCCTTCTCGACCTCAGCGCTGCCCCAGCAGTCCACCGCATCTCGGGCGTGATATGGCCAGAGGCGGCCATCCCGTTCTTGCTGGACCGCAATCCCTCGCATCTTCGGGAGATTGCCGCGATCGCCCCCGAGGGGGGGGTTGTCATTACCGGAGCATTGCGAGCCAACCCACCGCCGAATCCAGTCCAAGACCTCTGGAACAGCCTAGAGGCCGTGAACGGGAATGGCGAAATCGCCGCAAGCTATGACAAAGCGCACCTCGTTCCGTTCGGCGAATACGTCCCGCTTCGCCACGCTTTGCCGTTAAACAAAATCACCCCGGGCACGATGGACTTTACCGCGGGCCCCGGCCCACGCACGATCGAGCTGTCCGGGCTCCCTCGCTTCGCGCCACTCATCTGCTACGAAGTCATATTTCCGGGCGCAGTCGTCGACGAGCACGACCGCCCGGCCTGGATCCTGAATGTCACGAATGACGTTTGGTATGGACAAAGCTCCGGCCCCTATCAGCATTTCGCGATCGCTCGCACCCGCGCCGTCGAGGAGGGGTTGCCGCTCATACGCGCCGCCAATAACGGAGTGAGCGGGGTCGTCGATCCCTTGGGGCGGGTCCGTGCGCGCATTGATCTCGACACTGTGGGATATGCCGACTTGCCGTTGCCAGCTGCGGGCGAGATCACGCCTTATGGACGCGGTGGTGATTGGATATTGCTCGTGCTCCTGCTGCTTGGGGTTATTCCGGTCGCATTGCAGCTAAAATGAACGCTCAGCGCTAAATCCAGAGAGCTGGTTGCAATCATCGTATCGAGGTGCAATCCTTATCCTTTCGTTAACACTATTTGTTGACCGCAATCGACGGCCTGCCCTATCAAAGGGGTCCTGCTGCCTTGGAAGGCGATCGCCATGGCGATGCAACAACCGATCCGACGTCCGGGTCGTCGGAAGGGCGACAAGCCGAACCCGATCGATGTCCATGTCGGTTCCCGAGTTCGGCTCCGTCGGAACATGCTCGGCTTGAGCCAAGAGAAACTCGGTGAAGCGATCGGGTTGACGTTTCAGCAGGTTCAGAAATACGAGCGCGGCGCCAATCGCATCGGTGCCAGCCGGCTACATGATTTGAGTCGGGTGCTGGACGTGCCGGTCTCGTTTTTCTTTGACGACATGGATCCGGTGCGAGCACCCGCGATCCCCGCGGGTTTCGCCGAGCCTGCGGCTGAAGCCTTCGACTCGGACCCGCTGCGCAGGCGCGAGACGGTTGAGTTGGTCAGTGCCTATTACAGGATAGAGGATCCGGCCTTACGCCGCCGTTTATTCGAGCTCGCCAGAGCGCTGGCCGGCGCCGAACGGGTTGCTGGACAATAACGGCTCTTGCCAATAGAGATGCCGCCCGCGGGGCGAGATTGGGCTTGACCGCTGCGCCGCAAGATTGCATCAACCCTGTGGCGCTACGTTGGATTGTCTCGGCACCTTCAGGAAAGGGTTTCTCGTGGCCAATCGGGATTTTGTCTTCACCAGCGAATCGGTCTCCGAAGGTCATCCCGACAAAATTTGTGACCGGATTTCCGATGCGATCGTTGACACCTTTTTGGGCGCCGAACCGCAGTCTCGTTGCGGAGTTGAGACCCTCGTCACAACCAACAGCGTCGTACTTGCCGGAGAGGTGCGTGGTCCAGCATCGATCACCGGCGATCAGTTAATTGAGGTGGCGCGCGGCGCTATTCGGGAGATCGGCTACGAACAGGAAAATTTTCATTGGCAAACCGCCGCTATCAAATGTCTGATCCACGGTCAGTCGGCCGATATCGCGCAAGGCGTGGATGCCGCGGGGAATAAGGACGAGGGTGCCGGCGACCAAGGCATGATGTTCGGTTATGCCTGCGACGAAACGCCTGAGCTGATGCCGGCGCCGATTTTTTATTCTCACGCAATTCTACGCGCCCTCTCCGAGGCGCGGCATTGCGGAAAAACGCCATTATTGGGACCCGACGCGAAGAGCCAGGTCACCCTGCAATATGTCAATGGCCGGCCGGTGACGGCGACCAAGGTTGTCGTCTCGATCCAGCATTCCGAGATGATCGAGAGGGAGGAG
>Ga0182037_10001325_pt1 | contig 12917 bp, 13 predicted proteins | sample sta12Cox44000082_FD_125974 | JGI IMG/M metagenome (GOLD analysis project Ga0182037, IMG submission 125974) | Lab enrichment of tropical soil microbial communities from Luquillo Experimental Forest, Puerto Rico - statoxic.12C.oxic.44.000.082 | ecosystem: Environmental > Terrestrial > Soil >... | reverse complement strand
TCACGCAACCGGCCTCGCCATAGAGCGCCGCTGTACCGTCAAAACCGTAGGTGAGCAAATGTTCGCGCTCCCAGAGCACGCGCTCGGGGCTGAGCACTTTCGTGAGATCCGCTGCTACCTTTTGCATGGCCTGGCCTGTACGATTCAACTTTGCGTCTAAGGATTCCTGTGTGCGTGGTTCTTGGCTCACGGTCGGTAGCTTCGCCTTACGTTCGGCAAGGGGCCTGCGGCAGATCAACGCGTTAAACTCTGCATTGTGCTTAACATGACGGTTGCGCTGTGCGGGAACGGGAAAAACTTTGACTCATCTGCAACGAGTTTTGCTTTTCAAGGATTCTAGCGTCGCTCTAAAAACACTGCCGTGGTTCTCGGCGGGATAGTAAACGTCGCTGTGCCGGCGTCGTACTGCGATTGTTTGACGATTGAATCCGCCAAAGAGTGTTCCAGAACCGGATGCAAAGTCAGACTAATCCCGGCGTAACCCGGCAGGCTGATTGTCTTCGGAATCTTATCAACGTTAAAGAGCACGACGATGCTTTTGTTCTCAGGATCAAGTCCAGGACCGACCTTGTCTGAAATCGCCATGACAATTAACGCCGGCTGCTGAGCCGGGCCTACATTGTAGAATTTCACCCGCTGCTTTACCTCATCTCCGGTCTGCAACCGGAAGAGCGGACTCGATTTTCGGACCCGCAGGATATCTTCGAAATAGAGATGGGCTGAGTAAATGTCAGAGAACCCGGGTTTAAGCGCCGGATTGGTCAAGAACGGATCCATAGTGGTCCAATCACCCTTGTTATCCTCCTCCTGTGGCAAGCCGACGGCGAAGTTGTTTGTCTGATAGGTCAAATCCAGCTTGTTGAACCAGTCGCCGGAATTATAGCTGTTCTTGTCGAAGGACTTCGACCGTAGCAGATCATCCCCCGCATGGAAGAAGGGGATTCCCTGGGCCAGGGTAACCAGGGCGAGCCCCAGGTTGTTCACACGCAGCCGATCAAGCATCGTAGTCGCCATTGGTATTTTGTACTGGTTATTGTCAAAGAGTGTCTGGTTATCGTGGGCCGAGATATAGTTGATCACATCGGGCGGATCCAGCGTGTAACCCGCATGCTGGCCATTGTAATTCAGCTGCGCTCCGGTCACGAGATCACCATGATTGTCCACGAGAGAATAGTCCTTAATCGTTCCGGCTAGAGCCAGCTTGACGAGATCACCCGCGTCCAAGAGTTGTTGCCGCCGCTGAGAAGGAGTTAGCGTAGAGGCCCCGTTATCGTCATACCAGAGGCCATTGATGAACCCCTGGTTTGCGACCAGGGACAAACCACCGTCAAAGGGACCTCCCCCGCGAATTGCATCCCGGCCGCGGTCGCTGAAAGTACCAATGCCTGTCCCCGCCATATTCGCCTGAGTTGCATTGATGCCAAGCGCGTTATTGGCTACTTCGCCAAAGTTCCAACCTTCGCCGTAGAGGTAAATCGTCGGATCAATTTCGTGCAACGCCTCTTTAATCGCGAGGAGATTGTCCTTGAAACTAAAGCTCATCAGGTCGAACCGAAATCCATCGACGTGGTATTCCTTCGCCCAGATCTTCAGGGTATCGAGCATAAGTTTGAAAAACATCCGATGCTCTGATGCGGTATCGGGGCAGCAGGTGTTGGTGTAGATATTACCATTGGCGTCGAGCCTGTAGTAGTATCCCGGAACGATCCGGTCGAGCACCGAATGCGGGTCCTGCCCGGCTGCGGCTGTGTGATTGTAAACGACGTCCATGACGACTCGAAGCCCAATCAAATGCAATGACTCAACCATCTCGCGAAACTCGCGGATCCGCGTGATGCCGTCCGGATTCGTCGAATAGCTTCCCTCCGGCGTCGCATAATGCCACGGGTCATAACCCCAGTTGAAACCGTCCTGATCTTTGACCGCGTCAATGGCGTCCTCCGGCTGCTCCGAATCGGGTCCTTTAATCTGCAGGTCGATCTGCGGAATCTTTTGCTCGCTTGCGAGTTCGGGGACCGAGCTGATATCGAAAGAGGGAAGCAGATGGACGTGGGTTAAGCCGGCCTTTGCCAGACTTCGGAGGTGCTGCATCCCAAGGGAAAAGAAATTGGTAAATGCGGTGTACTTTCCGCGATCGTTTCGCGGGACAGTGCTATCCGAGATCGAGAAGTCACGAATATGCAATTCGTACAGCACAATATCGGTTGGGCTGGCGAGTGGCGGCTTGGGCACCAGATTCCAGAAAGCCGGTTTTGTGAATGGTGAGCCCAGATTGACTACGAGACTTTTTACGGAGTCCGCAGCTAGCCCGAGCGAGTAAGGGTCTGTGACAACATTGGTTACAATGTTGCCCTCCACTCGTGAGAAAACAGTAACTTCATAAAGGTAGTACTTGTGGTTTATGCAACCGCGGTCACCGACTTTTGTTTCCCATACGCCTTGATCCTCCTGGGTCATCGGATAGATCGTCGGAACGGTCCCGCCGGGGGTATCATAGACAAGAAGGCGAACATTTTGAGCCGTCGGCGCCCAAAGACGGAATCTCACGCCGTCATCTTCTATCAGCGCACCCAGCGGTCCATCAAAATAAAACAGGTCATCCAACACCCCGGGGATCTGTAAGGAAGTGGCGTCAGCGGCTTTTAGGCCATTGAATTTCACCAGAACCAATTGATCTTTTAACAGCGCGGGAATTTGTGCCAGCTGCGCCTGGGGGATCTTCAAAGCGGTGGCGCCCTTAAGGAACGGAAATTTATCGATAACGGTCTGGGGCAAGCCATTTGGATCGACACTGAGTTGAATCGCATGCCCATCTCCCTCGGCTCCGCTGGTTGCGACGTCAGTGATTCCCGCATCGGGAGAATAATAGAGCTGGTAGGTGTCCGTTGGCTCGGCTCCAAACCAAGCGAGTGTGTCACGATTCACCCAATAGGCACGCGCCTGCTTAATGTTGCCGACCAGGTCAGTTCGAGGCTTGGTTGAGTCAATAGTGCAGTCGTCCTGGAGAAGCCAAACTTCCACTCCATTAGTAACAATGTTCAGCACCATGTTACTCTGGCAATTTTTGACGCTGCCATCGGCATTTCGGACAATGAAAAACAGCTGAGATGCTCCATCAGCCAAGGCGATATCCCAATAAACACCAAACTCATCGGTTCCCGTCTGCGGATTACCGGGGTTTGCATAACTAGGGCTGGGATTTTTGGCGCCGGTCCAGTCGTAAATAGCCCAACCGGCGTAATCAGCGTTGTTTCGATGATAGTGAATGCGAACGGAGCCCGCGGGAATCGGCGACTGCGCTGTCGCCGGTGTGGAGATAGCCGTCACGAGAGCCAGTGCGGCCAGTGCGGTCACAAAGAAAAAACAACGGGTGATTCTCTTCTCTTTCACAGAAGCAAGTCGGCCTAAAGATTAACATGGTCGCGGAACTCGTCTTCAAATTTCTCAATATCTTCGGCGGTTGCCGCCGAGATGCAGAAGTAATTCAAGCCGGCCTGATTCCAGCCGCAGAAGTGGTAGCCGCGATCCGACTGAACGTCGAAGTCGATCTTCCCATTGGCATCCGGCCAGACAAAAACATTGATAACCAGGCTGCCATGCCGATAAACGATCGCCGCCACCGGGCGCTTATCGAGCATATCGATTCGGCCCCCTACGAGGGCATAACCTTCCTGCGCCAGGTCCGCAACGGGAGGCGAATAGTCCAGTTTCCCGTTAAACCACGGTCTAATAATGTGCCGGTCGTTTGAGGTTACATCGACCAAATGATCAACCATGAGGGAACACGCATGGTTGGTTATGGCCTGACTTATCAGTTCCTGATTTCTGTTGGGTGCAAAAGTTCTCAGGGCTGTCGCGAGGAGAAAGCCGAGCAGGAGAATAGCCGCCGCGTAAATCAGCGGCCGCCTTAACCGAAACAACCAGTGGGGTTCGGGCTCGGACACCTCTCTTAGAGAAGCCCGGATCTTGGCTTTCAGTGCTGGGGGTGCTTTATACATTGGCAACGTGGTGCGGACAAGGGAGCTGAAGCCAGCAATTCTGTCAGCTTCCATCTTGCAATCAGGGCAGCCGTCTAAATGCTTTTCTACCTCGCGCCGGGTGGTCTCATCGAGTTCGTCATCAAGGTACGCATCCAGAAGCTGGCCAACTTCATCACAATCCATTGGCTGCCCTCCTCGTCTTAGATTGTTCCAATTGCGCTCGAAGGCGCCGGCGAGCTCGACTCAGCCGAGACATTACTGTGCCGACAGGCACACCAAGCGACAACGCCAACTCCTTATAGGATAAACCTTCTATTTCGTACAAGATGATGACCTCTCTAAATTCCGGCGGCAGACGCTCGAGCGCGCTATGAAGATCTTCCGTTTGCTTCTCTATCCCATGTTCCTTGGCAGGTTGATTGATCGAAATGATTTGGGCATGTTTCTCTTCCACATATGGTACCCATCTCTGGTCCGACACGCGCTTATTCAACCAGGTGTAAGCCGCGTTTCGGACAATAGTCAGCAACCAGGCCCTTCCATTGCCTCCCCGGAATCCGTGGAATCCCTTAAACGCGCGGATATACGCCTCTTGAACCACATCCTGCGCGTCCTGATCATTTTGAACGATCCAGCGTGCAAGATTATACGCTGCGTCAAGGTGAGGCAGAAAGATCTCATCGAACTGGCGCCTTTCGTCTCCCATTACCTTGAGAACTGTTCGGTTCGCCAATTTATTCCCGGATTTGTCGACTCGAACCTTTCGTAACCCGAAGATGACCGGGCATTTCTGATGAGGATTTTGTTCTGGCTCCCCAATTGAGTTGTGGTGGTAAATTTAAAAAACGTACGCGAACTCGTGCTCGTTTTCGATTTCCATCAATTTGGCTCTCTGGCTCGTACTCGGTTGGGGCGATTGGCGTCACGTCATCGAGCAGCGGTAGGAGGGTACCCGCTGAGCCGTCTGTGGGGTGCAAACGCGGCTCGCCAGGAGGCTCGCCCTACCATTTCAGGCGCCTTGGAAGTAGTGGCATAACAAGTTCGAATTCGGACGAGGACGATAAAAACCCCGGGGATACCAAAGGCAAAGGGCTTGATTAGTCGGATGGCCCGGAGGCCCTAGGCCTGCATTGATCACAAATCCTCAGCTATAGCCATGCAGTTTCGTTGAATTGGGTAAGGATTTGTGCTGAATGAAGGCTCTAGCCCGCAATATGCGCGTGGCTTCTCACAAACGCGTGATTTTTGCGGGCTAGGCGGCGATCATAACCACAATGATGATCTGGCCATCGCGCCAATTCGGACCCCTGATAAACAGGGGGCTGCCCCGGTTCACACGGGCTTGCGTTTCGATGATCGGTTCCTGACCCTCAACAAAAAGGAGTCTTATTAGGTACTTGCCGTCCGAGACGTCCGTCAGGCTTGTGAGAACAACTTTCAGATCGTCGGAAAAGATAAGACCGGCCTCCTTCTGGACCTGCAGCGGGATCTGTCGTTGAACCATCAGGCAAAAGCGCGAATAGCCGAAAGCGCTGCTCATACGAGAGTCGTAACCGCGGAGGCGTTGGGGCAATGAATTGCACTGCCCGGTATGGGAGGCATAAATCAAACAACCCCAGAAGGTCTCGGCAGCTCGAGCAGCGAGCATGGAGCAACCAAAAAAAAGACCGAAAAAAAGCCACATCAAGCAGCAGACATGACCTCTGGAGCCAAGACCGTTCGCCGCAAGGATCCCCATCGCCCGACTATCGATTCAAGTCTTTGTCGGCCGGCAACTTTTGCAATCCGTCAATTCTGATAATCGTCATATCTTTCTGATTGTCGACTGTTGCCTTAACATTGGGATCGCGAGTCTTCGTTTTCAGCACGTCAGCTACATAGCCGGAGCGCGGATCAGAAAGATCGCCGTGAGGAATCAGAGCCACAAACATCCCAAAGCCAAGGCCCAAAGCGCCGATGCCGGCCCACGCGATTCGAGGCAAACCGAGCCAGCCTCTGCGCAAGGAGCGCCGCGAAGCCGACGCGCGCCCAATTTGCGCCATGATCTGGGCGTTAAAGAAATCAGGATGTTCCAAAACATGCGACTGGAGACTTTCTCTCAACAATCGCTTCAATTTCAAAGACTGCACCCTGTCCTCCTGAACGGACGGATGGTCGTTCTGAAATGACCGCGCCTCTTCGGGGCTAAGTTCGCCGTCGAGCCAAGCGGTGAATTTTTCCTCAAAGGGTTTCATAGAGGTCTTTGAGCATGCTCTGCAGTTTTCTTCGTGCGTAAAATAATCGCGACATCACCGTACCGAGCGAACAACTGAGGATGTCTGCAATTTCACTGTATTGCAAATCTTCAATTTCCTTCATCACAATGACTGCACGATGTTCCGGCGACAGTTTTGCAATGGCTTCATCGATCCGTTGTTTGATTTCGCGGTGCTCCAGTTTTTTATGGGGAAGCGGGACAGACGAAGGGGTTGTTCGCGAGCCCGGTTCCACGTCAGCGGCAGCAATCCTATCGTCGAATTCAGCTTCGCCGCGAATACCCTTTCGGCGAAGCGAATCAATCGTGACATTAGTCATGATGCGGTAAAGCCAGGTATAAAACGAGGACTCTCCCTTAAATCGGTGAATCGATTTCCAGGCCTTCAGGAATCCCTCCTGAGCGAGATCCCAAGCGTCCTGTTCGTTCTGAATCATTCCGTAGATCATGGTAAAGACCTTGCCACGATACCGGGTGACCAAATCGTTGAAGGCGCTCGAATCTCCAGCCTGACACCGTTTCACCAGTTCATCGTCATCTGGTTCACCAGCATCAATAGCACTGCGACCCGCCTCTAGCTTAGACGCGCGTGTCTCTACTTCATTCAATGCGAATTCTTCCTCGTTGCACAGCTTCAGGGACCATAGCGTCTGCGCCATTCGGCCCTGAGATCCCCCATCATGACAATGATGCTGTCGCGAACCTGAAAAAGTCGAAGACGAAGCTCTTCATATTGGCGAAGCTTCAGAATCCCATCGCGATTCATTTGCGTGGCTGCCTCGATGGCGGTAGAGATCGCGCGAAGCGCCCGCTTCAGGTAGGCGATCGTCATACCGATCTCTTCGGTTTCCTGGTCGCTAAGAGCGGCGGCAAGCTTCGCACTTGCGACCGCGACGTGTGAGGCCAGCTTTACGCCCACTGGATTCGACGCTGCATTCGGAACTTCGTCGAAGAGTTGATCAATCCAGACGGTGAGGGAAAAAGCGTTCTGGTAAAGAGGATGGGACTCGAATACTTCCTGAGTGTCTTCTTCTGTCTCATTTTCCAGTTCGAAATCGGGCTCAAAACCAATTTCCTCCACTTCCTCGGCGGGTTGGTCGAGGAGATGGGTCCAACCCATCTCCTGGGCAATGATCTGGTCGCGATTAGGATCATCGATATATTTCTCGAACAGTTCCATGTAACGTTCCGTCTTGCTGTCTTGTTGCTGAAGAAACCGCTCCCAATCGTACTCGTCCCAAGCACGCTCTGGCTCATCATAAAAATCAGCCATACGCCGTTCCTTTATCTCAGGTTGTCGGAAGCTGCAAAACTTTTGTCTCTAATCACTTGTAATCGGAGTTGGCCGCAAGCGGCATCAATGTCGTGCCCTTTTTCGCGTCGAATTGTGGCATCCACTCCGTTCCTGCGCAGGGCGCGCAAAAAAGTCCTTTGGCGCATTTCCGAAGGACGCTTCCAGCTGAGGCCTTCGACCGTATTGTAAGGAATGAGGTTCACCTTTGCATCCAGGCGGTTTGCAAGCCTGGAAAGTTCCACCGCTTGATCGAGGTGATCGTTAACCTGATCGATAAGGATATATTCAAACGTAATCCTTTGGCGTTTTCGTTCACTGTAGTATGCACACGCATTGACCAGGGATGCGACATTAAATCTGCGGTTAATGGGCATGATTCTCTGGCGCACCTCGTCGGTTGCGCCATGCAGGGAAATTGCAAGACGGATCTGCAGAGGTTGATCAGCCAGTTCGCGAATTCGCGGTACGAGACCGCTCGTAGAAATCGTGATATGGCGCGCACCGATCCCTACGCCCCACCCCGCATTGATAATTTCAATGGCTTTCAGCAGGTTTTCGTAATTGACCAAGGGTTCGCCCATCCCCATAAACACGATATTGTTTATTTTCTCGCCACTGAGACTCTCTACCCGAAGAATCTGTTGAACGATCTCTCCAACTTCGAGATTTCTCGTCCATCCTTCCAATCCGCTCGCACAAAACTTGCAACCAAAAGCGCAGCCAACCTGTGTCGAAACGCAGATCGTCTTGCGGTCGGCGGGCGATGCGTAGAGCGCAGGACTCGCCGGAATCAACACCGACTCAATGAAGGTTCTGTCAGGAAGCGCAAGGAGAAATTTCCGGGTCGAATCTTCAGAACCTGTCTGTCGAACACAGAGCAGCGGTTCGGCGCAAAATTCGCTGTTGAGAGTTTGACGCAGGCCCTCGGAAAGATCGGACATTTCCTGGAATCGAGAAACGCGCCGTTGGTAAATCCAGCGAAAGACTTGCCGGGCACGATAACGGGCTTCCCGCTTCACAGCGAGCCACGCCTCGAGTTCTTCGAGTGAAAGATTGTATATGGAAAGCCTCTGTTGCATCTCTTCAGCCGCAGAGCATCGCAGGTATCAGCATCGCTCCAAACCGTACGCAGTAAACCTCGGGTTTGGACGTGGAAGCCGCAGCGGCTCCGGCGAAAAAACCGCTGGACTAATCGCTGAGTGTGACCCATTCCTTGCGGCCTATCATCATGAAGTGTCACGAGATCTGCAGCAGAGTTTCGCCGGAGCTAATGAACGCCGCGTTTGTGTTCCTTCTGGAGCATGAGAAACCGGTTTACAAAGCAATGATTCAAAATATTGCTTCCCGCAGAAAGCTCCGCCCCATTTTCATTGAACGAAAGCCTAAGAGGGAGCGACACCTCTGGCTTCAGCAGGCGCTCTCCACGAAGAGCTCCGATGACCTCGCCATCCAATTGTTCCAGATCTGGCTGCTGGGCGCACACAGGGAAATGATTTGCAACTTCCTCGATCTGCTTGAAATCAAACATGATGGGAAAGGCGTTGTTGATGATCTTCCGCCCGAACCGACCCGCGAAGCACTCACCGGAGCCATTGGGAAGCTTTTGGAAAAGCATTCTCGCGAAGTCGTCGCTGTTTATCTTCACGCGTTTCAAGCAATGGACGAAACCGGCTGGTCAATTTTGGATGAGATTCTTTCCGCCGATCCCCGGATCGCGCTCTGACTAGAATCCTTGAAAAGCAAAACCCGTTGCAGATGAGTCAAATTTTTTCCCGTTCCCGCATCTTAGTCATTCGGTCGTTTTGCTTTTCAAGGATTCTACAAGCGAAGCCGCTTCATCACGTCGACGCTGCCCAAATTTAGCGTTTCGACAGCCGTGGCAAAAGCCATCGCAAAGTAGATATAGCCTCGCTCGACATGCTGGCCAAATCCGTCTGCAACAAGCACAACGCCGATCAGGATAAAAACATGAAAACTTATCGTAAAGAGCTCTGGTTTGAAGCAAAGAAACGCCGCCAATTTTTTCGGATAACGCCTCAGATCCACGAGTGTGTGCGGGAGAGCGGAGTAAAAGAAGGCCTCGCCCTCGTGAACGCCATGCACATCACAGCAAGCGTATTCATCAATGACAACGAATCGGGGCTCCATCGCGATATCGAGAAATGGCTTGAAAAACTGGCACCGGAGACGCCGCATTCGCAGTACGAACACAATGGAGCAGAAGATAACGCTGATGCTCACCTCAAGCGCAGCATTATGGGGCGCGAGGTTGTCATTGCGATCACAAATGGGAAGCTCGACTTCGGTCCGTGGGAAGAGATCTTCTATGGGGAATTTGACGGAAATCGGCGCAAACGTGTACTGGTTAAGATCATCGGCGAATGAACATGGCGCTTGAAGAAGAAATACTTTGTTTTCTGCAGCAGCCCGACGAAGAGAAATTCGAACCGATTGCGCTCAGGTTGTACGAGCATCAAAAGTGCCGGAATCCGGCTTATTCTCGTTACTGCGAGTTCCTCGGCCAATCCAAACTGATTGATTCCTGGAAGAAAATCCCGGCCGTTCCCCAACAAGCATTCAAGTACTCTGAGCTAAGATCTTTTCCCGCGAGCGAGACCGTCGCGGAATTTCGCACCAGCGGAACGACCGGACAGGGCTTTGGGAGACACTTTCTGGGCTCGCTTCGGCTTTACCAGACGGCCGTTCAAAAAGGTTGGGATTATTTCCATTTGCCCAGGCACCCCTTGATCTTGTTGATGCAGCATCCAGAGAAGGCAAAGTTTTCGTCACTCAGCCGGATGGGAGGCATTCTCAGCAACTATCGATTTGATTCCTTTTACGTGAATGGTGAGGGGGTCTTCGAAGCTGATCGCCTTCGAGCGTTTCTTTGGAATCGGACTGAGCCTGTTACTTTGTTTGGCCCGGCGCTGGCTTTTCTAAATCTTCTTGAGGAGATTTCAGATCTACCCCTGCCACCGGGAAGCATTTTAATGGAAACAGGGGGATTCAAGGGGATGGATCGTGAAATCGGCAAAGGGGACTTGTATGCCCGGCTTTCAAAGTGCTTCCGTATTGAGGTCGACTTCGTTTGGAGCGAATACGGAATGACGGAACTCAGCTCCCAATTTTACTCGCGCGGGATAGGACAGCCGCATTTCGCTCCACCGTGGTTACGGTTCCTTATCATCGATCCGAATACGAATAGCGAGGCGCCATCTGGTGAAGTCGGGCTGCTGCGCATTTTTGATCTTGCGAACCTGTGGTCAGTGCTGGCGGTACAAACGCAGGATCTGGCAGTTGCGCTGCCGGGGAAAGGTTTTCTGTTGCTGGGCCGAGACCCAGACGCGCTACCTCGAGGCTGTTCGAGGTCGATGGATGAGTTGATTCGACACGGAACATCAATCAAAAGGGCAAAACAAGGGATCGGCTTGGCCTCAGATGCATTTGTTGAATCGCGTTGAGGCCATTGCATTTGCTGCCCGAGGATTCCCCTGGTTAGGCGACCTCACGCCGTCCAGCATCCAGCAATGGATCGGACTGGAGCTGGGGACGCTCCTGGATGCGAATACTCCGCAAACCTACGGTGATCACCACTGTTCTGCCAGAGCGTTGAGTCCGATCTTGCACGTCGTAAGCGGTAATACACCTCACGCGGGGATCCAAAGTCTGACACGAGGCATTCTGGTTGGAGGGAAGAATCGGGTCAAACTCCCAAGACAAGGCCTCCCGGAGTTCGACCATTTTGTCCGCCTGCTACCCGCAGAGTTGCAGCCGGAGACAAGCTGCTCCTTGCAGGCCGCCTGGATGGAGGAAGCCGAAGCGATCATTGTCTTTGGATCAGATGAAACCGTAGAATTCTTCGCCAAGCACGTCTCTCCGGCGCAACGGCTGCTAGCGTACGGACACAAGGTCAGCCTCGGCCTGGTTTTAGATTCATTCGATGCGAATGTCATCGAAGGGGCTGTTCGTGACGTTCTGGTTTTCGACCAATTGGGCTGCTTATCGCCGCAACTCTTCTATGTGGCCGGCGATTCGGCGGAATTTGCTGAATGGCTCGCCGAGCGATTCAACGAACTGTTTCTTAACGATAGCGCAGTCACGGAATGGACTTCAGAAATTGCGGGGAGTTTGCGAAGTTGCCGGGAAGAATGGAAGTTTCGCGCGGCAACCGAGCCGGGAATTCAGGTGTGGGAAAGCCCTGAAAGCCTGGACTGGCTCGTGATCCACGATCCCAATCCGAGTCTGATCTCGAACCCCTTATATCGAACCATCTTCGTGAAGCCGGTGCCAACAAATCTGCAGAGCGTTCTTTCCCCTATACGGCGCCAGATAAGTACCATCGGGGTTCACCCCGTGAACTCGAAAACCGTCGAACTCGCCACTCAACTTGGCGCGCAGCGTGTTTGTCCGATCGGCAGAATGCAAACGCCCGGCATTACGTGGCATCACGATGGCGCCCCGACATTGGCAAACCTTGTTCGTTTTGTGGATGTTGAGGGGTTGGCCTGAACCCAAAATAAAAACAAACTAAACCCATCGCAGCACCTATGACTATAAATCGCAATCCCGTCGGCTGGTTCGAGATCTATGTGCAGGACATGGACCGAGCCAAAGCCTTTTACCAAAAGACATTTGAAGTAACCCTCGAGCACCTTGAAAGTCCCGGCCTGGAGTTGTGGGCTTTCCCCATGCACAGGGACGGCTCTGGATGCAGTGGGGCACTCGTCAAGATGGAGGGCAAGGATTCGGGCGGGGGAGGAACGATCATCTATTTCGTATGTGATGACTGCTCGGTGGAAGAGGCCCGCGCAGCGAAAAATGGCGGTAAGATTCACCGATCGAAATTCGGGATCGGCCAATACGGCTTTATCTCCCTCATCGTGGACACCGAAGGTAACATGATAGGCCTTCACTCGATGAAGTAGTGGAGATTGTGCGATCTGTCTCAGACAATTCGATACGAATCGAAATGTTGAGTGACTGGGTTCATCTATTGTATGAGTATGGAACCCGATATTTCCTCTCTGGCCGCCTTGATCAGCGAGCCTGCGCGCGGCCGGATTCTGATTGCCCTGCTTGGCGGGCGCAGCTTGCCCGCTACGGAACTGGCACAGAGAGCCGGTATTACCTGTCAGACCGCGAGCTCGCATCTAGCCAAACTGATCGAGGGTCGACTGCTCCAGGTGATTCCGCAGGGTCGCCATCGGTATTATCGGATCGCAAACGCTCGGGTTGCTGAACTGCTCGAGTCAATGGCGAGGTTTGCGCCCAGAAAAGAGACCTACCGGTCTGAACCCAAAAGTCCGATTCAAATTGCTCGCACCTGTTATAACCATCTCGCGGGAAGCCTAGGAGTCAGGATAACAGACGCTATCGTTGGTCTACGACT
>Ga0182037_10001323_pt1 | contig 12924 bp, 8 predicted proteins | sample sta12Cox44000082_FD_125974 | JGI IMG/M metagenome (GOLD analysis project Ga0182037, IMG submission 125974) | Lab enrichment of tropical soil microbial communities from Luquillo Experimental Forest, Puerto Rico - statoxic.12C.oxic.44.000.082 | ecosystem: Environmental > Terrestrial > Soil >... | reverse complement strand
ATGAAGATTTGCGGCTTGCTTATCGCTACCTCGACCTACGGCGTCCCTCGCTGGTCCATCATTTAGAGATTCGCCACAAAGTAGCGAAAGCAACGCGCCAATACTTGGATCAACAAGGATATCTTGAGGTCGAGACGCCGATACTTTCAAAGAGCACGCCGGAAGGCGCCCGGGAGTTCCTTGTGCCAAGCCGGCTCAATCCCCGTCGCTATTACGCGCTCTCCCAATCGCCGCAGCAATACAAACAGCTGCTGATGGTCGCCGGGATCGAACGCTATTTTCAAATCGCAAAATGCTTTCGTGATGAAGATCCGCGCGCAGACCGCATCACCGAGCTTACCCAGATCGATCTGGAAGCTTCGTTTGTCGAGCGGGAAGATATTCTCCGCGTGGTTGAAGGATTGCTGAAAGAAATTTTTCGCGCGACGCGCGGCGTAGAGATCGAGACGCCGTTTCTGCGCTTGAGCTACCAGACTGCGATGGACAGATTCGGTACCGACAAGCCGGATGTCCGCTTTGCGATGGAGCTTGTCGAACTCAGCGGCGTTTTCGGCGCCTCGCAATTCAAGGTCTTTCGAGCAGCGCTGGATGCGGGAGGCGTTGTGAAGGCAATCAATGCAAAGGGGTTGGCGAAAATTACGACTGGTCAAATTGAGGAGTTGACGAATCTTGCGAAAAACGCGGGCGCGAAGGGTCTCGCCTTTATCAAGGTCGAAGACCGCGAATGGAAATCGCCGATCGTGAAATTCTTTAGTGAAACGGAGAAAGCGGAACTCAAACAGGCACTGTCGGTTGAAGAAGGGGACCTGATCCTGTTTGGCGCTGATTCGTGGGAGATTGTCTGCACGGTTCTTGGGCGAATCCGCTTGAAAGTCGCCGAGATCTGCAAACTGGTTCGCGATCCCTCGGAACTAAAATTCCTTTGGGTGCTGGATTTTCCATTATTGGGGTTTGACCCGATCGAGCAAAAGTGGAATGCGATGCATCACCCGTTTACGCGACCCAAAGCCGAGGACGTCGCACTTCTGACGGCGGGTGAATACGCGAAAGTTCGAGCGGAAGCCTATGACGTCGTGCTGAACGGCGTTGAGATTGGAGGGGGGAGCATCCGAATTTATGAACAGGATCTTCAGGCAAAGATGTTCGATGTGCTGGGAATGAGTCCGGACCAACAGCAAAAGCTCTTCGGGCACCTGCTGCGCGCCTTTGTATTCGGGGCACCCCCACATGGTGGGATCGCACTGGGGGTCGACCGCCTGGTGATGCTGATCACCGGGACGTCCAACATTCGCGACGTTATCGCATTTCCCAAGAACAGCCGGGGTCAGGATCTGATGATGGAATCGCCAAGCGAAGTTCCCGAGAAACAACTTCGGGAACTGCATATTCAGAATCGTAAAGAATAACCGACGATGTGAAACCGGGCGACAGATTCGTCCAGGAGGCGGTCTAATTCCAGCAGCCTAGCCTAGGAACCGGCTGCCGGCTTTTTGTCGGTTGAACCCGGTTGTTGCTCGGGACCGGCAGGTGCATTGGCGGCGTTCTTCTTGATGCCTAGAAGCTCCACCTCAAAAATCAGAGTCGAGCCGGGAGGAATATCCTCGCCGTACCCTTCGTCGCCATACGCAAGCTCAGAGGGAATATATAGCTCCCATTTCGAGCCTACCGGCATCAACTTCAAAGCCTCTGACCAACCCTTAATCACTCCGTTGACCGGGAAACTGAAAGTGCTGCCATGCTTGGTTGAACTATCAAATTCTTTTCCATCGATGGTCGTGCCACGGTAGTTGGTCTCCACCACATCCGAATCTTTCGGCTTGTCCCCTTTGCCTTCCTTAATGACTTTGTACTGGAGGCCACTCGGGGTCGATTTTACGCCGGCTTTTTTCGCGTTATCGTCAAGGAACTTTTTGCCGTCCGCTTTGTTCTTATCAGCCACGACCTTCATCTCGTCCTGTTTCTTGGCCATGGCCTCTTGCTGCTTCTGCATCATTTTCTGCTGAAATGCCTGGAGAGTTTGCTGGAGTTCTTGATCGGTCATCGCCATCGGCTTGCCGGCCAGCACGTCGCCAATTCCTTTAGCAAGCGCATCCTGGTTCAAATCCAGTTGAAGTCGCTGCAAGGTTCGCCCGATATCCACCCCCAGGCTGTAACTGACTTTGTCCTTGTCAGTTTTGTAGGTCGAACCAGGAGCAGCGACGCCTGCGGATGGCGAAACAGCCGGACTGGCAACAGGTGACCCGCTCGGAGTGACGTTCTCCGCAGAAGCGATATAAGCGGAAGCGAGCAGGAAGGCTGCGAGGGTAATCCGTTTCATCATTATCGGCCCAGCCTCAACGCAAAGCCGACGAGCTGCAACCCATTTTTAGAGCGAGGCCGCGGCAGGCGGTCATTTGCCGGACCCTTAACAAATTTCGGTCCCGCAAAAAGCGAGGCCCGCTCCACCACGTCGACGCTGCTCCCAACCCGATCTTGATACCCCTACACCTCGCCGGTTCGAGGCGCGGCCTCGCTAGTTGCTTTGGTCGTTTCCGGACGGAGCATCCTCGTCCATCTCGTCCGACTCTTCTTGATGCGAACCCTTCGTCGGCGGCTGTTCGCCTTTAAAGATCTCCCGAAGCAGTTCTCCAATCATCGGCGCGGCGGCGGTGCCGCCATGGACTTTTTCGCCCGGAGCACTTTCATACAGCGCCGCAAACGCATATTTCGGTGCATCGGCGGGAGCAAATCCCGCAAACCACGCCGCAGTACGCTCTTTCTTCTTCGGTCCCCACTGTGCCGTGCCGGTTTTACCCGCGACCTTTACCTGTTTCAGTTCCGCAGCGCCTCCCGTACCGTTCGCACTGGAAACGACGCTCATCATACCCTGGCGCAACTCCTCAAGGGTGACCGGACCCAGTTTCAAGATATCCTTGGCCCGGGGACTATACACATAAACCACTTCGTTATTAAGCGTCTGGACCTGGCGCGCAATTCGCGTTTGATAAAGAATCCCGCCGTTGGCAATCGTTGCGATCGCCTGCGCCATCTGAAGAGGAGAAATCAGAATGTCTCCCTGACCGATCGAAAGGTTTGCCACATCGCCCGCCATAAAATGGCGATGGTAAGTCTGCACCATATAACTGTCCGTCGGTATTCGCCCTTCAGCTTCTCCATTTAGAAGAATCCCGGTGCGCGCTCCCAGGCCAAGCCTCTGGGCCCAGTTTACCAGCATGTGCGCTCCGATCTTTTGGCCCACCTGGTAAAACCAGGTATTGCAGGACTGCGTCAGTGCCTGCCGAAAATTGAGATCCCCTCCATCGCCCTTTCTCCAGTTACGAAAGACCAGATTCCCCACCTCCAGGGCAGCGGGACAGTCAAATTCCTCGTGAGGAGTGATCACATGACTTTCGAAACCTGCCACACCCACGAAGACCTTGAAGGTAGATCCGGCGGGATACGCCGATCGATAGGCTCTCGGCAACATGGGAATATTGGGATCACTCTCTATCCTTTTAAATCTTTCCTCGGAAATCGAGGGGACGAAATCATTGGGATTAATCGTAGGCCACGAAGCAAGTACCAAGACTTCGCCGTTATTAGGATCCATGACAACGATCGCTCCGCGCTTGGACCGTTTCTGAAGGATCTTTTCTGCCAACCTCTGCAGGTCCAGGTCGATCGTGGTGACGAGGTTATATCCCGGTTCGGGGGGATTTCCTATATTCTCGCCGGTCTTGTTGCCGTCCTTGTCGAAAGTAAGGTTCAGCGTGCCTGGTTTGCCTCGGAGCTGGTCATCAAAGGTCTGTTCGAGTCCTTCTCGGCCTTCACTCTCAGGCCAGAGCGGGTCATTATTCTGGAGGACATGCGTACTTTCACGGCTCGTATGGCCGGTATATCCTACGATTTGGCCCGCAACTGAGCCTTGCGGATAAAAACGTACATAAGTTGCACGCAGAGTGACATTGGGGGGGAGCTTGCCTTGCAGCTTGGCAACTTCATTATCCGGTAGGTCCATCGCGATATCGAACGGAATCACTCCACGGTTGCGATAGTGTTGAACGGCCACTTCCTCCGAAAAACCAACTTGGCGAGTAATTAATCCGCGAACAGAAGTTGCGGCGCGATTGACGAACTCGACGACCTGGCGGTCCGTGAAATCAAAAGGGGCCGGAAACACCACGCTTAAATTGTAGCTGATGCGTGTTTGAGCCAGGGAAACACCGTTGCGGTCGGTGATCTGACCTCTTGGCGCCGGGATCGCAAGTGCATAGGTCGCAGCCTGGCGTTGCGTTTCCCAGCTGGGCGTTAAGTTCGTGGGGTTTGTCGCCGCAGCCTCGTCAGATCGCGCACTCGCGAGAACAGAGAAACTCACGGCGCAAGTGTAAAAAATCAACCACTGATTCATCCAGCCATGCCGCGCCCCAGACCGGCGAGAGGTAAGAATCTGATCGTCGCGTTGGGGAACGGCACCGATTGGGTGAAGTGGTCTCGCTACGGAATTTTTAAAAAGCAAAACTAACCGAACGAGTAGCGCACGGAGACCGGAAAAAAATTCACTCATCTGCAATCAGTTTCGCCTTCAGTAGCGCGAAAATCTCACGAGGGCCCGGCTCGTGAGGTTTTCGCGCTAGGAGGTAAAACAACATCCGACACGAGATCACGCAAGCAGTTTCTAGCGAGGCCGCGGCTCAGACCAGCGAGATCCAGGGGTAACATGGTAGGTTGGGAGCGGCGTCGACCTGGTGAAGCGCCCTCGCTATAGAATCCTTGAAAAGCAAAACCACCCAATGAGCAATATGTGGATACGCAAAAAACTTTACTCATCTGCAATCAGTTTTGCTTTTCAGGGATTCCAGCGAGGCGACGCCTCAGACGAGCGAGATTCAGGGATGGCGTGGGTCTGCCCGAGGGCGGCGCCGGTTTGGTGAAGCGGCTTCGCTTTATTCAGAAATCGTGAAATGACTTCGGCGAGCCGGTCGCTAATTCCATCCACGGCCGCAATTTCAGCGATGGGTGCTCTGCGCAGGCGCTCAATCGATCCGAAGTGCTTAAGCAATACTTGTTTGCGTTTTTCGCTTACACCGGGACAATCATCCAGAACGCTTTCCGCGACTCGCTTCTTCATCAGCAATTGATGATAGCTGTTCGCGAAGCGATGCGCTTCGTCCCGAATCCTCTGCAGCAGTTGCAGCGCACCGGATCCTTCTGGAAGCCGAAGGGGAAGCGCTCTTCCCGGCCGATAGATTTCCTCATATTCCTTGGCGAGCCCGATAATCGGAATGTCGTGCAGGCCGAGCCTCTGAAGTTCTCTGCAAGCAAAGCTGAGTTGGCCTTTGCCTCCGTCCACGATGATTAAGTCCGGTAGCCGAACCGCTCTTTCGGGTTGGTTTTCATGAATTCGTTCTATGGATTCCGTCGGCGTTTCCTGACTGAATTCATGCAAATCCGGTGCAAGCATCCGACTCTCAAGCAGCACACGCGAATAACGCCGGCGGACGACTTCGGCCATACTTGCAAAATCGTCCTGTCCTTCGACCGTCCGGATGCGATATCGCCGATAGTTGGATTTGTCTGGCACGCCATTTCGGAAACTGACCATTGAGGCCACCACGTGCGTTGTCGAGATATTGGAAATGTCAAAACATTCCATCGTGCCGGGAGGCGCCGGAAGATGGAGCGCCTCAGCCAAGGAGCGAAGATCGGCTTCCGGGTCGATTGATGCGGGTAAAGAGCCTCTCGTGAATCGACGTGCTGGCCGGGTCGTGCGCCGGAGATCTTCAAGCATGTTTCGCAGCTCAGCGGCCTTTTCAAAATTGAGCTCGTCTGCGGCTGTCTTCATCTCCTGCTCGATCTGCTTCAGCATTTCCTGGCTTTGGCCCTCGAGGAACTCGCACGCCTGGAGCACCCTGATCCTGTACTCTTCCAAGCTCACCCTCCTTATGCACGGCGCGGAACAATTCTTGATGACATGATCCATACATCGGTGATAATCCGCCTCGCCGGGTTCTGGCACTCTGCAGGCCCGAATTCCAAACCTTTTCCTCATCCACCTCAGCGTCGAGCGGAGCGCGCCCGCGTGCGCGAACGGACCGAAATAACGACATCCATCATCCTTTTTCAAACGTGATAACTGAAATCGCGGAATCGCATCCGAAAGGTTGACCTTTACCAGCAGAAATCTTTTATCGTCTCGAAAGCTGACATTGTACTTAGGCCGAAATTCCTTGATTAATTTGCCTTCCAGCAGCAATGCCTCCGGCTCATTGCGAACCAGATAAATTTCAAAATCCCAAACACTGTCAAGCAGCGCACGTGTTTTGAGATCCGCAGTCATCCGTCGAGAGGGGATGAAATACTGCCCAAGGCGTTTCCTTAAATCGCGCGCCTTTCCGACATAGATCACCCGCTTCAACCGGTCCTTCATGAGGTAGACGCCGGGTTTATGCGGCACGTCGCGCAATTTCCGATTCAGATCTGGCTTTTCTCCGAGGAATACGCCCTCCATAGCAGAAAGATTACGCTGAGCGGCCGCTTGAGTCCAATTCGTCCTTGGTGTATGGAACTCGTTTGCACTTCGAGGATACGTGCATTTAAATAGGGAGCTAACCGTGATGAATTCGTTTGTTTTGCCTATCGCGTCGCTTCTCGCCCAAGCCGCCCAATCAACTCCATCGCCCGGGTCACCCCAAGCAACTTTGCTTGAGCTTCTTAAGGCGGGAGGCTGGGTAATGGTCCCTCTGGTGATCGCCTCTTTGATCACGATGGCACTCGTCTTCGCCTGCCTGTTCAGCTTACGACGAGGAACTATAATAACCCAACGGTTCCTGGAAACCGCCGAAGCCCTGCTTCGAAAGCGCGACTATCTGGGATTGATCGCAGTCTCCAACCGCCACCCGGAAGCCGTCGCCCGTATCACCGCTCGAGCGTTGGACTTCGCCACCAAAAATCCGACCGCTTCCCCAGAAGCCATTCGTGAGGTGGCGGAAACGGAAGGTTCGCGCGTAGCAACCAGTTTGAATCATCGGATCGTTTTTCTTGCGGATATCGCAACCCTTTCGCCAATGCTCGGACTTTTGGGAACGGTTGTCGGTATAATCAATTCTTTTGGTGTCCTTGCAACCAACACCACTCAACCGCGCCCTATGCTGCTTGCCCATGGTGTTTCGGAGGCATTGGTCGCGACGGCAGCAGGCCTGATTGTCGGGATTGTCGCCATGGCGTTTTATGCAATTTTTCGGGGGAAGGTTGCGTCGATGATTTCGGATATGGAATCGGCTACCTCGCACATCGTAAACATGATCGCAGCTCAGCATCAGCTGCGACGGCCGGAACGCTCCCGAGTACTCGAAAGCGACTAGAATCCTTGAAAAGCAAAGTCGATTGCAGATGAGTCAAGCTTTTTTCAGTATCCATAGCGAGGCCGCTTCGCATGAGGGGCGCCGCTGTAAGCGCAACCTTCATACCCTTAGGTCTCGCTGCCTTGAGGCGCGGCCTCGCTAGTCCAATGAATTTTCGCAGACAAGCAGAACCCAGAATAATGGGGTTCATGATTGCGCCGATGGTGGACATCCTCCTGGTCATCCTGGTCTTTTTTATCGTTACCTGGAATTTCGCGTTGAGCGAAAACGAGCTTGATGTTCGAGTGCCAACTGCCACCAAAGCCAACGAGCCCCAGCCCTACGTAGGTCAGGTTGTCATCAATATTACGGCAAACGGATCGATCATCGTCAATCGGCAACCAAAAAGTCCGCAGGAACTCCTGGATTTGTTGAAAAGGCTTTCCCAGCTTTATCCGGATCAGGCGGTCATCGTCCGGGGTGATCAAGCAGTCGATTACAAGCATATCGTCGATGTCCTGGACATCTGTCGGCAGGCGGACATCTGGAATGTTGCGTTTGCGACCGGTAAACCAGCGCAATGAGATTGCATACCTGGCAAATATTTTCACTGAGCATATGTCTGGCTTCGGCTCTCCAGAGTCAGGAAGTCAGGCGGGCTCTCCCGGTGGTCCCGACGCCAGTCCCCGCTCCAAGAGCGCAGCCCGTCCATCCCGAGCAATTGCCTGGACCGCAATCGATTCTTGGTGAGAAAATCCCTTCGCCTCAGAGCGTCCAGCCACCCAAACCCGTCGAGAGTACTCCAGGGGCAAAGGCGTCGAGCGGAAGTGCTGCCGAACCGGATGCCAAGGAGAAGGATCAGGCCACCCAAGACGAGATAAGGTTGGCTCCCAGCCAAGGCCAGAACGCCCAGGCTGCGGACCCCGCGAAAAATCAACTCGCCATTGCCGACGGCTTGTACATCAGGAAATTGTACGATCTGGCGGCACCCGAATACGAGAAATATCTTTGGCAATACCCGGACGACTCTGGACGTGCGTCCGCGATGTACCGCTTGGCCGATTGCTACGCAATGCTTGGACAGCAAGAGCCCGCCCTGAACACCTATCGTATGCTTATCGAGGAAATAGGTTCCGGTGAGTACGTAGGAAGCGCGGCATTTCGCCTTGCCGCTCACGAATTCGATCGAAAGAATTTTTCGGGCGCCGCATCCCTTTATGAGAAGGCATTTACCAATGCCAGAACGCCTGAAGTAAAACTGACAGCCCGTTATTATCAGGCCAAGTGTCTTGAGTTGAGCAGCAAAAAGTCCGACGCAAAAGCCGCCTACGAAGAAGTCGCTAAAACTCCGGGCAAAAACCCTTACCGCGACGCTGCGCGCTTGTCGCTTGCTTATTACGCTCTGGAAAATAATCAGAGACAAGAGGCATTCGATTTGTTCAATGATCTTGGCCGCGATGCCGTCAAGCCGGTTGTGAGAGCCGAAGCGTTGACCCGAGCGGGCGTTCTGGCATCGGATCTGAAGCAAAAGGACAAGGCCGATCAACTGCTCCGAAGTGCAATCGCCTTGAACGTCGAAGGCAAATGGAAACAGGTCGCAGAACTCGAACTGATGAAGGTCCAATACGAAGGGGATAAGTTCGCGCAGGTGCTTGATTCCTATGCGAATAGCACGAACTCGCCCGGAGACGAAACCAGGCCAAGCGTCATGCTGCTCGTTGCAAACTCCTATCGGCAACTAGGCAAGCATCAAAAAGCTCTCGAGCTCTATAATCAGCTGATCCACATCTACCCGAACACGTCGGAAGCCTACGACGCGCGCTACCAGAAACTGGTTTCCCTTGACGCCATGAAGGATCCGTCGCTGGTTCAGGAAGTCGATTCCTATCTTGCGACCGGCCCAAGCAAAGAACGCGCCGATAAAGCGAAGCTGCTGAAAGCTCAAGCGCTGTTCCAACTGAATCGATACGAACCCGCCGCCAGGCTTTACCTGGAATTAACAAACTCATCTCTGCCTGATCCTTACAAAGCCGATTGTTATTACGCCGCCGGCTACGCGTTTGTCCTGCTGCAGGACAGTCAATCCGCGATCCATGCTTTTTCTGGTCTGATTAATAAATATCCTAAACACAAAATGGCTTCCAAAGCTCTGCTCAAGAGAGCGGTTCTCTATCAAGAGGCCAAAAACTTTCCCGCCGCAGTCACTGATTTTAATAGAATTATTTCCGACTACGCTGCTTCTGCCGAAACAGAAACGGCCCTCTTGCAAAAAGGACTCACTCTAGGCCAGCAGGGAGATTATGGCCAGATGACCGCGACTTTCCGGCAGTTGCTGAAGACCTATCCCAACACGGCAGGAGCGGCTCAGGCTTATTACTGGATCGGCTGGGCCGCGTTCGAAGCAAAGAAATATCAGGATGCCCTGGGGCCTTTGGTCAAGGCGCGTGAACTGAATGCGAAAGAATTCGCGGAAAGAACCTCGCTCCGGCTGATGCTGTGCTACCAATACCTCCTCAAGAAGGCAGAAGCCGCCAAAGAGGTTGACGATTTTCTGAAGAAGGATCCCGACAAATCCTCCATGGTGGCGGATGTTTGCCGTTGGCTGGGTACCGAATACTATAATGAGAATAACTACGAGCAGGCCGCCAAATATCTGGGCCTTACGACAAAGGATGTCGAGCCGGTAAAAGTGGATAAAAGCAGTTGGTTCATGCTTGCGAAATCGCGGAACGAACTGAAGGATTATCAGGACGCAATCGAAGCGGCCAATCATTTCCTTGAGGGAGCGACGGAACCAGCGGATCGGTCACAAGGCTTCCTGGCTTTGGGCGTCGCGCAACTGGGCGCGGGACAATTGGACGCTGCGCAGAAGTCCGCCGAGCAGGCATTGATCCTCCAGCCCGAGGGCCGATTCAATGCGGAAGCCAGAATGCAACTCGGCGATATCGAGTGCAGCAGAGGAAACTATGAGAATGCCGCCCGTTCGTACATGAGCGTCGCTGTCCTCTACGAAGATCCGGAGGTGACACCCCGGGCGTTGGAGCATGCTTATGAAGCTTTTCAAAAGGCCGGCAATGAACCTCAGGCAATGAAAACTCTTTCCGAACTGAAGTCCCGCTTTCCGAACTACAACCTCAAGGGTTCCACGGCGGGTTAAGAGGAACAGGATGACCTTTGCGCAGCTACTTCGCTCTCCTTCCCGTTCCAGAAGTCGAAATATAAGTCAGTTCGCGACTTTGCTGGAACCGATGGATAACCTTCAGCTGGCGGATTTGGCCCGACGCTCCGAAGCGATTACTCGTCGTTTTTTTGGCCGGACGATGCGACTGTTCGCGCCGCTGTATCTATCCAATGAATGTATTAACAACTGCCGATACTGCGGTTTTTCGCGCGACAACCCTATCTTGCGGGTTACTCTTTCGCCCGAAGAAATTGAGCGGGAGGCGCAGTATTTAGTTGAAAACGGCTTCCGCAATATTTTGCTGGTCTCTGGAGAGCATCCCAAATTCGTCCCCATTCGATACCTTGAGCATGTCGTCGAGCGGCTCGTTTCGATGGTGCCGTCTGTCTCTCTGGAGGTGGCGCCCATGGAGTGTGAGGAATATCGACACCTGGTTGCGCTCGGAGCCGAAGGACTAGTGGTTTATCAGGAGACCTATGAACGGGAAATCTATTCCGAGCTCCACACGTCAGGGCCCAAACGAGATTTCGACTGGAGGCTCGAATGCCCGGAACGAGGTTACGCTGCAGGGTTCCGAAGAATAGGCATAGGCGCGTTGTTTGGGCTTTGGGAATGGCGTTCCGAAGCGATCGCGCTGGCCGAGCACCTCGAATATTTGTTAAGAAAGTGTTGGCGCGCTCAACTCACGGTGAGCCTGCCGCGGCTGCGCCCGGCGGCTGGAGGATTTCACCCTCGTTCGACTTTTTCAGATCGGCAATTGCTACAGGCGCTGTGTGCTTTTCGCGTGACTTTTCCGCAAGTGGGCATCGTTCTCAGCACGCGGGAATCGGCAAAGTTCAGGGACCTGCTCATGCCATTAGGCGTAACAATGATGAGCGCCGGTAGTCGGACCGAACCCGGCGGTTACACCGGTCAGGGAATCCAATCACTGCATCTGACCGTCAAAGGCAAAATCACCAGCCCAAGTTGTACTGGCTCAAAGGCAGAAGGACAGTTTGAAATCGAAGACGACCGCTCGCCTTTTGAAGTGGCCGAGGCAATTCGCGCCAAAGGCCTTGAACCGGTCTGGAAAGATTGGGATGCTGCTATTTTAGAATCCTTTAAAAGCAAAACCACCTAGAATCTTTCAAAAGCAAAACTGATTGCAGATGAGTCAAGTTTTGTTTTTGAAGCTTTCTATGAATCTCGTCTTGAATGGAGAGAAACGTAACGTCCCAAATATTGATACGGTCTCGGAACTGCTCGAGAAGCTAAACCTGGCCGCCGGAATGGTCGTGGTTGAACAAAACGGTCAAGTGGTTCAGCGCGCCCACTTCCCGGTGGCTAAGCTCTCAGAGGGTGATAAAATCGAGATCGTAAGAGTGGTTGCTGGCGGTTAGAATCCTTGAAAGCCTCGCTGATCTGAGGTGCGGCCTCGCTAGATTATTGAATGCCTCTCATCGCTCAGGAAACTGTTGAACAAGTCGCTGCGGCAACCGACATCGTTGAGATCATCGGCACCTACTTCCCTCTCAAACGCGCCGGAAGCGAATTCCGCGCGCTATGCCCTTTCCATCAGGAAAAAACTCCTTCCTTTTACGTCAATCCTGCAAAGCAATCGTTCTATTGCCACGGATGCGGCGCCGGCGGCGCGGTGTTCCAGTTTTTGATGCAATATGAAAACGTCGATTTTCCGGAAGCCGTTCGTCGTCTCGCTTCGCGAGCAGGTATCCCGATCATCGAAAACCATATCAGTGCGAAAGAAGAAGCAAGCCAGAATCTGCGGCAGCGCTTGCTGCGCCTCCATTTTGAATCCGCTGCATGGTTCCACCAAAATCTGCTTCGGACGCGGGCTGCAGAGCATGCTCGCAGCTATTTGCGAAATCGTGGAATTAACCTGGACATGGCAAAGCGTTGGCAAATTGGCTACGCGCCGAAGGGCTGGGAATCACTTGTAGCCTGGGCTGAGAGCTCCGGATTCAACAGAAACGAACTCATCGAAAGCGGGCTTGTAAAGCTAAAGGAAGAGCAAAATCGCGACTCGCGCATTTACGATCGTTTTCGGGATCGTCTCATATTTCCGATCTGCAATGATATTGGGGAAGTAGTCGCATTCAGCGGACGAATACTCGATCCTGCAGCAAAGGGCGGAAAATACATCAATTCCCCGGAAACAGCTTTATTTACGAAAGGAAATATTCTTTTTGGTCTTCATCAATCGAAGCGATTTATTGCGAACACGCACCAGGCAATTGTACTGGAGGGCCAGATCGACCTGATAATGAGCTTCGAATCGGGAATACGGAACGTGGTGGCTCCGCAAGGTACGGCTTTCACGGAGCGTCATGCGGCGCTGCTGCACCGTTTTACAGATCAAGTCGTTTTGTTTTTCGATGCTGATGCGGCCGGCCAGAAAGCAGGCGAACGCGCCCTGGAAATTCTTTT
>Ga0182037_10001312_pt1 | contig 12963 bp, 7 predicted proteins | sample sta12Cox44000082_FD_125974 | JGI IMG/M metagenome (GOLD analysis project Ga0182037, IMG submission 125974) | Lab enrichment of tropical soil microbial communities from Luquillo Experimental Forest, Puerto Rico - statoxic.12C.oxic.44.000.082 | ecosystem: Environmental > Terrestrial > Soil >... | reverse complement strand
GAGGCCCATCATGAAGATCACTCTTATCGGAGCTGCAGGGGTCAGGGCCCCGCTCCTCGTCCACGGCCTGGCTGGCCCTGCTGCGAAAATGCGACTGGAAGAATTGGCATTCTGGGACACCAACTCCGAAGGTTTGAAATCCATGGGGAGAGTTGCCGAGGCGATGGGCAAGCGGAGCGGACTTCGCGCGCGCCTCAAGACATATTCCAACCCTGAAGATGCTCTGAAAGGAGCGGACTACGTCATCACGAGCATCCGAGCGGGTGGAATTGACGCGCGGGTCAAGGACGAAACCATAGCGCTCGCGCACGGACTGGTTGGTCAGGAAACCGTAGGCGCCGGCGGTTTTGCCTGCGCCATGAGGAATCTGGCAGTGATGCTGGAGTATGCAAGACTTATGGAGCAGGTGGCTCCCCGGGCGACCCTCATCAATTTTACCAATCCAGTTGGAATTATCTCTCAGGGTCTTCTGAATCATTCCGCAGTCAATCTGCTCGGCGTGTGCGACACGCCCCTGGAAACCTTCGAATCAATCGCCCACGCGTTGGACCGAAATCCCTTTCAACTCCGGTTCGACTATCTCGGTCTCAATCACCTGGGCTGGGTCCGCTCGATTCGGGATCAATCGGACGCGGAGCTTCTGCCCAACGTGCTGGCCTCGCCGGAGATCATTCAGAATTGTTACCGTCACGGGCTCTTTCCGCCCGAGTTCATTCAACAGCTCGGACTGCTACCAACGGAATACCTCTACTTTTACTACTTCCCCCAAGCGGCCTATCAGAACACGCAGAGGAGCGGACAATCGCGGGGGCAGGCCATCGCGGCCCTGAACGTCAAGCTGTTCCAGAGGCTGGCGCAGGCCCCTGAATCACAATTGGTCGAAATCTATGAACAGTACCTGCGTGAACGCAACGCTTCTTACTTCAGCATCGAGGCAACGGCTGGAGAACAACGCATGGAAAATCAGGAACTCTACTCGGAATTTTCCGGATACGAACGAATTGCAATCCTGGTACTACAGGCACTCCATTCCGATCTGCCATCGCTGATTCCTCTCACGGTTCGCAACGGCAAAGCCCTGGAAGACTTGGAGTCCAATGACGCGGTAGAGCTTCCTTGCCAGGTCTCTTCCCGCGGCGTTCACGCGCTTCCCGTGGGCCAGGCTCCGGATGCCGTACGACCCTTATTGTTGCAGGTGAAGGAATATGAACGCCTGACAGTTCGTGCAGCAATCGAACACTCGCGCCAGACGGCGCTCGCGGCCCTGGTGAAGAATCCTCTGGTCGCTCGCCCTGAGGTCGCCCAACAGGTGTTAACGAAATACCTTCAGGCGTTCGGTCCGCAACTGAAGCTGGAAGCGGCTTGAACCACTTCGAGCGAGCCTCAAGTTTTCGAATCGCGGAGGGTCTGCCGAACTTGTCCGAGAATGTCGCTGCCTCAGGCTTTTCTTACCGCTGTATTTAAGTGGACGCGCGCGCCGTCTCTTGAGCTCCGATAGCAAGCTTCAATCAGTTGGACAACCTGAAAGCCGTCTTCGGCAGAAACAGGCACGGGTGATTTGCTTTCGAGAGCGTCAACGAAAAGTCGGTCTTCCTCGATATAACCCCATTGCTCGTGCATGCCGGCAAGTGAAAAATCGTATGTTGTTGTCTTGGACCCCAGGCCGTTCGTAAAGGAGATGCTCTTCATTTCAAACGTCTCGTAGGTAGAGTGCATTCCGTGGACCTCAAAACGTTCAAAGGGGAAGTGCCAGCTCGCATGCGCGTAGGTTTTCATCGTGGCCTGCAAGCCGGATTCGAAACTTAAGAGAATCGAAAAATCGTCAAGTTCGCCGTGCTCGTGAGCACGCGCGGCGACCTGGACCCACGCGACCTTCCCAAAGAAAAAAGTCATCAGATCAAACATGTGAACGGGAGTTTCATATAGGAATCCACCGGTAAGCTCAGCATTCCAGACCCAGGAAGGATTCACCAGCTCTCCCCGGTTCATTTTGGCGTGGACAGAAAGTGGACGGAGTTCATCGTGTTCGATGGCGCCCTTCAGAACTTTATACACGGGTGCAAAACGGCGGTTGTGGCCAACCTGGTAAAGTAGGCCGGAGCGGATTGCTCGATCGCGCAACCTCGTAGCCGACTCCAGATTCAACGCAAACGGCTTCTCGCAGAAAATGTGCTTGCCGGCTTCCAGCACCTGCGTGGCCACCTCTTCGTGGGTGGTGTTTGGAGTACAGACAAAAACGGCATCGCACTGCTCGAGGAGTTCCTGGATCGATCCTGAGGCGTGGCCACCGAATCGCACCGCCAACGCCTGCGAACGGTCCGGCTCGACGTCAAAAAACCTATGAAGCTTCACGCGTGAGTCTTTCGACAGAATGGCGGCGTGGATCCCGGCCACACCCCCTGCCCCTACAATACCGATGTTATGTGGCATCCCCAATTTTCTCCTCTCCCAGTTTCCTTGTGCCCGGGAATGTTCATCACTGGAATTCCCGCACAAAACCTTTACAGAAGAGACCCTACCCTTTTCGCGCGCAAATGCCGCCGTCTGGCCATCCCGTAGGTTAAGAACGGCTTTCAGACTGCCCTGCGCGGACCAGTGGAACACGCGGATCGCGCTCCAGGGCGTTGCCGCGCAGGTGTGCATACCGCGGATCATCGCTGGCGGCCATCGAGCGGGCGCTCCCCGCGAGAACGTTGAGGTAATACACGTCGTATCCATGCGCCGCGACAACCGGGTGGTATCCGTCTCGAATCAGAACCAGATCGCCGTCTGACAGGGTCAAAATGTCGTCGCGCGTGCCCGCGGCGTCATAAAGACGCTGAAAGGCGTACCCTTCCGGTTTGTGGATTCGGTAGTAGTAGATTTCGTCGAGGTCCACTTCACCCGGGGGATTGTGCACGTCGTGCTTATGGGGGGGATAGCTCGACCAATTCCCGCTCGGCGTGTAAACCTCGCAGATGAGTAGCTTTTCCGCGGGAAATTCCGGGCGAATCACGTCCACAATCTGCCGGGTGCAATTTCCGCCGCCTCGAATCTCTTCCTTGCAGTCCACGGGCGTAATGAGTCTCGGCGCGAATTTCGCCGTGGATGGGGCGCGACAGTCGGCAAATTCACAAGTGGACAGCGCGGAGATTTCAAAGGGGGTTTGGCGGGGCAAATACACGCCGTGGGGGTAGCCGCCAAAAACATCCTTGCGCTCGCCAAACTCTCTTCTGCCTTCGCCCCAGTCCACTGTCGCTTTCCCCCCAAGGAGGATAAGGGCGGCTTCCTCGTTCTGCGTGTCGCTTTTCGAGGACTGACCCGCGATCAGTCTTCGTACAGAAAAATTGATGGTTCCCCAGTTCGCTTGCTCGCGCGTGACCGATACTAAGACGCCAGACTTGTCCAAGGCGAGTTTTGCCGGGTGAACCAATGTCTCGCTAGCATAGGAACTTAGTGACACAGAAACCTCCCGGGCAAAATGTCGTCAATCAATTCCGAAACCTTGTTTCTTGGTTTCGAGAAACTCCAGTCGCCTCCTCGGCTCCAAGAGGGCGTCGAGTGCAGTTGATTTCCGTTAGGTTTCCACAAGCAAAGCAATCGGCGTAACCCGTTCCCGGAAACCCATCGGGGAACGAGCTTTGTCCATCGCTGCAGGAGCGCAACCTCCCCTCTGGGACCGCCCGCAGGCCCCTCTGGTCCCTGGGTGGCCCGCTAGAAGACCACATGAGAATGCGGGAACGGCGCGCGCCACTCCCGCACCCTGAGCTAGAAATACAACTTCAGTGCTAGTTGAATCTCGCGCGGATCCCCCGGTCCTCCCGAATCGTTACCCAGAATCGGCGCAAGCGTGTTGGAGACCTTTCCAAAGGAACTAGTTGAGGAAATATTCGCGCTCGGGTTTGAGAAGTTGGGGCGATTGAAGGCGTTGAAAAACTCCGCCCTGAATTGTAGCTGCCATCTTTCCGTAAACTTAAACTGTTTGAAGATGCTCAGATCCCACGTCTGGATGCCCGGGCCATGGAACAACCGTGGAGCGCAAGTACCGAAAGCTCCCGGGCCCGGCTGCGAGAATGCCGCTGGATTGATCAGGAAACCCGTAGTCGTGTACGAATTATGGTTGGTCGTTGCGCCTGCGAACGGGTTCCCGAGACAGTTCGCGTAAACTGGGTTATTGGGGTCCACTAAGCCATCATTCGAGGCAAAGACACTGTAAGGAGTTCCCGTCTGCAGGGTTACGATCCCGTTGAATTGCCAGTCACCCAGCCAACGGGAGGCGAATCCCGGTTCGTTCATGTAAGGTTTCCCCTGCCCGAAGGGCAATTCCCACACCCAATTTCCGATGAACCGGCTGCGGATGTCGAGAATGGAATTGCTCATCTCCGCAGCATAATTGTAGGAGTTCTGGGGAAGCTGTCCGGTTGTCAGGTTGTCGCCGTAATTCGCCAGTCCGTGACTGAACGTATATCCCAGGTTGTAAGTAAACCCTTTCCACATCCGCTGGCGCAGGGATAACTCAAGGGAGTTGTAGTTGGTATTTCCATCGCTGGTCGCAAATTCAAGGTAGCCATGTTGCCCGCTGCCAGCGCATACCCCAGTTACACCGGTTGCGGTATCCACTGGGTTGGTGGAAGTGTTCAGATTTGGGTAGGGGTAAGTCAAGATCGGGCAGCCATTATCCGTACCCGTGATTTGCGGCTGATTGTAATCCCGCACCCGATACATCTTGCGGCCCCAATTGCCGACATAGCTGGCAGAAGCGACCGTTTCTTTCGTCAATTGATATTCCAAACCGAAACTGGTCTGCTGCACGTAACTTGAGCGCTGGTTCGGATCCTGAGCCCGTAATTGCAGCGTGGCCAAATTTGTTGTCCCGGCCGCAACGATCTGGTCATAGGGAAAACCATTTTGCAATTGAAAAACGGTGCTCGTTCCATTTTGAAAGAGAGCGGTATTCTGCAGGAAAGGCGGGTTTAGCTGCAACAGGCTCTCCGAGCCGATGCGATTGTTGTGCTGGTAGAAAACGCCGTAGCCGCCTCGCCAGACCAAGCGGTCTGTCATCTGGTAAGCGAAACCCAGACGGGGCGCGAAATCATTTAGGTCCGGATGAATCAGGGATCGGTCGTACCAGCCCGACGCATTGCTCGCGGCCGTGACCAGTCCCCCGCCATTGGCCGGCGTGAAATTCGAGGTCTGATTTGCCCGATCCATGATCGGCGCAAATAGTTCGTAGCGCAGGCCGTAAGTGAGCGTAAGTTTCTTATTCACCCGCCAGGTGTCCATGCCGTAAAAAGAGTTTCCCGGCTGATAATAGTGGACGACATGCGCGGTGGTGAAAAACACCTCGTCCACATCACCGAGCAGGTAATCGGGCAAGCCAAACGCTCCACTTGTGGTGTGGTTCCCGGGGACGAGCATCCACCCTTGCGGAGCCTCTATGTCGAGGAAATTGTCGCTCCTTTTGAGATATTGATAGCCGAACTTAAAACTATGATTGCCTTTCAGCCAACTAATGTTGTCAATGAAATTCCAGGCTTGGGTAACCTGGTATTGAGGCCGCCAGGGCGAAGTACCAATGCGCGTAAGGCCGGTGATGTCTAAGGGCGGCAATCCGGCAGTGCCCGGACCGTTCGGAATCCCTGTTAAACCGATCAGCGATTCGGCCTGCGAAGTGCCGAGTGGTACGCCGACCGGATCGCTGTGGGCGTAGTTGCGATTGAACCCGAAGCGCGCGTCGTTCGTCAGCGTGGGGGATAGAGTATGCGTCCAGCCAAGCGCGAGCAACTGCTGGTGCCAGCGATACGAAGTTGCGAAGTTACCGTTGCCGATCACGGGGTCCGCGGTCCACGTTGGATCCTCGCGGTTCACGCGGCGGTAGCTGTAGCTTCCATAGATTTGATTGGACGCGTTAAGACTGTAGTCTATGCGTGCGTCCGTGGCCCAGACATCATCGGGCACGGGCGTAGAAAATAAGTAATTCGGTTGGGTATTCCAGCTCCCGGCGACGCCTTCTTTCGCCACTTGCGATGGAATGTTAGGAACAACACCCTTGGCTTGAAGCAAAGCCATCATATTCGCGGCAACGCGATCGAGGCACGTTTGGCCGGTCGAACTCGTAGTCTGCAAAATATTGCCGACATAACATCCCGCTTGCCCTGGTACCGAATTAGCAGCCAGTGAGGTCACGCTGTACGGCAATTCCGTGAAATTACCTTGCTGCATAAGAGGTGTTGGAACCACGCTCGTGACCGTAGTGGATTGCCGGCTGCTGAACTTTTCGTAATCCCCAAAGAAAAACAACTTGTTCTTCAGGATCGGTCCACCGATCGTTCCCCCGTACTGATTCTGGGTAAACCGGCCACGCGGTGTGCCGGTCGTATTGTTGATCCAGGAGTTCGCGTCAAACACTGCATTTCGAGCAAACTCGAACAGATCGCCATGGAATCCATTGGTGCCAGATTTGATGGACACGTTGACCACCGCGCCTGCGGAATTGCCGAATTCCGAGGAGTACGTCCGGGTTTGAATCTTAAATTCCTGAATCGCATCGGGCGGAGGCTGCACTACTTGCACGGAGAACTCTTGCAGGTTTTCCGACCAGGAGTTGTTGTCAATGCCGTCGATGAGAAAATTGTTCTGAGTTTCCAGGTTCCCGTTGACGCTAAAACGGTCTGGAGCAGGGTTATTGGCCGCGTAGTACTTTTGTACGCCGGGTTCCAAGAGTGCAAGGTCCGCATACCTGCGACCGTTCAAAGGCAGATCATTGACCTGCTGTTGGTTAATGACGCTACCCAGATCCGCCGTCTCGGTCTCCAGGAGCGGCTCGCCACCCGTAACGAGCACTTCCTGGGTAACTGAGCCCACCTTCAAGCTGAAGTTGATCGACAACCGGTCCTGCACTTGTACTTCAACGTCGTCGCGCAGAGCAGTCTGGAATCCATCCGCGGTTACCTTTACCGAATACTTGCCGGGGTTCAATGCCAGGACTTGATACTCCCCCGAACTATTGACGGGAGTAGCCGTGGCGATGCCGGTGTCTTTATTTGTGATCGTCACCATGGCCCTCGGCACGATAGCTCCGGAAGAATCTTCAACCCGTCCGGCAATGGCGCCGCGATCGATTTGCCCAAAGGTTGGCAGCGCAGATATGGTCAGCAGTACAATCAGCATCGAAGTGCCATTGGAGAATCTCCGAAAACTCAGACGTCGGTTCATCGCAGCCTCCACAGTTACAGATTCAACGATCGTCCCACACCTCAGACGCACTACCACCGGCCTCACTCTTTTGGACTTGAGCTGGCAAAAAATTAGGCCCAATGCCTTTGGCGTCGAGACTGACCCCACAAAGAATCGAATCTTCCCCCACGATCGGCGACTCGGCACGTCCCGCAAGCAAGTTCCTAGCGGCTACCTCGTGCCAAGTTGCATCTTCACAGCCAGATGGGAAATGCAGCGGTAGACGACCGCCTGAAGCACCCCGCACATCCCCTTCCACGGCATGCCGAAACGATTCGGCCACAATTGTTGGACGAGTATCATGCCCCCGCGCGATTGTCAAGATTGTTTTTACCAGCCGCCTGGAGTGGCTTTTTCGCCATTTCTCAGGAATGCAAGCCTTTGGCACGGTCTACCATCAAAAATGCCAAAACGTTTTGGGATTTCTATTGACTTTGCCAGTCGTGAACGTACAATGCCGCTTTTCGGAGAGAAGAAAGAGCGTCTCCCCGGAGTTTCTCGACAGTCTGGCAAAACCAAGCTGTCTTGCATCCCTTAATGGTTATTTTTTGCGACCACCCTTGTTCCACCGCGCTGTTTTCCCTGAACGTTCATCGAGAACGTCTGGCGGGAACCGGACTTGCGCATGCTTTCTTGTCCGGGCGCGAGGGGAGTTTCGAGACGTCCAGAAATCTGTTAGGTACGGCCACCACGTACGTTGCGCAACCTCGAACATTTTGACGTAAACAGAAGGGGGGAGAATTGACGGCACGACTCAGAAAGATGCTTCTCATGGTTATTGTCCTGCTGGCTTGCATGCTGCCACTTTTGCTTCGATCCGTGCAACTGCTGGGGCAGACACCCACCGCAGTCCGCTCAAAACCTGACGTGGCCGCGCAGCCGGTTTCTTTCGACCGCGGCGCCGCCGCACTCTGGCAAAGCCTGGCGAAACTCCATACGCGCGCCAGCGTATTAATGGTAACCGCCCATCCCGATGACGAAGACGGCGGCATGCTGACTTTCGAATCGCGGGGGCAGGGAGCCCGGGTCACTTTGTTGACGCTGAATCGCGGCGAAGGCGGCGGCAACGTCATGTCTTCCGATTACTTTGATGCTCTCGGACTGGTCCGCACCGAAGAACTTCTGGCCGCCGATCGTTACTACGGCACTCAGCAGTTCTGGACGCGCGTGATCGACTATGGGTTCTCGAAGACGAAAGAAGAAGCCCTCGAAAAGTGGGGCCATGATCGGGTCCTCGCGGACGTGGTTCGAGTCGTCCGCATGTCCCGCCCCCTCGTCATCACTTCCGTTTTTGTCGGCGGGCGCACTGACGGCCATGGCAATCACCAGGTTGCCGGTCAGATGGCACAGGAGGTTTTCAAGGCTGCGGGTGACCCCTCCATGTTTCCCGAACAGATCAAGGAAGGGCTGCGCCCATGGAAACCAATCAAGGACTACGCTCGCGTGCCTTTTGCTCGCATCACGGACAAGGGAATCTACGATTATGCCGATGGAAAATATTATCCCGCCGAATTTCGAAATTACACGAATGGCACGACTGTTAAGGGAGAGCTCTCTACTTCAGTGGAAATTCCAGCGGGGGAGTACAACCCCTTTTTGGGTCTGACCTATGAGCAAGTCTCCCGCCTCGGGCTGGGTCAGCAGAAATCGCAGACGGGCGGCACCGGCTTGCCCCCGGCTGAAGCAGAGATGAACCCATACCATCGCTTTGCTTCGCAAGTTTCCGTTCCCGACAAAGAGGGTTCCATTTTCGAGGGCATCGACGTCTCGCTTATGGGCATTGCCAGTCTCGCGCAAGATGGCGACGCCGTCTTCCTGAAGGATGGCCTAAGGAGCATTAATGTTCTCGTCGAGAATGCCATCGCAGATTTTTCCGCTCACCATCCCGAAGCCATTGCCCCTACGTTGGCAGCGGGCCTGAAAGCCACGAACGAGCTCATCGAAAAAGTTGCGGCGAGCGGATTGAGCCCCGATTCGAAGTATGACGCCACACATGAACTCAAAGTAAAGCAAGCGCAATTTGGCAATGCACTCGCGGAGTCGTTGGGCTTGTCGGTCTTGGCCACGGTTGCACCCGAAAAGGAGCCAACCGGGCCCTATGCGCGGTTCTTCAGAAATCCGGACAGCTTCCTAACCGCAATCCCCGGGCAGGAATTCTGGGTAAAAGTTCACGCCACCAGTCCCACCAGCGTTGCGGTGCAGCTCGAGAGCGTGGCTTTGGAAAATCCACAGGGTGAGCAGTGGTCCGTTGAACCTTCAAGTCAAGCAGGTGGGACGCTCAAAGGGAACCAGTCCGGCGATTTGCGATTCACTGTGCACGTCCCCAAGAACGCGGGTTTCACGCGGCCATACTTTGTTCGGCCAGACATTGAGCAGCCTTATTACGACATCGTCGAGCCGAAATACGCAACTTTGCCCCTGGCACCGTACCCCCTTTCCGCCAGACTGCACTTCACCTTTGACGGAGTTCCCTTCGAAATCTCCCAGGTCGTCCAGTCGGTCAGCCGAGTGAACGGAGCTGGAACCGTGTTCCAGCCGCTGCCTGTCGGTCCGGCTATTTCCGTTACCATTGCGCCCCAGGCTGGAATCGTTCCCCTGGGAGCGAGTTCTTTCGATCTTACGGTCACCATTCATAGCAACGTCAAAGGCCCTGCAAAAGGAACCGTCAGGCTCGATTTACCCGAGGGCTGGAAAGCGCCGCAGGAAGAGTTTTCAACCGCAAAGGACGGCGATGATCAAACCCTCAATTTCCGTGTGACTCCTGATCATCTGCAGGAAAAGCCGTACGTGCTCACCGCTGTGGCCAGCTACGACGGTCACGAATACAAAGAGGGCTATCACACGATCGGATACTCCGGCTTGCGTCCGTACAACCTCTATCGCGCCGCCTCGTATCGCACCTCAGGCGTCGACGCCAAGGTTGCTCCAGGCCTCAACGTCGGTTACGTGGTGGGCGCAGGGGATGAAGTCCCGCAAGCCCTGGAAAATCTTGCAATCAAAGTTCATTTCCTTTCGCCAGAAGATTTGGCCGGTGGAAGCCTTTCCAAATTTGACGCCATTCTCCTGGGCGTCCGCGCCTACGCTACGCGCGAAGACCTCAAAACCAACAACGGCCGCCTTCTCGACTACGTGAAGAATGGAGGAGTGCTGATCGTTCAATACAACACGCCGGAATACGATCACAACTACGGCCCATATCCCTACAAGATGGGTTCCAATCCCGAAGAAGTCACGGACGAAAATTCCAAGGTCGATATACTCGCGCCAAGCAATCCCGTCTTCAATTGGCCCAATAAAATCACCAACAAAGATTTTGAACATTGGGTGGAAGAGCGCGGTTCGAAGTTCCTCGAGAGTTGGGATGCGGCCTATGAGCCACTCTTGGAGACCCACGACCCGGGACAGGATCTTCAAAAGGGAGGTTTGCTATACGCGAAGTATGGCAAGGGCATTTACATCTACAATGCATACGCATTCTACCGTCAATTGCCCGAGGGCGTGTCCGGAGCCTACCGCCTCTTTGCCAACATGGTGAGTCTGGCAAAAAATCCCCAGCGAAGCGGCAACTGATCTTGGATCACCCCACCCCGGTGAAAGAGTCCACTCCGTGATTGTGGTCGGCGCGGAGTGGTTAAAGAACACCGGACCATATTCATTTATGGTCCGGTGTCTCTTTCTGGATGGTGTACGTGAACGTCTTTATGGTTTCATCGCGACGCGCGTTTTCGTCTGCCACCCGTTTCGAGGCCGCTTCAAAGAGCATCATCTGTTGCCGCGCCTGCTCCTGCTGACCCAAGTGGTGATAAATTTGCGCCAGGTGATAGTGTGCTTCAGACGAATCCGGATCCAGGCGAACGCAAGTTTCCGACTCGCGAAGCGCCTCGTGCCACTGGTCTGCCCACCGATAAGCTTTCCCGAGTTGGCAGTGCGGCGGGGCGTCATTCGGGAGACGTCCGGCGGCGGCACTCAGCCTTCTCAGAATTTCGCTGCTATTCGCTTTGTCTCCGGCAGTGTAGTCCCTGCGAAAAAGCAGCGCGCCGCAGTAGAATTGGGAGTTGGCATCTTTCGGATGGAGGTCCGCATAGCTGCAGAGTTCTGCAAGCGCCGCGGGATCAGGCCCGGCCGCGCGATCCATCTGAATGTCTCCCACGTACTTTAGTACAATCTGCGGTTCCGGGGATCGCGCGGCTGCCTGGATCAGGATTCGGCTGGCTTCTTCCTCGCTCCCTGCAAAGTACTCCAACATGCCTAGTCCGAATTGAATCCGCCACGAGTTCGGGTGCGACTCTGCAGCCTGGCGAAGAGTGACCTTGGCGGCATCGAAACTCTTATGTCGTATAAGCTCCACGGCAAGCGAGAGGCGGTATTTTTCCACTTCAGGCGCGAGTGCAACGGCGGCCTGAAAGCTCTTTACGGCAGCAAGAATGTCGCCGCGCGCCTCCTGAATGTCGCCGCGCAGGTCCTCTAGTTCGGCGCTGTCCCCAAGTTCACTGCATTTTTCGGTACCATTCAACGCGTCGTCCAGATGGCCCGCGGAGAACTGCGCCAAGGCTAGATTGAATAGCAAGTCGGCGCGACTTGGCTCCAGCTCCACCGCTCGATTGAGATCTTGAATGGCCTCGGAAAAATCGCCATGAGAAATTAATAATTCCGCCAGTCGCTGCCGGAACTCCACCTCCTCTGCGGTCGGCAGCGATGCGGACCGAAGCAATTCCAGGGTCGGCTGCACGTCGGCATGCATTCCCAATTGTGCTTCCAGGAGAATCAACCCTGCCTGAAGATCGTGAGTGCGGGCAAATAACGGCTTCGTAAGATTCGTGGCGCGTTGCCAGTTGCTGGATTGCAATTGTGCTACCGCCGTCGCCAGGATTAGCCTGACGTTGTCCGGCTTCAGAAGTAGCGCTTTCTCCATCTCCGAAGCGGCTGCCGATGCATTTCCGAGCGCCAGCGCAACGGAAGCCTTCAGCCGGTGGAACTCGATTTGTTGCTCTCGGTCGCTGGGGGGCGAGAGTGTCGCCAAAGCGCTCTGTGCTTCTTTGTACTTGTGAAGCCGCACCAGCACCACCGCCAATTCCATGACAATCTGCGGAACGCCATGGCTGGTTTTTGCGGCCCGGGCCAGCATTGGTTCGGCCTTTTCGGGCTGCCCTCCCCGATCAAACATCTCGCCCAGCGCAGCCAGGGCGACGTAGTTGTCTGGCATCGCTTGCAGGACAGTGCGAAATTCTTGCTCGGCCCGGCCATCCTGCCCCGCGATGGCATAAGCTTGGCCGAGCGCAGTCCGCGCATTAGAGTCAGCAGGGTGGGTTTGGAGATAGCTGGAAAGAATTCGTACCGCTTCCTGCGGGTTCCCATGTTCGAGAGCGGACTGAGCGGCACGCAAAGGTCGGGACGACAACTGCGGATTTCCCTGGGTGGATGGAGGATTCTGCGCATTCCCAATCAATGGCCATAGCCAGAGGAGCAGGGAAACTCCAACAAAAATGGCCCGTCGCCCAATGAGCTCATACGCACTTACTTTGATCACTTCTCTTGGCTCCTCGGCTCAGTGCTGCTGCTCTCTTGTTGAGCAGGGGAGGATGCCTTCGGGCATGCAACCTCCCAACTTACCAGCTTCCCGGAGCATCGCTGTTGTTCACCCAATTTTCAATCAGTTTCACGATGCCATCTTCGCTGATTCGAACTAACCTTTTGCCTTTTTCAGCGCTAGACTCACTCACGCGGCCCGAATAGCCCGGCCAATCTTTG
>Ga0182037_10001307_pt1 | contig 12991 bp, 14 predicted proteins | sample sta12Cox44000082_FD_125974 | JGI IMG/M metagenome (GOLD analysis project Ga0182037, IMG submission 125974) | Lab enrichment of tropical soil microbial communities from Luquillo Experimental Forest, Puerto Rico - statoxic.12C.oxic.44.000.082 | ecosystem: Environmental > Terrestrial > Soil >... | reverse complement strand
TAGATCACGTGTTTCCTACGGTAGAGAAGAATGCGTAGCACTTCCTCCGGCTCCTGGAACTGAAATTGATTCAGGCCGAAAGGATGATGAAGACGCCCTTTGTCAAATTAAATTCGACGATCCGAACGTGATTTTCTGTCCTGCGCTTCATAGCACAAATCCTGGGACTGATATCTACGAATTACCGACTGGAGTTTCAAGAGCATCCTTTGAACAGAAGGAATGCCCCAAGCAGTTAAAGAGAAACGCCAACTTTCTAGCAAAATTTAAGCAATCAACAAGCTGCTCTTATACTCCGGCGATATTAGCTTACGGAAAGCTGGCTGATGCACTCAAAATTCATGTTGATGTTCCGGCAGTTGTCTATCGAACGATGGAACTAGCAACCCACAAGGGAGTCGAACAAATGGCCGGCGTCTATGCTCACGGTCTCATCCAGCAAACTTGGGCTGGACTCGTTAGCAAAATTGCAGCTTCAAGTCCCAAAGTGATAAAGGACGGGCTTCTTTACGGAGCAATGGTCGACCATAAGGGTGGAATTGATCACCATCCTACTTTGAATCAAAGGGGTCCCGATTCCAATCCTGCAGCTCCCTTTCTTGCATCTTCAACTTGGGCCATCGCTACGAAAGGCTCAGAGATAAGGAGTCAAATTCCGCCTTCGCTGCAGACACTAGGGCAAATGATGGCCGTTCGCGATGTAGGTGAAATGGCAATTATCGATCACATATTGGCTCAACAAGACAGGTTCGGAAATGTAGCTAAAAAAGACAAAATCTTTTGGTTGGAGCAAACAGCCGCTGGTCAAAAGCTTCATTCTGTAAAAGCTACGAAGGCAAACAAACCGATTGATGGTACCAATCAAACGACGATGCAGTATCTAAACGCGAACCATATCCCTTATGTTCAGTTTCCCGTAATGGTTCTTGCCGATAACGATTGCGGATTGCGGCAAGATAGCAACGTAGTTCAAAAAAATAATATGGTTCAGCATCTTCGTCACATCAGTTCTAGCGTCTACAAACACGTTCAGAGTTTTGCAAAAACAAATTCGGGCGATTTACTCGAGTATTTTCAGAATCAAACTCTTATGACGAGTGATGAAGCCAAGGGAGTTATCGCACGACTACAGGAAGTGGCCTCAATTCTGAAAAAAAACTGTGACAATGAAACTCTCCTATTTGATTCAGAGCCCGAAATTTTCCTGGGTATCGAGCCAATCCCGCCAAAGAGTTGCGAATAACTGGATAAAGGCCCGGGTTCCGACCAGACGTTACTTTTCTCCACCACTTTCCTTCAAATGAAGCTTGATGGGTCTTCCGTGCATACCCCGCACGCACCCATGGTAAATGGCATCTTCAAACCCTACGCGCAGCGGCCGGGCCATTGCCCGCCGCCTAGCAGCTGCGAGACGGAATCCTCAGGTCCGACGGTGTCGGAATTTAATCCAAATCACCCACATCAAGGAGCATATATGGAACTGTGGGGAGGTCGTATTCTGTCATTCCATTGCGAATTGGTAGCCAGAAGTTGCTCCAAGTCGGATCACGGAAATAGCCGTCTGGGTTGTCGATGATCTGGCAGCCAGCGCTAAATCGGCCGGTATTCATGCCTGCTCCCCCGGAATGAATACAGATCCCGAACTGACCTTTTTCCGTGTGATTGACCGTACCATCGCGATTCAACCTTTCGATACTAACATCCTCGGCTTGGCCGAGACAGGGATATTTCCCATGCATCAAGTGTTCCCGGAAAAGATAAATCCCTTTACAAAGTTGAGCTGCGTACTTTTGGCCTTTGATTGGTGTCATGACTAACGCCTTGCTCGGATCGGTTGAAGTGACCCACTGCGTAATGCTTCCGTCAATGACTCGCAGGATAATATCATCGTAAACGTCCATCCGATTCTCAGCCGGTGACGGCTCAAGTGCTGCACGGATGCCGATCAGTGAAATTGGCGAATTCCAATTGAACCCAGCTCGCAGAAGCGGAATCATCCTCGTCGCGACTCCCGGAACATCTATCGTGGTGAAATCCCTCATTTCTCAGCTAATGCCGCTTGAACCACCAGACCAGCAATATTGGCAATGTGCTATCGGATATGTCGAACTTGGCATGTTCGCAGACGCCAATTCCGAGTTAGAAAGAATTAATCCCTCCTGTCGTGCCGCGCCTGAAGTTCTAGCAGTCAGAGTTGCAATTTATCACGGTCTGCAAAAATGGGAATTGATGGCAGAGATTGCAAAACGTCTTGCCGACTTCCGGCCGGATGACGTTCAATGGACGATTTCACTGGCGTATGCGACCCGGCGGGCAGATTCGATCAACGCAGCGAAGCAGATTTTGTTGAATGCAGAACCAAAATTTCCGAATGAAGCGATAATAAAATACAATCTTACCTGCTATTTTTGTCAGACGGCAGACATGCAAAACGCCAAAAATTACTTAGAAAAAGCATTTGAAATTGATTCGAGTTGGCGATTGAAGGCATTGGATGATGAGGATTTGAAACCTCTGTGGGATTCCCTGGCTTAAAAGCCCGGAAAGATTTCACTGCTTCGGTCTTTACGAGTGTCTCGAGCATTTAACTGATCACGATTTGAGCTTAGAAAACGCCGACTCATTCGTGAGCAATTTCTCGCTGCAGTTCGTCCAGTTTCTGTACGTTAATGTTGTAGGTGTCTTTAGCAGCGTTGAAATTGCCGATCGATGTATTGTAACTTTCATTGTCGCCGCGCTGAGCTTGCCGGATCATCTCGCGCACCAGCGCCAGGATCTGGCTTTGTAGATCTCGATTCTCACTCGCCACCTGTTGCGCACTCTTAAAAAGATCGCGGCTTTGCCGTTTCCGGAAGTCCTGAAAAAGTAGTTCTGTGCGTTCGAATTGCTGTTGCGCGGATTTCAGATTCTGCTCCGCAGCTGAATAATCTTTGCGATTTAGCGCTCCGAGCGCGGAGTTGGCTCTATTGACAACAGCATTCAAAATTTCGGTGCTGCTCCGGATGTTCCCCAGCACCGGTTCAACTTCAATCGTGCGCACGAGCGCAGCCTGCAACCGCTCGGGCGTGTCCGCCGGCAGTGCGATGCCGCCTGTGGCGCTTGCGATTTCCTCCAGCTTTTTAAACTGCTCTTCCGATTCACCTAAATAAATGAAGTGGAAGTCCAACTTGATTTTTTTGTCTCCCGAAGTGGCTAGACGATCACGAATGTATTTGTCCGCGTTCGGCTCGCATCCGCCGTCACCCGCAATGACGATGATACGTTTGTCCACGTCGCTGGCGCGTGGAAAATCATTCGTAGCTTTTACCACAGCGCTTGCCAGCGGTGCCTCGCCGGCGAGCTTCAAATCGCGGAAGATGTTTCGGATTTTAAGCTGATTGTTGCGGCGAAATCCAAGCAGCAGTCGCGTGTTTTTCTCTGAATTGCAATCGCCGCCATATTGCCGCAACGCGAGGTTGTCACGGTCGCCTGTTTGCTTGCTCAGGATTTCGTCAAACGCAGCGCGGATAGCCTCCTGTTTTGTTTTCCCATGAAACGGTTTGCTCATTCCGGCCGATGAATCGACTACGATCTCGATATTTTCATAGACTTTTTGCCACGATGGAAACGACCGCGTCAGGGTAATCGCACCAATGATGAGCCCGATGACGCCACTAATCAGCGTCACAATCGCAGCCGTGCTCTTGAACCACGGCCGCTGATCCAACGATTGATTTTGTTTCATGTCTCAATCCGGATTTTGCCGAAAGGTGTTTACTGCTGGCGTTCGATCCGGAGAGATATTGACATCTCTGCCAGATCGCAACTAGATGTTCAAGAAACATTCAGAGCCAGCATCGGTGGAATTTGCTAGCTCCACGCCTTGGGCGACGTTGGTCGACGTAGCTAGGAACTCAAACCGACGTAAAGCCACAAAACGGCCATGGCAATCATGGCTGCGCAATTGAACCAGCCGGCGAAGAGAGCCAAAGATGTGGGGACGGCCGGCCCGCACGGAGACCGCGCGGCAGCATGAGATTGAAGCAGGCAATTTTCGATCTGCTCCTGTTCACGTGCTACACGCATGGTATAGAGTGCCATCGCAACGCTAGTTATCGCGGTTAAGAGCGTCTGAATCACAAAAACGATGGCAATAACGTGTTTCGCGCGGGGAACTATCGGAGCGTCAGCCGGACGCGTCAGTATCCAGCCGAGACCGACGACGCTGACAGTTAGAAACACGGTATAGAACTGCATGTAGAGCGACCAACTTGCCCTAACCGTCAGACTCAGATCCTCATGCCGACGTTTAAGGATCCAGTCGTCAGGAGACTCGTTCATTGACGTTTCGTGATCGTGGGACGTAAAATGGTCGTTCAACGAGAATTCTTCTGAATTCTTCCGGGTTTAAAAAAAACAGTTCAAAATAGCGGACGTTAACGTATTCGGGTAAACTCAGCTCTTGGCGAGGTCGAGCCAACAGTGTCGTGTCACTAATTCTTGTGAGCGATCAATCTAGTGTGCCGGGTCACGCGAAATATTGCTTGTACTGGGCTTGAACATGTGCAGAAAGTTCAAAATCGGGTGTGCAGCAGGAGAATTTGCGTAGTTATCAATTCCAACGGCAAGCTGAAGTGAAAAATCGAGTGACGTGTGATGACCGTCATTGTCGAAAGGTTCAAGCGGGGCCAGATTACGAAACCAGATTAACTTTTCCTGATCGTTGTTCCCAGACGGCAACATATTCTTCGCTTTAGGCTGTTCCGCCACGCCGTGGCAGCTCAAACAGGACGATACAGGGTTATCTACTGGCCCGTTCCCGCGACCGGCCCAGCCAAGCACGTGCACAGCGGTCGAAGATTGCGGCAAGCTGGAGCGATAGGCGACGACTGGCGCAGCACTATTGATCCAAGACTCTCGGGGAATATGTCCTTGCACTGGATCGTAATTTGCAGGGGTAAACATAGGGTCGTTCCCCCACATTAGGGTCACAGGTGTGATCTGTCTCCACGAGTCCGGCGCGGCGACACTATTGTCGAATTGGAATGTGCCGAACACCCAACCGCCGTCACTGGAGCGATTGTCCTTTACTGCGATGTCTATTTGGAGCAGCCGTACTTTGTTGCCGCGGATTTGGTTTGCGTCATTCGATCGTCCCGTGTCGGCGATCCATTCAGGTGCGCCATTGAGGTAGGGCACCTGATCCTTAGTTGCCATTGTAAAGAGCAGTTTGAATGCGACCGTCCCTTCAGGAAATGCTGCTTTGCTCGCGTCAGGATGATTTGGGTCGGCCCATACGCGTCCAATCGTGTAGCCACCACCAGCATTATAAAGCCCGACGGCAAAATTGCGAAACGTGCCTGACTGCGTTGCTGCTAGTTCGCCCGCGCGCGATGCTCGCTCGCCAGTCAAACCATGAGTAAACTCACGTCCGTTCGGCCCGGGGTGCAGCCAAGGGGCGTGATACCATTTGCGCGTAAGGTTGTCCTGCCCGCGAAATTGCACTTCAAGGTTGCCTTCATAACAATAGTCGATAACCGCCTGCATATAAGCAGCGGGTTCCTGATGAAAATCGATGGTTTTCCACGGCTGAATCAGCGATGCTGAAGGATCCGTCGTCGGGTAATCTTGGCTTAATACAAAAACTGGGTCGCCAGTCGCTGGGCTCCAACCTGGAGGCGGTGAATAGCTGCAATCAGGAAATACTCCAGCTAGTGCCCAGGTAGCCTCGAACATGATGATGTAGGCGAGGTGTAATCTTTTCATAACCAAACGAAGGGCTGGACAGCACGTTGACTACGATATTCACGACTGAGTGTAAAGCGCCGATTGCGGCCTAGCCCCAAGCATTGTACGGCCACTCTCCGCACGAAATCTGGATCCATTCCAGAAGTCTATTGTCCGGGCGGTCGAGCAATAGGATCATTCAAACCGGAGGACGGATCTTTCCGGCTACGCGGTCTGGGAAATTCGTCCAGTCATGAGACTGAACGTTTCGGAATGAAACTGCGCGTTTTAACGCACTCTTCTTTGTGTGCTGATGTTCAAATTTCGTGAGAGCTAATCAACTGGTTTAGCGTGGCAAATCACCGATTCAAGCTTGCAAACGCAATGTTGCAAGGCTTCAAAAAAGACCTCTTTAACACGATAGGACCCAGCCGTGCCGTAGGGTCAGGATGTTTTGCTACCGTATGCCTTGATGATGTGGCTTAGGGTGAACCGCGGGGGTTCATCGGCGAAGCGGCCAACGAATTCGTGAATAACGCGCGTTATTTTAAGGGTGACGCCATGGTTGTGGAAATGAACCTGGTCGCCTATTCGGGGCGGGATGATTGGGCCAGCCATGTTCTCGTACTGTGCGATTTGAGTGGAGTCATCAATATAAAACTCGAGATGGTATTCGACGTTATTAATTTTCATTTTGTGACAGTTTTACACCGCAGGCTTGGAGCATGCTCGAATCGGATACGCACCCCATTTTGGTCGACTTTCCGCGCATCATCTTTGCTCTCTCATTTTGTACCTTAAAAGGGCAGGCCCGAATTCGCTTGTAATCTCTGAGACACACGAGCAAGCGGGCGCGTTCAAGAAGCCGTGAGCCTGTATGGCATCCTGCCGCACTCCCAGCTAAAAACTCCGATGTTTCCGCGTTTGTAGGACGATCGCGCGGTAGGCAAGCGGATTAGATCAAATTATTCCGTTTTTAAAGGTTAGTTGGCGACGATTTAGCTCAATCCTCGCGTGATTGCTTGATCGTGATTTCGCGAATCATTTCGAGACAAACTTAAAGCCGACATAGGCTGTCGAACTGATCCCTAGCAATGTCATGAGGGTTGCGTCAAACTCCGGCATCTTCCACTCGAAGACCGACTGCCAGATAAACACGAGACCTAGCACGACGTTCCATATGAGCATCTGAAGACGAGAAACTTCCGGTTCGCCTCGCTCGGAAATGAGATCATTGAAAAAACCTGTGAAACACGCGCTGCCTGACTCCGGGCGAACCCGGCACTTATGACCATCGTGGTTCCCTGGATTCCCAATAATAGAGGCACGGTCTTGCTTAGGATATTTCGATGCTCACCCATTAACGCCCAGAGATAGGCAAATGAACCGACGCAGATAGTAATCCACCAGGCGAATACAACACGTGCAAGGCTCCACGGCGGTTCCTCACCTTTAGCCAAGCCGCACCCACGGCCGTCCTCGCGCAAAGCGCGAGTACCGACAGCTGCGGACACGATGGCAGCAACCGTGAAAATGACGGCGATTGCTGCCGCCGCCTGACGCATGGGAGGAACGAGCGGGAATCGCCGCTGGATTGACATCGCACCTACGCCGTAAATTGCATCGGCATTCACTAAGCTGGGCATCCGCAGTGCGTCCGTTCTACCCGCGATCGGTCGCGCTACTGAAATTTGCGCTCCGCAGTCTGTCCCTACCGCCCGAATGATGGAACGCCATGTTTCAAGTTCGTCAGGGTCTTTTGGGGCTTCGAGATGAAAGACAACCCGATTGTAAGTTTCGCCGTCAAATTCGCCCGTTCCGTAAGTTGGGGGAGCCGTGGCATCGAACGGCGGTATCGTCGCAAAGACGTGTCCTGCGATCATTAGCCGCAAGTTGGAACGTTCCTGAATTATCCAATGATTAATCTTCGACTGGAGCGCTTGGAGCTGCAGCTCTTGCTCTTGCGCCAACTTTGTCGATGCATGCTGGAGATCTCTCAGCGAATCGTACCTTTTAAGTTCCTCGGAATTTAAATCCGAAGGCAGCAGCCGGGGCTCGTTATGCCCTTGAGCGAGCAACCAACCATCAAAGTTTTGCAAAAACACCGTAACGCTTAGAGAATCGGTAAAGAAGTTGTGCGCTATCACCTTGCCATCGTTATTGCACCAGCCCAGCCGAATGTCCGACACATATCTCCCACTTCCATAGCTTCGCGCTCGATTAGGGGGCCCTTTGTCGCCGGCCAGATACAGATCGCGATGGCGCCACCAAATGAGACCAACGGCAATTAGCGCAACCATCAGCGCGACGCCCCAAACAACAAGGATGGATTTCTTTTTCACGGTGACACCACAGATTTCCGAGGCGCTACCGATGGTGGCGTAAGGACAGTGGGACTGTCAAGAACCGCATCAGCGGCGTCGACCTAGTCGAAAAATCTGACAGCGATTTGTCTAAAGGCGGTCAGCTCAGCGGATCTTAGGTGAGAACGTTGGCGGCTTACAGCGGTCCGCACATTTCTGCAATGTTAACTGTGCTTAGATCAGCGGCGAAAGAAGTGAAGTCTTTCGCCGGAAGCAATGCCAAAACTGGAATCGCGAAATCGAATTCGATTGATCCGATACGTATTGTTATAACCACTCCCTGACCACGTGGCGCCACCATCCATCGTGTGAAGAAAACTACTCGGATAGGGAATGCCGGCGGTACCGCCAATCCAACCTTCATCGGCGCTAACGAATCCAATTCCCTGCAAGTAAAAACTCGATGATGCAAGTCCGAGCGAAGACAGCGGAATCTCCTTGAGAACCCAACTCTCTCCCCCGTCGATGGTTTTATAATAAACAATATTAGAATAACCACCGTTCTGTTGAAGTGAAGCATATCCGATCTGCGGCGTCGGCCAGGACATTTTCCAGAGGTAGGCGCAGGAAATACCTGTTGTTAGCACCGGCGTCCACGTTTCTCCGCCATCGGTGGTTTTCGCAAGTCGCCCGTAATAGGGTATCGAACAATCGGCGGAGAATTTGTTTAGGTCCATACCCACCACAAATCCGTTTAATGGATCTTTGAAATAAATGTCCATGATGCCGCTCATAACGCCCATCTCAGTGAGGTTACGAATTGTCCAAGTTTCTCCGCCGTCAGTGCTTCTGATGAAATATGCCGGACCGCGCACTCTTCCCCCTCCGTAAATGTGATTCGCATCCAAAATATACATCGCGCAAAGGCCCTTCATTCCTGCTTCTGCGAATCCGGGTACGTTTTTCCATGTGTCGCCGCCGTCAAGAGTTTGATACAACACATTAGTATCAGTGACAGCCGAATCGTATGACCCAACACCCAAATTGCCGGCGAAACCGCGCGTGGGAGACGCAAACCCGATGCAGCGAAAATGTGTGCCCGCTTTGGTCAGCTTAAGGACCCAAGTGTTTCCCCCATCAGTTGTCTTGTGAATCAATCCAGTTGCGCGTACCGACCAACCGATATTCTCGTCGGCAAAATAAATGTCGTCGTGCCGTTCTGTGCCGCTAGGAGAGCCGGGAAATTGAGACCATGGAGACTTTTGTGTTTCTGGCTCGCCCATCCCCATGAGAAACAACAGACATATAATCAAAAAAAAATCAACGTTTTATCTCTGGAGCTAACCAGCCGACATCTACAAGCCGACAGAAGATGCGCGTGGATTCTACGCTAAGGCGTTACACTGTTCCTGAAGAGAATTCTAAGGCTCCTTCTGGATTCTATGATCTGCATCTTGCCCACAGGGGTCGCGGGTGAATTGGAAGAGGTCAACCGTTAGACTGACCTGGAATGTTCTTCATGCTTGACGCCAACTTTCAGCCCAGATCCTTCGGTTGCATTACTTTTTCAAACTCTTGCGACCCTTCCTCAGGAGCTTTCCCTGCACCACGGATATTGATAAACTTATTGAGGAGGTCGAACCAGAAGGGTGCGCCGAGAGATACTGCCAGGGCTGTTATCAGCCAGCCGGGGAAGCCAGCGAGAATATCTGCTGCGGTTTGATCGAAACCTCTCCAGCGGAACTCCGCCCACCCAATAGGCAGAGACACACTATTGATCGCCGCCGCAACATGTTCGAGCGTGTCATTGTGTGAGGCTAGAAATGGCTTTGCTTGTTCCACCAAGCTTTCACGAAGTGGAGAGTGAACAGCGAAGAGCATCTTTCCTACATGCACACTGTCGATGTTCAAAAGCACCGCCAAGACGATCGCGAAAACAAGCTGAATCCATTGAGTGCGTCGTTTATACCACCCGGACACACGATCCATAGTATTATTAAACCAAGTTTCCAACTGGTTCTTGAACCGCTCAATATCGTGATCTGCTTCATTGAACAACGTTGTCAGCGCATTCTTCAACGGATTAGGAAGATCGTTTATTGCGGATTGTAGCTTCTCCGCTGTACGCGGGGTGTTCGCATCGACTGGTGCAATCACGTCTAAAAATGCCAACACAAATGTACGCGAGGGTATGTATGAGGGTTTACCGCCTTTTTTTGAGAGAGCACCAATGAGGGGATGCTGATAAAGCGTGGAAGTGAGTACCGATCCATCTCGCTCCTGCAATAATTCCCTTATCCCGGAGGTGAGAGTTTTTGCCCGCAGTTTAAGCATCGATGCGACCAACTCATTCGCCGCACTGACGACTAAGCTCGCCAGGAGATAAATGAATGCCATGGCTATTGCCGCATCGAGAATAGTCGATCCAAACATCGTGTTTGCCGTCAGGTTATCGTTTTCGTGAATGCACTTTGCTAAAATCTGCCGGTTGCTGCAGGTTGCCTATGGCCCTGCCGTCAATTCCAGCATTCCATTCAGCGGTTCGAGTGCTTCTAACAATTCCATAAGTCGTGATGTTATCAAAAAACAGATGCTCTGCGATCCAAACAATGACCTCATGAATCCTTCGTCACCGCTCGACTGACCGAAGCATGGTGACCTAGCTCTTTGTTTACCGCAATCCGGTGCCTTGCTTCTTCTCCGCAGCCAACTCTGCCATCCGCCGGTGCACAAATGCGGCCGGACTTTCCTGTTTCGCAGGCGCAGCGGACGATTTCTTTGTCAGACGCTTAATTTCCGCGCGCAGCTGTTGAGCGCGAGATTGACGCGCCTCCGACTTTTTCCTAGCCACCCCCAAATCTACTTCGCTTTCTTGATTTGCTCAATCTGCTTGCGCAAGAATTTGGCACGAGCAACGCTTGAATCACCTACTTCCTGAAACGCGTCGCGGGCCGCTGCCACCAATGGAGGTTTGGGCGGCACCTTCATTGTCTCCAGTGGTGTCGGCGTTAATCGGTCAATCGTGGCGCGTAGGCTGCCTTTGATTTTTCCACTGAGCACACCGAGGCTCCGAAAAACCGGCTTTGCCGTGTCGAACCAAATCATCTGAAACCATTCATTAGTCTGAGGCACACCCCAGCTCAAATAACCGCCCTGCAAGATCGTTCGCGGCCCCTTGAGAGCGCCGGTGTAGCTGTAACGTACGTTTGACTCTGCAACAGGGTCGAAAAAGTGCGGTGTGTAAAAATCTGAGACCGTGACACCATTAACAGTGTAGGCGAATTGTTGATCCTCACACGGATCGCAGACTTCCACGAGGAAGTTGACGCGTCCCTGGCCGGTCTTGGGCGATTTTCCCGCTACTACACGGTTACCAAAAGGATCAGCCAACATTTCCAGTGTTTCATGGCTTGCCGTAAGCGACCACTGGTCGCTGAACTGGACAAGAGCAAAGGGCTGGCCATTCTTGTCCTCATGGACGCCTGCCGCCCCCGGCGTGTTAATATCGTCGCGGACAATGATCGGCCAGTAATCCGTCGGAACGTCCTCAAGCTTGGCAAAACCGCTCACGTTGACCTCGATATCCCAGAGGGCGCCAAAATCTCGAGTGGCCTGCTTCTGCAAAGCAGCGGCGACTGTGGTTAATTGTGATGGCGTGATCTTCTCCGTATCTGCAACCAAGGCTAGGTTTCTGTTCAACATAAACTACTCCATTTTAATTAGGATTGTTGGTCGTTTTACTAACGTCTAATTATTTTCGGATGAATCCGGGAGAAATTCCCGTCATTATACTCCGTAGTTGTGTTTTGTCGCTGTTAATTTCCTCGGAGAGTTTAAACGAGCTCCTGTCAGAGCTCGACGGCGGCCAAAGCATCACGACTCCACATTTGGCGCTTTAGGATGTCTTTGCGATAAGTATTGTCTCAGTTTCTTCTTTATACGCTTAGTTGATCAGGTCTTCGCCGCTCATTCGCGTTACTGTTGGGCAAGAAGTTCCCGGACTTTCTCAGGTGACAACTGACTGAAAGCGCGCCGTCTCCAGGTCAGGACTGATGATCTTTAGACCAATTAACGGCCGATCCAGCTTTTCCTGAAAGTGTGCTATTAATCACTCATGAATAAGGACACCGAAAATAACGACACCGAAATCATCAAGAAATCCTATGAGCAGTTGATCCAGCAAATCTTTGATGCCTATTGGAACAATGCTTTCGATGGGAAACCTCCACTAAGTCAAGTTCAGCAAGCTGAAGCAAAATTTCGAAGAGCTGTTACAAACGCGCGGCAGGCGCGAGACCGAGCCATTGCTTTGTTGCCTTCGTAATTAGTGTGAGTGATGACGATCTGATTCCAGGCGTGTAATGCTTGTCCTCGGCAAGATCCATCGTATAGGTCTTGACCGGCGCACCGAGATACGACGATGAGCGTGTCGATGCCGAACCGGTCATGCCGCGCTATCGAGCGCAATTTCAATGGCGATATGAACGGAAATTGGTACGAACTTGAACATGGCGATTTGGTAATTAGCCCTGCGCGATCTAAGTCAGCCCGCCGCCGTATCAGTATTGAAAGTGGGATCTATCGTTAGGGCGTCGTTTCACCGGCGGCTGCGAGCAGTTTTGTCCACGTCTCGTCCCCCGGTTTGATAAGTCCGGTCACTTCGAGTGCCGAGCGGGTTTGAAACGCCCGAATAGCCGAGACCGTATGTGAGTTGGCTGCTACATGCGCGATCTTTCCGTCGATTCCTTTCGGATTAAGCGAGGGATCGTTGAGCTTTAGCGCGGCGATTTGCAAGAGGCGCTGCACGGTTGACACGTCTGCGGGTTTGTTAACGGCTCCTTTTTCCCATTGACCCACACTCCCATTGATTTTGGAAGGGGCGACCGGAGGAGGAGGAGACGGCTGGGGAGGAGGAGGAGACGGCTGGGGAGGAGGAGGAGACGGCTGGGGAGGAGTAGGAGATGGCTGGGGAGGAGGCGCAC
>Ga0182037_10001303_pt1 | contig 13006 bp, 12 predicted proteins | sample sta12Cox44000082_FD_125974 | JGI IMG/M metagenome (GOLD analysis project Ga0182037, IMG submission 125974) | Lab enrichment of tropical soil microbial communities from Luquillo Experimental Forest, Puerto Rico - statoxic.12C.oxic.44.000.082 | ecosystem: Environmental > Terrestrial > Soil >... | reverse complement strand
TGTCCTTGATTTGTGTGTAAACGGTTACCGAAGTACCTTACGGGAATCGAATGGCTGCTCCACGGCGATGGCGTGAGAAAGAACGGGCGCGGCGCGCTGAAAGCTGTCCAGGACGGCCGTCGACAGCCGACCTCGGCCTCTGTCCTACCGGTCAGAAGCTCTAATGCGATAATTTCAGGTCAAAACGGTCGTCGCGGCCGAGTTTTACGGGGACCCCGAGCTAGTGTCCCGATCGCGAACTTATATCGATGAGTTTTTGCGATTTTTGTCTCGTCTACGCCGTCATACCGGCGAAGGCCGGTATCCACTGTTCCAGCGCACGAGCGGTTGATGGGTGGGCCCCGGCCTGCCCCACGGAACTAAGTCCGTGGGCTGAAGGCCCACGGGGCGACAACAACAGGGCTGGTCGATGAGCAGATTGGAAAAATCTTGTTGTCCGCCGCCCGAAGCGCTGCGGCTTATCCCTTTGCTGCGAGCGACACCAACGTGTCGTAAGTGAGCGGCTGGTGCCCGGCTACAAAACTGAGGAGGGCGGGAAAGGCGGCGTGTCGATTACGGCGGCAATTGAAGCGGTAGACAAACTCGTCGAGATAGGACTGCAGATGCCTGCGGCGCAGGCCATGATGGACGCTCAAGGCCCAGACTTTGAGGTCGGAGAAGATGCGTTGCACCCGGGCGGAGGCATTGCGGGCGCCGCTGGCATCAGGATCGTTGTTGACAGCGGGACCATCGGAATAGCTGCCCTCTCGGCCGGTTTGGGCGGTAGCGTCCGGCGCGAGGTTAGAGACGAGGAAGGCACGCAGGCTCACCGCGGAGTCGTCGGGCATAGCGCTCAAGCGGATGCGGCCGAGCCGGAGATCCTGAACCTCGACGGCGCCGACGACCAAAAGCTTGCCATGCTCACCGGTTCCGCTGCCGGCGGCGCGATCGTGCTTGCTGCGGCAAGTGATTTCGGTCTTGTCGACCTCGACCAGGCCGGATAGTAGGTTCCGGCCGGCGGCGGCCATGGCGCGGCGGAGCTTCGTACACAGCAGCCAGGCTGTCTTATAGGAGCCGAGCGAAAGTTCGCGCTGCAGTTGCAGCGCCGAAATGCCGCTGGGCTGTGTAGCCATCACAAAGGCTGCCCAGAACCAGGTAGTGAGCGGCAGCTTCGAGTGGTGCATGATGGTTCCGGCGGTGACCGAGGTCTGCCGGCCGCAACCGACGCACTCATAAGTCCACGGCTTGCTTTCGAGCCGCCAGGCTTTTTTGCTGCCACACCCGGGGCAGACAAAGCCGTCCGGCCAGCGCGCCTCGGCGAGGTACTCGGCGCAGGCGTCCTCGTCGCCAAAGCGTTGCTCGAACTCGGTCAACGACCGAGGTGTGTCGGGCATTGTGGCCATCCGCGTTAACTATACCAGAAACGCGCGATCGTGGTTAACGAAAAATTAAAATAAAAGGTTAACGTGAGGCCTGTTGTGACAATCTTGGCTCACCGCAGGGCGGGCATGTGCCCCGCTTTTGATTGACAGCGGCTGTGGCCGGTGTTGCAGTTCCCCGAAGAGCCGCGGAAATCGGAGGGATCGATGAGGAAACTGCGCCACATCGCGATGTCGGTGCCCGATCCGTTGAAGGCCGCTGAATTTTGTGCCCCCCGACGCGGTGGAAATGACCGCCCGGATTGAGGGCCAGCCGCGTTGGGCGCGGGCCCCTCACCCTACCCCTCTCCCCGCGAGCGGGGAGAGGGAGGGACCCGCGGATCCCCGGATCAAGTCCGGGGAGGAGGGTGAGGGGCAACCGGTGCCACCATCATGAAAGCGCCGACTGTCGACTATGTAAGGCCGCGAAGCCTCGCCGAGGCCGTCGATCTGCTCGCCCGCAGCGGTGGCGAGGGGCGGGTTCTCGCAGGCGGGCAGTCGCTGATCGCGATGATGAATTTGCGGCTCGCCTCGCCTGGCTTACTGATCGACATCGCCCGGCTCCCGGAGCTCACGGGCGCCTCGGATGATGCCGACGCCGTAACCCTCGGGGCCTGTATTACGCATGCCGCGATCGAGGATGGGCGGATGCCCGACCCGTCGCGCGGGCTGATGCCGCGTGTCGCGGCAAGCCTCGCTTACCGCGCGATCCGCAACCGCGGCACGATCGGCGGCAGCTTGGCATTGTCCGATCCAGCCGCCGAGTGGCCCGCGGTTCTGACGGCACTCGATGCCGAAGTGGCGGTTCGCGGGCCGAATGGGCAGCGCTCGCTCAAATGCGCCGGGTTCACCACTGGGATCTTCGAGACGCAGCTCGCCCCCGAGGAGATCATCGAAAGCGTGCGCATCCCAAAGCTGTCGGTCGATGCCCGCTGGGGCTATGTCAAGCTGTGCCGCAAAGCGGGCGAGTTCGCCAATGCACTCGCCGTCGCCATCGCTGAGCGTGGGCGCGGCCATTGCCGTGTCGTGCTCGGCGTCGCCAATGGTGCGCCATTGGTGCTCGACCAAACCTCTCAGCTTATCTCGAATGGCGGTCGCGACGATCTGCGCAGCGCTGTGGTGGCCGATCTCGATCGAGCCAGCGACCGGCATTTCGACGAATTCCAGTGCAATCTTCACACTGCTGCCGCAATGCGCGCCGTTCAGCAGGTGCTGCAGTGACTGCGATCCGTCTGCGTATCAACGGCGCCGCGGTCGCCGATGACGTGCCGCCACGATTGTCGCTGGCCGATTTTCTGCGCGAGCGGTGCAATCTGACCGGCACCCATCTCGGCTGCGAGCACGGCGTCTGCGGCGCCTGCACGGTGCTGGTCGACGGCGAGCCGGCGCGCTCGTGCCTGATGCTCGCCGTCGCTTGCGACGAGCGCGGGATCGAAACCATCGAGGGCTTTGCCGGCGATCCGGTCATGGCGGCTTTGCGCCGGAATTTCCATCAACACCACGCATTGCAGTGCGGCTACTGCACGCCCGCGATGCTGATCACTGCGCGCGACCTGATCCTGCGGCGGCGCGCGGCATCCGAGCGCGAGATCCGCGATGGCCTCGGCGGCAATATCTGCCGCTGCACCGGCTACACCAATATCGTCACCGCTATCTCTGAGGCCGCCAAGGAGGCGTCCGATGCCTGATGACATCCGCGGTGTCGGCGCGTCCTTATTGCGCAAGGAGGACGACCGGCACCTCCACGGGCGCGGTGAGTTCGTCGCCGACGTCAAGCTGCCCGGCACGGTGGAGGTCGCGTTCCTGCGCAGTCCGCATGCGCACGCGCGGATTAAATCGATTTCCGTTCCGCCGGAGGCGCGCGGCCGGGTCTTTACCGCGGCCGATCTTCCGCGCGTAAAACCGGTCCGGGTCGTCTCGCACTCGACTGGCGCCAAATCGCCTCCTTGGCCGCCGCTCGCGACCGACAAGGTGCGCTATGTCGGCGACGCCATCGCCGCCTGCATCGCGCCGTCGCGTGGCGAAGCGGAAGACCTCGCCAACGCCGTTGCGGTCGATTTCGAAATATTGGATGCGGTCATCGACGCGCCGCGCGACATGCGCGGCAGCCGCCATCCCGTCCATGAGCAGTGGGGGGACAATCTCTATATCGAGCACACGCTCGAGGGCGGCGACATCGAGGCCGCGGCGCGCGCTGCCGACGTGACGCTGACCCGCGAGTTCCGCATGCAGCGGCAATCGGGTGCGCCGCTCGAATGCCGCGGCGTGCTCGCCTATCGCGACCATCGCCTCGACGAGGTCGTGCTCTACGCCTCGACGCAGACGCCGCATACCGTGCGCGTCGCGCTCGCCGAGATTCTCGATATAGAGGAGCGCCGCATCCGTGTCGTCGCGCCCGATGTCGGCGGCGGGTTCGGGCCCAAGGCGCGCCTCTACCCGGAAGAAATCGTCCTCGCGGCATTGGCATTACAGCTCGATCATCCAGTGCGTTGGATCGAGGACCGCAGCGAGCATTTGCTTACGGCGGCGCATACCCGCGACCACCATTACAAAGTCACCGCCTATGCCGACCGGCAGGGCCGCATTCTCGGCGTCGATGCCGAGATCGTCGTCGATGCCGGGGCCTACGGGCTGTGGCCGCAGGGGCCTTACCACGAAGCCAGCATGGTGGCGCGCGCGCTGCCCGGGCCGTACACGATCCCGAACTACCGTTCACGGCACTACACGGTCGCGACGAACAAAACGCCGCTCGGCCCCTATCGCGGCGTCGGCCGTCCGGGGGCATGTTTTGTGATCGAGCGGCTCGTCGACGAGATCGCCCGCGCCGTCGGGCGCGAGCCCAACGAGGTGCGGACCCTCAATCTGGTGCGCCCCGAGCAGATGCCGTTCGCGACGATCGGCGGCCTTAGTCTCGACAATGGCGATTATCCGGCGAGCGTCGAGCTGTGCGCCGAGCTGCTGGATCTGCCCGCGGTGCGCGCGCGCCAGCAGCACCGCGAGCCGGATGGCCGGAAGATCGGTGTCGGTTTTGCCACCTTCGCCGAGCAGACTGCGCATGGCGCCGCCGAATTCGCGTCGCGCGGCGCGGCGATCATCCCCGGCTTCGAGAGCTGCACGGCGCGGGTGCTGACCGACGGCAGCGTCGTGCTGATGGTCGGAATCCAGTCGCACGGCCAAGGCCTCGAAACGGTGCTTCTCGCAGGTAGCAGCCGAGGAGCTTGGCATCGACCCGGGGAGCATTTCGGTGCGCCACGGCGACACCGAGAGCACCGCCTTCGGCTTCGGGACCTTCGCATCGCGCAGCATGGTGATGTCGGGCGGCGCGGTGGCGCGCGCCAGCCGTATGCTGCGCGACAAGCTCTGCCGCATCGGCGCGCATCTGTTGCAATGCGATGTCGCCGCCGTGCGCTGCACCGACGGCGTCGTCGCGGGGCCGCAGGGCTCGGTTACGATCGCCGAGATCGCCAAGGTCGCGCATCTGCGTATGGACGGCCTGCCGCCGGGGGTGGATCCGCTGCTCGACGCAACCGCGACTTACGAGCCGGCGATAAGCACCGGCGTTTTCTCCTATGCGACGCACGGCGCCGTCGTCGCGGTCGACCCCGAGACGTGCCTTATCGAGCTGCTCGACTACGCCGTCGCCGAGGATTGCGGCACGATGGTCAACCCGCTGCTCGTCGAGGGCCAGATCAGGGGCGGCGTCGTGCAGGGCATCGGCACCGCGCTGTTCGAGGAAATCCCCTATGACGAGGCCGGCCAGCCGCTCGCCGGCACGTTGGCCGACTACCTGATGCCCGGCGCCGCCGAAATGCCGGCGATCAAGATCGGCCACCTGCACACGCCGACGCCACACACCGAATACGGCATGAAGGGCATGGGCGAAGGCGGCGCCGTCGCTCCGCCGGCGGCGATCGCCAACGCTGTCCGCGACGCCCTCAGCAGCATCGGGGCTGAAGTCAACGAAACTCCAATCACCCCGCGCCGCGTCCTGGCGGCGATCCAGAAGGCGCACAAACTGTAGGTTGACTTGAGCGGCTAGCAAAATCTACCCATTGGATCCGGACATAATGGGGTTTCGCACCGCTCAACCCATTATGAGCCAATGCTGAGGGATCTCAATGCATTGCTCGTCGCTGCCAAGTGGTTCAAATCGGCTCTTGAGCATCTCAAAGGTATTTCGAGAGATGTAGAGGCTGCCCCGGAGATCCGCGTTGCGTTTTTCTATCCGTCTCCATGCCTCGTCCTCCGGGCACGTCAACTGATAAAGGCGAGCCTGTCCACCGGTGGCCGCGGCCTTCGCCCTCGCGGTATCACGTTCCTGTCGCGTCCAAAAGCCGAAGTCGAGGACCACATTCAGACCGAGTTCCAGGCATCTCAACCACACTTCCTCCATCTGCTCATAAACCCGCCGATAAAATTCCGCAAAATGATCAACAGGTGGATCATCTCCGTAAAAACGCGCCATCCATTCGTCATGCGAAAAACGGATGGCCGGAAGCTGCTGTTCAAGCTGACGAGCGAAAGTCGTTTTTCCGACGCCGAGAAACCCGTGAATTAGGTGCGCCGTCGCCATTACGTTAAATCGCTCCAATTGACGAGTTGTAGGGGTGGGTTGAGAGGAAAGCGAAATGCACCTTTCTGGCCCAAGATGATGGGTTTCGCGTTGAGGCTGGGCAAGAATTCCGGTACCCGCCTCTCGACGCGTCACCCCGGCGGCAGGCCGGGGTCCAGGCTTCCGCGGCACGAACGGATGAGGGTTTGTACGACATCGCCGTTGCTTGAGAATTTGGCGATCCGGAAGAGCGGGTCCCGGCCTTCGCCGGGACGACGAGGGGGCAGTTTTGGGCCTCTTAGCGACCTGACTGAGATATCATATCAATGGCCAATCGCTCGGCAGCCCATGCTCGTCGCAACCGAGGATCTCGTCAGCCGTCCGTGTGTCGAGATCGGCAACGAGGCGCAGCGCCTGCCGATTTCGAGGATTTTGGCGGCGAGGCCGCGTCCTCCGCGATCCCGGCGGACACGTTGCAGCTGCTCTTCGGCGGCTCTGCGGATTGTAGTAGTCACCGTCTCTCCAGTCAGCCCCGCGAACTCGCGGACCAACTTTATCGTGGCGGGATCCTTGATTGCCAACGTCATAGGTGCTGCTTTCTGAACGCTTTAATATTGCGAAGACGATCACCGCAAAATTGCCTCATTCCCATTGTATCTTTCTGGCTCAAAGGCGATGTTGGGCGCGAGGACTTTGGCTGAAAGCAAGAATATGGGATGGGCAAGCGGAACTGCAACCTGAACACGAATTTGCTGCTGATTCGCTGCAGATTGCACACACGGTAATAAATGGCTCAATTTATGGTTGTGGCGCGAACGCCCCGGCGGGCCATGCCTTCTCGCACGATGATCGCGTATAGTGCCGGCGAAAAATAGGAGGTGTCCGATGGCCAAAGCTCGCCATCAAATGCCGCCCGAAATCGCCGCGCTGTCGCTCGAGGATATCGCGGGGCGCTACATCGGACGGTTTCGCGACAAGAAGGCCGATTGGGAGGCCTTCGAGGACGCTAAGATCGAGGGTTACCGCCGGGCGCAGCACCGCTTCATCGGCGCCGGCGGTTCCGGCAAGCACGATGACCCGAACACGATCCCGGCACGCGGCTTCACCCTCAGCATCGTCTATGTGCCGCCGGGGCAGGGCAATGCCGCGCACACGCACGAGGTCGAGGAGGTCTTCTTCGTGCTGCAGGGCTATCTGACGGTCTTCCTCGAGGACGAAGACGGGCGGCGGATCAGCCGCAAGCTGGGCCCATGGGAATGCATCGCCTGCCCGCCCGGGGTCATCCACGGCTTCCAGAACGACAGCCTCGAACCGGTCTACATGCAGGTCATGCTCGGGCGCGGCCGTCCCGAAGCGATGGGCTATGCCAATGAAGAGCTCTACCGGCGCCGCGAGGCGCATCTGGCGCGCTGATGAGCTGGGACATCCTGATCCGCGGCGGCATCTTGATCGACGGCAGCGGGCGACCTGGCGAAATCGGCGACATTGCGGTTGGTGACGGGCGTATCGCCGCGATCGGCCGGTCTCTGCCGACAGGCGCGGTCAAAATCATCGATGCCGAAGGCCTCGCGGTGACGCCGGGCTTTATCGATATCAAGACCCATTCCGACTTCACCTTGCCGATCAATCCCAAGGCCGAGAGCAAGGTGCGCCAGGGCGTGACGACCGAGATCATCGGTCATTGCGGGTTCTCGGTTGCGCCGGTGCTGCCGGGGAAGGCCCAACTGCTCGCCGATTATCTGAGCGGCGGCGCGCCGTGGCTGCCGTTCCGCGAGATGCGCTTCCCGGAATACCTCGACAGCTTTCCCGCCGTCGCGGTCAACACCGGCATGCTGGTCGGCCACAACACGTTGCGGCTGATGGTGATGGGGCTCGAAGACCGCGCGCCAACCCAGGCCGAGCTCGATGCGATGATCGCGCTGCTGGAGGAGGGGCTCGCTGCCGGCGCGCTCGGGCTCTCCTCGGGCCTCTTCACGCCGCCGGGCAGCTTTTCCGAGCCGGCGGAAATACTCGCCTTCGGGGCGGTGCTGAAGCGCCACAACGCCAACTATTTCACGCACATTCGAGACGAGTCGAACGGCGTGATCGGCGCGGTCGAGGAGGCAATCGAATTCGCCCGCCGCGTCGGTGTCCATGTCGAGATCGTGCATCTGAAATGCTCCGGCGTCGACAATTGGGGGAAGGCGGCGCAGATCCTGGCGATACTCGAGGCGGCACGCGCCGACGGATGCGAGGTTGATTGCGACGCCTATCCCTACACCGCCGGGGCCAACCCGCTCAAAAACCTGCTGCCGCCCTGGGTGCAGGCCGCCGGCCAGGAGGCGATGCTGGCGCGCCTCGCGCTGCCGGAAACCCGCGAACGGATCCGCCATGAGATCGAGCGGAACGGGCTCAATAATTGGGGCCGCATCCCATCATGGGAAGCCGTGCAGATCTCGGTATCGCCGAAACTGCCCCAGCATGCCGGAAAAACGATCGCGGCGCTGGCGGCGGGGCGCGGGTGCGAGCCGATCGATCTCGTCTGCGATTACCTGGTCGAGGACGATGGCGCGACCCGCGTGCTGATCACCTCGATCGCCGAAGAAGACATCCGCGAGATCGTGCGCTCAGCGTCGGCCCTCGTCGGCTCCGACGGCAACTGCATCGCCGATTACGGGGTGGTCAGCCAAGGAAAGCCGCATCCCCGCTTCTACGGCACCTTTCCGCGGATCATCGGCCATTACGTCCACGAGCAGCGAATCCTGCCGCTCGAGCAAGCCATCCGCAAAATGACTGGAGCCACGGCAAAGGCGCTGCGGCTGCGCGACCGCGGGTTGCTTGAGGAAGGCTACCGGGCCGACATCACGATCTTCGATCCGGCGGATTTCGAGGATCGCGCGACTTATGCCGACCCGCACCAGTATCCGACCGGCTCGCGGACGACGGTTCTCGTCAACGGCGTCGTCGTCGTCGAAAACGCCCGGCACACCGGCGCCACTCCAGGCATGGTGCTGCGCCGCGCCGCCGACGGAGCCGTCGGGTGAAGTCTGCCCCTCACCCTCCCATCACGGTCGTGATGGGCCCCTCCCTCTCCCCGCTCGCGCGGGGCGAGGGATTTCCGTGGCGCTCTCCCTCTCCCCGCCTGCGGGGAGAGGGTTGGGGTGAGCGGCTGTCTAACCGGCGAAGGCGGCGATGCCGGTCTGCGCGCGGCCCAGGATCAGCGCGTGGATGTCGTGCGTGCCCTCGTAGGTGTTGACCGCTTCGAGGTTCATCACATGGCGGATCACGTGGTACTCGTCGGCGATGCCATTGCCGCCGTGGATGTCGCGGGCGGCCCGGGCGATGTCGAGCGCCTTGCCGCAATTGTTGCGTTTGAGGATCGAAACCATCTCCGGCGTGTCGCGTACCATATCCTTGAGCCGCCCGAGGCGCAGGCAGGAATGCAGGCCGAGGGTGATCTCGGTCTGCATATCGACGAGCTTCTTCTGGATCAGCTGATTGGCGGCGAGCGGGCGGCCGAACTGTTTGCGTTCGAGCGCGTAGCTGCGGGCGGCGTGCCAGCAGAACTCGGCGGCGCCGAGCGAGCCCCAGGCGATCCCGTAGCGCGCGCTGGTCAGACACGAGAACGGACCGCGCAGCCCTCTGACCCCCGGCAACAAATTCTCCTGCGGCACGAACACGTCATCCATGACGATCTCGCCGGTGAGCGAGGCGCGCAGGCTGAACTTGCCCTCGATCTTCGGGGCACTCAGCCCTTTCATGCCCTTTTCGAGGATGAAGCCGCGGATCACGTCATCCTCGGTCTTGGCCCAGACGACGAACACATCAGCGATCGGCGAGTTGGTGATCCACATCTTGGCGCCGCGCAGCCGCCAGCCGCCGGGCGCGGCCATGGCGCGGGTCGTCATCCCGGCGGGGTCGGAGCCGTGATCTGGCTCGGTCAAGCCAAAGCAGCCGACCCACTCGCCCGACGCCAGTCTGGGCAAGTACTTCTGCCGCTGCTCCTGGGAGCCGAAGCGATGGATTGGATGCATGACAAGACTGGACTGGACGCTCATCGCCGAGCGATAGCCACTGTCGACGCGTTCGACCTCACGCGCGATCAGCCCGTAGCAGACATAATTGACGCCGGCGCAGCCATAGCCCTCGATCGTCGCGCCGAGAAACCCGAGCGCGCCCATTTCGTTCATGATCTCGCGGTCGAAATGTTCGTGCCGGTTGGCTTCGAGGACCTGCGGCAACAGCTTTTCCTGGCAATAGGCGTGGGCGCTGTCGCGCACCATCCGCTCGTCCTCGCTCAATGATTCGTCGAGGAGGAGCGGATCGGCCCAATCGAAACGGTTCTCGCTGGGCGCAGGGCTCTCGTTCATAGCGGACCTCGGCGGCAGGAGCGGACAGATCTCAATATAGGGCAGGGGGTCGGCTTGCAGGCGGTAAAGAGTTGCGCATAACTTTGCCGGCGTCCGGGACCCGCGCGGGCATGGCATATTTTCTGCAGCAGTTGATTAACGGGCTGACCCTCGGGTCGATCTATGGGCTGATCGCCATCGGCTACACGATGGTCTACGGCATCATCGGCATGATCAATTTCGCCCATGGCGAAATCTATATGATCGGGGCGTTCATCTCGATCATCGCGTTTCTCGTCCTGGGACTGGCCGGCGTCACCTATGTGCCGCTCGCCTTGGCAGTCGTCCTGCTGACGACGATGCTCTTTACCTCGATCTACGGCTGGGCGGTCGAGCGGATCGCCTACCGCCCACTGCGCGGGTCGTTTCGGCTCGCGCCGCTGATCTCGGCGATCGGCATGTCGATCTTTTTGCAGAACTACGTACAGATCTTTCAGGGCGCGCGCGTCAAGCCGATGCCGCCAGTCATCGAGGGCGGGTTCACAGTCTTCGAGAGCGGCGGTTTTGCCGTGCGGCTGAGCTATCTGCAGCTCTTCATCATGCTCCTGACCCTCGCGCTGATGGTCGGCTTTACGAGCGTGATCGCAATGACGCCGCTCGGCCGCGCACAGCGAGCCTGCGAGCAGGACATGCGGATGGCCTCGCTGCTCGGCGTCGATGTCAACCGGGTTATCTCGATGACCTTTGTGATGGGTGCTGCGCTTGCCGCGGTCGCAGGGCTGATGGTCACGCTTTATTACGGCGTCGTTGATTTTTTCATCGGTTTCCTCGCCGGCGTGAAGGCATTCACCGCCGCCGTTCTCGGCGGCATCGGGTCGTTGCCCGGGGCGATGCTCGGCGGCATCCTGATTGGCCTCATCGAGGCTTTCTGGTCCGGCTATTTTTCGGTCGAGTACAAAGACGTCTCGGTCTTCGTCGTCCTCGTGCTGGTGCTGGTGTTTTGCCCGACCGGGCTGCTTGGCCGGCCGGAGGTGGAGAAGGTCTGATGACGGCTGCCTCGGGGCTCGCCGTCGATACTGCCGCTCCGCCCTCGATCATTTGGCCGGCACTTCTCAAAGATGCGCTGCTGGCGGCATTCGTCGCCGTTCTTCTCGCCGTGCCGCTGGTTGGACTGCAAACCTACGATGTCGGCGGCGGCGCGCTCGGCATCCGCACCCATTTCGATTGGGTCGGGTTCGCCGCCATCGGAGTATTCGCCGGCCGGCTCGCGTTACGTTTGCTTCCGCGCACCCGTCGCCAACACGAGGGGCGTGGCGGGAGGGCATTCAGCCGGGTCTCCGCCTGGAGTAATCGCCGAGCGCGGGCGATAACGCTCACCGGGATCGCGTTTGCGGTCGCGTTGCCGTTTTTGCCGTTCTCCTCGCGCTACCTGGTCGACCTCGGGACCACCGTACTGATCTACGTGATGCTCGGCTGGGGTCTCAATGTTGTGGTTGGCCTCGCGGGTTTGCTCGATCTCGGCTACGTCGCCTTTTACGCCGTTGGCGCCTATACCTTCGGTCTGCTCGCCAGCGATCTCGGATTTACTTTTTGGGAGGCGCTGCCCTTTTCCGGCCTCGTCGCGGCGAGCTTCGGCGTCATTCTCGGCTTTCCGGTGCTGCGGCTGCGCGGCGACTACCTCGCGATCGTCACGCTCGGCTTCGGCGAGATCATCCGCATCGTGCTGTTAAACTGGGCGCCGGTCACCGGCGGTCCAAACGGCATCGGGGGAATCCCGCGGCCTTCCTTCTTCGGATTGCCATTTGCCCGTTCGGCTCCGGAGGGGGTCACCACCTTTCATCAATTCTTCGGTGTCGAATTCTCTCCCGACCAGCGCGTCATATTTCTCTATTTCGTCATTCTGGCGATGGCGCTGGTTACCAACCTGTTCACGTTGCGCATCCGCAGGCTGCCGGTCGGGCGGGCGTGGGAAGCGCTGCGTGAGGACGAAATCGCCTGCCGTGCGCTCGGCATCAACCCGACCACGGTCAAGCTCTCCGCCTTCGCGATCGGCGCGATGTTCGGCGGTTTCGCGGGCTGCTTCTTCGCGACCCGGCAGGGCTTCATCAGCCCGGAGAGCTTCACATTCATCGAATCAGCTACGATCCTGGCGATCGTCGTGCTGGGGGGCATGGGCAGCCAAATGGGCGTGGTGCTGGCCGCGATCCTGCTCGTGACCTTGCCCGAATTCGGCCGCGCCTTTGCCGAGTTCCGTATGCTGATTTTCGGCGCCGCGATGATCGGCGTCATGGTGTGGCGGCCGCAGGGGTTGATTGCGCATCGCGAGCCGACCCTGCGCCTCGGCCCACAGCCGGCGCCGACACAATGACCGAGGCTGCGGAGCCGAGGGTACCTCTGCTTGCGGTCGAGCGTCTGACGATGCGCTTCGGCGGGCTGGTTGCCGTCGATGATCTGTCCTTTACCGCCTATCGCGGCGAGATTACCGCGATCATCGGTCCGAACGGTGCTGGGAAGACCACCGTCTTCAACTGCCTGACCGGCTTCTACCGGCCGGGTGTCGGGCAGCTCGCGATGCATCTCGACGGCGAGACGCTGCAGCTCGAGCGCATCGCGGGGTTCAGGATTGCGCGTCGGGCCGGGATTGCCCGCACGTTCCAAAATATCCGGCTGTTCAGCGGGATGACGGTGCTCGAAAATCTGATCGTCGCGCAGCACAACCCGCTGATGGC
>Ga0182037_10001298_pt1 | contig 13024 bp, 9 predicted proteins | sample sta12Cox44000082_FD_125974 | JGI IMG/M metagenome (GOLD analysis project Ga0182037, IMG submission 125974) | Lab enrichment of tropical soil microbial communities from Luquillo Experimental Forest, Puerto Rico - statoxic.12C.oxic.44.000.082 | ecosystem: Environmental > Terrestrial > Soil >... | reverse complement strand
GCAAAGCAGGTAGTGCACGCCAGTAACAAAAAGGAAACAAGGATCTTCATTGTTTTTCGGCTATCCTGAAGGTCGAAACGTTCTGTTTCGCCCAGGCTACTTTTATATTCCATTATATAGATTGTCCTAATGCCAAACGCCTAGCCGACCCAATCGCTACTGGCAGGCAGTCCTAGAAAAGGCCGGTTCTCCAACAAATGGCGGTAGCACTGATAATAACTGTGGCCGGTCAGACGCTTTGGCACAAAGTTCACCACCACGCCGGCCACATTAGCCTGCCTGGCTCTGAGCTCGCCAACCGCTTGCTGCGCGTCGTCCGGGCGGCTTGCACCGAGGCGAACTACAAAGAAGACCCCGTCTGTCTTCACCGCAATGGTTGCTGCATCATCGACCGCAAGAACAGGAGGTGTATCGACAATAACGTAATCAAAGTGTTTGCCTAAGCTTTGCAGTAATTTCTCAATCCCGTATAGGTACATTTGTTCCGCGATATTTGAAATCCGCGCTCCGCACGGTAACAACATCAGATTAGGCATGAGCGTTGCGCGCAGCACCTGAGCGAGAGGGCTACGATGGGTGAGCAGGTCGGACAATCCAGGGCCTGGGTCGGTTTTGAGCAATTGCTGCAGCTTGCCACGACGCAGATCGGCGTCCACGAGAAGTGTTCTGGCGCCTGTGGCAGCCAATGCGATAGCCAGATTCACGGCGACGGTCGACTTGCCTTCGTTAGGGACTGCACTGGCGATCGCAATGCATCTCGGCATCGCAAAATCTGGCGGAAGATTGAGAAACGCCGATCTCAGGTTACGAAAGGATTCCGCGAAGCCGAGATGGTTTCGGGTGCAATCGAGGACCGTACGCTTCTTTGTAACCCAACCATCCCGCGGGATCTTGCCGATGACCGGCATTGCTAGCGCCTGAGAAACTGCTTCCACAGTCTGGAACCGCGGCGCCCATCGCGCGAGAAGGAAGGCAATTCCAATGCCCAGAAACAAACTTAAAATGCTTCCTTGACCAACGGTCACAGCCAGGTTCTTGTTCCCGGCGTGAGACGGAGTGGCATGTTCCAAGATGCTGATGACCTCCTGGTCCAATTGCTTACCTACGTCGACGTTCTGGAGGCTCGCGGTCAATTTGTCGAAAGTCGTCCGGCTGGTGTCCAAACGCGTCTTGAGACTCTGATACTCCGCGAGATTCTTATTTAGTTCCAACAATCGTCCCTGTCTCTGCACGATCTCTCGATCCAGGGCGTCCATTTCGCGATCGATCGCTGCAAGCCGGTTTTTATTGTCGGCCAACGCTTCGGAGGAAAGGGAATTGACCAGGGAGGTGAGGGAATTAACCAGTTTTTCAGTTTCGTCAATCCGGACGTTGATCCGCTTAATTTTCGGATGTTCCGGTCGCAGATAGGCTAAAAGCCGTTCTCGTTGCGTCTGGAGCATTGCGACATCTTGCTTCGCCGCCAGGAGCTTTTCTTCCGCGGCCTGTCGTTGAGTTCCACCTTTGGAATTTTTGCTATATGTCTCCGTTGAGATTGCTGCAGTTGTCGGCGTAGGATCGCTTTGAACTGGTGCGCCTATTGCGACCATGGAACGTTGCAGTCGGAGGTCGGCGACACGCTTGCGAAGCGTGGCTAAATAGCTCAACTCTGCATTCGATTCGTCCTCCAGTGAAACGACGTTGAATTTTCGTTGAAATTCGGTGACGGCCTGAGCGGCTGATTCCGCTTCCTTTTGAACCCTGGCCACCTCTCCCGTCAACGCTGAGGTTGCATCATCGGCGCGCTGCGAGCGAAATTCTTTGCGCAAGTTGATGAATTCCCGCATCAAAGCCTCCAGCAGTTGCTGCGTATAGACTCGTTCTAGGCCGCTGGCTCTCAAGAGGAAGATTGTCGTCCGAGGGATGTAGGTCACGCTGATGTCCACAGGGCCGCTCGGGCTTTGTCCAGCGGACCGCAGGCTTTTCTCTGCTCGTGAACGGACTTCCTGTCCTTGCAGAATTGTGGCTTGGGTGCCCATAAAGTCTTGCGCTTCATCGTTATATGAAGTCCCGGCCTGCATGTTGATTTTACCGGAGAGCACCATTTTTGCCTCGCTCGTAAATTCGGCCGGCGTCCGCATAAATTGTAAATACCCAAGACTGATTCCGGTGAGAAGGCAAAGAGCTAAGACCCACCAAAAGCGGCGTGCGTTGTGTAAAAATGTGCCGAGATTAAATGAATTCATGAGAAATTAGAGGCCACTGCACCTCAAGATATCGGCAATTCAAGCGGTTACTTGAGAACTCAAAATGCTAATAAACCGGATACCCCCGGGGTTCCTATCTGCCTTTCGCAAAGAGCATGATGTAAAGGGTCTTCAGCGCGATCGCCAAGTCCAGGGAAAGCGAAAAGTTACGGATATAGTAGAGATCGAACGTAAGCTTCTCGATGGCGTCCGCATCGCTTTCGCCGTACGGATAATTGACTTGTGCCCAACCCGTGATTCCGGGCCGTACGAAATGCCGATAGCTATAAAACGGGATACGGGATTCGTAGAGTTCGACACACTTAATCCATTCGGCCCGCGGGCCGATCAGACTCATATCTCCGCGCAGCACGTTGAAGAGCTGGAGCAATTCGTCTATTCGGGTTGTGCGCAAGAAGCGTCCGAGCCGTGTAATACGAGAATCGTTTTTGGCCGTATAAATCGAGGCGCGATCTGAGCCAATCCGCATGCTGCGGAATTTGAAGAGCGTGAAGGGACGACCGTACCGACCGATGCGGGTCTGCCTGAAGATAGCGGGTCCCCGGCTATCCAAGCGAATGAGTACACCTACAAGCAACAAAAAGGGAGAGAGAATGACCAGAGCCGCGGCTGCAGCACACAAATCACAGAGCCGTTTAACCTGGTCATAGATTGAGTCCCGTGCGAGCAATGATTCTCGCGCGAACGCCCACCAGGCTTCAATGCTTTGCACCGGCACCTGTTTCCACGCCGCTTCGTAGAAGGATTCGAGCGTATACACCGGGATGTGTCGAAAATGAACATACGCTAATAACTGGGCAAGATTCCGGTCCAGCAGGGATGGTGGAATCCCGACAATAACGCCATCGCACTCCCTGTTGAGTCCCGCCAGCGCTTCGTCGACCTTTCTAACAGCGCAAACCCCCGCTTCGTCGACAACCGGCAGTCCTTTGAGTCCCTCGTCGACCGCATAAATTTTCAACTCCTGGGGCATCTGGTACCTTCGGTAGCGTTCGCTAAACGAGACGGCTACCTCAGAATCGCCGATGAACAAGTAATTCCGGCGCGCATGGTGATTCTGCAGCGCAGCAGACAGCCATCTTCGCAAGCCCAGGGTATATGCCGCATACACAACGAAATTGGCGAATAATGTGAGGCGGCTCGGCTTGACCAGGTGACCGAATGTCACCACGCTGTACAACACGAGTGCCGAAATAACAAAAGCAATAGTGAGTGCCAGAATGTGCTCGACCGCGTAGCCGAGGCTGCGCATCTGAGTTCTGCGATCATAACCGCTGACCACTTGAAGCACGATCATGCTTACCACCGCCGGGATGATCAGAATATTCCATGTGACCTGACCTGGTGAACCGAATATGGCGTCGCGCAGCGGGGAAAGAAGCAGGAAGATGATCGGCCAGGATAAAAGGTCACTGGCTCGCAGCGTCGCGGCTGGCAGCCAAGTGATACCCCAACCAAAATCTGGCCGTCTCGAAGAAACCAATGAATCGGTGACCGGGATTTGTGAAGCTGAAAGAGTGGTTATTTCCATATTTATCCCACCCGCCTGCGGCGAGTATTTTGTTAATCGGTGCGACTCGATCGCAGTTAAGAACAAACTCATCTTGCCAAGGTGCAAGCTTCAGAAACCAGATAACCTTCCGGATTCATTATAAATACCAGCAATTATGAATGGACCTTGTGGACCGGCATCCATACTATTTCAGGGGGGTGCCCAAAAAACACTTCTTACTTCTTAAAAGAGCTCATCCGACCGATTGTCATCGGTTTGCTGGAGTAAGCGTTAAACTGAGGATCATTTGACCCGAATGGGATTGGATTCTGGCGCACCTTTAGCGCTGCGAAGGACAATCGACTGGTAGAACTCCAGGTAGTTCCTGGAAATTGACGACCAGCTAAACTCTGCGTGAGTTGATTCAGCAAAGCTCAGTCGCTTTTGCACTCCAATCTTGCCGATGGCTAGATGTTGCCTGAGCGCCTCCGATATCCCGCTCAAATCCGGCTTGGCGACAGGAAAACCATGACTTGTGAGAAATTTCGTCCATGGCGTGGCAGTGGTGGTGAGCACGGGCGTACCGACTTGACAGGATTCCAAAATCGCAAGACCGAAGTTTTCTGAATAGGTCGGAAGGCAAAAGAGATCTGCTCCCTTGAAGAATATCCACTTGGCGTCACCCCAGATTGGACCGATAAAATCGATCGGCGGCAAGCGGCCCAGATGGGCGTCAATAAACTTCCGAATGCGCGAAAGATAGGCAGCCTCGCCATCACCCACTATCACCAGACGAAGTTTCGGAATGTCGTTTCTAAGGCGGCTCAGTGCCGACAGGAGAAGATGCAAACCTTTCTTTGGATGAATGCGAGAGAGGTAAAGAAGGATAAATTCTTGGTCTGACCAGCCGAGTTGGGAGCGAGCTTCACAATAGCCCGGCTTGGCCTTTTCAGGTAAGCCGAGGCCGATTTCAGTAATGGCGGCGGTAAAGTGATACCGAGCAAGATGCACCCTCTCCAGCGAGCTGGTAGCCAAGATCCCAGAGGCGCCATTGATAAAGGAACGTTCCAAAAGATGAAAATAAGCCCATTTCTTCCACCATTTGTGCCGCCACGCCCATGGTTCGAGCATCCCGTGTGGAGAGACCACGAAGGGAACCTTGAATCGCTGGCAATCCCGAGCAAGGGTGAGAAAGCGCGGCTGCCAGAGCCCATGAAAGTGAATGACATCAAAACCCGCCGGAGTCACGGGATCAATTGATACCTCGCCTCCGAAGGCCGCCAGAGCGTCACGAAGGGTAAAGATAGCGAGATCCAGTCCACCAACTCGCTGCTTCTCAGGGGGTATGTAAAATCCGATTCGCATCGCCGCATCCGGTTGTGACCTTTTCATAAAGCAACTCGTACTCCCGGGCCATGCGTGCGGCCGAGAAGTGTCGAACCGCGACATCCCGTGCGCAAATGCCGAGTCGCCGGCGCTCGCTTGGATCGGAGATGGCCCGGATCCAGGTCCGGCCATTCTCTTCAGTGGCTATTGTTGCGGCCGGATCCAGGAAGTGCAGGTCCTGGAGCAGGTTCGGGGTTAGCAAGCAGGGCAGACCGGCGGCCATAGCCTCGAGAAGTGCCAATGGTAATCCTTCGTACGCGGCAGTGTGCAGAAATAAATCTGCAGCAGCGTAAAACGGTTGAACTTCTCCGACCCAACCCGTGACAAACGCGCGGTCAGCCAGCCCTTTTTTTTCTGCAGCCAGGTCCCATTCTGATCTAAGCGGGCCGTCTCCAACCCAACAGAACACGGTTTGGGGCATTTCCGACGCGATCCTCGCGGCCAGATCCAGAAAGAGAAGAGGGCGTTTCTGCTCGACCATCCTCCCCACGTCGATGCACAGCAATTGATCGTCCCGAATATTGAGCTCATTTCGTTTAGCCGAGCGCAATTCCGCCAAGCGGTTGATAGTCGGAACCGCTACACCATTCCGGACCACGGCCGTCCGATCGCTTTGGCCGAGGAAGGTCCGGAGGTCAGCGAGTCGACTGTTCCCGATAGCAACAAACCATCCGCGGTACTGCTGGAGTGCAAAGCGGGCCAGAGCGTCCCGGATACCATGCAATCGGGCTTTCAAGTAGGCAGCGTTCTGTGTCAGGTGAATTGAGCAAATCGAGGGAATCCGCGAGAAGTTCGCCGCACACACCAATTCCAGTCCGTCTTCAAGATTCTGTTTGTTGAGATGAATAACATCCGGCCTTAACCGGCGCCATTGTGTCCCTACGCGGCGTGCGGTTCCAAGATCGAGAGCGGCACCAAAGGTGCGCAAGCGCCGGTCGTAGGTATTTACATATTCTGCCCGGTAAACTTCGCCAAAATTTTCGAATCCGGCGCAAAGTTCATCCATGCGACGATGAGTCGAAGCCCAGAGCACTACGTCATGACCGAGTTCCGAGAGCGCCTGGCCAAGGGTCAAAAGAAAGAGCTCTCCTCCGCCACGGGATCCGGAACTGCTGGAAGCTAATAAAATTCTCATCCTTTTTGGTCAAGATGCTTGAGCGCGGAAACCCATTTCTCAGCGCCATGTGCTGGCGTCCACTCTTTCGCCAGCTTACGTGAAGCGGCGCCGAACTTAGCGAGTAATTCGGGATTTCTCAAAAAGACCTCCATGGCGCCGGCCAGTGCATCAACAGAACCCGCAGGAACCTGAAACCCGTTGACGTTCTCCTGCACGAGATCAAAGGCCGCACCCACCGCGTCGGAACAGATAAGGGGTAACCCGGCACCGAGAGCTTGATTGACAACTACGCCCCAGCCGTCATATCGGCTCGGGAGAACGAATACGTTGGCCTCCGAAAATAGTTCCGGAAGACATTTCGGATCACTGAAGCCACGATATTCGATTAGATGTCGGCTTCTTTCGGAGCAAAACGTCAACGCCCAGTCCAGATCAGCTCGACGACCGACGAGTAGGAGCCGCGCGCGCAAGCCTCGATCCACCAGTCGACTGAACGCCGCAACCAGAAGATCGACGCCTTTTCTGGCGATCATCTGGCCGCAGAAAAGAAAAGTAACTTCATTTCCGGGTGCAGGAGGTTTGGCCGGTCGATCGAAAAAAGATTCCAGATTACAGTAGTAAGGGATGTTGAAGTGGGTCAGCTGCGGAAAAGCTCGTTTGTAGGAGCTTTCAGCCAGGGAACCGATTGCGATAATGGCGTCGGTGTTTCCAATTGGCGCCGCGAGGTGTTTTTGGATGCTTTTTCGCAAAAAAGAGGTTTGTGGTCTCAATTGCTCTGCCCAGAACAAGAGCCGATGCCCAGACGGACGGAACCGCATCAACGATTGCGCCAGCGTTGAAGTGAGAGAATTGAGAATCACAAATCGATAATCCTGCAATGGCGGAAACCGAGTGACTACGTGGAATCGGGCGTTTGCGATCGAGAACCATCGTCCTGGCAAAATCGTTTCGTAGGGCTCGAGGGGCAATTCAGGCCAGGGCGAGTCCGGTGCAGCCTTTTCCAGGTAATAGACGTTCAGGTCTATGTCCGGACGAGCCGCCAGGGCGCGAAAAATATCTCGCTGATACGGGGATGGCACCACCGAGATGGCACCAATCTTAAGTCGGCTCATACTTGGATGGAAGATCGGTTTCAAAATTTTCTGAATCCGCCAACGCGCTCCTGGAAGTCACGATGGCAAATTGGATAACTCGCTAAATTCTTCCTTCGGTCTTACGGCGCTTGACTTTAGAAATGAATCTTTCTCCTGAAGTTCGGGTCGATCTGCAGACGATGCGCCGAGGCACGAAAAATCTCCTCGATTTGGGGTTGGTAGCGCCGGGATGGCAGCAACCTTAAACGACCTCGGGCCTGGTGCCGAGGTCGGTCGTGGAATTTCCCGAGCCAACAGTTGCGCGCTTCGGGTTTCCCAGGAAAATTCTGGCCAGAATGATCGCGGCTATGGTCGGAAGGGCATTCGTTGTCAACCAGAAAAGGCTTCGCATCGAAATCGCGATGGCAAAGAATCCAGAGGCGTAGATCAGGAAACCGAACTCGGAGGAGATGGCTGAGCCAAAACGCCCCCACCAACCGGTGAGGATTCCGAAAAAGATGCCGGCCAGGGCAACTCCAAAGACTCCCCCGGCAATGTAGGACTCTCCCACGAACGTAGCGGAGAGAGTTGTACTATCATCCTCATCCCCAAGCGCGGATTCGATCGACACGCTAAGTCCCATTGGTTTTCCGGGCCAGATGGCCCGCGGAATCGGATGGATAGCGGCAACGAAGGGCACTTCCCAACCAAGAAAGGGGTGAGCCGAAGGAAACTGTTGAGTCAGTTGGCCGATATTGAGCAGGTTATAATCGACAAAGAAGGTCCTCGGTTCGTCCTCCACAGGCGCCGGGGCGTGCTTGTTGTTGAGGTACTCCCTCAATCCGATCGTTCGGGTCTCCAACATGATACTGGAAGCCTGGTAAAATCCGATCGCTGCGAGGCAGCAGAGAATGAGAAATTCGGCTACGCGCTTTTTGGTCAGATTTACGCCATAGCCTATCAGGAAAGTGATCAGATAAGTCGCCAGGACGTTGCGCGTACAGCTCGTAAAGCCTTCAAACAGACAGAAAAGCAGACCGAAAATGACCGGTACGTATCCAGCCAACCCATATTTTTCGCGTCTCGCCAGGATCAAACCGCCAAGAGGTGGCACCAGATTGACGATTGCTCCCAACTCCACCAGCAGAGCTTTCCAGTCACCGAACCGGCCACGTCCCCAAGGTTGGGCAAATCTGGGCTCCAGCATTCGGTCGAACATCATGCCTATGTCAAAGTTGACGGCAACGAGCATATAAAGATAGCCAAAGAAGAAGCTTAGCCAGAAGATCAGAAGCAACGATTTTCCCGACGCTTGGCGTTGCATCAACGAACCCAGCCATGATTGGACTGGGGGAGCCCAATGACGAGCAACCACCATGGTCCCAAAGGCGATAAAGACGAGTTGACAACCGTAACTGATTGATCGCGAACTTATCATCTGATCCACGCCGGGCTGCGGGAGCAGAAACTCAAAGAACGTAAGATAATAAAGGGCGCAGAGCGCGACGATGTCAGGCCGAAGGACTGCTCGCCAGTCTTGCCATGCTTCCAGAGCGATAGCTGCGAGGAGGGTTACTCCGACAATGAGCGCAGCTTTGGCAGCGATTTCACCTGAGCCAGAGCCTGATAGAGAGAGGAACGCAATCGTGAGGCCCACGATCCAGCAAACGGTTGCTGCCTGGCTTGGGCGACTATCGCGATTTAGGTCAGCATTCATGGCATTGGAGGAAATGAAGTTACTCCGGCGGGCATCAACGCCTCTTCGGAAAGTGAAATCAATTGTCGCGCTGGACCTCGCCAGGAGTAATCACCTCGGACGATGACCCTCTGTTTTTCCCAAAATTCCAGCTCAGCCGCGAGTGCCGAAGGATTGCTGACCGAGAAAATTGAGCCGTTTTCGCGGTGCGAAATCAGGTCCTTGGCGCCCACCCGATCACTGACAATACACGGCGTTCCAGAAGCTAGTGCTTGTGGAACCACTAATCCGAATCCCTCCTCGAGCGATGGTAAGACGAGAACGGATGACCTCCGCATCACTTCAGCAAGGGTAGCTTGTGACACTGCTCCATGGAATTGGATCGGAATGCGTCCTTGATAGCCTGCCAGGTCTTTATGGACCTCTTTGCTGACCGCTCCGAAGAAGTCAACAATCCACCTTTGCCCATGGAGCCCGCTTAACGCTCGAAGCAAAGTCGCAATGCCTTTACGTAGCGTCAGCTGACCTGCAAAAAGGATCCGAAATGAATCAAAGCGCTTTTCGCTTGGTGGAAAGAAAATATCGGGAGAAGCGCCATATGGAACGACCCAGATCTTTTCCGGTGGAATTCCGCACTCCAAGAGTTGATCCCGGACTACTGTGGAAGCAACGCAGTGCAGATCGGCTAAGCGATATTCCTCTGTCTCTCTGGCCCAGTACGAGTCGTCGTAGACCGTCATTCGGGCGATGTCGATACCCGCGCGTTTATATTCCTCCGCCATGATCTGCACCCAATGCCGTGATGGTCCCGTCGCGTGATTCAGCGCTGTTCGAATTCCGAGTGCCCTTGCGCACCGAAAAGTCGCGAGCGCTTGCCCGGGCATCGCATGAATAAAGTCGTGAAAATCAAGATGCTGGCCAACCCAGCGGTCAAAACCACGATCTTGCCAAAGAAAGAGGGATCGGGATTTTGGCCGAAGCCGCTCCGGAATGCGCAAAACGGAATAGGTTATCAGGGTCCGAAAGCTGTGAAAGCGTAGGTGTGCAGGGTAAGGCGGTCGCAGACGCCAACGAGGATAGCCGCTGTAGTAGGTAACCGACCGTTCGAATTCAGAAATCGCCTGAGCGAGCGGATAAAGATGGCACGGATTGGTAGCTGAAAAACCGAGCTTAAGCATGCGTAAAGCAATTCCCTGACTTTATCTATAGTTTAAAGCTGCTGGCAACCAGAGCGAGCAAGGTCGCCGAAGAGATACCGGCGTCCATCAGCAATTGGGTTGGTGTAACTCAGATTTCGACAGATTTTTTCGCCGGGCGACTCTCCTTAGTATCTGTTTCACCGGCGCCAACAAAACGAGTAGCGGCAGCGCCAGCAGAAATTTCCAGCGTCTGAGCCGGATATGCCAGTAAAACGTTTTGAAATAGAGCTGCAACGCGCTCCTTAACTGGCTTTGACGAATGGCTTCCAATGCGGGAGGACGGACTGCGCGCGTAATCAATTCGATGCGTTCTCGTCTCCGGTGTTGACCACCAGGAAATCTAGAAAGCTTTTCCTCAAAAATGAGATGTCTCATTCCCTGCAGCGTTTGTTGAAGATTATGTACCTCGCTCAAATCGTGTCGTCGATAGCCAAACGTGAAGGGTTTCTCGATCCAGACGAAGCCCCGCTGTTCACCCAAATGCAAAGCGAAATCAAGGTCCTCTCCATTCATCCGAGAGGCCTCAAAACGAGTCATGCAGCCGCGGTGAACCAACATACTTGAGGCGCCGAGCCAGATGGGTTTGGCTGCGGAGGCGAGATAGTCACGGTAAAAAGCGGCAGAAAAACAACTCTGGCGAACCGCCGCTAACTCCTCTTCAGAACTAAACCAAAAGGGTGTTCCGGCGATGAAAGCCGGCCGCTTAAATTCTTCGATACACGTCAGATAAGTTCTGGATGTCCAAGGAAGCCAAACATCATCGCTATCCAAAAAGCCGATATACTCGCCCTGAGCAGCGCTCCATCCAAGGTTCCGCGCCGCGCCGGGCCCGCCTCTTTGTTGTTTCAAAAAGCGAACACCGGCATCAATGTTTGTGACCATGGCTTCTGTTTCATCCGTTGAACCATCGTCCACAACAATGATTTCAAGATCGGTGAAATTCTGGTCCAGAATGGATCGAATCGCCCGAGCCACGAGCTTGGCTCGATTGTATGTCGGTATTACAATGGAGAAGAAAGGCGTGCGCACAATTCCTATGCCAAATGACCAAGGTGAAACCGGCTGATCAACCTAGTGAACATGGTTGCTATAATATCTGATTATCACAGGCGATCGGAAGCTTGCGCCGTCACAGCGGCTGGCTCCTTATAGCGCTGAGTCAGTTTAATTGATGAAAGATTCGTCCGATGAACCACCATTGAGTACCTCTTTGAGTTGGGACACGATTTTCCGGTATGCGTGTCAGTATTTGCTCATAGATCGTCCAATAACGAAGAGTCTTTAACCGATCCTGCCCGTTACATGAGATTCATTACTGTTTTTGAAGAATGGCAGCACGAGATCGCAAGCGGTATTCCTATATTGGTTCTCCACAAGATTAGTCCAAGGCCGGTTCGAACGAATATGCCCGGGATGTATGTCTCGCCTTCGGCCTTTCGCAAACAGATGTCTGCATTGAAGCTGAGCGGCTTTCGGACAATTTCCATTGGCCAGGCGATCCGCGTCGACCAGAGAGGGTCTTCGCAAATGGTGATCTCATTCGACGACGGGTTTGAAGGGGTGTTTCTGCACGCCGGTACATTTCTGCGCGACCTCGGCTTTCGGGCTATTCAATTCCTTGTGGCCGACCGGCTTGGACAGGTTAACCGGTGGGACTTGGGCCTGGATAAAACGCCAGAACGACTCATGGATCGAGCGCAAGTCAACGATTGGTTAGCACTCGGGCACGAGATCGGTGCACATACCTTGACTCATCCTCGGCTCAACAAAATCCCGCTGCCGGAAGCCAGAGAAGAAATTACCGCCAGCAAGAAAAAGCTGGAAGACCTCTTTGGCGTTCCGGTAAGGCATTTTGCCTATCCCTATGGATGTCATAACGAAGAGACGATAAACTTAGTCCGAGAAGCCGGCCTGGAAACGGCGTGTACAATGGAGCAGGGGGTCGTACGGCCTGGAGACGATCTTTTCCGGTTGAAGCGTCTCAACGTGACAGACAAACGACTTGCTCGGTGGTTGTTCTACAAGGCAGGGCAACAGGGCAAGCGCCTTTCGAATTGGGGTCGACGTTTGGGCGACCGTTTTCTGCCCAAATAGTAGGTTGTCCCGGAAATGTCGGTTGGGTATCTAGACTCGAATCGCTTCCTGTTCGCGCCTCGCATCCACCGCGGTCAGCTTGCGGAAAAGTTCGTCAAAGCGTTTGGCCATCCGCATCGCAGTGAACTCTTGCAGCGCCAGGCGGCGCGCTTCGTCACCCATTTGTCTGAGGCGCTCCGGAGAGCGCAGCAGATCAGTAAGTTTTCTGGAAAAGGAGGCGGGTTCGCCCAGGTTAAAGATGGCTCCGTTTATTCCTTCGATAATCTGATCTACCGCACCGAAGGTGTTTGAGCGAAGAGCAGGAACCCCGCACAACGCAGCCTCGACGACCACCAGGCCAAAAGTTTCGGTGTACGATGGGAGCACGAGCAAGTCAGAGACTGCATAGACCTTCCGAAGACTGGTCACGTTTCCGAGAAAGATAACTTGCTCCTTCAAACTCAGTTCGGCGGCCTGTCTTTGTAATTCAGGTTTTGAGGGCCCTTGACCCGCTACGATAAGCTTGAGAGGGGGCTGTTTTTCTCGATTCTCGCTCAGAGTTCGCAAAACCAGGCTTAAATTCTTCTCCGGGTTTAAGCGACCAGCGAAGGCGATAACCAAAGATTCCGGATCGATACGGAATTCCTGACGCAGCCGGATCTTTTCCTGTTGATCGGCAGGATAGAATACGTGTTCATCCGCTCCCAGGGGGATTTGTGCAATGCGAGCGGAGTCTTGCTCG
>Ga0182037_10001291_pt1 | contig 13052 bp, 13 predicted proteins | sample sta12Cox44000082_FD_125974 | JGI IMG/M metagenome (GOLD analysis project Ga0182037, IMG submission 125974) | Lab enrichment of tropical soil microbial communities from Luquillo Experimental Forest, Puerto Rico - statoxic.12C.oxic.44.000.082 | ecosystem: Environmental > Terrestrial > Soil >... | reverse complement strand
GTGCTTGCCGTAGGCCTTACGCACTTTCTGCGGGGTCGACGTCCACTGGGCCCCCAGTCGATCGCCCTCGATGATGCCCCGCTCGAGGTGATATCGGGTGACTCGCTCAGTATAGGTACCGTCTTCGGGGAAGTACTGCCGGCCCTCTTGATGGATCTTGGGCACACCCAGCAGAATTCGGTTATCGTTCTTGTTGCTGCTCATTAGCTTTCCTTCTCTGCTAAACACACGCATGCTTTTGCACCAGTAAAAAAAATCACGTGGTTCTCACTCTGTGAAAAGCCTCAGTCAGATTGACAAGGGTCAAATGGTCCGGGAAGGATTTATTACGCGGATCAATTTCGAACGACGGCGTAGCATAGAGGTGGCCGCCGGGTGAGTTCTTTAGGTCAATCCAAGCGGCGACGGGTTTGTCGCCATCGGGGCCAAGCTCGATCCCGAGAGCTGCCCATACAGGTCCATGCCGAGCTACATTGCTTGAGACTTTTGCCTGCTCCCAAAGGTCAAAGCGCTCTCCCTCTTTTATGCCGGCGGCGATTGTCTGTACGATCGCCCTGAGCACTTCGATATTGCTGCCGAATTGGGTGATCTTCAGCAATACGGCAGCGTAGTAGACAGTCTCCGGGTCGAACGACCGGCGGTTCCCGGAGCCGACGTGGACCGGCCCCAGTGACCGCAGGATCCCTTTGGCTGCCCACAGATCGAGCCGACGCTTAAGCAGTTCCGGCCGCATCCGAGGCACACAGCCGGCTACGGCGTCAATCACCTCGCCCAGCGTCAGGGGAAAGCCGATGAGACCTCTAGCCATGAGCAAAAGCATGCGTGCTTTTCGGTCTGTTTGTCAACACCTGTCATTTTTAGGTTTTTCGTTGACTAACGGATTCTTGGCATCCATATGTACGGAAAGGAGCCCACGAATGGCAATCAGAGAACGATTTCGGAATGGAAAGTCCGAAGGTTGGGTGGTCTACTATAGGGATGGAACCGGCACCCGCCGAAACAAGATATTCCGTAAAAAGCGAGAAGCACAAACCTACTTGGCTGAAACAGTTATTGCCGTTAGGGGCGGAATCCACACACCCGAAAGCACGTCGATTACTGTCGCTCAAGCCGCTGAACTTTGGCTCGAACGGGGCAGGACCGAAAAATTAGAACAATCGACTCTAAGGCAATACGCAGGCCATGTCGGGTTACACATCATCCCAAACCTCGGCAGTACGAAGCTTGCTCGCCTGACGGTCCCGATGGTCGAAGCATTTAAGGACAAGCTGCTCCGAGAAACCTCGCGGCCGATGGCACGGAAAGTGCTCACCAGCCTCAAAAGCATCCTCCGCGATGCATTGCGCCGCGGTCTCGTTGCGCAAAATGCGGCCCTCGGGGTCAAGGTCGAAACCAAGAAACGAGCGCGGGCGAAGCTGGCCGTTGGGCGCGATATTCCCTCGAAGGAGGAGATCACCGCCATTTTTGAAGCGGCGCGCGGGCGCTGGCGGCCGCTGATCATTACCGCGGCGCTGACCGGGCTGCGTGCCTCCGAGTTGCGTGGCTTGTGTTGGGATTCGGTCGACTTCGAACGGCGGGTGATCCACGTCCGCCAACGCGCCGATCTGTGGCGAACCTTGGGAGCGCCGAAATCGGCAGCCGGCGATCGCGAAGTGCCAATGTCGCGGACGGTTGTCAATGTGCTGCGCGAATGGAAGCTGGCTTGCCCGCCCGGCGAGCTCAATCTCGCGTTCCCCACTGGCGCCGGCACCGTCGAATCGCACGCTAATATTTGTAATAGAGGCTGGTATCCGGCCCAGATCGACGCAGGCGTCACCTATGAGGGCGGCGCCAAATATGGGCTACATGGGCTCAGACACTTCTACGCTAGCTGGGCAATCGAACAGGGCTTCAGCCCAAAGCGCGTGCAGGCATTGTTTGGGCACAGTTCTATTCAGATGACTTTCGATGTGTACGGCCATCTCTTCCCCAGTCTCGAAGATGACCACGCCAAATTCGACGCTGCCGAAACTGTGCTGCTCGAAACAGCATCCAAATGGCATCCAAACGGGCCTTGATTGCCTTTCAACCTTGCATTTCTAATAGGTTAGAGCGCTTCGAACCGCGGACTGAAAATCCGTGTGTCGGTGGTTCGATTCCGCCCCTGGGCACCAGCCAAATTCAACAGCTTATCCCCAAAGGGCCGCTCTTTAGCGGCCTTTTTGGCTGAAACGTAGTCAGATAGAGGATCAAGGATTTGCGCCATTTCAAACAGTTATAACACCCATGCGACCACGATGGCGGGATGTGGTGGAATGCCCCAGACATAACCAGAAAGATGAGGTCGCAGTCACTCGACCGAGCAAGCGCTGGCCGCGATGATCAGCTACTGTTTCCAGATTGCGGCCTTGCCCTGAGTGAGTCATGGGCGAGAATTGCGGCGTCTGCTCGTCGAGGTTTGGGGCCAATAATCCGGAGCGACAAGATAGCCGCGATGCGGGTCACTGCGCGCCGCCTGCCGGCAGCCCCATCAGATCAAGCACGGCACGCCCCAGGAGCCCGTATGGATTAGCGAGGGTCTCCGGCAATTCGAAGTGGTTGTAGTGCTCGCCGACCAGCAGCTGCACCCTCTTGCCGGCTGCTTTGACCGCGGTTGCGAATTCGCGGTTCTGACGCTGGAATTCTGGGGTCTCGCAGGTGCCGTAAGCGACGACCAGCGGCGCGTGCAGTTGCTCGAGATGGCATATCGGGCTCAGTGCGGCGACCATCGCATCGTCGAATTTGACATAGGCGCTGCGCGCCGACAGCCGCACCGGCGCCAGATCGTACATGCCGCTGATGCACATGCCGCCTTTGATGATGTCGGCCGGCAGGCCAAAGTTGCGCTGCCAGTCGGTTGTCAGCGCGACCGCGGCGAGATGCCCGCCCGAGGATTGGCCTCCCAGGTAAAGCCGGTTGGGATCGCCACCGAAATCCGCGGCGTTCCGGTGAACCCAGGCGACGGTGCGGCAGACCTGATCGGCGAGCACGATGAGACTCCCGCCGACATCCTGCACCCAGGCGAAGTCGGGCACGACATAGTGTGCCCCGGCGGTAGTGAACATTTCAGCCGGGGTCACGAAATCTCTCGACCGGCCGCTGCGCCAGGCCCCGCCATGAATGAAGATGAAGACGGGAGACGCGGCGCGTCCGGTACGATAGATGTCGAGCTGCTCGATCTCGGCTGCCCCGTAGGCCGCGCGTTCGGGGTCGCCGATCCTTTGGCGCGCTCGTTCGCTATCGCGGATGCGGCGCTTGATCAGCTGCTCGCGGTTCGGCGCATAGGCCGCCTGGTCATAGGCAGCGTCGAGCGCCGCCTGGTCATAATCGAGGAATACCGGCGGAGCCTTCTTCGGCATCGAACCCTCCCGGGTTTGTTTGGCCATGGTCACCGCACCGCGGCAGTCGGCCAAGGGTTTGCACGAAGCCGATCAGATAGGGCCTCCACACCACGGCGTAACAATGGGTGAAATGCCCGTGCGTCTGTCGCTGCGCGAACGGGCATGGCAATCTCCACTCGCAGGCGGTCACCAGAGCCGCTCGGACGCGTGACGTCACCGGATACATGCTCGGCGGGACTCAATCCAATAGCCAGGGTGCGGCGCAAGCCTGGGCGATCTGACGGATTTGGTTCAAGAGGCCCGGGCCGACCGGAATCCCATCCTGCAGGCGCTTCTTCGCATAGTTCCACTGCGGATCACCAGCCACCATCACCGGCTGTACCGGATCGACGGGCTTTGTCGCGCGCAGATCATTGCAGAAGCGCGTCACGTCGGCGGTGAATTCCTCGCGGTCGCGGAACAGGCCGGGATCGATCGCGATGAAGCAATGGCCGATATCATTGCCCTGCGGCTTCTTCCCGTGCATCGGGTCGGTGATCAGGCTCGCACCCGACAGGCACGAGCCAAGGATATTCACCATAACCGCGAGGCCATAGCCCTTGTAGCTCGAATTCTCCGGCGAACCGCCAAGCGAGGTCAGAAATCCGCCCTTCTCGCGCGCCTCCAGGGGGTCGGTGCTGGGGAGCCCGTCCTTGCTCAGCACCCAGCCCGGCGGGCAGGGAAGCCCTTCGTTGGCCTTGTTCCGGATGCGGCCGGCGGCCACGGTCGTCGTCGCCATGTCGAGCAGAAACGGCGGCCCGTCCGCCGTCGGCGCCGCGAACGACCAGGGGTCGGTGCCGAGCTTCGCTTCTTTGCCGAAGGTCGGCGCCACCTGGACGCTGGAGGCGCTGGTGCAGGCCATGCCGATCAGCCCTTCCTTGGCCGCCATCAAAGTGTAGTATCCGGTGGCCGCGAAATGGGCCGAGTTGCGCACCGCCGCGATCGCCATGCCCGATTGCTTCGCCTTGTCGATCGCCACCTGCATCGCAAAACGCGCCGGCACATGGCCGAGCCCGCCATCGCCGTCGACCAGCGCCGAGACCGGCGTCTCCTTGATGATGCGCGGCCTGGCCGCCATATTCGCGCGTCCTGCACGGCGTAACCGGTCGTAGCCCGGCAGCATCGAGATGCCGTGGCTGTCGACACCGTGCAGATCGGCCCAGCCGAGGATGTCGGCGGTCGCTTCCGCGTTGTCCTCCGGCATGCCCCAGGCTAGCAGTATGGCTTTGAGCTGGGCGCGATGCCTCTCGTACGGTGCCGGCATCGGTGTCTCCTTCAGTTAGGTCTGCGCGGGCCGCGGCGACCCGGATCAGAATATCGCTAGCCGGTAAACCCGCGCGGCGGTGCCGCTGTAGAGCGCGCGTTTTTCGGCCGCTGAGGCGCTCGACGTGATGCGCTTGAATGCGTTCCACAGCTCGGTGTAGCCGCCGGACTGCTTGTCCGGCGGAAAGTTGCTCTCGAACATGCAGCGATTGGGGCCAAAGGCTTCGATGCACGGTTCGATGTACTGGTGCCACGCGGTGGCAAGGTCCTCGGAGGACGGCGGCAGTTTGCGCTCGTGGAAGTCGAAGCCGAACGAGGTCATGCCGATGCCGCCGAGCTTGACGTTGACATTCGGGGATTTGGCCAGTTCGCCGATATCCCTCTTCCAACTGGCAAGGATTTCCGGCCGGTGGCCGGCATAAGGGCCGACACCGAGCACGCCGCCGACATGGTTGAGGATGATCGTGGTATCGGGGAAGGCCCGCGCGAGGTCGATCGCGTCCGGCAATTGCGGATGATATTGCCAGGAGTCAAAGCTGAGGCCGAGCGGCGCGAGTTGCGCGAAACCCTCGCGGAACTTCGGATCGCGCACGAGATGAGGCGGAACGGCGCGTGTCGCAAATTTCTGGATCGCCTCGCTGCCGTCCCATGACGCGCCATGGCGGATGCCGCGGAAACGTCCGCCGCCCACCCTAATTTCAGCCTCCAGCACTTCCCGGACCCGCGCGCCGAGCGTCAGGTCAGCGTGGCCGATGATCGCCTCGGCGACGCGGCAGGGTCCGTAGCCGCCCGACGCGCTCATTGCGGCGATGCCGTTGACGAATTCGACCTCCCCGACCGGCGCCATTTCCGCTGGACCGTCCTTGCGGTACATCGAACGGCACTCAAGAAAGACGGTCGCGATGATGTTGTGCCCGCAGATATCCGCGAGCAGCTCGGGCAGCAGATAACGGCCCCGCTGTGGCGTGTCCCAAAAATGGTGATGCGGGTCGATGATCGGCAAATCCGGCTCGAGCGCCGCCTCGGCCGGCCGTCGCGCCAGCCACGCCTTCAGCTCGGGATCATTGCGATACGCGATTCCGCGGTATTCGCCCTTGGCGTCTCCGATCTGAACCATTTCCATCCCCTTCGCTGATCTCTGTCCTCCGCCCTAGCAGCGGAATGCTCGGGATAATAGACGAGGACGGCGGTCTGTCAGCCGCGTTCCGTCGTGTCACTGTCCCCCATCAACCGGGGAGGGGCCGACCACGACGCAGCGCGAATTTGCATCGGGATCGCCATAATAGGCGCAGTCGCTGTTCGAGCAGCCGGCCAGCGCCGCCACCGCCGCGATTATGGCCGCGACCAGCGCGATAGTCTCCGCGGTGCCCTTGAGCCCGGCGACCGCCGGTTCGGTCGAACCCCGATGAGCCCATTGATCTGAGGACTGCTTGAAGGTCACCGAGGTAAGGGCCTTACGGCGGCTCGTGATGATGTGTGCTGCCCCGCGCCATCGTCGCGAAAGGGCAATCTTGACCAGCCTATCGCGATCGAGGACGGTGACGCTGACATGGTTGCCGTCGGCCCGGCATTTGGCCGAGTATGGGTAGATTCCAGTGAGACGGTGAAGGAGCGTAAGAGCCAGTGACGTGTTCGTTGTCCGCGACGAGTAACGCTTGCCGGTTCGGTTGGCCCGGTCCGGCCGATTCCGCCATCCGTCGACCGGGATTCGCGTCAAGATTGCTTCGCCGCTCCGCTCCTCGCAACGACAGACGAGCTGGGGCGTCATTGCGATCCCCGCACAGCCTGGACGCACGTCAAACGGCTCCCTTGTCGTCGCTTTCGACCCCCTAACCCCTGACGCTAATGGCTGACGGTGTCTGCCCAAAAAATCACGGTTCGGGAGAGCGGCCAAAGTACAGCGGTAGGGGAAGAAAGATGACGAATACACCGCTGAAGCGGCGGACAGTGCTGGGCGCCGCAGTGGCAACCGGAGCAACGGTGGCGGCGCCGTTCCTGCGCAGCGCCAGCAGCGCGGCAAACGTTGTTGCCGACGGGCAAATGGTGCTCGCCTGGCACACCAATATCGCAACGCGATGGCTAGACCCGCAGCAGCATGACGGCACGGCGAGCCCCGACAATTTCCTGATGGCGCTGCAGGATGCGCTGATCAAGAACTTCCGTGAGGTCCGTTACGACCATCCGGCGCTCGCTTCAGGCTATGAATTCGCCGAGGATGCCAAAAGCGCGACTTTTCATTTGCGCCCAGGCATCAAGTTTCACGATGGCGCCCCGATCACACCTGCCGACGTCAAATGGAGCTACGAACGTTACCGCGGCGCCTGGGCCGACGTACTGCACAAAGCTACTCAGGACGTCGAGATTGTCGACGACCGCACTGTCCGTTTTCACTTTGTCGAGCCTTTCTTCGACTTTCCGATCCTTTTGGGCACCGGCAACGTGTGTGGCGCCGGCTGGGTAGTGCCGGCCAATTATTACCAACAAGTCGGTCCGGACGGATTCATGCAGAAGCCAATCGGCGCGGGGCCGTACCGGCTCGTCGCCCAGCAACCCGGCGTGAGGCTCGATTTCGAGGCCTTCGATGATTATTACCGGCCGGTGCATGTGAAGCGGTTGACGATCCTCAGCGCGCCCGAAGCGACAACGCGAGTGGCGATGCTCGAGCGCGGCGAAGCCGACATCATGTACAATGTCCCGGGCGAGTTGATCGATCGTATCAGAAGCAATCCCAGGCTCGTGCTGGCGCCGGTCGTTTCCGCCAATTTCTGGCTCGAGTTCCCCGGTTTTGGGGACCCCAAAAACCCGTTCCACGACAAGCGCGTGCGCCAGGCGGTCAGCCTTGCGATCGATCGCGATGCGATGAACCAGGCTGAATGCGACGGCCTCGGCAGCGTCGACGGCAATTGGATCAACAACGATGTCGAGTACGCGCTCGACTGGCCGAAATGGCCGCGCGATGTCGCCAAGGCCAAGCAACTGATGGCGGATGCCGGTTTTCCGAACGGCTTCAACGTTGATTGGGTGACACCGTTGCCCGATTATTTCTCCCGCGGCGAGCGCATCGTATCGCAACTGCAGGCGATCGGCATCCGCGCCAAATGCAGACAATGGAGCGCGGCGTCTTTCTGAAGAGGCTACAAGGCGGGCTCAAGCAATGGCCGGGGGTGCAGATCATCCTCGACGCCGCGCGGGTTGGCGGCACTTGGTCGAACTGGTACGACAGCTTTATGCGCTGCGGCGGTTTCAATGGCCGCGACCGCAACTGTGTCCCCGAACTTGATGCCAAGTTCGCAAAATATCTCAGCTCGACCGACCGTGACGAACGCCAAGCGCTGGCCTTTGACATTCAACGGGAGATCCTGGAAAACCTTTATTTCGTTCCGGTGTTCCGCCATGCCGCGATGCAGGCGATCGGACCGCGCATCGCGGCCGCGAAGTGGCAGGACGTGTTCCCGACAGTGACGACCGCTTACGCCTATCCCTGGGAGGACATCGCGCTAAAAGCCTAGCCGCACCGTCGCGTTCGACGGGTGCGCGCCTGACGGCTAAAGCTTGCCGGCGACCGTGCTGAAGGTGCTGCTTATGTCTGTGCCAATCAATGCAAGCGATCCGACCGCTGCAACCGCAATCAGTGCCGCGATAACGGCGTATTCAATCGACGTAACGCCACTTTCGTCCTCGAACAATCTGGTCAGGACCTTCATTTGAATCTCCTCTTCGTGAACCATTTTGTCGAGCGGCGATGCTATACTTGAAAGATTAATTTCAGCAGCGAATTGAAAGTTAATTCGGTAAAATTCGAAGTTAATGCCACGCCGGCGCGGACTGTCTGCCCGCCTTCGGCTGTCGCAAGGACGACCGGCCGTGCGCGGCCCGCTTGCGGCCTCCGTGGCGCGCCCTTACCCTGCCTATACGCGTCAACAGCGGAGCCGCAGCGTGCCCCCGCCTTCACCGATTCTCGACCACATCGTCATCGACGTGCGCGACTGCATCGACGAGGCGGCGCAACGTTTCGCGGAGCTTGGCTTTCAGCTGACGCCGCGCGGCCATCACACGCTCGGCTCGAGCAACCATCTGGCGATGTTCGCCACCGATTACCTGGAACTGCTCGGCTTCGGGCCCGGCGGCGCGAGCCGCGCCGAGATCGCGCCTTTCCCGATCGGGCTCAATGGCTTGGTGTTCAAGGCCGATGATGCCGAGCGCATTTATCAGCATGCGCTTGCGGTAAGCCTGCCGATCCAGCCGGTCCAGTCGTTCTCGCGTCCGGTGACATTGGCCGGCCAGACGCGGGACGCACGTTTCCGCACGACACGCCTCGATCCGAAAAAGGTGCCGATGGGCCGCGTCTATTTCTGCGAGCACTTGACGCCGGAACTCGTGTGGCGGCCGGAATGGCAGAATCACCCAAATGGTGCCCGCGCGATTGCGCGGGTCGTCGTCGCGACCCCCGAGCCGCAGCGAACTGCGGCACTGTTCCAGGCTCTGTTCAGGTCGGTCCCCGCGAATGCAAGCGACGGCCGTCTCCTGATCACCGCCGGCACAGCGCGGATCGAGCTGACGCCGCCGTCGGCGATTGCCGAGGAATTCGGCGAAGCCGCGGCCGATCCGGCCCGACGCACCGAGTATCTTGCGGCGGCGGAGTTCAAGGTCACGTCGCTGCCCGAGACTGAGCGGCTGCTGGGCTCGACAGCCGGGTTGCGTGTCGAGGACCGACGCGTGGTGGTGCCGGCTGCGGCCGCATTCAACGCCACGCTCGTCTTCACGGAGTAGTCGATGCCGGAGCCGGCAGGCGAGTTCGCTCCTACCGCGTTCCGCAATCTTGGCGACGCAATCGACCGGACCGGCGATCCCGATGCGCCGGCGCTGATCGATCTCGGCGGCGAGGTGGCGCCGCGAACTTATTCCTACCGCGACTTCGACCGGCTCGCCGCCTCGGTCGCACGCGGGCTGCTCGCCGCTGGCCTCGAGCCCGGCGAGCGGATCGCGATCCTGTCGGCGAACCGCGCCGAATTCCTGGCGAGCGTTCTCGGCGCGATGCGCGCCGGTCTCGTCGCGGTGCCGGTCAATTGGAAGCTGCCGCCCGCCACCGTCGCCGCGATCCTCGAGGATTGTGGCGCGCGTCTCGTCCTGTGCGACCCGCCGCGCCGGCCGCTCTGCCCGCGCGGTCTCCGATGCCGTATCTTCGGCGAGGATTTCGCCGCTCTGCTCGACCCGAGGCTGTTTGCCGCGACTGCGCCACACCCTGCCGAGTCGGCGATTTTTCTTTACACGTCAGGATCGAGCGGGCGGCCCAAGGGCGTGGCGCTGTCGCATCACAGCCACCTCTGGGTCGTCGATCGGCGCCTGCGCCCGGTGCCGAGCCGACCCGAGCGGCCTCTGGTCGCCGCCCCGCTCTATCACATGAATGCTCTCGCCGTGTGTCAGGCGGCTTTGGCCAATCACGACACGATCATCCTCATGCCCGGCTTCAATGCGGCCGGCTACATCGCGACGGCGAGCCGTTATCGCGCGACCGTGCTCACCTCGGTGCCGACGATGATCGCGATGATGCTGCGCGAGCGGGACTTGCTGGCGCAGAGCGATCTGTCGTCGGTGGCTGCAGTGCGCATGGGCTCGGCTCCGGTATCGCCGGCGCTGTTGCAAGCGGCGCGGCAGGTCTTCCCGCAGGCTCAAATTACCAACGCCTATGGCACGACCGAAGCCGGTCCGATCGTCTTTGCGCCGCATCCGGACGGCCGTCCGACCCCGGATCTGTCGCTCGGCGTCGCGCATCCGCGGGTCGCGCTGCGGCTCGTCGACGGCAGTGGCCGCGACGCCGATGAAGGCGTGCTGCAAATGCGCTGCCCGGCATTGATGAACGGCTATCACAACCTGCCGGACGCGACGCGCGCCGCCCTGACCGAAGACGGCTTCTATATTACCGGCGACGTGTTCCGCCGCGACGGCCAGGGGTTTTACTACTTCATCGGGCGCGCCGACGACATGTTCGTCAGTGGCGGCGAGAACGTCTATCCCGGGGAGGTCGAAAAGATGCTCGAACGCCACCCGGACATCCACCAGGCCGTGGTGGTCCCGGTCGACGATGAGCTCAAGTTCAAGAAGCCGGTCGCGTTCGTCGTGCCTCGGCCGGGTGCGGCGCCGACCGAAGCGGCGATCAAGCAATTTGCACTGCGGAATGCCGCGCCCTACCTGCATCCCAGGCGCGTATGGCTTCTCTCCGAGATGCCGCTCGCCGGCACCAACAAAATCGACCGTCGCGCGCTCGCAGCCCGTGCCGCCGAACTCCTGTCGCAACCCGTAATCGAGGCCCGTACGACATGAGAGCCCTGGTTCTTCGCCAACACGGAGCGGACGGGTTGATCCTGGAAACCGGGTTCCCCGATCCGATCCCCGGCGACGGCGATGTCGTACTGCGTGTGCGCGCCGCCTCGCTCAATTATCACGACGTCTTCACGCGCCGGGGGATGCCGGGGATCAGGATCCCGATGCCGGCGATCGTGGGCCTCGACGTGGCGGGCGAGATCGTCGCGCTCGGCCGGGGTGTTGAAGGCTGGAAGGAGGGCGACCGCGTACTCGGCGACCCGATCAACCGCGTCGAGGGCGGCCTTACCGGCGAGACCGTGCATGGCGGTCTCGCAGAATATTGCCGGTTGCGCGCCCATCAGCTTATCGCGATCCCCGACGGCGTCGGGTTCGAAGCGGCGGCCGCACTGCCCTGCGCCTACGGCACCGCCCGACGTATGATGGTCACCAACGGTCATGTCGGACCGGGCGAGAAAGTTCTGATCCTCGGTGCCTCGGGTGGTGTTGGCGTCTGCTGCGTGCAGCTCGCCAAACTGGTGGGGGCGACGGTTATTGCAGCGACGAGTTCGGCCGGTAAGGCGGCCCGGCTGCGTGGGCTCGGCGCCGATGACATCATCGACTATGCGCAGGACGATTTTGTCGAGGCGGTCTATGCGCGCCACGGCAAACCCGCCCGGCGCGGCCCCGGCAGCGATCGCGGCGTCGATGTCGTCGTGAACTACACCGGCGGCGAAACCTGGACGAAGAGCCTGCGCGTCCTGCGGGTCGGCGGCAGGCTGTTGACCTGCGGCGCGACCGCCGGTTACGACCCGCCCGAGGACATCCGCTACATCTGGACCTTCGAGTTGCAGATCCTCGGCTCGAACGGGTGGGCGCGCGAGGATCTGACGGCGCTCCTCGATCTGCTTCAAGCGGGAAAGCTGCAGGCCGTCGTCGACGAGGTCTTTCCGTTGGAGCGCGCGCCCGAAGCGCTGATGCGGCTGGAGAACCGCCAGGTCTTCGGCAAACTGGTGGTGACGCCATGACCGGCCCACCGCTCGGCAAGGACGAACTGCAAAAGCGCCTCGGCCATTCCGCCTTCATCGACTTTTTGAATCTGACGGTGCTGAGCGCCGACCCCGAGAAAGAAGAAGTCGTCATGCGGGCGGCGATGCGGCCCGAATTCGAGCGCGGCCGCGGCACCGGGCAATGGCATGGCGGCCCGATCGCCGCGATCATCGACACGGTCGGGGACTACGCTCTGGTCATGCTGCTCGGCCGGCCGCTGCCGACCGTGAACTTCCGCGTCGATTACCTGCGCCCGGCGATCGACACAGCGTTGATCGTTACGGCCAAGGTGCGGCGCAGTGGCAGACTGGTCGGCGTCGTCGATATCGATGTGACCAACGAAAACGGCCAGCCGGTGGCGGTCGGCCGCGCCACCTACGCCACCGCCGGGTGAGCAGCACCGCCGCGACGCGCTGCCGAGCGCGCATGCCGAGAGGTTGTAAACAATCGGTTTGCCCACGCCTCCTTGTCATCCCGGCGAAGGCCGGGATCCAGACTACCGCAGCACGAACCTTGCGAAGCTCTGCTAGGCTCTGCGATTGCCTGAAAATCCCGGAATCGCCGAGGCCTGGTCCCGGCCTCCGCCGGGACGACAAACTAAATATCCGCTTATCACCGACGTCATCTCCATACAATTCACAGGCTCTGAGCAGCGGGAAAGCTGTGGCAGCTCCCCACCGGAGTACGGGTCAACGCTGAACCCCATCAAAGCGGCCAATCAAGTCCTCCCCGGTTCAATGGCTCAACTCGACCCGCTGCTGCCGATTTCTGCACGACAAAGGATGGACCGCAGTCGACCCGGAGCGGACCTCCACTCGGCGGCGGAGATCGCTACTCATCAAAAATGATCTACCTCACATCCCGTGGCGTGCGGCGAGTTCTATCTTCGGAATGGTGCTCGCTAATTCGGTCCCGCACCCTTAGGGAACGTCTGAATAAGGGGCTGACGTCTGGATGAGAGGCATGGCGATTTGGCGTCGGGCTATGGTACGGGGGATTGGACGATCTTGATGTGGCATTGGGGTGTCTGCATGGTTTGCC
>Ga0182037_10001286_pt1 | contig 13076 bp, 8 predicted proteins | sample sta12Cox44000082_FD_125974 | JGI IMG/M metagenome (GOLD analysis project Ga0182037, IMG submission 125974) | Lab enrichment of tropical soil microbial communities from Luquillo Experimental Forest, Puerto Rico - statoxic.12C.oxic.44.000.082 | ecosystem: Environmental > Terrestrial > Soil >... | reverse complement strand
GACGTTGCGATCGCGCCCGTCGGGATCGGCGACGGGGGTGATCGAGACGATCACGTTCTCGCGGATGGCGTGGATGATCGGCGAGTCTTCGGCGACGAGCCGATACGCAAGCTCCATCAGCATCTCGGAAGGACCGACTTCCGCACTGTGCAGGCCGCCTGAGAGGTGATAGATCGGCTTGGCCTTTGCGATGATGTCGGCGGCCTGTTCCGGCGTGATGGTACGCGGATCGGCGAGCTGGGCGAGGTAGGTCCGGTACTGGGTGAGGTCCTTGATCGACTGGTCAGAGCCGACGAAGACAACGACCAGATCGCGGTTCTCGTTGCTCTTGCCGATGCTCACGATCTTGACGCGAGGACTCGCGGCCGCGAGCGCCCGGTAGTACCGCAGAATGTCGGCGTAGTACGTCAGCTTCTTCGGCGCGCCGACATGGTGGCCGAGCACGTCCTTTGGCGACGGGAGGCCCGCGACCTTGGGCAGGTGATCCACGAGCGGACTGATGAAATCGGGTCTCGTCGTCCACTCCTTCACTCGCGCCTGGAAGTCGTCGTCTCTTGTGATAACCCCTTTAGTTGACGGCGATTGCGAAGAAATCGTCGAGTTGGCGAGCACGAGCACGACGGCGAGAAACGAGAAAACCGGTACGAGACGCCGGCCCAGGGACATGACAGAACTCCTTGTTTACGTGATACTTAGAGCGCGGTCAAAAAACCGTTGAGATGCCCGCAGGTCGGTCGGTACAATTCGCGTCTTTGGGCTCACGGGGACCGCTATACCTATGATCAACGTTGCCGCGATCCGCATGCAGCAGTTCGGCGTGCAATTCTACCAAGCTTCGCTGACGGCCAGTGACATCGACAAACTGGTTCGGTTCGAGGTTTTGAGCTACGGCGATCAAGCGCAGACGCCGGTGCGCGGCGGCAAGCAGAAGCCGGGCGCCACGCCGTCCAAGGTGAACTGGGACTTTCTCGAGCGCCGGATTGCCTCGAGCGAGAAGGCCTATCAGCGGCAGATCATTCGCCGCAAGATCGACGAACTGGTGCAGTACTACGAGCAGTGCCGCCAGGCCCGTGACCTTCCATCGATTCCGGGCGCCGTCATCATCTCTTGTGACGAGCGGCTGACGTTTCAACCCGCGGACGGCGACTCGCGCCTCGGCATCCTCAAGGTCCCCGAGCGCGAAGGCATTCTTCGCGCGATTGACGGCCAGCATCGGCTGCTCGCGCTGCACGCCGACATCGAGCGGTTTGAAGGCGAAGAGTTCGCGGTGCCCGCCATCATCTTCGATCGGCTGCCGGAAGATCATGTCGTTCAGATGTTCGTCACGATCAACGCGAAGCACACGCGCCTGAACGCGTCGCACCTCGTAAGCCTGTCGGGCCGCCAGTTGTATCGCGATGACGCGCTGGCCACGGGCCACGATATCGTCCGCGCGCTGAACGATCGCGAGGATTCCCCGCTCTACGACGAGATCAAGCTGCTCGGCGTGGGTCGCGGCCGCGTGGCCCAGGCGCCGCTGGCGCAAGAGCTCAAGAAGCTCTTCACGCCCGACGGCGCGTTCGCCGGGCGACGGTCGGGGGACTCGCACGAAGAGGCCAAGAAGTTCTTCGTCAACTACTTCAAGCAGATCGCGCTGGTCTTCGGGGGCGCCTGGAACGGACGCAAGTACAGCATCCGGAGCGCGTCGGCGCTGCGCGCGTTCATTCGGGTCGCGCCGGACGTGCTTCGACGTCTGGATCAGGAGCACGCGGATCGCGCCGACTTCCGGGCGATCGGCCGAGTGATCGCGCCGTGGGGGCGCCGGATCGGCGACCTGCGCTTCGAAACCGAAGGGGCCTGGAAGCGGACCGGGACGACCGTCGATTCCCTCGCGAAGGAGCTCAGGCTCGCGCTGCAGTATCCGGAGGGAGCGGCTGTCTAACTCGTGGCTCGGGGCTCGCACCTCGGGGCTCGCCGCGTGGCTTGTAGCTTGAGCTCGTAGCTCGTCGTTCATGCAGACGTTGTTGATCACCGGCGGAGCCGGGTTCATCGGTTCGAACCTGGTTCAATACAGCCTCACGCACACCTCAGACCGCATCGTCGTCACCGACAAGCTGACGTACGCCGGCAGCCTGCTGAACCTCGAGGGCCCCTTGCGGGACCCGCGCGTGGCCTTCGTCCGCGCCGATATCGCGGATCGAGAAGCGGTGGCGAAGGTGTTCGCGGACTATCGGCCGACGGCGGTCCTCAATCTGGCCGCGGAGACGCACGTGGATCGTTCGATCGACGGCCCGAAAGCCTTCGTCGACACCAATGTTGTCGGCACGTTCGTCCTGCTGGAGGCGGCCCGGTCTCATGTCACGACGCTCGATGAAGGCCTGCGGGCGGCGTTTCGATTCCTGCATGTGTCCACCGACGAGGTCTACGGCACGCTGGGGCCGTCGGGCCTCTTCAGCGAGGAAACGCCGTACGCTCCGAACTCGCCGTACGCGGCCAGCAAGGCAGCGGCCGACCACCTGGTGCGCGCCTACTTTCATACCTACGGCCTTCCAACGGTCATCACCAACTGCTCGAACAACTACGGGCCATATCAATTTCCTGAGAAGCTCATTCCCCTGATGATTCTCAACGCGATTGACGGCCGGCCGCTGCCCATTTACGGCGACGGGGGGAACGTTCGCGACTGGTTGCACGTCGAGGATCACTGCGCGGGCATCCTGTTGGCGCTCGGAACCGGGCGTGTGGGCGAGAAGTACAACGTCGGCGGGGGGAACGAGCGGACGAATCTCGAAATCGTCGATCTCATCTGCGATATCCTCGATGAGCTCGCGCCCACGGGAACGAGTCATCGTGCACTCAGGACGTTCGTGACGGATCGTCCCGGCCATGACCGGCGCTATGCCATCGACGCGACGAAGATCCGGCGGGAGCTCGGCTGGCGTCCTCGCCATACCTTCGAGTCGGGTTTGCGCGACACGATCCGCTGGTACGTCGAGCACCGCGAGTGGTGCGCGCAGGTTCAGTCCGGGCGGTACGACCGGCAGCGTCTGGGCCTGCGATCCGCAGGAGAGGGAGCCGCAGTGAGCCGGAGCGATGGAGCCTCGCAGTAGAGCCCCGCGGTAAGCATGTCGCTCAAAGGGATCATCCTGGCCGGCGGCTCGGGATCGCGCCTGCATCCGCTCACGCGCGCCGTGAGCAAGCAGCTCGTCCCGATTTACAACAAGCCGATGGTCTACTACCCCCTATCGACGCTGATGCTGTCGGGCATCCGGGATGTGCTCGTCATCACGACACCGCACGAACAGGATGGCTTCAGACGTCTGCTGGGCGACGGCGCGGAAATCGGGCTGCGCATCCAGTACGCGGTGCAGCCCAGCCCTGACGGATTGGCTCAGGCGTTCATCATCGGCCGATCCTTTGTCGGCGGGGATCGCGTCGCCCTCGCGCTCGGGGACAACGTTTTCTACGGTGCACATTTCTCAGAGTATCTGCGGAGCGCCGCCGGGCGGGAGACAGGGGCGACCGTCTTTGGCTACCAGGTGCGCGATCCGGAGCGTTACGGAGTCATCGAATTCGACGCGCTGGGACGGGCGATCAGCCTCGAGGAAAAACCGACGAATCCGAAGTCTTCGTACGCGGTGACGGGCCTCTACTTCTACGACAACCAGGTCCTCGACATCGCGGCCAATCTCCAACCGTCAAACAGAGGCGAGCTGGAAATCACCGACGTGAACCGAATCTACCTCCAGCGGGGACAGCTCCTCTGCGAGAAGCTTGCACGAGGCATCGCCTGGCTCGATACCGGAACGCACGAAGCCCTGATGCAAGCGTCGAATTACATACAGGCGATCGAGGAGCGCCAGGGGCTGATGGTGGCCTGTCTCGAGGAGATTGCGTTTCGGATGGGGTACATCAGTTGCGACGATCTGGCGCGCCTCGCCCACTCTATGAAGACAAGCACTTACGGGCAGTACTTGCTTCGAGTGTTGGAGCAAGAAGGCTGACTGACGGTTTTGTGATCTGCCGATCAGAATTGGTGGGCAGTTCTCGTGGTTCACTGCCGCATTTCCCAGTTTCGCGAGGAAATCGAGCGGGCACGCGCCTTGCCCCTGCTGGTTGGCGTAGTCGCCAGTCTGATTACGGCAGGGCGCCGTGAATGCTGGGGGAGCCAGACTGGCGAGGCAGAGGGGCATCGCAATAACGCGGTGCCCTTTTGTTTTGTACCTGATACATTCAGCCGGTGCACCGCTTTTTCCTCCGGCTGACGGCCGTTCTTGCCCTGGCCCCGACCGCCGGTGCGGTCCACGTCGCAGAACCCGCGGGGCCTGCCGCCGCGCTGTCTGACTTCTTCAAGCCAGGAACTGTTTTTCAGGATCGTAACGGTGACGGGGTCGTTGACTTCGTCTCCGCGCAGATCGTCTTGGGGGACAAGCCGACGGCGGGGGAGATCGCGGCCGCAGCGGACGTCGCCGCGCGCCTCGGATTCGAAACAACTGCGATGAACATCCCGGTCCCGCGACCTTCCCAGGGGAGCGCCGGGTCCGGCAGCGGGTCAGGTGTTGCGCAGGCTGTCCGGTCGGCCTCCGACTTGGGGGCAACGGTGTTTATCGGGGCCAGGGCGCTTTCGAGAAGCGGCCTGAGCGCGGACAGCCTGGGCTCGCTGGGCCTCGGCGCTGGCGGCGTTGGTGCGGCCGGCCTTAAAACTGGTGACGGGCTCGTCGCCGCGTTCACGACCGGGGGGAAGCCGGCTGTCGCGATCCTGGGCGGCGACGACAGCGGGATCGCGGCGGCCGCGTTGATGTTTGCCGGCCACCTCCCGTTCGTCGGTGACTCGAAGGGCCCCACGACTGACACCATCGCGGACGACCTGAAGCAGTTCCTGGCAGGCAAGGGGATTCGCGGGACGGCTAACGCCTCGGCGCTCTTCGTCAAGGCAGGCGCCGATGGCGTCGACCGCCTGATCGTCGATGTTCAGCTTTCAGGCGCCGACCTCATCAAGGCGCAGGTGGCGCTCAACCAATTCAAGGCAACCGCCGAGCGCAGCGCCAGGCGGCCGTTGTCGTATCCGCAGGTCCGCGAGCTGCGGATCCGGCTCCGGGGTCCTGCGGGCGCGAGCGAAACGCTCGATCTGCCGCGAAGCGCTCCACTCGACCCGCCGACGCAAGGGCCGGCGCGCCGGCCCGGGACCAGCGCAAAAGAGACGGTCGATCTGTCATCGTTCTACAGCATCGATGGGGCGCTCGGAGACTCCGATAACAACCTGATTCCAGACCGCGTTGACGCACTGGTCAGCGCCGAGGGCGCCGGTGTGGAAGGCGTCATCGATCTCGCGGCACGCCTCGGTCTGGAATCGACCGGGGTCGCGCTTCCGATCACGAAACCCGCGAAAGCGATCACGGAGCCCGAAAGCGAGCCGATGCTCGTGCTGGTCGGCGAGTCTCATCCAATCGTCGATCAGCTGATCAAGGGCGGCAAATGGGAACGGCCGCCGCTCGCGCCAGGCGAAGGGCTGATTCAGGTCGTCAAGAAGGCGTTTGATGAAAAGAGCGCCGTCATTGTCACGGGCGGCGACGCCGCCGGCGTCAACCGGGCTCTCGAGCACCTGGCGCAACGGCTTCCGCACATCTGGTCGCGCGGCAAGGACCGCACGACACTGGACGACGTCGAAGAAGACGTCAGAAGGTTCGTAGCGGGGCGGTCGCCGGCCGGGCAGGCCGCGACGAGCCTGTACAAGCTCGACAAGATCGCGGCGCAGCTCGAAGGCAAGGAGCTGGCCTCGGCGCGTGTCCGGGTGTTCGTCGAGAAAGCCCCGGACGAGCTGAGCGGGTTTTTGAGGCGGGAGGCCGCGACGAAGATCAAGGCGGGAGCCGTCGATGTCGACGTTCAGAGCCTGGACGTTCAGAAGGGGCGGCCGATCATCAACGACGAATTCAACATTCCATCGGAGGTCGAAGATTTCTGGGCCAGGCTTCACACGCGCGTCATCCCAGCCATCAAGAAACGGGCTGGCGTTGTCATCGAAGCACGTTTGAGCGAGCCGCCTGAAACGCGCCAGTTTCTCGAGCAACAGGCCCGTGCGGAGATCGTCAAGGCGGGTGCGGACGAAAGGGCCACGTCGGTCACGATTCTTTCGGCGTACAAGCAGGGGTATAGCTGGCTCTACGATGTGATACGACCTGCCATCACCGGGAAGGGCGCCGACTCCATCACAATCAGGTTCGCGGAGATCGGTCCGCCGGCGGGGTGGAAACAGCAGGGCATGTACGTCCCGACCCGCTGGCTTCTCGAGCTTTATCCGATCGACGAGATCCTCTCGAAGGAGCTGAACCTCGATCTGAAGAAGATCCGCTTCGAGATGGCGCCCATCGGTTCACCGGCGTACGAAGTGGTGGTGAAAAACCGCGACGGGGGCGAGTTGCTGCGCCGCACGTTCGATCCGGCGTTCGTCGAGCGGGCGTTCTTCGATCGCTTTCCCGACTACGAGCGCGTGCGAGTCACTACGGGATGGCTGAAGGCCGAAGTTTCCGGGAAAGTCGTTGTGGACGAGCGGATTGCGACGGATCCTGAGCGGTTCTGGGATCACTTTCAGGCCAGGACCCTGCCCGCGCTCTACGATCACATCATGGCGCTCGGCAATGGCAAGCCGCGCGCCGAGGACGCCCCATTTTTCGGCGAGCTCACTGTGGATTTGACGTTGAGCGAGCCCGATTATCGCCTGCCTGTCGATCAAGAGCTCATCTCATCCATGGAAGCGATTCACGAAGAGCTGTACTTCAACACCTTGCATTTCTTCGACGTGATGGGCCGCTTCACGCGCGGCGCGGGGCTTACGTATCCGGGACGGATCATCCCGCGCATGCACGCCAAGGCGGATGGCAAGGCGGGCCACGCGAAAATCACGGTCACAGGCTTCGACGCGCCCCGGTCGTCCGTTGTCGTTGACTACGTCGAGCAGAACGGCCGCCGCGGGGAAGCCCGCCTCGACGTGCCGAAGATCACCGTCGATCGCCCGCAGGCACTCGCCGCGCTCGTGCGAGAGGGCAAGGAAGGCATCGAACGGCTGGACGTTCGCATCAAGGTCGACACTGCCCGCGACGAGCGGGAGGCGCTCGTCAGACGCGCGGCGGAGGAGCGTGTCGATCGAACGGTGATTTCGGCGGAGCAGGCCCAGGCCGCGCTCAGGAACCTTGTCCGGCTCCGCGCTGCGGGGCTCTATCGCGACGCGCTGGCCTATCACGATCTTGGCGAGCTTCGCATCGCAATGGGTGTGGAGCATGTCGCCAAGCCGGACGATGTCTTCCTCGCGCTCGATCCGAATGGTTCGCCGGCGCCGTGGCCGAACATCGCAAAGTACGACAGTGGACCGGCGAACGCGCCCGGCGGGATGACCCAATGGGACACGCCCATTGCGCCGTCCGAAGCGTACGCAGTGCTCGCGAAGATGTCCGCTTTCAAGGAAGCGACGGTCTACAAAGTCGGCGAGAGCTATCTCGGCAAGGACGTCTGGGCGATGGACCTGATGCCGCCGGTGACCGCCACCCACTGGTCGCAGGCCAAGCAGACGACGATGAAGCCGACGGTGGTCTACTCTGCGCGGCAACACGCGAACGAGGTGTCGTCCACCAGCCATGTGCTGAGGCTGGCTGAGCTGCTGCTGACTGACCCCGCGTACCGCGAGAAGTTGAACAAAGTGAACGTCGTCGTGCATCCAATCACGAATCCGGACGGCGCCGAGCTCGCCTACGAGCTTCAGAAGGCCAACCCCAATTACATGCTCCACGCAGGCTACCTGGGGGCGCTCGGCGTGGACGTCACAACCGCTCAGTGGGACCCCGATCCGATTTATCCGGAAAGCGGCATCCGTCCGAAGATCTGGCGCACGTGGTTGCCCGACATCTTCCTGAATCCACATGGGTATCCGACGCACGAGTGGGTACAGCTTTTCTCGGAATACGCGGCCTGGGTCCGGACGCGCGCGGTCGAGACCCGCGACTACTGGACGATGAGGGGCTGGTGGATGCCGGGGTTCGCGTGGCTCGACGATTCGCGCTACCCGCGGCACAAGGATGAGCAGATGAAGCTGCTCGGGATGATCACGGACTACGCGAAGGCGGAGAAAGGGACGGTCGAGCTGAACGAGCGCGCGTACGATCGGTACAAGCGCTACAGCTTCGACTTCGATCAGAAGAACTTCAAGCTCGATTTCACGAACGGCGTGCTGATCTACAAAGCGATCAAAGGCACGCGCGCGGACCCTCGGGCCACAGACTTCATGGCGCGCAACCCCAACGTCACGATTTGGGACGGCAGCACCGAGGCGCCGGATGAAACCGCCCGTGGCGACTGGATGAAGCTCGTGGCGACCGCGGGACTGCAGTGGGACAAGGCTGTCCTCGACTACCTCGTTCAGGGGCACCATGAGGTGGAGCGCAAGATGGAGCCGTTCTGGCGGGGGGTCAGCTTGACCGTCAATCGTCCGCGTCCGCCGAAGCCGCCGAGAAGCGAGGGCGAGAAGAAGACGTCGACCGAGCAGGTCAGGTAGGGTATGAGGGTCGACATCAACTCGGATGTTGGCGAGTCGTTCGGCGCCTACAGCATCGGCCATGACACCGGCCTGATGAAGTCGATTACGTCCGCCAACATCGCGGCGGGTTTCCACGCCGGCGACCCCTCGGTCCTGCGCGCCACGATCCGGACGGCCAAAGCGCACGGCGTCGCTGTCGGGGCGCACCCGGGCTTCCCGGACCTGGTCGGCTTTGGCCGCAGGGAGCTGAACGTCACGGCCAGGGAAGCCGAAGACCTCGTGCTCTATCAGGTGGCCGCTGTGGCTGGCGTGGCGTCAGCCGAGGGCATGAGGATCCAGCACGTCAAGCCGCACGGCGCGCTGTTCAACATGGCCGTGAGGAACGCCGAGCTGGCCGCCGCGATCGCCCGCGCCGTTGCGGCGTTCGACCCCATGCTCCTGCTGTTTGGTCTGCCCGGGTCTGAGATTCTGAAAGCAGGCCGCTCCGAAGGGCTTCGAGTCGCTGCCGAGGTGTTTGCCGACCGCGCGTATGAGCCCGATGGCTCCCTCGCATCCCGCCGCAAGCCGGGATCGGTGATACACGACGCCGAAATGGTCGTCGAGCGCGCCGTCCGCATGGTGAAAGACCACACCGTCGTGGCGATTGATGGCTCGGTCGTCCCGCTCCAGGCCGACACGATTTGTGTCCACGGCGATACACCCGGTTCCGACGATCTCGCTGCGAGCATTCGCGCGGGCCTGGAGCGTGCGGGCATTACCGTGAAGCCTGTAGGCCTCCCGTGACGATCCCGGCGCAGCCGGCATTGCGCCGTCCACCGTCAGCCGTCAGCCGTGAAGGCGAAGGTCTATTCGGCTGGTGGCGCGAGGCGGATACCCGCGCTCGTCACGCCTTCGTCGCCGCTTCGTTTGGCTGGATGCTGGATTCGTTCGACGTCATGCTGTACTCGATGGTCCTCGCCGCGCTCATCGAGGACCCAGGCTTGCGCCTTTCGCTCACCGTCGCCGGCATTCTCAACTCGATCACGCTCGTCGCCGCGGCGGGCGGCGGTATCGCGTTTGGCGTCGTCGCCGATCGATTGGGCCGGAAGCGGGCGCTCATGGCGGCTGTCCTCATCTATTCCATCTTCACGGCCGCGTGCGGATTCGCCCAGTCGGTCATCGAGCTGGCGGTCTTCCGCGTGGCGCTCGGCCTCGGCATGGGTGGAGAGTGGGCGACCGGCGCCGCGCTGGTGTCGGAGTCGTTCCCGGCAAGGCACCGCGGCAAGGCGCTCGCCTTCGTCCAGAGTTCATGGGCCATTGGCTACGGTCTCGCCGCGCTCGTCAACCTGATCGTCATGCCGCTCTGGGGCTGGCGAGGCGTGTTCTTTGTCGGCGTGGTGCCGGCCCTCTTCACCTTCTGGATTGCGCGTCGCGTCGAGGAGCCGGAAATCTGGCACGGCACGTCGTCCGCCGATCGCGGTCGAATTGGCGCGTTGTTCGCGCCGCACATCGCGAGGATCACGATCTTCATCACAGTGATGAATGCCTGCACGCTCTTCGGCTGGTGGGGGCTCAACAGCTGGGTCCCTGCCTATTTGCAGCTGTCGCCCGACTATCACGGCATCGGGCTTTCTTCCTCGACGATGTCGTGGTTCGTGATTGCGATGCAGGGGGGAATGTGGCTGGGTTACGTGAGCTTCGGATTCATCGCGGACGCGATCGGGCGCAAGCGGACATACGTGATGTTCGTGCTCGCCGCGAGCGTCCTGTTGCCCCTGTACGGCTACTTGCGCGAGCCTTTGATTCTGCTCGCCCTCGGCCCGCTGGTCGCGTTCTTCGGCACGGGCTATTACAGCGGCTTCGGGGCCGTCGTCGCCGAGTTGTACCCGACCTCGGTCCGGGCGACGGCGGCCGGTGTCTGCTACAACACCGGCCGTATCGCGAGCGCCGTCGCGCCGTACGTCGTCGGCTCGCTGGCCGCGACGCGCGGCTTCGGCGTGGCGTTTGGCGTGGCCGGGGCGGCGTTCTTGCTCGCGGCGATCGCGTGGGTCGGCATTCCTGACACGGGCAACCGGCAGCTCAATTAGGTCGGGTAGCTCGAGTGGGTCGGGTAGGTCAGGTAGGTCGCGTGGGTCGGGTAGGTCACGTGGGTTCGTCGCGGAGGGCCCGGCGCAGGACCTTGCCCACCATGGTCTTGGGCAGCTCCGTCCGGAAGTCGATTCTCGAGGGCACCTTGAACGGCGCCAAGCGCTCGCGACAGTAGTCGCGGAGCTCCTGCTCGCTGGCCTGCTGACCCGCGCGGAGCACGACCCACGCTTTCACAATCTCGCCTTTGACGGGGTCTCGGGCGCCCGCGACGCCGACCTCCGCCACCGCGGGGTGCGTCGCCAGCGTTTCTTCGATCTCGCGCGGCCACACCTGAAAGCCGCCGCCAGGCTTGATCAGATCCTTCTTCCGGTCGACGATGAACACGTAGCCGTCTTCGTCGAGATAGCCCAGATCCCCGGTGTGCAGCCACAGACGAGAGCTATCGTTGCCAATGTCGTTATTAAAGCCGGGATGACGGCGGAGCATGTGAGCCGTTTCGTCCGGCTGGTTCCAATAACTGGACATCAGCTGCGGCGCGGCGAAGACGATCTCGCCGACCTCGTGCGTGGGGAGGAGCCTGGTTCCCTCGTCGGGATCCACGATGCGGACGTGGACGTCGGGAAGGGGCATGCCGACCGAGCCCAATTTGTTCTCTCCCCGAGCAGGGTTCATGCATACCGCCATCATCGCTTCCGTCAACGAGTATCCCTCGACGATCCGCCCGCCGGTGATGGCTTCGAACCGCTGCTTGGTGTCCGCGAGGAGCGGCGCCGCCCCTGAGACGCAGACGCGGATCGACTTGAAGTTCACTCTGCCCTTGCTCACGGCCGGCTGATTGAGCAGCGCGATGTACATCGTTGGAACGCCGACGAAGAACCCGGGTTTCACCTTGCGCAGCGTCGCGAGCAGGTCGGGAATGTCGCGCGGGTTCGGCACGAGCGCAATCGGCAGGCGCGAGATAATCGCCAGCGGCTGGATGCCGACGTTGCTGTAGACGTGAAAAAGCGGCAGCGCCGCGAACACCGGGCGTGTCTCTCCCTCGATGATCGGGCGCAGCCACGCCATGATCTGCAGTCCGGCCATCGTGTAGGCGCCGTGTGTGCCGAGCACACCCTTCGGGATGCCGGTCGTCCCGCCGCTCATGAGCAGGACCGCGGGATCGCTCAACGCCGGCCGCGCACGCTCGGGCCGTTTGCCTTTGTTGACCAGGAGCAAGTGGGCGAAATCGTGATCGCCAGGTCGCAGCGACACACGATCGCCCTCCCGCGTTTCCCGGGCGAGCGTGAACAGGGCCTTCAGAACCGGTGGAAAGAACTCCTTGATGTTGGTCGCGATGACCCGCCGGAGGGCTGTTCGGGGCTGGATGTTCTTGATGCGTTGATAGAACCGCGTCAGCGTCACGACGGTTTCGATACCCTGGTTGCTCAGGGAATCCTCCAGGTCGTGATCCGTGTAGGTGGGGTTGATCGGCGCGACGATGGCGCCAACCTTCCACGCGCCGAATTGGGCGATGACGAACTGCGGGCAATTCGGCAACACGAGCCCGACCCGGTCGCCGGGTCTGACGCCGAGCGCCCCGAATGCCGCGGCGCACGTGTCGCTCAACCGATCGAGATCGGCGAACGACACCGTCGTTCCCTTGAACAGGAGCGCGGGGGCATCCGGCCGCTCGCGAGCCGCGTCGGCCAGGTAGTCGGTGAGCGTATGGTCAGGATAGGGCGCCAGCGTTGACGGGACGCCTGGGTCGTAATGCGCCAGCCACGGCGCTGGCCCCTCCACCTACCGAGAGCTTTCCTTTATGCGAAACGATCCGTCGTCGAGCCGCTGCCGGTAGACGCCGTGGCAACTGGCGCACTGCTGCCCGAGCGGAGCCGCGGCTGCCTTGATGTCGTCCCACTTGCCGGCCGTCGCCGCTGCCGTAATGACGTCGGCGTTCTTCCTCGCCTCGGTTGCGAAGCCGACGGCGTCAGCTTTGCCTTTGGTCTTCCAGAACGTTTCAGTCTGTGCGAAAGCCTTTGAGAGGATCACGGCCTGATCCTTGACGGCCGAGCCGTCCATCTTGTCGATGGCGCTCCGCAGCGCCGTGTTGGCAGGGCCGACCTGACGCATCACCTTCTGATACGCTTCTTCCTCCGCGGTCAGCGGTGGCGGGGCGACCTTCGCGATATCGATGCCGGTCGAATTGACCACAACGGCCGTGGCCACAACGGCAGGCTTTCCCTTGTATTTGGCGATGACGTCCGGGGAGAGGTCGACGGAGTAGTTCTTCGTCTTTTTCTTGATTTCCTCAGGGTCGAACTTCACCAGCTCGCCGAGAACCGTGACATACGAGCCGTGCTCGACCGTCCCGGTCATCGTCGGTGCAACGATCAAGATGTCCTTCCCACCTCACCCACCTATCCCACTCGACCCACCTGTCCCACCCGACCCGTGTTGATCGACCGAGAACGTCGACTTCGTCAGCGGCTCCCCCACCGCTGCGGTGAGGCTGATGTACTCACCGAGG
>Ga0182037_10001284_pt1 | contig 13095 bp, 12 predicted proteins | sample sta12Cox44000082_FD_125974 | JGI IMG/M metagenome (GOLD analysis project Ga0182037, IMG submission 125974) | Lab enrichment of tropical soil microbial communities from Luquillo Experimental Forest, Puerto Rico - statoxic.12C.oxic.44.000.082 | ecosystem: Environmental > Terrestrial > Soil >... | reverse complement strand
GGAACTGCGCGACCGCGGGGTGTTCCCTTTCGCTCAAAAGGCCGACACCAACAAGGCAAAACAGCAGCCGCCCAAGGCGGATTAGAATCCAGCGAAGACATGGCATCCTCATTGGGGGCGCTTGTTCCCGCAGCCGAGGCGCCACGCGATGCCTCTGTTGCGCAGGCGAGTTCATCTGAATGACGAGACCCAACCGCGTCCTCTTTTTCCTCATCGCTTGGCTCATCGTCCTTATGCCGTTCTTGTTCTGGTGGAGTACGTGGTTTGGACGCCCGCTGTCCGAGAAACAAATCGGCGAATACCTGAACGACGAAAAACACCCGCGCCACATCCAGCACGCTCTGCTGCAACTGGGCGATCGCATGGCGCGGCAAGACGGAGCGGCAAAACACTGGTACCCCGATATCGCACGCCTCGCCGCTCATCCCGTCGAGGAAGTGCGCAACACCGACGCCTGGGTCATGGGCCAGGACACCGCGAGTCAAGCCTTTCACGACGCGCTTCTGAAAATGTTGCAGGACCCTTCAATCATGGTGCGAGGAAACGCCGCCCTCTCTCTGGTGCGTTTCGGTGACCCTTCAGGGCGATCACAAATCGTGGCTCTGTTGCAGCCCGCCAAAATTCTCGCGCCCGCGGCGGGCAGCATCCTTGACGCGGGCAAACTGGGCGCCGCCGTCCATCAGGGCGGAGTCATTGCGAAGTTTGGCTACGGCTTTGGCCAGACGACGAAACTACGCTCACCCATCGCTGGCCGCATCCGGTCCGTCAATGTCCCAACAGGAGCGGTTGTCGCCGCAGGAACCGAAATTGCCACCGTTGACCCCGGAGACGAGCAGGCCTGGGAAGCCCTCCGCGCGCTCTATCTAATAGGCCAACCCGATGACCTTCCCGCAATTCGTCCCTATGAGCACGCACTACCCGACATTTCGGACCATGTCCGCCGACAAGCTGCCCTGGCCGAAAACGCAATCCTCGAGCGGGCGAAGAAGTAATCTTGGCGGAGGGAGCACAAATGAGTCCCCGCAAACGGGAACCCCACCGGTCGCTGCTCGCCGAGGGCAGGTCGAAGTTCTCAAAAGGCCATCGCCCCAACGGCTTTTTCCACTTCCGACGTATCCACCATAACGATGGCGTCCCACGGACAGCCATCCAGAAAGCAGCCGTCTGGTCCTTTGCTGACACACTTCTTACAACCGATACACAGAATCGGATCCACCTGGATGCGGCCGAACGGAGGATGGTCTTCGTCCGGAACCCAGAACATGCAATCTTCCACCGGGCAGTATTCAACGCAGGCAGGCGATCCGGCACACCCCGTGCAGCACTCCGTGATCACGGCAAGCTCTTTGGGTTTTTTCTTGCGAGGTGTGGTGATGCCCTTGGAGCGGGGCTCGTGCTTTAGCGCATCGGGCACCATACCTGCGGACTTCGCGACTTCGCGCTCGGCACACATCGCCCGAATTATACTCTCGCTGGTTTCTTTTTCCAGGGCCGGATTCGCTGCCGATTGCCGGTGCGGATTCTTTCCACCTCACTCAATCCTTTTGTATGGAAAGCGGTCGTGAATGTTGTTTTGGTAGTAGAACTCCTTGAAAGGCGTGTCCATGAGCTGATGGAACATCTTTGGCGGGACATTAAAGAACTGGAATACGTTGCCACTCGTGAACTCAATCTCGAGAATCTCCGATCCGTCTTCGTATCCAACCTGAGCGATTCCGTTTGCGGCGACAGCGGTCCTGTGCATGTTGAGAGCCTCCTCTCGTACAAGGAACTCCGTCAACGAACAGATCCCATAGTTCATCTTGCTGTCACAGCCACCACGTACCCAGGTTGATCGTTAGGTTCCCCATCCGGCTGCGACATAATCCGTTGCGTCGCCCCTCGGTTCCGGCTCAACTCGCATGGATGCTATCACGAAACGCGGACGCCGATGCTTGGTTTTGGCAATAATGTGGCGAAGACAATGCGAAAAACTCACTGGCTGCAAGCCAGTTCACGCTCAGCTCATTCCCGCACCGCCTAGCTCGCGCACGATGGAGCCGACAAACGATTTAGCATCGCCGAAAAGCATCAGCGTTTTATCAAGGTAATAAAGAGGATTGTCAATTCCCGCGAAACCTGCAGCCATGCTTCGCTTGATGACCATCACGGTGCGTGCTTGATCAACATTAAGGATCGGCATGCCATAAATGGGACTGCCAGAATCCGTGCGCGCCGCAGGATTGGTCACATCGTTGGCGCCAATGATCAGGGCGACATCGGTTTGCGGAAAGTCCCCGTTGATGACGTCCATTTCAAGGAGCCTGTCGTACGGGATATCGGCCTCGGCGAGCAGCACGTTCATGTGGCCGGGCATGCGTCCGGCAACGGGGTGAATGCCGAAACGTACATCAACACCGCGCTTTGAAAGGGCATCGTAAAGCTCGCGAACTTTGTGCTGCGCTTGTGCCACGGCCATGCCGTATCCGGGAACGATGGCTACGCGGCTGGCGGCGGAAAGAATCGAGGCGGCCTCCTCGGCCGTAGCGCTCTTGACGGGGATTGCTTCCTGCTCACCCGCGGCAGCACTTTGAATTTGTCCGAACCCGCCGAAGAGCACGTTGGTAAACGAACGGTTCATAGCTTTGGACATGATGACGGAGAGGATGAAACCAGATGATCCGTCAAGCGCCCCAGCGATGATAAGCAGCTTGCTGTTGAGAACAAATCCCATGGCCGCAGCGGAAAGGCCCGCGTAGGAATTCAGGAGCGAGATTACGGTAGGCATGTCCGCTCCCCCGATGGGGACAATCAACATCACGCCGAATACCAGGGGAATGAAAATGAGCGCCGGGAAAAGCTTCACCTGGTCTGGGTGCATCACCAGCACCACTGCAACGCCGATGGCTAGTGTCAACATGCCCAGGTTGACAAGATTTTGCCCCCTATAGGTGATCGGCCGCTGAGGCAGAATTTCCTGCAGCTTGCCGGCGGCCATCAAGCTTCCCGTAAAGGTCAGCGATCCAAGAATTACCTCCATCGACAGTACTGCCATCATCAACGGTGGAATGTCAGGAGCGCGCAAATAGAATTCCGACGTGCCAACCAAGGTTACGCAAAGCGCGCCGAAGGCATGGCTTAAGGCAGTTCGCTGAGGAACAGCGGTCATCGCCACTTTGCCGAGGGGCACGCCGATGATTGCACCCAGCACCAGACCAATGGCGACCAGCTTGAAGTCAACAATGCCGCGATACAGCAGTGTTCCGCAAATGGCTAGGGCCATGCCCAATTCGCCAGCCCACACGCCGCGCCGTGCGGTTGTCGGTGAACTCAGCCATTTCAGCGATAGAATGAACAGGGCAGTAGCGATGATGTATGTGACTTCGATGAGATTTTCGATCATGGCTTTTTCGGCCCGCTGGCTTTAAACATGCGCAACATACGGTCGGTAATAATGAAGCCTCCGACGATGTTGCTAGTAGCCGCAACAATGGCGATCGTTCCCAGTATCGCGGCGAGATTATTCTTGTGTTCGCCGGCCAGGATGATCGCTCCCACCACGGCGATAGCATCCAATGCGTTGGTAAGCGACATCAGCGGCGTGTGCAGTAACGGAGAAACTCGCCGGATTACCTCGAAACCAATGAAGGCGGCGAGCATGAAAACGTATAGGCTGGTGAGTAAATCGAGCTTCATGCTTTCACTCCTTTCTAACCTCGCGCCGATAGAGCCGGCAGGGCGTAGAATTCGCGCAACCTGGCGTTGACTATCTCACCTGCGCGAGTCATTAACGTATCGCGTACGATCTGATCCTCAATATTCAGCTGGAGTGTCCTGTCTTTGACTAGGTGCAGCAAGAACGCCGTAACATTTCGGGCATACATCTGGCTGGCATGAAAGGGTACTGTACTAGCCAAATTAATCAAGCCGATTATGGTCACGCCGTGCTTGACTACTTTTTCTCCCGCGGATGTCAGCTCGCAGTTCCCTCCGCGCTCCGCGGCCAAATCGACAATAACCGAGCCCGGTCTCATGCCCGCCACCATTTCCTTAGTCACGAGGATTGGAGATTTCTTGCCGGGAATAACCGCAGTGGTAATCACAACGTCGTTCTCAGCCACCACCGCGCCCAGCAGCTGGCGCTGCCGGTCATAAAAGCCTTCATCTTGAGCGCGCGCGTAACCGCGTTCATCCTGTGCGTCCTTGGCTTCCACTTCAAGTTCGACAAAACGCCCGCCGAGGCTCTGTACCTGTTCTTTGACGACCGGCCGCAAATCGTAGGCGGACACCACCGCACCTAGTCTGCGAGCCGTGGCGATGGCCTGCAGCCCGGCGACACCGCAGCCGACGACCAGCACTCGGGCCGGAGTGATCGTTCCGGCCGCGGTGGTGAGCATGGGGAAGATCCGCGGCTGAGTGTCTGCAGCGAGCACGACGGCTTTGTATCCGGAAATTGTAGCCATCGAAGAGAGCGCGTCCATGCTCTGCGCGCGCGTGGTCCGCGGCATCAACTCAACGGAAAAGGCGGTCACACCCCTGGAGGCGATCTGCCTAATCGTTTCAAGCGAACCAAGCGGCCGTAAGAACCCGATCAGCGACTGGTCATGACGGAACAGCGGTAAGTCTGCCTCGCCGGTCTTGTCGTTCGACCCATAGCAAAGCACCTGAATCACGATGTCGGCCGCACTGAAAACGTCAGCGCGAGAGGGCAGGAGTTTTGCTCCTGCAGCAGCGTAGTCCGCGTCCGGATAACCGGCTGCGATCCCCGCCCCCGCTTCCACAACGACTTCGAGACCCGCTTTCGCAAGACTAGGAATTGTGGCCGGCACGAGCGCGACACGCCGTTCTCCCGGAAAACTCTCGCGCGGAACGCCTATCTTCATGATCTCCCCCGCACCGAAATGCTGGTTGGGCGGCATTGTATACCGCCTTGTATCCAGCGAAGAAGTCTCCCACTAACCGCAAGGCTCCACGTCGACACTCTAGCGGGCGTCATGGAGGGTGAGCGGCCAGCGGCGAAATCGACTGTTCTTTGATTCCAATGTTCTCACAGGAGGAATTGCGTCTACTTGGGGACTCGACAAGGCTTTGTCTTTGTGTGCAGCGCGACAATGCAAGTTGGTCCTGGCGGAGGTTGTTAAAGAAGTGGTAGAGAGCTGCACTGCCTGTCTTGGGAGGCAGAATCGGGCCTGCGTTGGGCAGAGTTGATCGCGTCCCTTCGGGCCTCCGGGCGGGCGATGGCAGATCAAGGACAGCCTAATCGCCTCGACCGCGCTCGTTCATGGTCTGACGGTCGTGACGCGAAATCGCGCGGACTTCGAAAAGGCCGGCGTGAAAGTTGTTAACCCGTTTGTACCTTAACGGAGGCTGAAATCTACTCTGAGGAGGGCGTCGCCTCCCAAGACTGGTCCGTGTTCCAGATACGTTCCAGTTGGGCGCAACTCGCCAGACTTTGGTTTAGCGCCTCAGGATTTGTACTTCTAGCGGTTGGATGGTGACTTGAAGCACGCGTGCCGGGCCTTCGGTTATCCCGCCGTCGGGTTCGGTGATCGCGGCGGTCCCTTTGTCAGCGAGACGAAGCGGCCCTGGCGCGGTGGGATTGGCGAGATTGCTGAACAACAAGCGAAATGTTACGGCACCCTGATTCAGGTCCTTGTCAACGACAACTTCGCCTTGAAAGCTACCCTGCTCAGCGGTGTTCGCGACGATGAGGACCTCTTGCGTGTTGAGTATTCGCGAAAAGGCGATGACGCCGGGTGTGAATAAGGAGATCGAGAAATCGCGCTTATTTCCGGAAAGCTGGCGAAAATATTGCCGACCATAGCGCAGCGCCGGCTGCGCGGCACGGACCTGAGCAATGGATTTAATTGCTCGGTAGAACGGGTGAGTCTCGTCGAAAGCGTTCGGTTTGCCCCAGAGGGCTTCCCGGACACCGGCATCCGAACCGCCGATGCCATGGAGTCCTTGTTCGGTGCCGTAATACAGACAGGGTATACCTTGCAGACCGAACAGCGTGCCTAGTGCCAGAGTCAGCTGGTTGTCCCAGCGGTGAGCATTCTGGGGGTCGACGAAAAAGAACCGTTGATGGCGGTCATGATTGTCGAGGAACGTCACGAAGAATCCGCTGGCTTCTCCGTGGGTGGTAATCACCGTTCGCTCTGCGTCTTTGCGGGTCTGATACATGCTGGCCAGTTCAGCGGGTGGCGCTGACTGGTTGGGAGTGGGATGCTTGACGACTGCGCCGAGACTTCCCTCAAGGTCGAAATCGAGCGCCGAATCGACGCCAATCGTGTCCGCGTTTGGAACCAAGGTGTCGCGGCCGATGAAATTTCGTAAATCGGTTTCGCCGACGGTGATTTCACCAAAGGTAAAGAAATTCTCTTTGCCAATGGAAAGTGCGAACTCGCGAATTGCCGCGCAGAAAAGGTGCCCGAAGGCATTGTTTGGCACTTTGAATGTGTCGATGCGAAATCCGTCGCAGTCGAATCGGGCAATCACGTACTGATATGCGCGAATCAGGGTCGTCTGAACAGCGAAGTCTTCGCTGCGCATTTGCTTCAGTGATTCGAAATCGCCAAAGGCGCCAGCGCTGTCGACAGCCTTTCCTTGCCGACGGAAGTGCTCGTTGGCCTGAAGCTCTGCGGGCCACACAACGGCATCGGGATCAAGGGGCCGAGGCGCGGCTGCTATATCGGCGAATGCGGGATTGCCGTTTTTGTCGTGCCAGCGAATATCGTAAGCTTGGCTTCGAAAATCTGCCGCGGGAGCGTTGTCGTTCGATCCGATGACATAGCCGAATACGTCGCCAGCGTGGTTCAAGATCATGTCGAAGATCGCGTACATCCCGCGGGCATGTATTTCGTCCACGAGTGCGCGAAGTTCGTCATCGGCCAGTTGTGGATTTGTGCGCGCCCTTGCCGGGTCCGAGCAGAAGCGCGGCTCGGCATGAAGAAAGTCCTGGATGCCGTAACCATGAAAGGTGCCGGTTTCGTACTGGCAATTCTTGAAGACGGGTGATAACCAAATGGCGCCTGCTCCGAGGTCACGGATGTAGCTTAGCTTTTTGCGGACGCCTTCAAAGGTGCCGCCCTGGAACGAGCCGAAGGGCTGGTCGAATGCGGTTGGCGGAACGGCGGTGGTGGAGGCCGGGGGGCGGGAGGGATTGTTGAACCGGTCGACCATTAGAAAGTAGATCCAGATGTCCCTCCAATCGGAAGGCGACGGGAAGGGGACACTAATTTTCCGGGTGGCGCTGTCAACTAGAACAGACTTGGTGGACACAGTATTGGCGGCGTCGAAAGCCGCTTGAACGTCAGCGTCAAATACAGATGCGGGCAAGCGTCACCCCCGATGAGCTTCCGGTGCGACTACCAGAACTCCGGCGGCGGTTGAACGGGCTGAGGCAGCACGAGGAAGGCTTATTTCTTGTACGATCAGATAGTGTAACGAGCCCATCGTTCGTTTCAACTGTACTCATCAGGCCACAGCGGTCGGTCCCGCGCTGGGAGAGACAATTGCTGAAAAGGGCGCCGCGTCGGGCGATGGCGCAGCCAAGCTATTAAAGCACGTACATTATGCTGGTGGAGGCAGGGGGAGCCGAACTTCTTAGGCTGTTCCGAAGCAAGCCGCCCGGTAACAGGTCATTCCTCAAGCTTACTTTCCTCGGGTGCGTCTGTTGGGCTTTCGAAATCGATCCGGTAGCCATTCGGATCAGTAACCGAGACTACCCAAAGACCGTTCCCCACAAATGGTCTCTGAGCCCGAAGTCCCTTCGATTTGAATTCGCAGTAAAGCGCTAACGCATCCTCGCACATGAAACAAGTCGACGTTCCCATCCCCAGCGCCCCGTCGGGCCGGTGCTGCGGCAGGAATTCCTGAAGCATGATGGCGGCGTCACCAAGCTGAAGCCAGCACCAACGAATTCTCCCGTCGGGGTGGTCTTCCGCCCTATCTGGGATCCATGATTTCTTCATTGCAAACCCCAGTCCTTCAACATAGAACCGGAGCGAATCTTCCATACAATTAACGCCAAGAAAAGGTACCGCCTGTTTTACGTTAGTGCCAAAATTGGGTGCGGTAGTCATCGTTTACCTCACTGATCCAGTCTACTGGTCGCATTCCGCTATCCGTTGCGTATAAACCTCTCGCGCGTGGTCATAGGCAGCTTTGGCCTCAGGCAGCTCTGTCTTGGAGATTTTAGGGGCCTTCTGGGTCCAGCACTGGTTCACGCCCGCAAGACACCATTGCGCGCTCTCACGCGATGCACGAATGGGTCTTCCATTCACAAGAACGAAGATGGGATTGGTATGGGATGAGCCCAGGATACGCACGGCTAGCCAACTGCTGCGCTCAACTTGTACATCAAAAGCCAAATCCCGGATCGTCCCGTCGGCAACGACATTCTTGTGATCGACAGGTTTGCCGTTCATGACCAGCTCCACCGGGACTTCGCGTGTGTTCCCGATGCGCGCTCTCTCAATATGCCAGTACGGCGTTTGGTCAATCTCGCGGTCGTGAACATTTTCCTTATTCTTCGCGCCGTGACGGTTGTTTAGGCTATCCATCCAAAATCGGTTGCCGCGATCCGACGGAATCCCGTTGGCGTCCTCAGGGTTTGGATTCAGGTAAGCAGCCACCTTGAGCCGGGCGTGCACCGTCCCTTTTTCGCCAAGATGCACCTCGCTAGCCCCTGTACCCACCTCTACGTCGTTCACGCTGAAATCCATCAGGTGACTCCTGCCGTCTGAAACGTAGCTTCGTCCGGCGCGCAACGCGTCCAGCCATGCGCTGTAACTGAGCGGTCCATCGACCTTGGCATAGACGCGGCCTTGGCCCACGCGCGCATCGGTAATACAAGGGAAGTCGGTCTCGCCAGAAATCCGCGTGCGGAATCCAACATTCAGCGTGTGATACCAAATGTTCAGCTCCCATGGATAGGGCGTGTCCATCGTAGAAATGAAATCCACCCCACCAGGATGGGTGACATCCACAATGTACTCATTCGCGCCTATCGAGTCGAAGCCGGGGATCTCGTAATTCGGTATTTCGCGGGACTTTACCTCCAGTCCCCATCCTGAGTGTGCAAACCCCGCCAAGGCACCCTGCGATTTTGCCCAGCGCAAGATTGGCAAATCCCAGGTGGGCCACTGGTCGATTCGCAGGCAATGCGGGTAGTCCTGATCGGTCAGCCCGAGCAATACCAAATGCCCGGCATGACTCGACGGGAATCCGGAGACTTCCAAGTCGTAATGCATGAGTCCGTTTGGCTTGGAGAGTGGATGATCCTTGCCGCTGAAGAACTGCTTCTGGTAGTAGTAGCACGGTCCCCACGTAAGCACGGCCCCGACATTCAGTTTCTCGCCTTGGATTTGGCGGACCATGTCATCTGGTCGTACGCCTTCCGTGGGATTCTGGTAGTGCGAGCAACCCGCGGCGTGTACGTGATGGTCCCCGGAATACCAGTGATATTTCGCCGGATCGATCCACCGCTGCATCGCAAAGGAAACCTCGTTTGGACCTTTCGGCGTCACGTCGATCTGCTTGGTCTGCGGGTGATATTCAGGTCCCATCGAGGCGGTCACGCTGTAGGAACCGGCAGGAACGAGCACAGTCGCACCGTTTTCGCGATAGACCTGCGGCTGAAAAAAAAGGTCGGGCGCCAAGCGCTTTGCGGGATTCGGATAGAGCCGGCCTAGGCTGTCGCGGATCGTGAACGCCGATATGGTCGGCGCGTGATTCTCGTCGTGAACCGCTAGACGCAATGCTTCGGCCGGCATCGCGGTGAACAAGACTGACACCTCACTGCGAAAACCAACGTCCTGCGTGCCTTGGCCGACATTGAAACCGATCACAGCGTAGCGCTGTCCTCGATCTCGGCTGGAGATTGCCAAAATTCGGTACTCCAGTGGCAGACCGGAAAGCCGCGGCGACATGGGATCTTTGTCGTACAGCTCTATGCCCATCCATCGGTCCCGCACGTCGGCTGGCGCAACTGCCTTGGTTGGTTCCGGGCTCGAGTCCGACTGCACAAAGACCGGAAGGGCATTAGGGCTTTCGGCTACTAGCTGTGCTGTCACTCCCGCCTTGTTCAGGATCTTTACAAGAAAGATGCGGGTTCCCGCCTCCACCAGCTCAGGTTTAGCCGCGCCGAGCTGCACCTTCACGCGGCTCTCCGCATTAATGTCGATGATTGCCAGGGTGTACTTGTCAAGAATCTGCTGCAAATGCGCCACGGCCGCCGCCTCATCGTCCGCCCCAGCTATCGCTTGATCGATGGCTTGGTGGTCGCTCTCGGCCAGTGGTTGCCCGAGATACGCCAGCGCAGTCTCCACTTGGCGCACCTGCTGTGCCAATGGCTGCAGCGAAACGCGCGACTGCCCGAAGAGCAGCATGCCGGTCAAAGTTTGGACCACAGTCAGACTCGAGAAAGCTATGATTGCCGATACATGGGGCGACGAGTTGAAGCCTCGCTTCATGGTTACTACTCCCTCTGTACGTCGTATTTTGCACATCCAGGCAGCACAAGAACAAGAATGTCAAAACAGCAAGTCCCCTTTGGGTTGCGAACGACCTTAGCTGGACTACAGCCTAGAAACAATTCATAGTAAAGCCTATAATAGTAGGCTCTAATCATAATTGACAGCTTAAAGCCTCGGAAAATAAGCATTACTATAATAAATATTGATATATTGTAAAGCCTCGTAAAATGGGCTTTATTGATTCCAAGGCGCATAAAGCCTATAATTACGGGCTATGGACGAATTGCGATTTAAGTCTCCTGAGGAATTACAAATTGAACTCGGACATCGACTACGCCAGTTGCGGCTTGCGCGCAACCAGGACCAGCGAAGCGTAGCCGACAAAGCCGGGATTGCGCGAGCGGCCCTCCAGAACCTGGAAGCCGGGCGCGGCTCTTCTGTGCAGTCATTGGTTCGCACGCTAAAGGCGCTGAACTATCTGGAGGGTATCGAGTTGCTTGCACCCGAACCGACGGTTAACCCGCTCGCCTTACTAAGAACGAAAAGACCCCCACAGCGGGCAAGTCGTTCACGTTCAAGGCATCCGAAGACGGGGAATCGTTGAACATTACGGTAATCGAAGTCCGCGCGTGGGGACGGCGGGTTGGAGCTTTAGCTCCAGACCCGAAGCTTGGCTACTACGCGTTTGCCTACGAGCCGTCCTGGAAACGCACAGGAATCGAACTCGCCCCGCTGACGATGCCTATGTCAGACTCGCGGCAAGCGTTCACGTTTCCGAATCTGCCGGAAGCGACATTCCGTCGCCTGCCGGCGCTCTTTGCGGATGCACTGCCCGACGAGTTCGGCAATGCGCTTATTGATGCATGGATGGCGGAGCACGGAACGACGAAGGCCGAAGTGACGACGCTAGATCGCTTGGCTTATATGGGAAGAAGGGGCATGGGCGCTCTCGAATTCAAGCCGGAGCGCGGTTCACACCGCGAAAGCGCGGCGCCCCTCAAGATGAAATCACTTGTGGAGGAAGCTCGGAAGGCGGTCGAGGGCGATCTAAATGCCGATGAGCACGCGAAAACTGCGTTGGCGAATCTTATTCGAGTGGGAGCGTCAGCTGGCGGCGCGCGCGCCAAGGCGGTCGTCGCCTGGCACCCGGGCATCAACCAGATCCGGAGCGGCCAGTTCAGCATGGCGGAAGGGTTCGAGCCGTGGATCGTAAAATTCGACGGGGTTGGCAAAGACTTGGAACTGGGGACCGGCGGAGACTATGGACGCACTGAGTATGCATACTACCGGATGGCGACGGCAGCAGGAATCGCAATGTCTCCGTGCCGGCTACTTGAAGAAAGTGGACGCGCGCACTTCATGACCCGGCGATTCGACAGGGACGTGAAGGATGGCAAGACCGTCAAACATCATGTCCAGACGCTTTGCGCGATGAACCATCTGGACTACAAGCAGCGCGGCACGCACAGCTATTCGCAGCTGTTTCTGACGCTTGCGCAGCTAGGGGCAGGCGACGAGGCCCTGCGGCAAGCTTTTCTGCGCATGGCGTTCAACGTGATGGCGCGCAACTACGATGATCACACAAAGAATTTCAGCTTTCTGTTGAAGCAGGGCCAAAGCTGGGAGCTGGCGCCGGCCTATGACGTGACTCATGCGCATAATCCTCGCGGACGGTGGACTTACCAGCACCTGATGAGCGTGAATGGGAAGTTCGATGGAATCGTGCGCGACGATCTGCTGGCCGCGGCCGATCGTTTTTCTGTGCCGCGAGCCGCGAACCTGCTTTCTGACGTTCGCTCCTCGATCGAGCAATGGCCGGAACATGCCCGATCAGCCGGTTTGAGCTCAAGCAAGGCAGAGGAACTTCGAGGCGATTTTCATCTTCTGTAGCGAGACGTCCGCTACAAGCGTAGTAACGCATCCATCACCCGCTCAACCTTCCTGCCGTAGCGATTGAGGTCAATAACGCGCAGCAACTGAGGTCGAGACAATCGCCCTTCATACAAGAGCATTTCCTCGTGATGCCTCGCGCTCCTTATGTCTGCCCGCAGTAGACGACGCTCGAGTGCCTGGTCATTCTGCGCCAGCGTCCCGCTAGTTTACTCTTTCTTTGCCGACTTTCCAGTTCTTCGGTCGACCCCTTTACCCCAGTACGCGGATTTCTTGTACTCCTTGATCTTAGCGACTTCCTCATCTGTCCACGACTTTCGAAGCTGACCGTCCACGATTTCAGCCTTCGGTCGTGGAATCTGGTTCTTCGCAATCCAGCGATGCAGCGTCCGCCGGTCAACTCCGGTCATTCTGGCTGCCTCAGAGATCGAAAACGCCTTCATATTTTATATGCCACACTGTGGCATTTGTCAAGAAGAATCTTAAGGGTACGGGACATTCGACACAGCTCCTAGCCTAGGGACAGGTTACCTCATCGCAAGGCAGTAGCTGGAATGGTCTCGTACCACTGCGGTGCGAAATCAACACCTAAAATCCCCAAACTTACAATCGGCGACAAAGGCGAGCTACCACCTTATCGTATACGCCGCAACACTGTTCTTGGGCTGACCGCCACTAATAGGCGGGAACGATCTCCAACGTAAGATGCTAGAGTTGGCTGCGCTCCCTGGAATCGAGCGACTGCTTC
>Ga0182037_10001283_pt1 | contig 13095 bp, 19 predicted proteins | sample sta12Cox44000082_FD_125974 | JGI IMG/M metagenome (GOLD analysis project Ga0182037, IMG submission 125974) | Lab enrichment of tropical soil microbial communities from Luquillo Experimental Forest, Puerto Rico - statoxic.12C.oxic.44.000.082 | ecosystem: Environmental > Terrestrial > Soil >... | reverse complement strand
CGCGAGATAGCGCTGTGACGGCCGGCGGTAGGGTCCGATCTCCGAGCGGACCGCCAGCGTTGGTCGCCTTGAACTTACGACTTCACCGTAAAGCCGGTCGCCTCGGAGAAGCGACCCTACCAGTTCCGACCGCGTTGGAGGTCTAACTCTTTGCAAATCAATAGATTCTACCACCGGTTCCTGAGAAGCTTTTCTCCGCTACCCTCTAGCGCTGGTTGACAAAAATTGACACCGCCACCCCGGCGACAGCCAGCAACGCAAATGCGACCCACATCCAGAGTAGCACGCTCTCTTTGACGACTCTGCCTGTACCGCCAACCGCGCGTTCAAATCGTCCCCGGATACGGCCTTTACGCAAAAAGCCATCATAATGCCGCTGAATAAGATGGGTCTCCACCTGTCGCATCGTATCGAGCAGAACGCCTACAATGATCAGGAGACTGGTGCCCCCAAAAAAACGGGCTGTCATGCGCGGAACGCCCAGCCAGGTGATCATCGTTTCAGGGATTACCGCGATAATGGTCAGAAACAGGGCGCCGGCAAACGTCAACCGGGTCAGCGTATATTCCAAAAAGTCTGCGGTCGGTTTCCCTGGCCGATACCCAGGGATGTAACCGTTATACTTCTTGAGGTCGTCGGCGATCTGCGTGGGTTGAAATTGAATGGCGACCCAAAAATAGCTGAAGAAAAAAATCAGGACGGCCGTCAGCACGTAATGCCAGAAACCGACCGCGAGCGCATTGGACAGGACAACGGCCCATTCCGCATTGCGGAAGGCCATACTCAGGATGGTCGATGGGAAAAGCAAGATTGCCTGCGCGAAAATGAGCGGCATGACCCCGACAGAATTTACCTTCAATGGCAGATACTGAGTTTGACCTCCGTATACCTTCCGGCCTACAACGCGCTTAGCGTACTGAATACTGACCTTTCTCTGTGCCTGAGTAAGGGCGATGACGGAAGCAACCACCAAGACCAGGAATGCAATCATCAATACGAGGACAATCGGGCTGACCCGGCTGGGAGCTCCTCCAGATGGCACAAATGTATTCCAAACCTGCACGAGCGCGCCCGGTAACGAAGCCACGATGCCAACGGTGATGATCAGCGAGGTCCCGTTCCCAATTCCACGATCGGTAATCTGATCTCCAATCCACATGAGGAACATTGTTCCGGCACTGAGAGTGATCACTGCAAGCAGCTGAAATCCAAGCCCAGGATTCTCAACAAGGGGGCCCAGCCGAGCCGTAACCGATTCAATCCCCTGCAGGAAAGGATTTGAGGCCGGATTCTGCATAGAAACGGCAAGGAGATATCCCTGGAAGATGCAGAGTCCCAGGGTCACATAGCGGGTATACTGGGTAATCTTCTGGCGGCCGCCATCCTCGCGAGCCAGTTTGTTCAGACGCGGAATCACAGCGGTCAGCAACTGCATCATAATTGATGCGCTGATGTACGGCATGATACCGAGCGAGAAAATAGCGCAATGCTCAAGGGCACCCCCGGCAAAAATGTTGAATAGCGCGGCGACACCGCCTCCGGCCGACTTCGACATAGAAGTCTGAAACCATTCGTTCAGAACGTGGGCATTGACCCCCGGAATCGTAATCGCGGCGCCGGCACGAACAATGACCAGCATTCCAATCGTGAAAAGAATGCGCTGCCGAAGCTCTGGAATTTTGAAAATATTGGTAAAGGCGGAGATCATCGGGAAAACTGCTAGCGAGGCCGCGCCTCAGACCGGCGAGGTCTAGGGGTTAGCAAGGCCGCGTGGGAGCAACATCGCTTGGGTAGAGCGGCGAGATCTGAGAATTTCAAGGTTGCGTTGAGAGTAACGTCGATTGGGCCAAGGGGCCTCGCTCTATAGAATACTTGAAAAGCAGGGCCGCTGATGATTGAGCACGGACATGGAGAGAGTTGACTCATCTGCAATCGATTCCGCTTTTCAAGGATTCTCGCTATTTGTCAACGACAACCGCCGAGCCCCCTGCCCGCTCAATCTTCTGACGCGCAGCTTCGCTGAATTTGTCGGCCTCGACAGTTAAAACCTTGGTTAATTCTCCCCGAGCGAGGATCTTCACGCCGTCGCATTTGCCATTGACGAAACCTTTGTCCCGCAAAAGCTGTTCGGTAACTCGCGTCCCGGAATCGAATTCTTCAAGATCCCCGATATTAACGAGCGCAAAGGAGATTTTGAACGCGGCATTATTGAAACCTCGCTTGGGCAAACGCCGGATCAGCGGCATTTGGCCGCCCTCAAATCCAAGCCGAATGCTGCCACCCGAACGTGCCTTCTGTCCCTTGTGGCCCTTACCGCTAGTCTTGCCGTGACCGGAGCTTTCTCCACATCCGAGCCGCTTTACCCGATGCCTGGCGCCCGGACGAGGTTTTAATTCATGTAACCGCATAAAATCTTTCTGCTAGCGAGGCCGCACCTGAGACCGGCGAGGTGTAGTGGTAACATGGTCGGTTGAGAGCGGCATCGAGGATGAAGCGGCCTCGCTAGACATTTTTACCTTTGGGCCTTGCCGCGCAGCTTTAAAATGTCCTGGCGATGACGAAGACCGCGCAGCGCTTCAATCGTCGCTTTGACGACATTGGCATGGTTGCTCGAGCCAAGTGATTTCGCGAGTACGTCCTTGATTCCTGCAGCTTCCACGACAGCCCGCACACCGCCCCCGGCAATGACGCCAGTTCCCGGAGAAGCCGGACGCAGGAGGACTCGTCCACCGCCAAATTCGCCGATAACTTCGTGTGGAATGGTATTTTCCCGAACGGCAACTTCGACCATCGATTTCCGGGCGGATTCAGAAGCCTTCCGAATGGCCTCCGATACTTCGTTCGCTTTCCCAAAACCGTAGCCAACACGCCCCTTATGATCTCCGGCAACGATCAGCGCACTGAAACTGAAACGGCGCCCACCCTTAACGACCTTGGCGCAACGGTTGATGAACACGACCTTCTCGGTGGTGTCGCCTTTCTGTGCGTTTCGATCACCTGCCGAATGATCACGCCGATGTCTTACTTCAGTTGCCATAATGACTTTTGTGTTGGCATGCGAGTCTAAGACTTGCCGCCAACAAATCAGAACTCCAAACCTCCTGCGCGAGCCGCATCGGCAAGCGCTTTCACTTTGCCGTGATAGCTTAGCCCTCCCCGGTCAAATACCACGGCTTTGATTTTTTTCTCCGTTATTCTTTCGGCCAGAAGAGCGCCGACCTTCTCAGCCATAGCGACATTTGCGTTTGTCCGGCCTTTTCCTTTGACATCTCGTTCGAGAGTAGATGCGGCCGCAAGCGTTTTGCCTACAGAATCGTCGATCACTTGAGCATAGATGTGCCTGCCTGAAAAATGTACCGCAAGCCGGGGACAGTCCGTCGTACCGAAAACGCGCTTGCGAATTCGTCTATGTCGTAGTTTAACGCGATTAATCCTAGCCATTTATCTTTGCAGGAATGGGTTTTTGTAAGCCCTCAAGGTTGTTATTGTACGGTTTTTCCTTCCTTTCGCAGAATCTGTTCGCCGGCATATCGAATGCCCTTGCCCTTGTAAGGTTCCGGCGGGTAATAGGAGCGAATATCGGCCGCAACCTGGCCAACCACCTGCTTATCGATTCCATCAATCAAGATCCTGGTATTTTCCTGAACCGTAATCTTGATTCCATCGGGAATCGGAAATACTAGCGGATGGGAAAATCCGATGTTCAGATTCAAATTTGTTCCTTGAACCTGGGCGCGAAACCCAACGCCATGGATTTCGAGGGTCTTCTGGAATCCTTTGGTCACACCGACCACCATATTGTTGATGAGGCTGCGCGAGAGGCCGTGAAGCGCTTTAACACTTCTTGTTTCGGCATTCCGATTCAAGAGGGCTTGTTTCCCGTCAACCCGGATCTTAATTTGACTGGGTAAAACCCATTGCAATTTACCCTTGGGACCTTCGACTTGAATTGAGCCATCCTCAGAGACAGCCATTTTCACTTTATCGGGAATTTCGATCGACTTTTTTCCGATACGAGACATACAAGCCTCCTCACCAAACGAGCGCCAGCAATTCGCCGCCAACATTCTCTTTGCGGGCTTGGCGGCCGGTAATTATTCCCCGAGAGGTCGAAAGAATTGCCACGCCCATTCCACCAAGAACCCGGGGAATATCATCCGAGCCAACATATTTTCGCAATCCAGGTTTACTGACTCGCTTGAGGCCGGTCAGGGCCGGAATGCGATTCACAAACTTCATTGTGACTTTGATCTGCGCAGGTTTGGCCTCTGTATCAATTTCGAATTCGGAGATATACCCCTCCTGCTTGAGGATTCGCGCAATCTCTTCTTTGATTCGTGAGTAGGGTGCGGACACGTCGGCCCGGTGCGACCTGGCAGCATTGCGCAACCGCGTCAAAAAATCCGCAATCGGGTCTGAAAAGTTACTCATCGCTCATTCTCCGGGAGCCGTACTCCTTGTGACTTGCTTCTTGTCACTGAATGGCACACCCAGTTCGGTCAACAGTGCCTTGGCTTCATCGTTTGTTCTGGCGGTAGTCACAATCGTTATATCAAAACCTATGCTTCGCTTGATCCGGTCCAGCTCGACCTCGGGAAAAATCGACTGATCTTTCACGCCAAGCGTGTAATTACCTTTCCCGTCAAATGCCTTGGCCGGGACTCCGCGAAAATCGCGAATTCGCGGCAGCGCCATTTTGATGAGGCGCTCGAGGAATTCATACATTCTATCGCCGCGCAAAGTCACTCTTGCGCCAATCACCTGGCCCTTGCGCAGCTTAAAGTTTGAGATGCTTTTCTTGGCCTTGGTTTCAGCCGCCTTCTGGCCGGTGATCACGGCCAGTTCCTTTTTCGCATCCTCGAGGGCCTGCTTCAGATCGCTTTCGCGAGCGGGGATACAAGTGTTAACAACCACCTTGTCGACCTTTGGCACCTGCAACAGATTTTTATAGCCAAGCTTTTCACGCAACGCCGGCACGACGCGATCTTTATAATCCTTGTAAAGTTCCGCTTGCATCGCCTAATCCTTTTCCTTCTTTGCCGGCTTGGCGGTCCTGGTTGCTCGGGCCTCGACCAGCTTGACGTTCGAAATGTGAATTGGTCCCTCCCGCGTTATGATCGCGCCGTTCGGATTATCCTGTGATTTGCGACGCGTTTTCTTGATGAGCCGGACGCCCTCGATCAACACCTGATTTTTCTTGGAGAGCACCTGCAAGATTTTGCCCGAAGCACCGCGATGGTTGCCGGAGAGCACAACAACCTGATCGCCTTTTTTGACATGAAATTTCGCCCTGTTCATAACACCTCCGGAGCAAGCGAAATGATTTTCATAAAATTTTTCTCGCGCAGTTCGCGCGCCACGGGCCCGAAAATCCGAGTGCCCCGCGGGTTCAAATCCTTGTCGATGAGAACGATCGCGTTGTTGTCGAAACGCAGGTAGGAGCCGTCATCTCGTTTAACAGGATGCTTGGTACGAACCACCACAGCTCTCACGATCTCGCCCTTTTTCACCGTACCGCTGGCGGCAGCTTCCTTGACGTTGCACGTAATGACATCACCGACAGAGGCAAATGCGCTGTGTTTGCCTATCACCCCAATCATCGTCGCCATCCGAGCGCCGGTGTTGTCAGCTACATCCAGTCTGGAGCGAATTTGAATCATGACCCAAACCCTCCCGTCAGCTCCGCAGCACTTCTACCAGCCGCCACCGTTTTAAGCGGCTTAACGGTCGTGTTTCTTCTACGCGCACCAGATCACCAACGGCGCATTTATTCTGTTCATCGTGCGCGTACAACTTCTTCGTCCGCTTGACGATCTTTCCGAACTTCGCGTGCGGAACTCGACGAACGACTGCCACGACGATTGTCTTATCCATCTTATTGGATACGACCTCGCCAACACGCGTTTTCCGAAGATGCCGCTTTGGAATTTCAGACTGCTGCGCTTGAGCTTCCGGCCCTGGCTTCACGTCCGCCTCATGGGGAGCGGAATTTTCATCGGGCAGGGCTCCGGCCGCCGCGGCAGTACTCTGAGCATCTACAGTTTCGTCACTCATTTTTTAAGTCTCTGCGTCAAAATCGTCTCAATTCTCGCCACCTCTCTGCGATTGATCCGGAGCACGCTCGGCTTCTCAAGCGCTCCGGTTTGTTGTTGCAGACGAAGATTAAAGGCATCCCTGCGCAATTCACGCCGGCGGGCGATCAACTCGTCATTGCTCAATTCGCATAGTTCTTTGATTTTCATCTCGGGTTTCTCTCCGCCGATTTAAGCGGCCACCGCATGTTGCCGGCTAACGAAGCGGGTGCGAACCGGGAGCTTTGTAGCCGCAAGGCGTAACGACTCGCGCGCAACCGATTCCGGCACTCCGTCCAGCTCAAAAAGGATGTTGCCGGGGCGAACCGTTGCAACCCAGTGTTCGGGATTGCCCTTACCTTTTCCCATTCGAGTTTCCGGCGGCCTTTGCGTGACGGACTTGTCCGGGAAAATCTTGATCCAGAGCTTTCCTTTGCGCTTCATGTTGCGGGTCAGCGCGACACGGGCGGCTTCGATCTGCGTATTGGTTATCCACGCCCGGTCAAGCGTCTGCAAGCCATATTCGCCGAATGAAATGGAGATGTTCCGGGTCGCGCTGCCGGCGCGGCTTCCGCGCTGCGTCTTACGGTACTTCACCCTCTTTGGCATCAACGGCATAAAATCAACTCCTGGTCACAAATTATCTTGAAGCAGGCACCTGCTCGCGGCCCAACTCTTTCTTTTGCGTCTGTTGCTGTTCAACGACCTGCTCAGGTTTGCAGATCCAGCATTTCACCCCGATCTTCCCGTAAACGGTATTTGCCTCGGCGAATCCGTAGTCGATCGGTGTGCGCAAGGTGTGCAGCGGGATTTTTCCTTCCCGGTACCATTCAGCACGCGAGATCTCCGCTCCACCGAGGCGGCCTGAGCAGCGAATCTTGATTCCGAGGGCCCCAAAATCCATGGTTGTCTGAACGGCCTTTTTCATAGCGCGACGGAACGAGATACGCCGTTCAATCTGGAGCGCGACATTTTCCGAGACCAATTGCGCATCCAGTTCGGGAGTCTTGATTTCCTGGATATCGATCTTGACCTGCTTTCCACCCGACATCCGAGTGATCTCTTCGGTCATCTTTTCGATTTCGGCGCCCTTTCGGCCAATCACAATCCCAGGGCGCGCGGTGTAAATCGTCACTCGAATGCTGTTCCAGGCACGCTCGATCACAATCTTCGCAACGGCGGCCATCGACAGTTTCTGCTTTACAAACTGGCGAATTTGGAGATCGGCATGAAGAAAATCCGAGAATTCTTTTGACGATGCGTACCAGCGGGAACGCCAATCCTTGCTAAGCGCAAGTCGGAAACCAATTGGATTTACTTTCTGCCCCATGATTACTCTTTCTCTTCTTGGGATTTCGTTTCAGTCGCCGTTTCAACGGGCTGCACCGGTTTCGGTGGTTTTTGTGCGGTAGCGGTCTGCTTGGTCTCTGCAGCTGCGGCCCCGGCCTTGGTTATCTTCTTTTGTCTTTTGGTTCGGTCTGATTCGTTGCGGGCCTGCTTCGAAACATGTCTTGCGCGAGGCCTCTGAAGCGCCGGAGGCAGGTCATCGCTCAGGACTATTCGAATGTGGCTGGTCCTTTTGCGCACCGGGCTGGCGCTACCACGTGCTCGCGCCCTGAATCGCTTAAAGGTTGGGCCTTCACCGGCAACCGCCTCCTTAACCCGCAAGGTATCCACCTTGAGCTCGGCATTGTTTTCCGCGTTTGCGATCGCGCTTCTGAGAGTCTTCTTGACCAGTACGGCTGCCTTTTTCGGGCTGAACGTTAAGAGGTCCAGTGCATCCGAAGCAGAACAGCCCTGAATTTCACGCGTCACCTCACGCGCCTTGAACGCGGAAATGCGCGCAAATCGATATGTCGATGTTACCTGCATTGCTCCTCTAGGCTGGAATGGAACGCTCCTTACTTGGCCACTTTGGCTGTGTGCGCACCATGTTTCTTAAATGTTCGGGTTGGTGAAAACTCGCCCAGCTTGTGCCCGACCATGTTCTCCGTCACAAAAACTGAATTGAAGATCTTGCCGTTATGCACAAGAAAGGTATGTCCAACAAAGTCTGGCGTAATCATTGAACGACGTGACCACGTTTTTATCGGTTTCTTTGAAACGCCACCGCTCATCTTCTCGATTTGCTCGAGAAGCTTGATTTCCACAAACGGACCTTTTTTCAGCGATCTGCTCATACGTTACTTCGCTTTTTTCTTAGTTTTTCGTCGCTCGACGATGAAAGAATCGCTTCCCTTACGCCGGCGTCGCGTCTTAAATCCTTTCGCCAGTTGCCCCCAGGGACTTACAGGATGATGGCGTCCGCCGCCGCCTTTGCTCTTACCTTGACCGCCGCCCATTGGGTGATCGATAGGATTCATCGACATACCGCGAACGTGCGGGCGCCGGCCCAGCCAACGCCCTCTTCCGGCTTTTCCGCTGGACACATTCATGTGATCCACGTTACCTACCTGGCCAATGGTTGCGTACGCATTCTCGTGAATGCGCCGGATCTCACCGGACGGAAGCCGCACGAGCGCATATCCCCCTTCCCGGTTATTCAGGATAGCCTGCTGTCCGGCGCTTCGAGCCAACTGGCCACCACGGCCAGGAATGATCTCGACGTTATGAATAACCGTTCCCAACGGAATGAACTTCAATGGGAGCGCATTCCCGACTTCGGGTGGAACATTCTGGCCCGCAATAACCTTGGCTCCCACTTCCAGCCCCACAGGCGCCAGAATATAGGCCTTGGTTCCGTCCGAATAGTGCAAAAGAGCAATCCGCGACGACCGATTCGGGTCATATTCGATCGCTTCGACGACAGCCTCCACGTCGCGGAGTTTACGTTTGAAATCAATAATCCGGTATTTTCGTTTGTGTCCGCCCCCGATGTGCCGGGAAGTCAAACGGCCGTTATTGTTGCGTCCACCGGTCCGCTTTAACGGTGCGACCAACGACTTTTCAGGCTTGGCCTTGGTTATCTCGCTGTACGCGGGCGTTTGCTTGAATCGCTGCGTGGGGGTAAGTGGTCTGAAGTCTTTTAGTGCCATCGATTGACGCTCCCCAGGCTATACGAGATCGATCTTCTCACCGGCGGCGAGAGTAACGATTGCTTTCTTCCAGTGAGCCCGGCGGCCAAAATCAGCCCGGCGCTCACGCTTTTTCTTGCCCGCATATTGGCAAGTGTTGACACGCACCACTCGCTTTCCAAAAAGCTCTTCGATCGCTTGCTTGATTTGCAGTTTGTTCGCGCGCAGATCGACACGGAAAACATATTGATTATGTTTCTCACCCAGCAGACTGGCCTTTTCCGTAAGCCGGATATTGCGAATCAGTTCTGTCGGCTCGTTCATGCTAATCTTTCCGCCAGCCTGGCCAAGGCCCCGCTGGTCACAATAATCTTCTGGAACGCTAGAAGTTGCTCGGAATTCACCTCGTACGCGGTGTTCAATTGCACCGGGCGCAGATTTCTTGCCGCCTTGTAAGTGGCCTGATCGAATTCAGTCGAGATCAGCAGGACCTTTTCTGCGTCTGTATGCGATTTTACAAGCGACACAAATTCCTTCGTCTTCGGGTTGGCTACCTTGATTTCATCGGTCACTAGAATGTCGCCTGCGATGACCCTGACGCTAAACGCCTTGAGAAGCGCCAACTGTCTAACGCTCTTCGATACCTTTTTTGAGTAGTCTCGCGGCTTAGGCCCGAAAACCACGCCTCCTCCAGACCAGATGGGTGATGAAGCATAGCCGGCTCGCGCCCGGCCCGTACCCTTTTGGCGCCATGGCTTTCTGCCGGAACATGCAACTTCGGCTTTCGTCTTGGTGTTCGCCGAGCCGCTACGGCGATTGGCGCGCAGCGCAACGACCACATCGTGCACCGCCTGGGTCCCACGACCGTTTTCGATCACCTGGATGTTGGCTTTTTTCGCAGCCTCAACTGTTAGAACTGCGGCACTCACTTCGTCTTCCCTTTCTCACTGTCTTGCTTTTTCTTTGCGGGGCGGACGACTACAAAGCTTCCATTGTATCCAGGGACAGCACCGCAGACGAGGATTATATTGTCGGCGGGGCGGACCTGGACGATGCGCAAATTCTGCACAGTTACTCGCTCATCCCCTAAGTGACCCGGCATCCCCATATTCTTCCAAACTCGGCCGGGTGTAGACCGATTCCCAACCGCACCGTTCCGTCTATGCATTTTCGAGCCGTGAGCTGCCGGCTGACCGGAAAATCCGTGTTTCTTTACAACGCCTTGAAATCCTTTGCCCTTCGATCGTCCGATCACGTCCACAAACTGGCCGGGCTCAAATTGGCTCACGCTCAAATCCAGCTCACCGTCAAGCGCTGTTCCATCAGGCAATCGAAATTCCCGCGCGAATTTCTTTGGCTCCGAATTCGCCTTCTTGAAGTGGCCAAGCAACGGCTTTGGCACCCGCGATTCTTTCTGCGAATCAAAACCAATCTGAACAGCGGTGTACCCATCCCGCTCGGGATTCTTCACCTGCAAAACCGTATTCTCTTCAGCCTCGATCACGGTCACGGGTGTGGCTTTGCCATTGGCGTCATAAACGCGGGTCATCCCAATTTTCCGCCCTAAAAGTCCAATCTTCATGGTCGCGTGGGCCCAAGGTTAAATCTTAATGGTAATGTCTACACCGGCAGGGAGGTTGAGCTTACGAAGCTCATCGACCGTCTTGGCGGTCGGCTCGATGATATCGAGTAGCCGTTTGTGGGTGCGCATCTCGAATTGGTCCATCGACTTCTTGTCGACGTGCGGAGAACGATTTACGCTGAATTTCTCAACCTTGGTCGGCAACGGAATCGGACCGGCAACTTTGGCGCCCGTGCGCTTGGCCGTTTCCACGATCTCCACCGCAGACTGATCGAGCATGCGGTAGTCAAAGCCTTTGAGGCGGATGCGGATGCGCTGACCGTTTGTCATAAGATTAGGCTCCTTTCTGGTCCAGGACTGCCGCGACGATCTGGGTCGGAACCGGATCAAAGTGAGATGGTTCCATCGAATAGGAGGCGCGTCCCTTGGAAAGCGAGCGAATCGCCGTCGCATATCCAAACATTTCGGCAAGAGGCACCTCTGCATGGATGATGGTAGCAAAATTTTTCGCCTCGATATTGATGATGCGACCCCGTCGGCGATTTAAATCTCCCATGATGTCCCCCTGGTATTCGTCTGGAGTGACACACTCCACCCTCATAATGGGCTCGAGCAAAATCGAGTTTCCCTTTTTGAAGGCATCTTTCATCGCAAAGATCGCAGCGAGCTTGAATGCAAGTTCACTCGAATCCACGTCGTGATAGGTCCCATCCACGATCTCTACGTAAAAATCGATGACCTGATACCCGCCAACCACCCCGTTTAGGACTGCTTCTTCAATCCCCTTCTTCACTGCCGGGATGTATTCCTTCGGAATTGCGCCGCCGACGATCTTGTTTTCTATCGTAATGCCCTTTCCGCGCTCCCTCGGTTCAACGTTGACCACCACGTGGCCGTACTGTCCCCGGCCGCCCGACTGCTTGATCAACTTGCCCTCGCCCGTCGCCTTCCTGGTAATCGTCTCGCGATAAGCGATCTGCGGCTTCCCGGCGTTCGCATCTACCTTAAACTCCCGCAACATTCGATCGCGGATGATTTCGAGGTGCAGTTCGCCCATCCCTGCAATGATTGTTTGCCCGGTGTCCTCATGCGTATAAACGCGGAACGTCGGATCTTCCTCAGCCAACCGCTGCAAGGCGGTGCTCATTTTCTCCTGATCGAGTTTAGTCTTTGGCTCAATCGCCATTGAAATAACCGGCTCAGGGAAAGAGGGCGGTTCCAGAAGGATGGGAAAATCCTCGTCGCAAAGCGTGTCACCGGTGGTGATATTCTTGATTCCTACGATAGCGCCGATATCTCCAGAGTAGCAGGTCTCAATATCTTCGCGCTTGTCGGCCTGAATTTGAATTAAGCGGCTGATGCGCTCGCGCTTGTTAGTCCGGGGGTTGTAGACCGTGTCTCCTTTTGAGAGTGTCCCGGAGTAGACACGGAAGAAAACGAGTTTGCCGACGAAGGGATCGCTCCAGAGCTTGAATGCGAGGGAGCAGAATTTGGCGTTGTCGTCGGTGGGAGCGACTTTCGGTTCATCGGTCTCGGGATCAATCCCGCTGGCTGGCAGGATATCGAGCGGACTCGGAAGATAATCGACTACCGCATCCACAAGGTACTGTACTCCCTTGTTCTTAAATGCAGAACCGCCGGCGACCGGGATAAACTTGTTCTGGATAGTCAACCGACGGATTCCTGCCTTGAGATCTTTTGGCGTTATGGGCTTTTCTTCGAGGAAGATAGTTCCCACTTCGTCGTCAAGGTCAGCTACTTGCTCCACGAGATCGTTGTAAGCCTCGTCAATCGCCTCTTTATGTTCTTTGGGAACTTCGGTCACCTCGTAAGTTGAACCGAACGCATCGCTGTCAGAATAGATGACAGCCTTCCTGTTAATAACATCAAGCTGGCCCCGCAGGTGATCCTCCTTGCCAAGGGGAATTAGAACCGGCCAGGCGTTGGCACCGAGCTTCGTGCGAATCTCCCGGACTACATTCGCGAAATTCGCTCCGGTTTTGTCCATCTTGTTGACGAAGCAAATTCTAGGAACGTTGTATTTATTCGCCTGACGCCAAACGGTCTCGGTCTGAGGCTGAACCCCCGCGACGCTGTCAAAAACCAGGATCGCGCCGTCGAGAACTCTCAACGAGCGTTCCACCTCGGCCGTGAAATCGACGTGGCCCGGCGTGTCGATGATGTTCACCCGCTGTCTCTGATTTTCGAACAGTTTGAAAACACCTGGCTCCTTGCGCTGATTCCAGAAACAGGTGGTCGCCGCCGACGTGATCGTAATACCGCGCTCGCGTTCCTGCTCCATCCAATCCGTCACGGTGTTACCGTCATCCACGTCTCCGATCCTGTGGATCATTCCGGTGTAAAACAGAATTCGTTCGGTCAGGGTTGTCTTACCTGCGTCTATGTGCGCGCTGATACCGATATTTCG
>Ga0182037_10001270_pt1 | contig 13140 bp, 12 predicted proteins | sample sta12Cox44000082_FD_125974 | JGI IMG/M metagenome (GOLD analysis project Ga0182037, IMG submission 125974) | Lab enrichment of tropical soil microbial communities from Luquillo Experimental Forest, Puerto Rico - statoxic.12C.oxic.44.000.082 | ecosystem: Environmental > Terrestrial > Soil >... | reverse complement strand
GTCGGCTACGCGGGTGACACAACGATAAATGGCGCCAAGGCGGTAAGTTTAAGTAGCACAGCCCTTGCTCTGAACGACATCAAACACCAGTCGATTTGCCTATTGGCGCTCGCCACTACCGGCACAGCCCTGCGTACCAATGGTGCGCCTAATTCCAACTTCGCCGGCTGCACCGTCATGTCGGATTCCGCAAGCACTTGCAACGGTTCGAACCTCAATGCCAATTACGGATTAGCCCACACCACCAACGTCGGCTGCGGCAACAAACAAAAATCAAACATACGCATAGTGCCTGATCCTTATGCTTACATGGCACCAAATATTCCGAACAACACTTGCTCTTCACCATATCCCCAGGAATCAAAGAAAGGCTCGTTGCCGGCCGGCAATCTATGGAATGGCATGCTGAATATAACCGCAAGCAACACTTTGACGGGCGCCGGGAGCGGTACTTCGTATCCCGGCCTAAGGTTCTGTGGAGACGTGCAGCTTACCAGCAATGTGGTTATTAACACCCCAGATGATACAACCGGGGCTGTGATCGTTATTGAAAACGGGCAGCTAGACCTCAATAGCTACGACCTGAGGACGGCGAATGGCTCCGCGGTAACGATCGTCTTTTCTGGCAACCCCCCTTCGGGAAACCATATACCAACGGATAGTTCATCTCATGGCTCGACGCTCAACATCCAGGCGCCGAGCTCGAGCAGCACCGCACCGTTTCCGGGCATGGCAATTTATCAAGACCCAAATCTGCCTGCTGGCCATGGCGTTGACTTGCAGTACAACGGCAACAGACCCACCTGGGATATTTCTGGTGGAGTTTACCTGCCAAATTCAAACGTCCAGATCAGTGGAGATGTCGCCCAGTCGAGCAACGTGGCTGACTGCTTTGTGATGGTCGCGAGTACCATCCTGATCAATGGCACCAGCAACATTTACAGCCAGAGTCCCGCCGGCGCCGGCTGCAAACAGGGGGGCACGAACATGCCTATCGCGTACATTCCGACCAGAGTGCAATTGGTCTATTGAGCCATGTGTTTGCGCCGAAACAAGTTTATCAAGGCCGTAATAAACGTGGCCGCAAAAATCCCGACGTTTAGGTCGGACAAACGCGGTGCTTCCGCTATTGAACTTTCTTTTTTCTTAGGACTGCTGGCGTTCGGTATGCTCAACGTCGCTGACATCTCAATTTATGTTTATAAGCGCATGGAAGTAGAGAACGCGACCCAAATGGGAGTCCAAGCAGCTTGGACAAGCTGCGATCCGACCCAGAATCAGGTTCCGGCCACGTTCCCGGCAGGAAATTGCCCCAACCTTACAACAAACATTACGAATGCCATGACGAGCACGTCACTTGGCGCCAATGTGCAATTACAATCCGGCTCTCCGTCGGAAGGATATTATTGCGTAGACAGTTCGGGCACCCTGCAATACGTCAGCAGTGTTAGCAGCCCCCCCCCAGCTGATTGCACCGCATACGGCACCCCCCTTAATCAACCTGGGGATTACATTACGGTGAAAACCACGTATGCGTATGCCCCTTTGTTTCCGGGCATAACAGTTGCCGGCGCATTCACGACCCCGATCACCAAGACAGCTTTTATGCGGCTAAATTGATCATGCGCTACTCTCGTATCAATTGTTGGAGTGACGAGCGTGGCACGGAAGCCGTAGAATTTGCTTTAGTGTCGCCGATCTTCATTCTGCTCACTATTGGCATTATGTATTTGTGTATGGCCTTATGGGCGGTCGGCAGCCTGCATTACGCCGTCGAGGACGGGGCGCGCTGCGCTGCGGTCAGAAGCACCACGCAGTGCAAGGACCAAGCGACAACCATCTCCTACACTCAGAGCCGGTATTTTGGCCCAAGCAATTCGGCAAGCTTCACCATGCCCAGCCCCCCGTGCGGCGGCTTTGCGGTAACTGGAACGGCAAATTACGTGATTGATTTAGGATTGACGCGAGTTACTGTTCCTATTTCAGCGACGGCTTGCTTTCCTTACGTTCCCCCACTCGTGAATAATTGATCCAAGGCGAACTGGAGTCTGGCCCTTGGTGGGCGCTTCCCCTAATAGATTTATTGTGGCGCGATGAATTTCAGAGTGCCGCGCGAGCATTCTGCTTTGGCGGTACAACAGCGACCGTTGCCTGACAAAGGAATGAAAGCGGCCGCGCCGCTTTGGGCTAGCTTCTACCACGACAAGCGGCAACATGGGGCAGCAAAGCCCCTTTCCAAGTATTTCGAGGCCGAGCTTCTCGTTTAGAGAAGCTTCAGCTTACATTCCTGAGGGCTGCGAAAAAGGGCAGTGGCGTAGGAATGCGTGTTCCGAAAAACGATGCATGGCCGCTCACGCGGCACACCCTATGCCCATAACGCGGCAGAGCGGTAGTGAGCCCAGCGAATCTGACGGCGGCCGTGTTATGGCCTTCCAAATTAGCGGTTTGTTGGGGTCTGTGCCTGCCCGATGCGAGCGCCGCTCTGGCCCAACGCGCCCGCGAAATAGCCCTGCGAATCGCCAAGGGTAATGCGGTGTTCGCAGTTCGGCGCACAACTATAGGTCTCGCGATCGATGCCTTTGTAAACCACGATCATCTCGTTGCTGGACGCGCTGAGCACTTGGACAGTCCTGTCCATTACGATGCTGCCACTGCGGTCGAGCGCCAGCAGATTGGTCGCACCATAGCTCTTACCGGTAATAACTAGGACGCCTCCACTTTGCAGTGTGGCGTCGGCAATCAAGGGATTCCCGATGACGATGGTAGCGACGCGCTCGGGCAGTTTCAACACTTGTGCCTGGTCAATATTGACAACCAGGGTATCGGCTCGCGTTGGCGTAGCGCCCAAGGTCGCCGCGAAGATAATTGCCCAGGCCGATAGACGAAAAAGCCGTCTGCGACATCCTAGCATGGCCGACATAAAACTCTCCAGTTTGTTAACAATTGCCGCCTTGGCGGCTGATTCTATTAGAGTTCACTGTAAAAAAAAATGGTGAACGAAGTGCAAAGAATCTAATTTCATCGTCTGAACGGGTAGAGCATTTGGGCGCCAAAGCCCTCCGGTGAAACTCCTGTCGTCGATGCCGTAAGCGGACGTTTCAAGCACTGGACCAGCTTAGACGGCTATGTGTGGATATTAGAAACTACTTATTAAGATCCTCATCGTGGTTTCCTGAAGAATGCGTCTGGCGCAAGCGGGACGGAATTTTGCCTCATCGCGGTAGGCATTCGCGATCATCGCTGTCGTGAATGGCTTCGGCGCCCAGCTAGACAACAAGTTCACCACCGTCTCGACCCTGCTCAGATAGTCAAGCACGGGGGACGGGGAAAACCGAGCGTTAGCCAACAGAACGGAAAGAATCTGATGCTAACAGAACCGAAACGTTGCCCAGCTTAATTTGGGCTCGACGGCGCAAGGGGCGAAAGACACATGCTAACCGATGTTACCAGGTTGTTGCTGTTCCCTGTCCTAATGGCCTTCGCGGCATCGAGCGATCTGCTGACCATGACGATATCGAACCGACTTTCGTTGGCGTTGGCCGGCAGCTTTTTCCCGCTAACCATCGTTATCGGCATGAGTTTGCCCGCCATCGGCATGCATCTGGCGGCCGCCGCGCTGGTGCTGGCGGTCTGTTTCGGATTCTTTTCGATGGGTTGGATGGGCGGCGGCGACGCCAAGCTGGCGGCCGTCACCGCACTTTGGTTCGGTTTCGACTATCTCCTGGATTATCTGATCTATGCGGCGCTGTTCGGCGGCGCGCTAACGCTGCTGCTGATCCAATTCCGCAAGCTGCCGCTGCCTGAAGCGCTGGCGCGCCAGTCCTGGATCCTGCGCCTGCATGAGACCGGCGGCGGCGTGCCCTACGGCATCGCTCTCGCGGCAGCAGCGCTTACGGTCTATCCCAAAACTGCCTGGATGCCCGCGCTCGGGCTCTGAAAAGCTGCCGGAAACTCATAAATAGAAAAATCTAGTCCTCGATTTGGTGATTTGGTCGTGGACAAAATTAATTTTCCCATAACAGTCCGTGCTGGCCAAAAGCAAACGCAAAACAATTTTAACTCGATTTAGACACCGCTTCTTAACCATACCTTGACACTTTAGATGTGAAATCCAGTGCAGGCGGTCGCCTTGGCCGTCATGTGGATTACCTGGCCGATTCGGCCGTTACGTGAGAGTGACCGTATGAAAGGCGCGCGCATTGTAGTACTGACCGTCGCGGTCGCAGCCGGTGGCGTTGCTGCTTTGCTGGCTGGCCGTTCCGAGAGGCCTCCGGAGATCAAGGGCGAATCAGCGAACAAGATCGCGACGATTGATATTCTCGTCGCCAAAAACGATGTCGGGCTCGGCCACACGGTTACGCCCGGCGACATGCAATGGCAGGCTTGGCCAGCTGACGTCGCGACTGGAAATTTCATCAGACGTACAGATCGCCCCGACGCTCTGGAAAATCTAGCAGAGTCGATTGCCCGTGCGCCGTTCGCCGCCGGTGAACCGATTCGTGAAGCAAAGCTGGTAAATGCCAAAGGCTCCGGTTTTATGGCGGCGATTCTGCCGTCGGGTATGCGCGCGATATCGACACAGATATCGCCGGAAACCGGGGCTGGCGGGTTCATTCTGCCGAACGATCATGTCGATGTCATTCTAACACGCCGCGAACGCGATGCCGACAAGCAATCCAATGGTGGTGACAGCTATAACAGCGGAACCATTCTCAGCAATGTTCGCGTGCTCGCGGTAGATCAGACCGTCGAAGAGAAAAACGGCCAAAAGGTCGTAGTCGGTAAGACCGCGACGCTTGAATTGACACCACCACAAACCGAATTGCTGGCGGTTTCACAGCAGCTTGGCACGCTATCGCTGGCTTTGCGCAGCTTAACGGACGCCATGCGCGACGATCCGAAAAGTGAGGAGAGACGGGACGACGGCCGCGGCAACCGCGTCAATGTCGTGCGTTTCGGCGTGAGCACGGTAGCGGTAACGAAGTGATCGAACGAGGGACATCGGGAAATGGCGATATCTACTCTGACCCACGCCGCCGCACTAACGGCACTCGTCGCATGCACCAGCTTGATGCAGGCTACTCCGGCCGCTGCTGCTGACGCGCGCATAGCGCGCATCCAAGTGGCGGGAGGCGAAACGAGTTCGCGATTCGTCCCACTCGGAGTCGGCAAGTCCGTCGTCATTGATCTTCCGGCCGATATCAAGGACGTTCTGGTGGCCGATCCCAAAATTGCCAACGCGGTGATCCGTTCGTCCCGCCGAGCTTATATGATCGGCGTTGCGGTCGGACAAACGAACATCTTTTTCTTCGACGCCAACGGTAAGCAGATCGCCGGCTTCGACATTGCGGTCACGCGCGACCTCAACGGCGTGCGTGCCGCAATTGGGCGCAGCCACCCCGACGCCAACATCCACGTCGAAGGCGTCGGCGACGGCGTGATGCTATCCGGCACCGCCGCCAACAGCGAGGAATCGCAGCAGGCCTACGATCTTGCTACACGGTTGGTCGGCGACGGAGCCAAGGTAGTCAACAGCATCATCGTGCGCGGGCGCGACCAGGTCCTGCTCAAGGTGACAGTCGCCGAGGTGGCCCGCGATCTCCTCAAGCAACTCGGCGTCAATCTTGCCGGCAGTTTCAATTGGGGCGCCACCGTAGTGAACTTCAATACGCAAAATAACTTTCCCGTTTCCGGGACAACGCCCAATAATTTTTTTAACGTTATAGGGACGAATGTCAGCGCGACGCTAAAAGCAATGGATACTGCCGGTGTAACGCGAGTGCTGGCCGAGCCAAACTTGACCGCGATCTCGGGCGAAACTGCGAACTTCATGGCCGGCGGCGAGATTCCTATCCCCAACGGGGTAACGTGCAACAATAGCGGTTCGGTCTGTCAGCCTCAGATCGTTTTTAAACAGTTTGGCGTGAGCCTGGTCTTTACGCCCGTCGTATTGTCGGAAGGGCGCATCAGCCTCAGGGTGATGACCGAAGTGTCTAACCTGTCGTCGCAAGATTCTATAACTGTTTCAGGCCAAACGGTTCCGTCGATCCAAACTCGGCGTGCCGAGACCACGGTCGAAATCCCATCCGGCGGGTCATTGGCCATGGCCGGTATGATTCAGGAACAGACAAAACAGGCGATTAACGGCGTCCCCGGCCTGATGCAGTTGCCGGTCCTTGGTGCCCTGTTCAGAAGTCGCGACTACATAAACAACCAAACTGAGTTGGTGGTTCTCGTCACTCCCTATGTAGTGCGCGCAGTCGCACGGAAGCAGTTGTCGCGACCCGACGATGGCTTCGCGGACCCCAGTGACCCCCAAGCAGATCTGCTAGGCCGCCTAAACCGCATTTATGGGGGCGCCAAAGAGCTCCACCCCTGTTGTGACTATCGCGGCAAGTACGGATTCATTCTTGATTGAGTGGTAGAGAGACGATCAATGGCAAGCAACCTAACGAACACCAAATTCAGAGGCGCCATGGTGCTGCGCGCCTTCGCAGTGGTCGGCCTCGCCACCTCGTTGGCCGGCTGTTACACAGATCGCACCCCCGAAGGAGCCTACGCGAACGATTACCGCTTACGCCATCCGATTACCATAAGTAGGCTTCGTAACGGCAAACTTTCCGCGCAGGCCGGTCCATGCGGCCTTTGGCCGTATGATCTGGGTCCGAGTTATGATCCCGGGCTTACTTATCTCGAGAATCGCCCGTATTGGAATTTTGGCTGCGCGAGCCAACGCAATCTCGCGGCTATGGTCGACAACCCCGCCGACCTGGTGCAGCCGCGCAGAGAGACGCCACCCTGGGCAGCGCGCCGTTCGGTGGCAATCGACAAGTATCGCAAAGGCGAAAGCCCGTCTGGCAAATATGACGGCTATGCAGCTGGAAAGATCAGTGACCTAAAATGATGAAGCAAGCTCAACAAATCGCGGTCGCCGAAAACCGGTCCATGCCGGCTGTCGACGATCACATCGGTCCGGTACCGCGGATCTCAATCCAGGCCTTTTGCGAGACGGTTGAGATTGCTGCCGCAGTGCAAGCAGCCGGCGAAGACCGTCGATTCGGCAAAGCCCATCTCAAGATACAAATGGGCGGTGTCATCGCCGCGGCCGAGGCTTATCGCAACTCGCCGACGCCAAACGTCATTGTGATCGAGTCGGACGGCCACTCTGATGAGATCCTGCGCGGCCTCGACCAGCTCGCCGAGGTTTGTGATGCGAGCACAAAGGTGATTGTGATTGGCCGCGTTAACGACGTAATTCTGTACCGCGAGCTTGCGCGACGCGGCGTCAGCGAGTACCTGGTCCCGCCGGTCGGCTGCATGGAAATCGTGCGCGCGGTTTGCGGACTGTACTCGGCGCCGGATGCTAAACCGATCGGACGTGTCATCGCCGTGGTCGGAGCGAAGGGTGGTGTCGGCGCCTCAACCGTGGCTCACAATATCGGCTGGGCAATTGCGCACGAGCTCTCGCTTGATTCTGTTGTCACCGACCTCGATCTGGCCTTCGGTACTGCCGGTCTCGATTACAACCAGGATCCCCCGCAAGGCATTGTCGACGCCGTGTTTTCGCCAGATCGTGTCGATAGCGCGTTCGTCGACCGTCTGCTGTCGAAATGCACCGATCACTTGAGCCTGTTGGCCGCCCCCGCGACGCTTGATCGGGTTTATGATTTCGGTGCCGATGCGTTCGATTCAATCCTTGATGCGCTACGGAGCACGATCCCCTGCGTTTTGCTCGATGTACCGCATTTGTGGAGCGGCTGGGCTAGGCGGTTACTGGTGAGCGCCGACGATATCCTGATGGTCGCTGGTCCGGACCTTGCCAATCTGCGGAATGCCAAGAACTTCGTCGACCTGCTGCGCACGGCGCGTCCGAACGACCGCCGCCCGTACTACTGTCTTAACCAGGTCGGCGTACCAAAACGGCCGGAGATCACCCCGGCAGATTTCGCCAGGGCGTTGGAAGACCAGCCACTCGCGGTGATTCCGTTCGAGCCGCAGATTTTCGGCACTGCTGCCAATAACGGCCAGATGGTCGCCGAAGTTTCCTCTAATCACAAGACAGCCCAGATGTTTCTTCAATTGGCACAGGTGCTGACCGGGCGCGCTGAAGTTAAACGCTCGCGCAGCGGTCTGCTTACGCCCCTGCTCGCCAAACTGAAGAAGCGATTAGGCTAACTCGGAGATAGTCGTGTTCGGCAAGCGTGGTGGAACTCCTCAAGCGCGCGTTGCAATCCCGGCGGCCCCGGCCGTACAATCGAGCGAACTACCGACGCGGGTTGCCGGTGGTCCGGTAGAGACCGGCCGTGCGCGGATTCCATCGGACGAGCTGATGTCGGCGCCCATACCGGCCCCCACGCCTCAGCCAAATAACACCGTGCTGCCCGCGGTCGATGCGCCGCGCTCCGATAGCTTTTACGAAACTAAAGGCACAATTTTCAACGCGCTGATCGAGGCGATCGATCTGGCTCAGCTCGCAAAGCTTGATACTGATTCCGCCCGGGAGGAAATCCGCGATATCGTCAACGAGATCATCACGATCAAGAACATTGTGATGTCTATTTCCGAGCAGGAAGAGCTGCTCGATGACATCTGTAATGACGTGCTTGGTTTCGGACCGCTCGAGCCACTGTTGGCGCGGGATGACATCTCCGATATTATGGTAAATGGTTCCCACACCGTTTACATCGAAGTTAAAGGCAAGATCCAGAAGACCGGCACCCGCTTCCGTGACGACCAGCAACTCCTCAATGTTTGCCAACGTATCGTCAGTCAGATTGGCCGCCGCGTCGATGAAACCTCGCCGATTTGCGACGCACGCTTGCCGGACGGTTCGCGTGTCAACGTCATCGTGCCTCCTCTCGCGATCGACGGTCCCGCACTGACCGTCCGCAAGTTCAAGAAGGACAAGCTTACACTCGATCAATTCGTCAGGCTCGGCACCATCACGCCGCAGGGCGCCGAGATTCTGCGCATCATCGGGCGCAGCCGGGTAAATACGGTGGTGTCGGGCGGTACGGGTTCGGGGAAAACCACGCTGCTCAACTGCCTGACCAAGTTCATCGACCATGACGAGCGCATTATCACCTGCGAAGACGCCGCCGAATTGCAACTGCAACAGCCGCATGTAGTGCGCCTGGAGACGCGACCGCCCAACCTGGAAGGCGAAGGGCAGATCACCATGCGCGACCTGGTGCGCAACTGCCTGCGCATGCGCCCAGAACGCATTATAGTCGGCGAGGTGCGCGGGCCCGAGGCGTTCGACCTGCTGCAGGCTATGAACACCGGTCACGACGGCTCGCTGGGTACGCTGCACGCCAACAGCCCGCGCGAAGCTCTTTCTCGCCTTGAATCTATGATCACCATGGGCGGTTTCTCGCTGCCCTCACGCACTACTCGCGAGATGATTACCACCTCGATCGACGTAGTGATTCATGTTGCGCGCCTGCGCGACGGATCCCGCAAGATCACTCACATTACTGAGGTGATGGGCATGGAAGGCGACGTCATCACCACCCAGGACCTGTTTGTCTTTGACATACTGGGCGAGGACGTGCAGGGCGCCATCCTCGGCCGCCATCGCTCCACCGGCGTCGGCCGGCCGCGGTTCTGGGAACGTGCCCGCTATTACGGCGAGGAACAGCGCTTAGCAGCCGCGCTTGATGCTGCCGGCGAGACCGCGGCCTGAGTCATGCACAGCTAACCAGGAAATATCATGCAGGCCATTGCATTGTTCTTCCTTGCGTCCGTTGCGGTTGGCGGCGTGGCCTGGGTCTTTCTATACCCGATCCTGTCAGGCGACAGAAAAGCCGAGCAACGCATGGCCAACGTCGCCAAGTCGGAGCCGGTGAATGTTTCGCGCCGGCAGCCGAAATCCCGTCGCGAAGCTATCGAAATAGCTCTCAAGGAATTCGAGCAACGCCACAAAAAGAGCAAGAGCGTGCCGCTCGCGGCGCGCATTTCTCAAGCTGGCTTAATGTGGTCCAAACGGCAATTCTTCCTGATTTCGGCTGGAATTGCTGTGGGAATGTTTTTGCTCGGGATTCTCACTGGCGCCGGACTTTTGGTTGGCGCTGCCCTAGCCTTTACCGGCGCATTCGGCATACCGCGCTGGCTTTTGTCCTATTTGAAGAAGCGCCGCGAAGCAAAATTTCTGAACTCCTTTCCTGACGCGATCGACATCATCGTGCGCGGCGCCAAAACCGGCCTGCCGTTGCTCGACTGCCTTAAAATCATCTCCCTCGAAGCGCAGGAACCGGTGAGGTCCGAATTTCGTACCATCGTCGAGAGCCAGGCAGTCGGCCTGCCGCTCGGTGAAGCTTGCGGTAAGCTTTACGAACGCATGCCACTGCCGGAAGCGAATTTCTTTGGCATCGTCGTTACCATTCAGCAGAGGGCGGGCGGCAATCTCTCCGAGGCGCTTGGCAATCTTTCGCGCGTACTGCGCGATCGCAAGAAGATGAAAGCGAAGATCAAGGCGATGGCGCAGGAAGCGAAGGCTTCGGCGACCATCATCGGCGTACTGCCAATCGCGGTGATGACGCTCGTTTATCTCACCAGCCCGGACTACATCTCGCTGCTTTGGACCGAACCACTCGGTCGCGTGATGCTCGGCGCCTCCGCTTGCTGGATGTCCATGGGCGTGTGGGTGATGAAAAAAATGATCAATTTTGACTTCTAAGTCTGGGTGTAAGGACTACTACTAATGCTCGATTTCCTGATCGACTCGATCAACACCAAATCGCTGGCGATGGTCAGCGCCGCCATCGCCGCGGCGGCGACGGTTCTCACCGTCGCCATGCCTTTGTTGGCCGTCGACTCGCTCGGCAGGCGCATGAAGACAGTGGCACTCGAGCGCGAGAAAATACGTCAGCGCGAACGCGAACGCCTGGCGCAGTCACAGCAGAAGGCAAGGCATACCTCAGCCAGGCAATCCATTCAGGCGGTCGTCGAGCGTTTCAACCTGAAAAAATGGTTTGGCCAGGAAGAGGCCCGGCTCAAGCTGGTGCAGGCCGGCTATCGTGGTCAGGCGCCCTACGTCACCTATTTGTTCTTCCGCATGGTGACGCCGGTGTTACTTGCATTGTTAACGGGCCTCTATCTGTTCATCGTAATCGATCTACACCAGCCAGTTTTGGTGAAGATCGGCCTCTGCATCGCCGCCGCCTATAGCGGCATGCATTTGCCGCTAGTAATCCTGAAGAACAAGATCCAGCGTCGGCAATTGTCTATTCGCCGCGCGTTTCCGGACTCCCTCGACCTGCTGCTGATCTGTGTGGAATCCGGGATGTCGATCGAGACGGCGTTCAAGAAAGTCAGTGACGAGGTAGGCTCGCAATCGGTAGCGCTGGCGGAGGAACTCATGCTCACCACCGCCGAATTGTCCTACCTACCGGACCGCCGCCAGGCCTATGACAACCTAGCCCAGCGTACTGATCTGGAAGGTGTGAAGTCGGTCTGCATGGCCTTGCAGCAAGCTGAGCGCTACGGCACGCCGCTCGCCCACATGTTGCGTGTAATGGCGCAAGAGAACCGCGACATGCGCATGGCGGAGGCAGAGAAAAAGGCCGCCGGCCTGCCACCCAAGCTGACCGTTCCGATGATCCTGTTCTTCCTGCCAGTGCTGCTCATCGTGATCCTGGGCCCGTCGGCGATCAAGGTAATGGCCCTCCGCTGACCGCGGCGCTGAGTCCGACGATTATCAGATCTGCGCGGGCATCGCAGCGTTGACCTACGGCACCGACAGGTGCACATGACTTTTATTTTTCTACGGCGATGGGCAGCGCGGTGGTCGACTTGATTCGCTCCATCGCAAAGCGCGAGGTAACGTTTTTCAGCGGCACAGTCGCGATTAGCCGTTTGTAGAAGGCATCGTAGCCGGCGATGTCTGGAACGACTACGCGCAGCATGTAATCGACGTCGCCGGCCATCCGGTAAAATTCCATGACCTCCGGCAAGGCGCCAACCACGTCGGCGAAGCGCTTGAGCCAATCCTGTGAATGGTCGCCGGTCTCGATCGACACAAACACTGTGATGCCAAGGCCGATCTTTTCCGGATCGATCAATGCGACCCGGCGCATGATGACGCCGTCCGCCTCCAGCCGCTGCAGCCGCTTCCAGCACGGGGTTGACGACAGCCCGACGCGCTGCCCAATTTCGGCGACGGAGAGCGAAGCGTTCTCCTGGACGACTGCCAGGATCTTGCGGTCGATGGCGTCCATCTTCATTCCATTTGAATCCGGTGATGCGAGGCCGATAAAAAAATAAATTTCTATTTCGTTATACTTTCTTGTGTTTATATGGAAAAAAATTCCAAAAGCAAGCCCAAAAGGTCAGTCCGCCGTCTTCAGCAGTTGCGCCACCTCCGCGCGGTACGGCGCGCCGGCAGCGCCGCCGAATTGTGTACACTTGAGCGCGGCCGCGGCGCTGGCGAAACGCATGGCCTCCAACAGGCTGCGGCCTTCCGCGAGCGCGAGCGTGAAGGCGCCGTGGAACGCATCGCCGGCGCCCAGTGAATCGACGGCCTCTACCTTGAAGGCCGGCACGTGTTTGAGGACGCCATCGTCGAGCCAATAGACGCCATTCGGCCCATCGGTGACGGCGAGGAAGGCGGGCAGGTGCCTAGCCAGCAGCCGCAAGCTGGCGCCGTGGTCGGCGAGGCCAGTGGTGCCGTGCAGCGCTTCCGCCGACGATATTACGTGGCTGCCGAGTTTGAGCAGCGCGGCATCGGGTTTGGTCGCCAAGTCGAGATCGATGACGATCGGGATCTTGCGCGCTTGTGCCGCGCAGCAGACTGCGGTGACGAATTCGGGAAAGCGATTATCCACCAACACCGCGTTGGCATCGGCAACGAGCGTTGCGGCATCAGCCGGCAATACGTTGCCGAGATTGACGCCACGCCGCGTTGCGATGGTCTTCTCGCCAGTCGCATCGAGCAGGATCAGCGAAACCGACGCGGCGCCGCCGTCCACGCGCGCCACGCCACTGCAGTCCACGCCTTCCTTGGCGAGCTCCTCGAGAATGCGGTTGCTGGTGGCGTCGTTACTGCTGCCAAGCGGACCGGCGAAGGCCGCCCGTCCATTAAGCCGCGCGACGGCAACCGCCGCGTTCGCCGCGCAACCGCCGCCGGTGATGATGAACTCG
>Ga0182037_10001265_pt1 | contig 13148 bp, 8 predicted proteins | sample sta12Cox44000082_FD_125974 | JGI IMG/M metagenome (GOLD analysis project Ga0182037, IMG submission 125974) | Lab enrichment of tropical soil microbial communities from Luquillo Experimental Forest, Puerto Rico - statoxic.12C.oxic.44.000.082 | ecosystem: Environmental > Terrestrial > Soil >... | reverse complement strand
GCTGGATTTTCTAGGCGCCGCCGCCGACGGGCCCGTCAGCATTGAGCTAAAAGATGAGCAGTCGGCCGGGCAACTGCGCCCGCTCGCCGACGAATCTTACCGCTACCGCTACATCATCATGCCCATGCGCATTTAAGAGCGCCGGGCGCAAAAAGGAAGGCCGGAAAGGGCGCCGGTTGCGAGACGCCTTTTTTTCTGTCTGGTCTCGCCCTAGATAACTATAAGATAGTGACAATAAGCTACTTAACTGGTATGCCTGGGGGCAAATAGCCTTGAGAAAAGGCCCCGTGCGGAGTATACTTCTGGTTGTCGATAGGTAGTGGGGAATCGACACGTCCGCCAAGCGCAGGTGAGCGGCTCTCGGCCGCGCCGCGCCAGACAGGCCACGGGCCCGTTAGGCACCTCGCTTGGAGAATGAGTCTTCGCCACGTCCCGCTGCGCGGGACGGGATGGAGCAGGAACCCTACGAGTTCCGGAGTTGCCCAGCAAAGCCGGGATCAAAGGGTGAGGCGACGCACGGCGAAATTCCGCAAACACGCCTTTCTTGCTTCACGGACAAATCTTCACCTCGCGGAGGACTGCGCGACCTCGCTCGCCGGTCCGTTCCGCGACGCAGACTTGCAAGTGAACTTGCCGCGTGGGGAGATAACGATGGGTGACAAAGAAAACGCAAACGCTCCGGCGCAAGGCGCAGGTCACAAGTACGACGCCAAGTCCATCAAAGTTCTCGGCGGTCTCGAAGCAGTCAGGCTGCGTCCCGCCATGTACATCGGCTCGACCGGCGAAATGGGCTTGCACCATCTCGTCTGGGAAGTGGTGGACAACTCGGTCGACGAGGCCATGGCCGGTTTCGCCGACGAAATCAATGTGACCGTGCATGCCGACGACTCCGTCACCGTGGTCGACAACGGCCGCGGCATACCCGTCGACATGCACCAGACGGAAAAGCGTCCGGCTGCGGAAGTGGTGATGACCGTGCTGCACGCCGGCGGAAAATTCGACAGCGAAACCTACAAAGTTTCCGGCGGCCTGCACGGCGTGGGCGTTTCCGTGGTCAACGCGCTTTCCGATTGGCTGGAGCTGGAAATCTCCCGCGACGGTTCGGTGTGGGAGCAGAGCTACGAGAAAGGCAAGCCCACTTCCAAGCTGAAGCAGACCGGCAAAACGCGCAAGACCGGCACGAAAGTTACGTTCCACCCGGACCCCAGCATCTTCGAGAAGATCACCTTCAGCTTCGACACGCTCTCACAGCGGTTGCGCGAGCTGGCCTTCCTGAACAAGGGATTGAAGATCACCCTGAACGACGAGCGCACCGAGAAGACCGCGGAATTCCGATTTACCGGCGGTATCGCTGAATTCGTGAAGCACTTGAACCGCGGCAAGAGCACGCTGCATGACTCGCCGATCTACATGGAAGGCAAGCGCGGCAACGTGGAGATCGAAATCGCCCTGCAATACAACGACACCTACGGCGAAAACGTGTTCGCGTTCGCGAACACCATCAATACCGTCGACGGCGGCACGCATCTTTCCGGGTTCCGCTCGGCGCTTACGCGGTCGATCAACAATTTCGCCTCGCAGGCCGGCATGCTCAAAGACCCGAAGGACGAAGTCACCATCACCGGCGACGACGTGCGCGAGGGATTGGTCGCCGTCGTCAGCGTGCGCTTGCCACAGCCGCAGTTTGAAGGGCAAACCAAGGGCAAACTCAACAGTGACATTAAGGGCGATGTCGAGCAACTCGTGAACGAAAAGCTCGGCGAGTGGTTTGACAAGCACTCGACCGTGGCGCGGCGCATCATCAGCAAATGCGTTGACGCGGCGCGTGCCCGCGAAGCCGCACGCAAGGCCCGCGAACTGACGCGACGCAAGTCCGCGATGGATTCGAGCGGGTTGCCGGGAAAACTGGCGGACTGTCAGGAACGCGATCCGGCGCACTGCGAGCTGTTCGTGGTCGAGGGCGAATCGGCGGGCGGCTCGGCAAAGCAAGGCCGCGACCGCAAATACCAGGCCATCCTGCCGCTCAAAGGAAAAATCCTCAACGTCGAGAAAGCGCGCTACGACAAGATGCTGGGCCACGAAGAAATTCGCGCCATCATCACCGCGCTCGGCACCGGCATCGGCAAGGACGATTTTGACGCCGGCAAGCTGCGCTACCACAAAATCATCCTGATGACCGACGCGGACGTCGACGGGTCGCACATCCGCACGCTTCTGCTGACGTTTTTCTTCCGCCACATGAAGGAGCTGATCGACCGCGAGCACATTTTCATCGCCCAACCGCCGCTCTACCGCGTCAAGCGCGGGAAAAGCGAGAAATACATTCGCGACGAGCGTGATTTCGCGCGTGAATTAATGAAACGCGCAACCGAGGACCACGTTGTGAAGGCCAAAGAGGGCGTGACGCTCGAGGGAGCGGGCCTGACGACGTTCCTGCTGAACGTACAGGAGTACGACGCTCTCGCCGCGAAGCTCGGCCGGCGGCTGCGCGATGCCGGCCTTGTGGAAGTGCTGGCGGAGAGCGGCCTCGACAAAAAGGCGGAATTCGAGGAGAAGAAATCCCTCGAAAAGCTTTTGAAGGAAATCGACAAGGCCAAGCTCAAGCTCCAGGGCAAGATCGCTTTCGACGAAGAACACAGCCTTTACGAAATCCAGTTCGGCGCGCCGCACAATCAGAAAATCAATTGGGCGCTCGCGTCCACGCCGGAATACAAGCGCTTGCGCGTCCTGGCAAAGCAGGTCGAAGAATTCAACAAGCCGCCCTTCGTCATTTCGCGCAACGGCGACAAGACCACCAAGGAAAGAGCGCAGGACGTGCTCAGCTACGTGATGGAGGACGCAAAAAAGGATTTCACCATCACGCGGTTTAAGGGCTTGGGCGAGATGAATCCCGCGCAGCTCTGGGAAACCACCATGAACGCGGACACGCGCACGCTGCTCAAGGTGAAACTCGAAGACGCCGTCGCGGCAGAAGACATTTTCACCACGCTGATGGGCGAAAACGTGGAAGCGCGCCGCAAATTCATCGAGGACAACGCGCTCGAAGTCGTGAACCTGGACATTTGATTTCGATGGCGGGAGAGCCGATGGCAGAAATCGCTCCGCGATCCACTCGCGACGCCATCCGCTGGGGCTTATTGTTGGCAGCGGTGGCCGTGTCGGGTTTCCGCTTGCCGCGCACCTACGGCGCTTTTCGAGACTGGCGTGAGGTTCGCCTTTCCAACCCGCCGGCCGCGGAGCTGTACCGGCTCACTTTCACCGCCAACGCCGTGGCGATTGCCCTCATTTTGCTGGTGGCCCTGGGAATGTTTTATCTCCTGCGGCCCCGAACAGCGCAGCGGCCATGATGTATCAACTCGGCTGGAGCACGCTGCCGGGGCTCAAGGGAATACGCGTCAGCGAGTTTCGCCTAGCGCCGACCGATGCGCCTGACAACGAGCGCGGGGTGGCGATCGAGTTTGCGGGCCGGGCGGAGTGCGAGGCGTTTTTGCGCGAGCTCGAGAGCGAGTTTGCCGCGCGCCGATTTACGAATGCCGCCGACGCCTTCGACACCGTGAAGGCCTGGACGCTCGAGCGCCTGGGCAAGATCCGCGGCGGGCCGGTTTCATGAACATCGAGGAACCGCAAGGAATGAAACGAGCGCACGATCGAAAAGGCCGGGCCTAACAGCGAGGACACATGCCAGACGAAGCAAATCTTTCGATGATGATTCCGGTGGACATCGAAGCCGAGATGAAAAAATCTTATCTCGACTACTCGATGAGCGTCATCATCGGCCGCGCGCTGCCGGAAGTGCGCGACGGCTTGAAGCCGGTGCACCGGCGCATTCTCTACGGCATGTACGAACTGGGCCTCACCTCCACGCGGCCCTACCGGAAATGCGCGAAGATCGTCGGCGAGGTCCTCGGCAAATATCACCCGCACGGCGACACCCCTGTGTACGACGCACTGGTGCGCATGGCACAGGATTTCAACATGCGCTATCCGCTGGTCGACGGCCAGGGCAACTTTGGCTCGGTCGACGGCGACATGCCCGCGGCGATGCGGTATACGGAAGCGCGCCTGGCGCGAATCGCCGAAGAACTGCTAGCCGACATTGAAAGAGAAACTGTCGATTTCGTTCCCAACTTCGACGAGACGGAGAAAGAGCCGGTCGTTCTCCCGACGCGTATTCCGAATCTCCTGGTCAACGGCGCGAGCGGCATCGCTGTGGGCATGGCCACCAACATTCCGCCGCACAATCTGCGCGAAATCATCGACGCCACCGTGCTGATGCTCGAGAGGCCGGAAGCGACCCTCAAGGAAGTGATGAAGCACGTGCCCGGGCCGGATTTCCCAACCGGCGGCTACATTGCCGGCCGCGAAGGCATCGAAGCGGCGTACAAGACCGGGCGCGGCAGCTTCACCATGCGCGCCAAGGCAGCCATTGAAGAGGTCGCCAAGGACCGCGAAAACATCGTCATCACCGAAATCCCCTACCAAGTGAACAAGGCCACGCTCATCAAACGTATCGCCGAGCTGGCGCAGAATAAGAAGATCGACGGCATCGCCGATGTGCGCGACGAGAGCGACCGCGAAGGCATGCGCATCGTGGTCGAGCTCAAGCGCGGCGAGGAATCGCAGCTCATCCTCAACAACCTCTACAAGCACACGCAGATGCAGGAATCGTTCGGCATGATCCTGCTGGCCATCGCCGGCGGGCAGCCGAAAGAGATGGGGCTGGTTGAATTTATCCGCCTGTTCATCGAGCACCGCCGCGACGTGGTGCTGCGCCGTACGCGCTACGACCTGCGCAAGGCGCGCGAACGCGAGCACATTCTGGTGGGCTACCAGGTAGCCCTCGACCACCTCGATGAGGTGATCCGCATCATCCGAGGATCGGGGAGCCGCGCGGATGCCAAGCAAAACCTGCTGAACTTCTTCTCCGAGCAGGACGTCACCATCACGGAAAACGGGAAATCCCGGAAAGTCAGCGGGGTCAAGCTGGATGGCAGGAAGTACAAACTCGGCGGCATCGAAGGCGAAACGGCGCGCACCATCACCGGCGGACTGACGCCGGTTCAGGTGGACGCCATACTCGAACTGCAGTTGCACCGCCTGACGCAACTCTCCGTCGATGAAATCCTCAAGGAATTGAAGACCATCCGCGAGCGCATCGTCGAGCTCGAAGAAGTCCTTGCCAGCGACAAAAGGCTGAAGGCGGTGATCGCGGGCGAACTGAAGGAAGTCCAGAAGCAGTACGGCGACGATCGCCGCACGCAGATCGTGGACAAGGTTGACGAGATCAAACTCGAGGACCTGATCGCCGACACGGACATGCTCATCACCGTCAGTCACGCCGGGTATGTCAAGCGCACGCCGGTCGAAATTTACCGCCACCAGTCGCGCGGTGGAAAAGGCCGCATTGGCGCACGCACCAAGGAAGAAGACTTTGTCGAGCATCTTTTCATCGCCTCGGCACACAGCTACATCCTTCTGTTCACCACCAAGGGCCGCGTCTACTGGCTAAAGGTCTACGAAATTCCCGAAGCGGCGGCGGCCACACGCGGCAAAGCGATTTCCAGCCTGGTGCGCTTCCAGGAAGACGAAAAACTCAGCGCCATTGTCGCCGCGCACAGCCTCGAGGACGAAGGCAAGTACGTCTTTTTTGCCACGCGCAACGGCACGGTTAAAAAATCCGCGCTCACGGAATTCTCGAATCCGCGGCCGAGCGGCATCATTGCCATCACCCTGGAAGCCAAGGACGAGATGATTGGCGCCAAGCTGACCGACGGCAAAAAGATGGTTTTTGTCGCGAGCCACGAGGGCCAGGCGATTCTCTTCCGCGAAACCGAAGTGCGCCCGATGGGGCGCAACGCCGGCGGGGTGATCGGCATGGATCTCGCCAAGGGCGATTACGTCGTCAGCATGGATGCGGTGCAACCCGACTTCGAAATCCTTGCAAAAGAGCACAAAACCACGACGCAAGACCTCGAGGAACTCGAGAACGAGCAGATCAAGGATTCGCTCACCTCGCTGATGCTCACCGTGGCCGAAAAGGGCTACGGGAAGCGCACGCCGCTGGCCGAGTACCGCATCACCTCGCGTGGCGGCAAGGGCGTGGTCAACATGAAGACCACCGACCGCAACGGCTCGGTGGTGGCCGCCTTGCAGGTCATCGAAGAGTCCGACGTGATGATTATCACCCACAACGGAAAAGTGATTCGCGTGCACACGAAGGAAATTCGCGAAGCGGGCCGCTCCACGCAGGGCGTGCGCCTGCTGCGCCTCGAGGCGGACGATTCCGTCGCCGCGGCGGCGGTGCTCCAGGAAGAAAACGAAGAGGAGAAGAAGTAATCAAAACCGGCAAGCTGCGGCTCGGCCATCTTGATTTTACTTGCGCTGCTTGAGGGCAAACAGTAGCCTAGGGATCGCGAGAAAATTGCTCTTCCGCTCTGCTCGATCATGAAAATGACGCGATGGCTTTTGGCGTTTCCGCTTGCCCCCCTTCTGCTGCTGGCCTCGAGTGAAGCGCGGGAGAAGCATGCGGCGGGGAACCACTATCTGGCCTACGTGGGCACCTACACAACCAAGACGGCGAGCAAGGGGATTTACGCCTTCCGCTATGATGCCAGCTCGGGGAAGCTCGAGCCGCTTGGCGTTGCCGCGGAAACCGCGGACCCTTCTTGGATCGCGATTCATCCCAACGGCAAATTTCTTTATGCGGTGAAGGAAGCCGGAAAAAACAGCATGGTCAGCGGATTCGCGTTGAATGCGCAGACCGGCAAGCTCACGCTGCTCGACCAATTACCGGCGCTCGGCGAAGATCCCTGCTACATCTCGCTCGACAAAACAGGCAAATACCTCCTGGTGGCAAACTACAGCTCCGGCAACGTCGTCGTGTTTCCCGTCGGCGCCGACGGCAAGCTCGGACCTGCGACCGCGAATGTTCGCGACGAGGGCCCGCTCGGACCCAACAAAGAGCGCCAGGAGGGTCCGCACGCGCATTGGATCGAAACGTCGGTGGGCAATCGCTTCGCTTTTGTATCCGATCTGGGCCTGGACAGAGTCCTGATATACAAATTCGACGCAGAAGGCGGGCGGCTCTCGAATCCCGATCCAAGTCAACCGGACGCGTTTTCCTCCGCGCTCCCGCCCGGTTCAGGGCCGCGCCATGTCGCGTTTTCTCACGACGGCAAGTTTATGTATGTCCTCGGGGAATTGCAGTCCACGGTGACGACCTTCGCAAACGAGGCAGGCGAAAAATACCGTGCCCTACAAACCGTCTCCGCATTGCCGGCGGCATTCTCTCGCCGCAACGACGCTGCGGAAATCGCCTTGCATCCGAGCGGCAAATTCATCTACACCTCAAACCGCGGCCTTGACAGCATCGCCGTCTTCCACGTCGAGGGAAGCGGTCTGCTGCGCCTGGCGGCGAACGTTCGAACCGGCGGCAAAGAACCTCGGCATTTCTCGATCGATCCCTCCGGCAACTATCTGCTCGCGGAGAACCAGCTCTCCGACACCATCGTCACGTTTCGCATCGACCAGAAGACCGGCGCGCTCACGCCGACAGGCGCGACTCTCGAAGTGCCTTCGCCCGTCTGCGTGGCCTTCCTTCCGCTTGATTAGCCCTCCGGTCGCAAACTGTTTTTTTGCACGCCTCCAACTGAGTTAGAATCTCGGTTCTTCCAAAGTGAATTACAGGAGACGCGTCATGACAGGTCTCGGGTGGTCGAAGCTTGTTCTGCTCGTCCTGGTGGGCACTGCTCTCGCGCCGCGCGCCGGGGCGGATCGAGAAACGCCGCCGGGGCGCGACCCAAAGCAGCCGGTGGACGAGGCCTACACCGAGAGAATCCACAAGTACACGACCGAACCGTATTTCACCTCGCCGCTGGTCGACTATTTGCCGGCGTCCAAAACCGTCCCGACGCCCCAGGCGGTGCTTGGCGATGTGGCCGGAGCGCCGGGAATCCTTCCGTACGCCGAAGATGTCTACCGCTACATGCGTCTGCTCGAGAAAGCCACCCCTCGTGTGAAAGTCTTTTCCATCGGCAAGACCGAAGAGGGCCGCGAGATGATCGCGGTCGCGGTTTCCTCGGAAGAAAATCTGAAAAATCTCGAGGAAAACCGCGCGCGCCTGGCCAAGCTCGCCGATCCCCGCGCCATCAAGCTCGACGACGCGGAAGCCGACAAGCTCGTCGGTGAGGCGGTGCCCATCTACTACATCACCGGCACCATTCACTCGCCCGAGACCGGCGCGCCCACCGCGCTCATGGAGCTGGCCTATCGCCTGGCGGTCGATGAGAGCCCGTACATCAAAGAAATTCGCGACGGCACCATCACGTTGATCACTCCGGTCGTCGAAGTCGACGGCCGCGACCGCATGGTCGATGTTTACAAATGGCACCTTGCGCATCCGAAGCAGTTTTATCCGTGGCTCGTCTATTGGGGCAAATACGTGGCGCACGACAACAACCGCGACGCCATGGGCGTGACGCTGAAGCTCACCGAAAACGTTTTGCACACCTACGTCGGCTGGAAAGCCCAGGTGCTGCATGATCTGCACGAGTCCGTGCCGTATCTCTACGACAACACCATCGGCGACGAGCCGTACAACGCCTGGATTGACCCGATTCTGGCCGACGAGTGGCAGGTCATTGGTTGGAACAACGTCGCGGCCATGACCAAGTTCGGTATGCCCGGTGTGTTCGCGCATGGGGATTTTGACACCTGGTCACCGGGCTATCTGATGTTCATCGCCGCCCTGCACAACGGCATTAGCCGCCTCTATGAGACGTTTGGAAACGGCGGCGCCGACACCGAGGAGCGCACCCTCCAGCCCGAGCAGTACGCGCGCACGTGGTATCGCCAGAATCCGCCCCTCCCGAAAGTGCTCTGGTCGCAGCGCGACAATAACAACTACGAAGAGACCGGGCTGCTCACTTCGCTGCACTTTTTCACCGAGAACAAGCAGCGCTTCTTGAAAAATTTCTATTTGAAAGCCAAGCGCTCCACGATGAAGCCGTCCGAGGAAGGGCCCGCCGCCTACGTTCTCCCGGCAGATGATCCGCGACCGGCTTTGCAGGCAGAGCTGTTGCAGGTTCTGGAAAGACAGGCCGTAGAAATCTCGCGCGCGACCTCCGCCTTCAGCGTAACGCTCCCGGCGAAGAAGCCCAAAGAGCCTGCCAAAGAAAAAGACAGGAAAGAAGAAAAGTCTCCTCCGCCGGCCCCGACCACGCGTGAGTTCCCCGCGGGAAGCTACATCATCCGCATGGACCAACCCTATTCCCGGATCGCGGACGCGCTGCTCGATCATCAATACTGGAGCCCGGACGATCCGCAGAAGACTCCTTACGACGATACCGGCTGGACTTTCGGCGAACTCTATCACGTGCAAGTAGCGCGCGTGACGGACAGTAAAGTCCTCGATGTCCCGATGGACCGGGTGAGGGAAGTTCACGCTCGGGGCGGCGTGAAAGGCGAAGGCACGCTGTTCGCCATCGCGAACCGCGCCGAGCCGGCCCTGGCCACGCTGCGCTACAAGCTTCATGACGCTTCCATCGAAGCTGCCGAAGAGCCGTTTGAAAGCGCCGGGAAGAAATTCAACCGTGGCTCCTTCCTGGTGCGAAACACGAGCCGCGGCGATCTGGACCGCGCGGCGGCCGAACTCGGCGTGCAAGTTACCGCGCTCACCGCCCCGCCCGAGGTGAAAACGCATCCGGTGCGCGCCGCGCGCATCGCTTTGGTGCATACCTGGCTCAGCACGCAGACCGAAGGCTGGTGGCGTCTGGCGCTCGACAAGCTGGCGATTCCCTACGCTTACCTGAGCACCCAGGCGATCGCGAAAATCTCCGACCTGAATGGCAAATACGACGTGATTCTGTTTCCTCCCGTCGGCTACAACGCCGGCGTGGATGCGGTCGTCAACGGCATTCCGACCGCCTGGGGCAATCCCCTGCCCTGGAAAAATACGCCCGAAACGCCAAATCTGGTCGGAAAGAACGACGCAACCGACGATCTGCGGCCCGGCCTGGGCTGGGACGGCGTCGCGCACTTGCAGGAATTCGTCGAGCGCGGCGGCGTGCTCTTGACCGCGATGGACACCTCGTCGCTCGCGCTTTCGCTGGGATTCGCCGACGGCGTCAGCACGCAAAATGCAAACAAAATGAAGATTGTCGGCTCCGTCGTGGAAATGCGTCTCGTGGATGACGCGAGCCCCATCGCCTATGGCTACGAAGAAAAGGGTGCGGCCTATTGCGACAACGGGCCGATCCTTTCGCTGAGCAGCATCGCCGGACAACGCGGCCGGCGCCGCCTCGGCCCGGAAATGCGCGCCCGGCCCACCGGCCGCGGAAGTGTGGACGATCCCGACTTTGCCGTGGGCCGCCCGGGAATGGAGGCGCCGGAAGAGCGCAAGTCCGAAATCTGGGAATCGCCCCCGGTGTCGGACGAGCAGAAACGCAACGGCTTCCGTGTGATTCCTCCACCCCGCCGGCCGCGCGTGATTTTCCGCTACGCCGACAGTAAGGATTTGCTGGTTTCCGGCTTGATCGAGGGGGGCGACGAGATCGCCCAGCACCCCGCCGTGGTGGACGCACCCTCCGGCAAAGGCCATGTCGTGCTGTTCTCCATTAACCCGGTCTATCGCGGCGAGACGTGGGGAACCTATGCGATGGTGCTCAACGCCATCCTGAACTTCGACAACCTCAACGCCGGGCGAAAGGACGCCGCCGAGTAGGGCAGGTCAAAAATACGCTTTCCCCGGTTTTCGCCCGGGTTCGGCCTTGCCGCGGCCCGGGATCACCCTTTTTTCGCCGCTCCCCCGTCGGGAGGCGGCGGGCGCTCCACGTATCCCTTGCACGGCGAGCATTTTGCGTTACAATCCCCGGCACCATGCCGAAGCGCAAAACCAAGACCCGGCGGCAGGCCCGAGCGAAAGCGCGCAAGAAGACGTCGTCGGGCGGAAAACTGCCAAAAGGCGCGGTTACTCGAATGGTCGTTTTACGCGCCCGCGAAGGCCAGGAACTTCTGCTGGAGGCGGAACTGCGCGCGCTGATCGGGCCATCACGCAAAGAGCAGGGCTGCCTCACCTTCGACCTGCATGGTTCGGTTGATCAGCCCGGCAGCTATCTGCTCCACGAAGTCTGGGCCAGCCGTGATGCCCACACCGAGCACACGCACGCGCCGCATTTTTTGCGCTGGGATGCCCGCAAAGATGCGCTCCTCAGCTCTCGCGACGGCACGTTCTGGAAGCAAATCGCTTAGGTCTCCGGTTACCCTTCAGAAGGACAGAGTCGTGGCGGCGATGACGTCCATGATCCAATGTCCGACAAGCGGGAGCAAGCTTCTTCTCGCGCAAGTACGGCAGCAGCAAGGCCAGCACGCGCGGCAACTAAGCGAGAAAGCGCGGCCCACCAAAAACCAGCCAGCGGGACCGCCGCTCGGTTTCCTGCTGCGAGCGTCGCGATGCGGCGAGCGAGATAGCCGTAACCAAATCCAGTCACGAAGAAGCTGCGCTCAAAACTCCCGACCAAGTCGCGAATCCGAAGGTTATAACCAAGGAGACCGCGGCCGTTCTTATCCTTCCGGTGGCGCCAGGTAGTATCCCGGCCGCGCGCGGATTTTCAGATTCTTCGCATTGCCGCGAGTCACTGACACTTTGATTTCATGGTAGCCGGTCGCATCCGCGTCGGTCGGGGTGTAGCTGAGCGTGTACTGCGAGTGAAGTTCCCCGCCAATCTCATCAATGGCCTTTTCAATGGAGCGGTCTTTGAACGTTGACAGGCTCGCACCTCCTGTCGCCGCAGCCGCCACTTCGAGGGAATTGCCCTTGACCTGATCGTGAATGTGCTCGACCGCCCAGATTGCCGCGGACAACAAGTCGACACCGGCGTAGCGGTTGTCTTCGAGCGTCGGGGTATCGGGAACGCCGGGCGGCGGCGGCAGCGCGCCGACGGGAAGATTGGGCCGCTCGGGAGCCTTGGGCTTGGCATGCAGTTCGGCGCGGGTCGTCGAAAGCCCCACGCCGTAGATCGTCACATTCGCGAGTTCCGCCTGCCGCAAGACTTCTCCGAGCGTTTTCTCGCTTCCCTCATCCACGGCTTCAGAGAGAATCATGAGCACGCGTCGCCGTCCCGGGTTCTCTCGAGTCGCTTGCGGCCGGCTCGAGAGCATTTCGACCCCCACGGCCATCGCGTCATAGAGCTTCGAGCCGGAGGTTCCAGGCCTCAAATTCGCAATCGTGCTTTCGATGGTGTCGGCGTGGCTCGTGAAATCTTGCAGCTTGTCCACCGAATCGTTAAAGCCCACGACCCCGGCTTCGCCCGTCGGCCCCATCACCGTCTGGGTGAAAAGAATCCCGGTCTTGCGCATCTCGGGCATAAGCGGCTCGATGCGCGAACTGGTTTCCACAAGAATCACGAGCGAGAGCGGATCGCCGCCAAGATCGAAATGCGAAATCTTCTGCGCGATACCGTTGTCGGTCACCTGAAAGTTATTTGCTTCGAGGTCGTGCACCATGACGCCGCGAGAATCGCGCACGGTCACCGGTGTTGTCACCAGCGCCACCTGAACCTTGATCTGGTTCTTGGGCGGCTGCTGCACCGGAGCGCCCGGCCTTGGCGGAAGCGGCCCTGTCGGAGCTTGCCCGGGTAGGGTGCTCGCCGAGGCCAGCGCCGTAAAGAGGAGCCAGAGCGCGCGGCGGCATCGCTGTTGTCTTATCGTGTTCATACCATCCATCCCGCGGCGAGGTTTTGTCAGGTCATTACCTGAACAGTGTACTCATTTCGACGCAGTCTTGCCGGAAGACGTTGCCGGGAGCTGCCCGGAATTCCCACAATCTACAAACGTTAGTATGACCGGGGGCAACGGCTGGCACTTGTTGGCTCGCCTCTCGGAGTCAATGTCCCGGGCCTTCCTATGGCCGGTTTTCAGCTGACCCTATAAGGCCGGATTTGGGTGACCCCTGAGGTTGTCAACTGTTACGCTATTGTGAATCAGCAGCAACTAGCGGAACTGGTCATTCGCAGCATGTCTATCAAGTGCGCGCGGGGCATTTACCGGAACACCCCTGCGTAGACCGTTATCGGGGCCCCAACGAGAATTTTGTTCTCGTTATCCTTTGGCGGTGTCTCTGGCTTCTGCCTCCCGGCTCCTGGCTCCTGGCT
>Ga0182037_10001256_pt1 | contig 13184 bp, 11 predicted proteins | sample sta12Cox44000082_FD_125974 | JGI IMG/M metagenome (GOLD analysis project Ga0182037, IMG submission 125974) | Lab enrichment of tropical soil microbial communities from Luquillo Experimental Forest, Puerto Rico - statoxic.12C.oxic.44.000.082 | ecosystem: Environmental > Terrestrial > Soil >... | reverse complement strand
GTACCAGCAGGAGTCTCATAGGCGCCATGGGATTTCATTCCTACCAGGCGGTTCTCCACCAGGTCGGTACGCCCAACCCCATTCCTGCCAGCGAGGGCATTCAGGGTTTCGAGCAATCGAATAGGCTGCACTTTCCTGCCGTTAATGGCAATCGGAATTCCTGTCTCGAACCCTAACGTAACTGTCGTTTCCCGGTCCGGAGCGCGCTGGGGGCTCCTGGAGACGCTCCAGGCCTCCTCCGGAGGTTCGCCCAACTTGGTTTCCAGCGGGCCGCCTTCATGACTCAGATGCCAGATGTTTTGGTCACGACTGTAAGGATCCTTCCTGGTCGCCGCCACCGGTACGTTGTGGTCGCGCGCGTAATCCAAGGCATCCTCGCGCGACTTAATCGACCATTCCCGCCATGGCGCAATCACTCGCAGGTGCGGCGCCAGGGCCTTGAAAGCCAACTCAAATCGCACCTGGTCGTTACCCTTGCCTGTGCAACCGTGAGCCAGCGCATCGGCGCGGCAAGCCAGCGCAATTTCCACTTGGCGCTTGGCGAGGACAGGCCGCGCGAGCGCGGTGCCGAGGAGATATTTGCCCTCGTAAACGGCGCCGGCCTGCAGTGCTTTCCAGAGATACTCGGTGATGAATTCGCGACGCAGGTCCTCGACAAGAACCCGGGAAGCCCCCGTACGTAGGGCTTTTTCCCGGACAGCGTCATAGTCCTCACCCTGGCCGAGGTCGCCTACCATGGCGATAACCTCGCAGTCGTAGTTCTCGCGGAGCCAGGGGATAATGATCGACGTGTCCAATCCTCCCGAATACGCCAGGACGACTCGCTTGACTTCCGGTTGAACCCTGAAAGATACCATCAGGTTTTCCCTTCAGAACCGAGGTGACACAGTCTGCGTTTGTATAGGGTTAGGAAGCGAGCACCGCCAGAATCTTCTTGCGGAGCTGGGCCGCTTGGCGAACACCCACCGCGGCTACAAATATGGTGTCATCGCCCGCCACCGTTCCCACGATCTCGCGCCAATCGGCCAAATCCAGGGCCATAGCCACGGTGTGGGCGTTTCCCGGATGGGTCTTGACGATGACCAGGTTCGAAGCCTGACGAACCTCACCCAGAAACTCCTTAAGGATCACGGGTAACGTGGGCTGCGGCGGAGCGACTAGTTCGGCGGCCTCCGGCAAGCGGTAGCCCTCACGGGTCTTCGCCACTCCCAGTTCCCGGATGTCCCGGGAGACCGTAGCCTGAGTCACCCGGATGCCCCGCTGCGCCAGCTTGCGACGCAATTCCGCCTGATCCGCGACCGCTTCCGCCTTGAGAAGATCCAGTATTTGGCTACGCCGGTAGAGCTTATCCATGCCATCTATAGGACACTGTTGGCTCGGGCTCTCTCTTCAGTGCGCCCCATGGCCCACCGGAATGTGCAGTCTCTTGAAATCTCCCCACCTCGCCGGCTGATACTGGTCCTTCGGTACAAATTCCTTGTTGTGAAAGACCATGCCCAGTTTCGCTTCCTCCACTACGGCGCCCTTCTGAGGCAGGTAATCAAAGTTGCTGCGGTTTGAGCCGTAATAGGAGCATAGCCAGAAGCCGTCCTCGGCTTCGATGGCGTACAGGGCCGTCACCAGCGGCAAGGGACGCGTAGGATCTACAACCTGCTTGATCTCGGCTTCAACAATCGTACCGCTGATCCCTCGTGCAGTGGGAGGCGTAGTTGTCGGGGTAGCAGGCATGTTTCTCTCGGCTCACACCTTCGAGCTCGGCGCATCGGTTCTGCTGTTCTTCAGGACAAGCCGCGGACCCCAATTGCGTCTGCGCTGCGCGTCCGATGCACCGTGTCGGCGAAGACTGCAACATACATCGACGGCCGCGGCTTCGTCAACATAGCATCGTAATTCATGGCATCGTAATTTATTTAACCCCTTGTCACTTATTGTCCAGCGCTGCTAGTATCTGGAGTCTGGAATTGCTTGTTATCTTGGTTTGGCTAGGGGGATCCGATGAACCGCAGAGACTTCATCCGTCGTTCGAGCGGTGCGACTACCGGGGCCTTGGCCTTACGTTCAGGCGGCAGAGTGCTTTGGGCTTCTGAGCCTGGCCGCGCTTCTGTTGCGCCCAGCGATCGAGTGCGCGTCGGAGTGATCGGCATCGGGGCGCGGGCGCAGCAAGATGCCTACAGCTTTACGGTAGTGCCCGGCGTTGAGTTAGTGGCTGCGGCCGATGTTTACACCGACCGCCTGACGCGCGCCAAGGAGCTCTTTGGCGAGACGCTCGCCACTGCTGGCGACTACCGCCAGATCCTCGACCGCAAAGATATCGATGCCGTGCTGATCGGCACGCCAGACCACTGGCACAAAAGAATAATGGTTGAGGCGATGGAGTCCGGCAAGGACGTCTACTGCGAGAAGCCCATGACCTACACCATCGAGGAGGGCTTTGAAATCATCGATGCGCAGAAGCGGACGAACAGGATAGTCCAGATCGGCAGCCAATGGCCGGATTCGCCGCTAACCCAACTGGCCAAGAAGTGGATCGACGAGGGACGGCTGGGCCAGATCACGCTGATCAAGTCCTGGGAGAACCGCAACACTCCGGCGGGGGCCTGGTTTTATCCCATTGCGCCCGACGGAAACGAGAAGAACATCGATTGGAAGACATGGCTCGGCTCTGCTCCCCAGTGCCCGTTTGATCCCAAGCGGTACTTCCGCTGGCGTTGCTATTGGGACTACTCGGGCGGTTTGCAGACCGACCTGGTGGTTCACCATCTTAACACCGTGAACTTCCTCATGGGCCAAACGGGACCCCAAAGCGCCATCACTTACGGCGGCAGCTATCGCTGGAAGAAAATCTATCCCGAGGCTGAGGTGCCTGACGTAGTCAATACCCTGTTTCAGTATCCGAACTTCAGTTACAACGTCTCGCTCACCCTCAACTCCTCGGTCGAGGGATTCGGCACCTACGTCATGGGAACCAAGGGTACTATCCAGATTGATGAAGTGAAGATGACGTTTTACCCCGATCATCCGCTGGATGACTACGGCTGGGTGGTGGCGGCCTGGCCGGAGGCCTTGCAGAAGGAGTTCGTGAAGAAAGAGAATATCGTCGGCATCAATCAGCCCTGGGCTCCTGGCACCTGCACAGCGCCAGAAGCCAACGAGCACTACGACATTATCGGTGACCCCACGGACTTACACGTCAAGGCTTTCGTGGAATCAGTACGCTCTCGCCAGCCTACTCTCGAAGGCGCCGAGCAGGGACACAACGCAGCGGTGGGCGCCCACATTGCGAACATGTCCTACCGGAATGGAAGCTGCAAAGTGACATGGGATGGCAAGCAAGCAAAGCTCGTTTAGGGCGGTCGGATAATTGTCAGAAGGAGTTGTTCACTGCTTAGTTTGCCGGAGGCTGGCTGGGGACAACCAAAATTCACAGAAGGAGAGGACAAACATCATGAGAAGGTTTCTTCACCCCATGCTTGGCGTAGCAGTATTTGCCGCTCTGGTCGGTCTTACGCTTGCGGCAAATTCGCGCGGCACCGCAGAGCTCACGCTGAATGGTAAGAAAATCTCGGTCGAATATGGCCGGCCGTCCTTGTCCGGCCGCAGCATCAACGATTTGCTCGGGCAGTTGCCGGCTGGCGAATTCTGGCGTCTGGGCGCTGACAAATCCACGACGTTCTCGACCACGGGCGACCTCATGTTTGGAAACGTAAAGGTTCCCAAGGGTGAGTACAGTCTATGGGCTCAAAAGCAGGCGGACGGAAGTTGGAAGCTGGTCTTCAACAAGCAGCACGGCCAGTGGGGAACGAATCATGACGCCGCTCAAGACTTTGCCTCTGTGCCCCTGAAAACGGAGAAGGAGAGCAAGCCGGCCGAACAAGTGACGATCATTCTCGAGGAAGAACACGGCAGCGGTGAGATCGCTATTCAGTGGGGCGATATGGAACTCTCCGCCGCTTTTAAGTAGAAGCGTCTCAGTGTCCTGTGATCCCGTGCTTCGTTACGGCACGTTCGGTGGCCTCTTCCTGATCCTGCTCGCTGTTGCCCCAATCCACTACCAGGGACAGGTGTCCCAGGACCGTTTGGCCGGCGCGCCGGAGACACAGTCGGGCGCCCGTGCCGATTACGAACGCCCGATTTCCCTCAAGCAACTGCCGTCCAACATCCTTCATGACCAGAAGCCTATCTGGTTGTTTCCAATCCAGGTCGCCAAAGGGAAACACCTGAAGCCAGTAGTGGCGGTGACGCTGGCGACGGCCGGCCTGGTAGCCCTGGACCCCAGCGTCGGCGGATATTTTCGCAACAATCCGCGCTACGCAAATTGGCCGAATGGCTTCTGGTCAGGACTCAACACAGCCCTGGCGACGGCCATTCCTCCAGCGACTGTCTACGCGGTGGGACTTGCCCGCAAGGATTCCTACGCTCAGGGCACATCGCTCCTGGCACTCGAAGCCGTTGCCGACTCCGAGCTCGTCAGCGTAGTGATGAAGAGCGTTACCGGGCGGCTGCGCCCCAGCGACGTCCCGCCCCACGGAGATTTTACTCACACCTGGTTCAAGTATCCGGGCACCTTCGGCAATAGCGGTTCCTTTCCCTCCGGACATGCCATCGCCGCCTTCTCGGTCGCCTCAGTGTTCTCCTATCGCTACCGGCGTCTCCGATGGGTTCCGTGGGTGGCTTACGGGGGAGCGGGGGTCATTGCGCTTTCCCGCATACCTGTCCAGGCGCACTTCCCATCGGATGTGTTTGTTGGGGCCACCCTGGGCTATGTAGTTGGTCGCTACGTGGTGCTGCGTCGGTAGGCGCGGAGTGTAGCGGGGAAGCGCGTTACCCGTCATTCCGAGTGTTACATGGGCCTTCGGCCCACCAATGGCCATGAAAGTCACCCCAGCCTGTCAGCTAGAACTCCATTGACATCCGCAAGCTGACACTACGGGGGGCGGCGATAGCCGTCCCTGAAAACAGGCTGTCGAAATTGATGACATTTAAATGGTTCGTTAGGTTGAACCCCTGAACTTGCAAGCTCACAGCTCTTCGCTCCTGGCGGTAGAGCTCGAGACCGGCGGAAGCATCAAGTGCATAAGACGGTCGCACCCGGCCGCGTGCGAAATCGACTTCCCGTAGAACACGCGGGCCATATTGCGCAAGCAGGAAGCTGAAGTCCACATCGCTGGTGTCGAGCTCCACGGGCAGGCCGCTTCCGAACCAGCCGTCCGCGGCGAGCCAGAGTCGGCGGTTCGCCTGAAAGCGCAGCTTGGCTCGCGCCGTGTTGCGCTGATCCTGTGAGACCCAGAAGCGGCTGTTGTCCGGCACGTCGGCTATCGCCTGGCCGCCGATGAACAGCCCACCGGTGATCGGTCCCTGTCCGACCCCGACTTGGTTGGCGTAGCTGGCGAAGCCGGAGAAACGGCCCCACTGCGCCAGCTCGACCTTAGCCTCGACGCCCTGAATGCGGGCCCTAGCGTCCGCAATCGGAAAACTAACGCCTGTGTTAAGCAGCGTGTTGTCGTCCGAATAGTTAAGAAAGTTCCTCCGAAACACATTCGCGTCGAACCGTACCTTACTCCCTAAACCCTTGGTCAGCCCAAACTCGTAATAGTTGGCGCGCGCCGGCAGAACTGGCAGACGCAGAACCAGGCTGCTGATCTGACTGACTTCAGGGGAGCTCGCGAGCAGGAGGTTTTCAATGGCCGGGGTCTGAAAAACCCGGTCGTAAGCGGCGTGAAGCAGAAGGCCCGCGGAACCGAAATAACGTGACACCGCTACCCGCGGGCTCCAAGCAGATTCGTTCACCACAAAGCGGTAGTGGTCGTAGCGCACGCCCAAGCTGACGTTCCAGTTCGCGCGATGGAATTCGTCCTGGAAGAAGGCCGAGAATTCGACATCGGTCAGGTGGTCGTGGAAATTGAAACGTGGGGCTGTGTTCGGATCGAACTGCGAAGGGTTCGTAATCACGTACTGCAAGGCTTCGTGAACCGGATTGAAGATCGCGTCCGCCCCGATCTTCCAGTCGTTGCTGCCGCGATGCCCCGCCAGAGCTACACGGCCGTAACCCTCGCAGAAACCTCGTTGCTGGCTGATGATAATCGGTGTAGCCAGATCATTGGACCAAAGGTTAAAGGACTCCTCGAACGCGCCACCTTCGGCGCTGAGCAAGAGATCCGGAGTCAGAATTCGCTGATAATCGACTTGGCCGCTAGTTTCCGCAGCCGTGGCATCCTGACGCTGACCGGCCTCCTGTTGTACCAGTTCGTTGGGAACGAGGTAGCGAACTTCGCCCTGCCGGATGGAAAGCCGGAGCCGGTCCCGGTCCGTAAGGTCCCGCGAATAAGTCGCCGTGAATCCGTCCGTAGAGCCGTGGTTCGTGTAGTTGGCAATTACGGGAGGATCGAGATATCGATCCGTCGCACCAACATTACCGGTCAGCATGAACTGGTTGGCACCGTGCCCGTACCCGATTCCCAAGTAGCCATCTGCTGTTGAGAAGCTTCCGCCGCCGGCGGCGGCGATCACATGGAGGCCGGAAGGCGGGTCATTCGGGGCCGTCACCTCAACCACACCGCCAAGCTTCCGGCCATACTCGGCCGGGAAGCCCGCCGTCATAACCCGCATCGATTCCGCGTCGTTGGACTCCAGGGGCGGAGCAAACGCCGGAGAGTGGTTCGCCGTGAGCGGGAGACCGTTGACCACGTATTGAACATCGTACTCGGAGCCTCTGGGATGCAGCACGCCATTCGCCTCATAAAGCCAGCCAGGCTCCGCGTTAACTAGGTCGGAGAGACTCCGGCCCATCTGGGCCGGAAGCCCCTCACGGATGGCTTGGGAGCCAACCGAGTAGATTGTTGCAGGCTGCCCGGGATCCACCAGGGTGCCAGAGTCCCCTACATTAATAGTGCTTTGTACCGGTGCTAGACTAAGGATCACAGAAATGTTGAGTGGCACTTCGGAATGAACCTCGACCAACTGCTCGCTGGAGAGAAATCCTGCGTGGGTTACTCGTAGGTTGTACCTGCCAAAAGGAAGCCCGCGGGCGGCGTAACCGCCGTCCTGTCCGGTCATGAAGCTCCGGTGCAGCTGGTTCGCCTCACTCACGAGGTCCACGGAAGCCACGAGACCTCCACCGTGGGGATCTCGAACCTCGAGACGAATCTCGCCGCGCTCATGCTGGGCTGCCGCCGGGGCGACAGCAAGCGCAACCAAGGTAAGAGCAGGTGCGAGTCGGCAGAACATGTCGAATGTCCAATTATACGCTGCCATAGGCAGGCATTCGCCCCGGATTTCTTGTCGATCGGACGGGCGAATGATTGAGGCTGAGTAGCTCGACTGAACTCCTGCAGACACCGCTCTGGGCCCGCTGGATTCGACGGGATACTGATGATATGTTGATCATCACGTTCGGGGCGGCCGCTAGAACAGCTTGTGGCACTACATCGAGGAAGCCGGTCGCGGGGCTCACCTCCCCTTCCGTTTCCTCGGAGAGCTGCGCGAGAAAGATGAGCGAACAGGAACTGCAGAGCATCCTCGATAACTCAAACGCCGTGATCTACGTCAAGGATACGGACGGGCGCTACCTGCGCATTAATCGTCGATTTGAGGACCTGTTCGGAGTCAGCAGGACGGAGGTCCTCGGCAAGACCGACTACGATCTGTTTCCCCGAGAGATGGCCGATCGCTACCATACCCACGATCAGGAAGTGATGCGCGTTGCGCAGTCTTTGGAGTTCGAAGAGATTGCTTCTCAAGAAGATGGGCTCCACACCTATATTTCCAACAAGTTTCCACTTTACGATTCCGCGGGAGCTGTGTACGCCGTGGCTGGAATCTCCACCGACATCACGGAGCGCAAGCGAGCCGAAGACGCCCTGGGTCGCAGCCGGGCATTGTTTGAGAAGTTCTTTGAGTCCTCCCCCGATGCAATTATGAGCGCAGACGTGGAGGGGCGGATTCTACGCATCAATACCCAGATGGAGAAAATGTTCGGTTACGACCGGGCTGAATTGCTGGGACAGCCGGTTGAGCTATTGATGCCGGAGCGCTTCGGCGCTGTGCACCCCTCCCATCGCGCCCAATACAGCGCCCACCCTAGCTCGCGGCCCATGGGCATGGGGCTGGAGCTCTACGGCAGGCGCAAGGACGGGAGTGAGTTTCCGGTAGACATCATGCTGAGTCCGTTAGAAACGGAGAAGGGCCCGCAAGTGCTGAGCGTGATCCGCGATATTTCTGAGCGCAAGATGGCCCAAGAAGCGCTGCAGCAGAGCGAGGAGCGCTTTCGTCTCCTCGTCGACGGCGCCAAGGACTATGCCATTTTTATGCTCGATCCCGACGGACGCGTCGCCAGTTGGAACCCAGGCGCGGAACGCATCAAGGGTTATCGCGCGGAAGAGATCATTGGCCACCACTTCTCGCAGTTCTACACGCAAGAAGACCAGGAAAGCGGGAGGCCGGCCGATCTGCTTAAGATAGCGGCGGCTGAGGGGCGCATTGAGAATGAAGGCTGGCGGGTACATAAGGACGGCTCCCGATTCTGGGCCAATGTCACCATCACTGCCTTGCGGGATGAGAAAGGTCTGCTTCGCGGCTTCTCCAAGGTGGTGCGCGACTTCACCGAGCGCAAACGCGCCCAGGAGGCCCTGCTGCTCCAGATCACGAACATCCTGGTCACGAATCTGGACGTACGGCGGCTCTTTGCAGCCATCTCCGCCAGTCTGCGCCAGGTGACCTCGCACGAATTCGCCAGCTTAGCCCTGTTACAGGCCGCCGGCAAAGAGTTGCGCGTCGAGGTCCTGTACTCGTACGGCAAGGGCGCTATAGCCCCGGAAGCGGTAATGCCCCTGGAAGGTTCCCCCGCCGCCGCGGCGCTGGCCTCGCACAAGCCTCTGCTGATCGAGGCAGTCGATCTGCAGCACTTCCCCTCCGAGATGACTCGGGGATTTGCGGCGGAGGGCCTCGCCTCCGCGTGTATCCTGCCACTGGTCAGCCGCGATCAGGCTCTCGGGACGTTGAACGTCGGCAGTCGCCGACGGTCGGCGTTCGCCCAGGAAGATGTGACCCTGCTCAGCCAGGTGGCTAGCCAGATCGCCCTGGCCGTCGACAACGCCCTGGAGTTCCAGCAAGTGGCGGAGGTGAAGGAAAAGCTGGCTGAAGAGAAACTGTACCTTGAGGAGGAGTTGCGCACGGAGTACGACTTCGAGGAGATTGTGGGCGAGAGCCCGTCCTTAATGCGAGTGCTCAAGCAAGTGGAGACCGTCGCGCCCACGGAGGCGACGGTCCTCATTCTGGGGGAGACGGGGACCGGTAAGGAACTCATTGCGCGCGCCATACACGATTTGAGCCCTCGCCGCAACCGGACGTTTGTCAAGTTGAACTGCGCGGCGATTCCCAGCGGGTTGCTGGAAAGCGAGCTGTTCGGCCATGAAAGGGGCGCCTTTACCGGCGCTATTTCCCAAAAGATTGGCCGCGCCGAACTTGCCCACCTGGGGACTTTGTTCCTCGACGAGGTGGGGGACATTCCCCTCGAGCTTCAGCCTAAACTCTTGCGCGTCCTGCAGGAGAAAGAGTTCGAAAGACTGGGAAGCACTCGCACCATACCAGTCGACATTCGCCTCGTTGCCGCCACCAACCGCGATCTAGCTCAAATGGTCGCGGACCGCCAGTTTCGCAGTGACCTTTACTACCGCCTTAAAGTCTTCCCCATCTCCGTCCCACCCCTGCGCGAACGCGGCGCTGAGGACATCCGTTTGCTGGCTCTCCGCTTTGCTCAGAAGCACGCGCAACGAATGAAAAAGCGGATTGACACTATTCCTCCCGAAGCCCTGGAAGCCCTGGCGCGCTGGCATTGGCCGGGTAACGTGCGCGAGTTGGAGAATCTGATCGAGCGCGCCGTGATTTTGTCGCGAGGCCCGGTACTTTACGTTCCCCTCACCGAGTTAAGACCGATGGCCGAAGGGGAACCTGTCCCAAACTCCGCAACCCTTGAAGCCGCAGAGCGCGAGCACATCCTGCGGGTTCTGCGCGGCACACAGGGGGTCATCGGCGGCCCTCACGGCGCTGCAGCCCGCCTCGGGCTGAAGCGCACTACGCTGAATTCCAAAATGAGGAAGCTAGGAATAACCCGACAGGATTTCTAGGCTCACAGACTGCTGAAAAAGCCTCCAATCATGTCATCCCGAGCGAAGATTCCATGAGCCTTCGGCTCTCAACTGCGCATGAAAATAGGCTTGTATGGTGCTAAGTCTTTTGTTTCCACGAGCGACCTCGGCTATTTTCCTGGCACCGAGGGATCGGCCGACTCTCTGGTGTCCTCTGTGGTTTTCGAGCTTAACACTGAACACGCGGAGCGTCTCGGTGACCTCCGTGTTGAGGCTTGTGGTGGGCACAGAGGGTGCAAAGGAACCACCGGGATCAGGAAAAATCTTCGCGACACGCGAAGAAGACACGTCCAAGTGCTACGGATCCCCCCTCGATAAGGGCTTCCCGCCTGACCGTGTCCTCTTCCTCTTGGTGGGTCGGGTTGGCAACGTCGACGGCATGCCAACCCTGAGCCTGCCGCCGAACCATTCCTACTTCATAGCCCTACTTCATAGCCCTACTTCATCGGCGGAGGAAAGTTTTTCATCAGCTTCGCGATGCCTTTGTTCAGGTTCTCCAGGTTTTTCTCCTGATTCTTGCTCGGGCTTAGGGTCTTGGTTGCCCTTCCGGTCCACACCAACTGTTTGTTAGCTGCGTCGTAAATGTCGACGACCAGCGTACCATTAGTGATGGTAGAGCTCGTTGCAGTTCCCATGCCGCCAAAACGGAAGCCTCCACCCATTCCAAAGGCGTTCCACTGCCTTTCCTGGTCCAGCGCAACCTGGTAGCCAACGTATAGGTCAGCGTTATCGGCTTGGGTTTGGGTGAGCCCCTTCCCGGTCAACTGCCCCACGACGGCGTTTTGAATTTCCTGGTCGGTAATCTGATTAGGGTGTGGGCCGCCCGGAATCGTCACCCATTTGAAGGTGTGGAATTGTGAAAAGTTGGTGCCCGGCATGAAGTTGTAAGTGACATCTTGCGCCAGGCCGAGGCCGCAACAACCAAGCAGGGTCACACAGAGCCCCGCCACGATTTGAACCGACTTCTTCATCTTCACCTGCATCATAATTTCCTCCCTTGTAATGACTCTCTCCTTCTTCAACTGCAGATTGAGTCACTGTCAGATTTTACCACCGTCCGTCGTGGCGAGTCCGGCCGCGCCCACAGCACACAAGGTGTGCCGGGCTGAAGCCCGCCGCTACAGCGGTTGGTAGTTCATGTTTTGGATCTGGATGGTGAGGTGCTCCTTCTCGCCGTTCACCGTGGCGGAGGACATGTAGTTGGTCCCGTCCGGCAACTTGGAGAACTGAGCGGTGAAGGTCGCGGCATCCTTCGGGTCGTTGTTTAGATAGGACGACACGTCAACACTCTGGATCCCCCTCTGGACGGTGTTGAAAACGAGTTTCATCGAGTCGCCCTGCATGTTGTAGTTCGTAAAGGTCATTTGAACCCTATCGGGGTCGGCCTTGCTGATTGATGCGCTCCCCTGCTGGAAAGCCTGCTGCATCTTCTGGGGGTTGGGCGGCACATAGCTATGCACCAGGGCCGAGATCTGCTGCGCGTAGTCCTTCAGCTCCGCCGTCTTCTTTTCGATAATATGTTGCTTCATGCGACGGCCCGAGGGCGGGGGAGGGGGAGCGCTCAGTTGTGTCTTCTGCGGCTTGCCGTCGGGCCCCATTTGGACCTGGTACAAAGTTTGGCTTTTCACGTCCCCCTTTAGACTGACGGTTTGCTGCTCCTGCCAGGTGTAGTGGGCGAGGCGTTGCTGGTTCTCTGCAACCGACTGCTGGATCTTCTGCTGGATTTCGGGGTTCTGAGCCACAGCCGCCGAACCGGCTAACGTTACCAGAATGATTGCAACAGCGATTTCTTCCGCCCAAAGTGCTCGCGAGAGCTGATTTTTCATACGAGAGCATCTCCTTTAGAGTTAAGGTTTCTCCCGGAATCCGCAACGTTCGGGACTCCTGACTTGGGAAACACGCACTGCTAGTACTTGGTGACGCAAATTCGCGCAACAAATTTGCCGTATCAGGGCACGACTTCAGTCGTGCCGCCCCTGGCGTCTGACGCGGTCGGCTTTAGCCGCTGCCACCCCATCCCTCAGGGCCTAAAGGCCTTGGCGATCATTCGGGCGCTGCCTTGCGGCACGCCTGAAGGCTGCCTGAAGGCGTGCCCTGATACAAGACATAATTGCGCGAATTCTTGTCACTAGGCACTAGCGTAGCAGGGGGCAACGCCCCCGGAAAACGTCCACCACCCACAACCCACATCACGACCCTGAAAGGGTCGCACCTGCCCCAGCTCCAGATATAGCGCTCATCGCCCTCCACCCTACCCAGGGCAGCTGTCCACCCAATGGCAACTTACCCGCGCCGACCAACTAGGCCCCTTGAAGTGGCAGAGGTTCCTACGGACCGTGCCGGGTCATGAAATTTGCCCCGCGTCAGGCGCCGCCTGCCAGGCCTTTGTTGACGAGAATCTTGACGACCACGCGGCGATTTTCTGACATGCCCTGCGGCGTCTCGTTGGTGGCGGCCGCGTGGGACATGCCCATGGCTGCGGGCGCGAGCACTCGGAACAGCGGAATGTTGCCCTTTTGCTGCAGATACGCGATAACAGCGGCGGCGCGCTCATCACTCAGTTGCTGGTTGTAAGCAGCATTCCCCGACGAATCCGTGTAGCCCGCCACCTGGATCATGTAGGCATTGATCTGCTTGGCCTGGTCGCATAGCGCTCGGAGGTCCTGCTGGCCTTTCGCGTTAATCGTATGACCGTTGACGGCGAAATAGACGGTGGCCGTCGCCTTCACGTCGTAGTCGCCTTCTGATTATCCGGTTGTTTCAGCTAACCCCAATATCTTGGGGTTATCGCTGGGCGGGCATTACGGAGTTTCTGCAGCACCCGTACTTACTTATAGCCCGCAGGCTTACGCCCAGTCCCCAGAGAGGCGGGAACTGAGTCTGGAATGCGGCCCTTCATAGTCTGCGGCGATATGGCAGGCCTTTTCCGTGGCGAACTTCGACCGGAATTCGCGCAGGGTTTGGGGACACGAGGGCGTGGCACGCGTCACATACTACCGGTTGTGGTCTGCTGAAACAACCGGATAATCAGAAGGCTGCTTG
>Ga0182037_10001251_pt1 | contig 13194 bp, 9 predicted proteins | sample sta12Cox44000082_FD_125974 | JGI IMG/M metagenome (GOLD analysis project Ga0182037, IMG submission 125974) | Lab enrichment of tropical soil microbial communities from Luquillo Experimental Forest, Puerto Rico - statoxic.12C.oxic.44.000.082 | ecosystem: Environmental > Terrestrial > Soil >... | reverse complement strand
CGAAAGTGACCGGACGAGTCTCGCCAGTTTCGCGAGATTTCGAGTTTACTTCACCATTCACTACGGTGCGCGACACAAGTGTGTAGCCCGGGAAGGGAATAGCCCACGAGTGGCCAGGCTGCTCAAGCCCGGAAGCTCTCGATCGCGAATCAATCGGTAGATTCGAGGTCGACGGCTTCGTAGGTCACGTCGACGGAGGGGTTGGCAAAGACCAAGCGGGGCAGTGGCGTCTTCTCATGGCGCTGGTCCAGGATGCGTAGCTCGATCTGTGGGTGCGCCAGTTCGGCCTCTTGCTGGCTCAGCAGCCCTCGTGCTTTCAGTCCCAGCACGACGCTTTCGAGCATCTCTTCCTGCTCGCCAACAAAGGCTTTTGCAGCGCCTTTGTAAGCCTGCGCCGTAGTCCACGTCAGGTCGAGAGTAGGATCAAGCTCAAGGGCAAAGTCCTCCTTCTTGAAGCCCAGGAGCTGTCCGATCAAATCGCGGCTTAGGTCGCTGAGTGTAATCAACCCCCAAGGCCGCTTTCCGACCATGAAGTTGAAGTCCATGCGATCGGCGCAATCGTTCGCTGATGGCGCCCTGGCACTGTATCCGCGGCTGAGCGTGCGCATCAAGTAGACCGGGTCTTCGCCAGCGGCGAACAACTCCGAGCCGGGAGACTGCCGTGCCGTAAGCCGGTATTGTCCGACCGGAGGCCAGTTGGGGCTCCGGTCCTCCCCGCCGGACAAACAATCGCCGCCCCATCCCTCCCCTAAAGCATTTTGTCCGGGGTCCAACACTCGAAGCGCCGCGTTGATGGCGATCGCTTTGAGGAGCCTGGCGGCGAAGCCGGCTGGCGGCTTGGCCGCTAACAGATCTGCCGCTGCCAGCCAGTCGATGAAATTGGTCGTTTTGTCGAGAATCCTCAACAGAGGCTTTTCCGTATCGTCGTGCGATCGTGAAAGCAAGATGAGGGGCCTGGACCGGAAACTTCCCGTAAAGCGCCTCAGCTTCATTGATGGGGACGTCAGCGTGCAGATAGATCAGCGCATCGAGTACTGCCATGAGTGCCGCGTCATAGTCCGTCCAGTTTGAGGAGCTCGAAGGATTCTCCGCACTGGAGTTGTAACGCGCGACAATGTCAACCAGTTGCGGCACGCGCTGGAACTGGTCATCACGCTCGATCCAGAAAGCAGCCCACGCCAGCCGTCGCCGGTCCTGTTGCTCGAGCCATTTGGTCGTGAGCTGGATGGCGTCAGCGGGATCGAGGTCCTCGAGTCCGAGTTGCTGGATATCTGTGGCAGGGCGCTCGCCCCGAGCTCCCGATGCCGGAGCGAGCAGTGCAAGGGCCAGACAAACGAGGACCTTCGATACCATCGTCCACTCTGCCGACGCAACCGCGCCCAGCTCTCTTGGCCAAGCACTGCCAGGTGCAAGAGTCGCGACCGATATCTTCGATGGCCTGGGCCACGACGGCGTTGCCATTGCTTCTTCCTGAGCCCCTCCTTTCTCGTTTGTTCGTGCAGGTTCGTTCGAAAAACGTAAAGCAGCGGCACCCCTGGCCGTGGTACCATCGGTACATGAGCCCGACGAACCTACGCAAACTTCGAGAGCGCCTTGGCTTGAGCCAGCAGGGACTGGCGCGCCGCCTGGGAGTGGCACGCGCCACAGTGACCCGCTGGGAAAACGGTCAACGGCGTCCTTCGAAGGTCGTGGCGCTGGCGCTTCGAAGTGTGATCGAAGCGAGAGATACGCGCTCATGGCAGCAGCTTGCCGGAGCGGCGCTGAACGAACTGTGGGACAACCCCGAGGACGCCGCCTATGACGCCTGGCAGGAGCGCTACGGTTCCGTCGCGCGGTGACGTTATTCTGGTTCCGTTCCCCTTTGCCGAACTGACGGCGCACAAGGCACGTCCGGCTGTGGTAGTTAGCGGCCAGGAGTTCTTTCGCGCGGAAGGAAAGATCGTCGTGGCCGCCATCACGAGCCAAGTCAAGGCGCACGGTGGTCCCACTAATTTGCTGCTCACCCGGTGGCGGAAGTGTGGTCTGTTGAAGCCTTCGGTCGTCACGTCCTGGCTCGCCACGCTCGCCCCGGATCTCATTCTGATGAAAATCGGCGCACTTAAGGCCGAACAGTTGCGTGCCGTTGAATCCCGCCTGAGCGCGACCCTTGAGTTGTGAGCCCACCGACGGCCGAGTTGAAGCAGAAGGGGCGGATCATGCGCCACCCGCGATCAAGGTCCTACAAGCTGTCCCTTCTCCGCGGTCGGTTATTCGACCACCTTCACCGAATTCTCCTCTGGAGGGTCAGTTCATGTTGCCTGAGAAAACGCTGGAAGGCCGCGTGGCCATCATTACGGGAGGTGGGACGGCGGCCGACCGGCCGACCGGCTTGGATTGCCAAGTTATCTTGGCAAGGTTAGAATACGAGGGAGTAACTGGTGCAAACATGGCGTCGATCACCGCGTTTAGAACTAACCCGTATATCATCGGCACGCCGATCCAAGATCGGACCAGGTTTTTCGGGCGCGATGATCTCTTTGGCTTTGTCCGACAGATGCTGTACTCCCGGGCCAAGGTGATTCTGTTGCACGGGCAACGGCGGATCGGCAAATCGTCCGTGCTTGCTCAGATTCCGTTGCAGAGCGGAATGGAGGAGTTCGTTTTCGTGCCCTTCGATCTTCAAGCCGAGACGGGCCGCCCGCTGAACCGAATTCTGCTTGACCTTGCGACGAAGATCGCGAGTTCACTGCCGGGCGTTGACGTGCCTCCGATAGAAGCCATGGAGAAAACCGACCTGGAGCAAGGTGCGTTCTCGAATGTCGTGCTGCCTCGCGTTCAGACCGCGCTCGCCGATAAACGGCTTGTCCTCCTGCTCGACGAGTTCGATGTTCTGGGCGACCGGGCTAGCGGCGACGAGATCGACCCTTTCTTTCGCTATTTGAAGAACGTCGTTACCCAGCATGAGAGCGTGCAGGTCATAGCGGTGATTGGCAGGAGGCTGGATGACCTGGAGGCGTTGCAGAGCCTGTTTCACGGTGCGCCGAGCCACCTTGTGGGTCTGCTGGATCCGCAAGCAGCGGCCCAGCTCATCAAGAAGCCCGCCGAGGGCGTGCTCACCTTTGCCGACGATGCGGTCACCGCCATCCTGGAGCTTTCGGAAGGGCACCCGTATTTCACTCAACTCCTCGCGTATGTTTTGTTTCAGCGCGCACAGGATGAGGGCCGAACGAGTATCAGCCGGAGCGACGTCGAAGCGGCTATAGAAAAGGCGATTGAGAACGGCGAGGCCGGCCTGGACTGGTTCCGCAGTGGACTCAACGTTTCGGAACGGGTGATGTTCTCGGTGATTGCAGAGCTTCAGGAAAGGCAGGGGCGATCATCGCAGCCCCAGATCAAAACGGGTTTCTGGAACGGCGTCGAGGAGATCTTGCGGGAAGTGGGGGCAGTGCGAACCGAGCCCTTGGTGGCCGCCGTCAAGCGGCTGGCCGAATGGGGCTTTGTGCGTGAGACCGAGGGTGGCGGGTATGAAGTCAGAATCGAGTTGGTTCGTCGATGGCTGGTGACGCAGCACCCCCCGAGACACGTGATCCGGGAGCTAGAAGGGGCGGACACCAAGGCCATAGAGGGTTACCAACAGGCGGAGCAAGCGCGAGCTACGGGCGCCGCCCAGTCGGCGATGACGCTCTATGAAGAAGCACTGAAGGCTAATCCAAATCATTTCAGCGCCTTGACCGCGCTCGCGGAGATGCAATTGGCCGCCGGCAACTACGCAGGCTCGGTGCCCTTGTATGAGCGGGTCTACAAAATGGATCCGACGCCTCTGAACGCGGAAAATTTCGAAAAGGCTCTCGTCGGCGCGGGTGGCGAGCTAATGCAACGGGCGGAGTTCGAGCAAGCTGTCGCCATGGCGCAACTGGCATTGCAGGTGGAACCGGAAAACAAGGAGGCTGCGGTCCTTCGCTCGGATGCCGAGGTTGCGGCCCGCCGAGCGTTGGCGGCCAGGAATCCCTTTGTGGTGGGAGGCGTCGTGCCCCTGCCGCAATTCGTGGGTCGGAATGCCGAGGTCTCTCAGATCATCAGTGCTCTCCAGTACGGGGGCAACTTAGCGATCTTTGGTGAGAGCACCATGGGGAGGAGTTCGCTGTTGAATTACATTGCCTCCCCGATGAGTTGGGAACGGTACGGAGTAAAGCAGGATCCGTTTGTTTTCATCACCGTAAATTGCCAATCTCTGGAACCATTCTCTCCGGGAAAGCTCTGGGAGTATGTAGCCGGTGCCATCGAGAAACGGTTCAGCACTGATGCGCAAATCACCGAGATGGCGAACCAATTGCAGGCCGCAGGAAGGTCTCCGGACCTTTTCAGCTTGCTGCGAGTGATTGGGGCAGTCGGAGCAACAGGCAGGAAGTTGGTGCTATTGCTGGATGACTTCGACGCAGCAATGGCAGTCCGCGAAGGATATTCGCAACAAGACGTACAGTCTTTTCTGGCGGCCTTCCGCGGGGCGACAATGGAAGGTGGGGCTTCCATTTCGACCGTCATCGCCACAAAAAAAAGCCCCGGCGACCTCGCCCCGTCATCCACGAGCGCATCGCCATGGTACAGCCGCTACATCTTTGTTCGCCTCAAGCCATTTGACAACAGCGACGTGGGCGAGCTAGAAGCGAAACTGCCGACACGATTTGCGCCCGCTGCCGGCGTGCTGCAATGGGCTCGGCTGGTCTCGGGAGATTGGCCCTACCTGCTGCAAGCTGCCTTCTCCGTTTACTTCTCGCTGTGTGCACAGGATCGTCCGTTCGAGGTGGCGGACGCGACCGCCGGGGTGGCAAGCGCGGCAGAAACCGTGTTCCCGGTGATTTGGGACAACTGCTCGAAGCAAGAGCAGATGTTGCTGACCTTGTTGGCGCTGAGAGACCTGGAACGACGGACTGGAGCGAGCCAACCCGCATTCCGCGAGTACGACTTGGTTCTGAGTCAATATGAACCAGACCTAGAGAACATGCAGAATCGGGGCTTTGTGGTTTCCCACCAGCGTGACCGGTACGTGCTGCGCTCGTCCCTGATTGCATGGTGGATTATCAAGGGTATCGAGGGACTTCGAGAGGAGGAACTGGCGAAGCGATCTCTTGTCTTCTTCCAGTTCTTGAACCGGCGGCGGGCAACGGAGTTGCAGGGTGGGCTCAAGCAGATCTGGGAGCAGGCCAAGCGCTTCTTTGAGTCAATGGGAAAGACCGAGCGGTTCCAAACGGGAATCAGGAAAATCCGCGAACAGAAAACCGCCTTCCGGGACATCGAGAAGTGGGGGCGGCCACTGCCGGAGGATGAACTATGAATAGCCAAGCGAACCCGTTCTTCGTTGGCGGGGCGGTTCCGCCCGAGCGCTTCATTGGGCGGCAGACACAGGTGAACGCGTGTTTCAACGCGATGGTGAACATGACGCACCTCGCGATCTATGGCAGCCCGGGTATGGGAAAGTCGTCACTTCTGAGATACGTGGTGGATCCACAGGTCTGGAAGGCAAAAGGAATTGACCCGTCGAAGGTGGTCGTTGCGGGAGTAAATTGTGCCGACATCAGCCCGTTTACGCCTTCCGCCTTCTGGCGTACTGTCCTGACGCGAGTAAGGTCTGGCTCACCCGCCGGCGCGGCGTGGATTTCGGAGCTGGATCAAAGGCTCATGAAACCGGAGGTGGACGCCAAGGACATAGAGGCGGTGTTGACAGGTATCCAGGCGGCCGGTAGCACGCTAGTGCTGACTGTTGACGATTACGATGAAGCCTTGCGCAAGAACGACCACTACAGCGAGGAGGAGCTCTCCAAGTTTGTTACGGACGTACGCGCACTATCAAACCAATTTGGCACGAAATGCTTCTCCACCATCGTAGCATCGTTCTACCGCCTGTACGAATCTGGGGCCAAAGGTAAAGCCTGGCGGATCGCCATGGTTTAACCAGTACCTCTTTCAGCCCCTGAGGCCGTTTACATTGGATGAGACGGATTCGCTATTTGAACGGATGCCTCAGAATTGGGTGTTGCCCCAGGTGGTGCGGGATCGGCTTCGAGAGTTGGGGGACGGACATCCGGCGTTGCTGCAGAACGCGTGCTATTTGCTCCACGAGATCATGGACGGGAACCTTCAGTCTGACTGGGCAACGTTTGCGCGAGATTTGGAGGGCAGGACCTTGCAATTCTTCGGCGCCGAGTGGGACTTCTCGGACGACAAAGAAAAGAAGCTCATGCTGCTGGCCACGCTCGCTAGGCTGGAAGGCCGCGTGCCAGGACGCGACTATCGAATCGGGGATCTAAATCTCGTCTTCAGTCAGGCCGCCGAGAGCCAGGAGTTCATGCGACTGGATAGCCGCGGCCTTTTGTCGCATCGTACCGAAGGCACAAAGCATGTCTTTGATTTTCGGTCGTCCATGATGGCGTGGTGGGTGCTGCAGTGGATCGAAGACTCCCCGAGCGAAGCCGAGCTTATGGACCGGGAGAAGATCCTATTAGGCTTGAGCACGAAACAGGTGGAGCGGATTAAGTCTGTGATGGGCCAAATCTGGCAGAACAAAGACACCGTCAAAGAGGTCGCGAAGTTCGCGGGTGAAGTGGCGGGCGCGCTCGTGAAGGGGTTTGTCGGCCATTGATTTCGTGCTATTCCTGGAAACCTGGACGTCGTCTTCCAGGCGGGGACCGCTTACGAGGGTGACTACCAAGATTTGGCATTAAAGCTGGTAGCGGCAGCCGGGGGCATAACCCACCGAAAGCGGTGGGGGCGAGTGAAGAGGGTTCGGCGCGGTCGAGCACGAATGTATACTCCTAGCCGCCGTTGGTAATCTAGAAGCTCGTCACATTCGGCGAATTGAATCCCGCCGTAGTGTTTACTGATGACACCACCGCCCATTCCTGGTTGAATCCCTTCCAGCAACGATGCGATTGGTGAAGTCAGCCAGTCAAAGTATCCTTTGGAACCAGACGCACTCCTGTCAGCTATTCTGACATTCTGCAGACTTGCGCGATCGCAGGTTGAGCGAATCCTTTCCTGAGGGTCAGTTCATGTTGCCTGAGAAAACGCTGGACGGCCGCGTGGCCATGATCACCGGAGGCGGGACGGGGATTGGTTTGGCCATCGCCGACGAGTACGCGCGGCTCGGCGCCAAGCTGGTCTTGGCAAGCCGCAACCCTGAACACCTGGAGCCGGCTGCGCAGGAATTGCGGGCGAAGCACAGCGGCGCTCAAGTGCTGACCTTCCCGATGGACGTCCGGATTCCGGAACAGGTAGACGACCTGTGCCGGAAAACTCTTCGGCAATTTGGATCGATCGATATCCTGGTGAACAACGCCGCCGGCAACTTCATCTGCCCGGCGGAGAAGCTTTCCCCCAACGGGTGGAATGCCGTGGTCAACATCGTTCTTAACGGGACTTTCTACTGTTCTCGCGCTGCCGGCCTCCACATGATCGAAAGCGGGCGAGGCGGGAACATCCTGAACATCGTGGCCACGTACGCTTGGACGGGCGGCCCAGGCACCATCCACTCCGCCTGCGCCAAGGCGGGCGTGGTTTGCATGACGCGCACCCTGGCCGTGGAGTGGGCGCGCCACAGGATCCGGGTGAACGCCATTGCTCCTGGGCCGGTGGAAACGCCGGGTGCGGGCGGCAAGTTGTGGGCACAACCCGAGGTGCGCACCGCCATGCTGAAAACCCTCCCGCATGGCCGCATCGGGACACCGAAAGAGATTGCTCAGGCGAGCGGTTACCTCGTTTCCGATTACGCTGACTTCATCACCGGCGAGGTGCTGGTCATGGACGGCGGCCAGTGGCTGGGCAAGGGCATGTTTGGCATCGAGGCATTTGGGGCTGGGGAAACCGGGGGTTGACAGGAAACTGAACCTCAAGCGCTCTGACCGTCCACGTCGTCTGCCGAACAGCTGGATCTTATCACGGTTTGCCGTGGGTGCCCCAAACAGCTTGACTCCTTCTTGCACCGTTGAAGCTGATAGTGCCTTCGGGGTAGAAGCAACCCGCAGGAATGATTCCCATGGCGTTAACGGAGCCAACCAGCGTGCCATTCTCAAGCGCACTCATCGTCAGTAAGCTTGACCCGTCTGTGGCGAAGTCCAAGACAATGCTGGTCACGTTGCTGCCGAATGCGATGGTAAGGGGAATGTTGCTAGCTTCGGCCGGGCCCGGATCGAGCAGAACGTGTCCGGTGAGTGTTGAGAAAAATGTGGAGAACACTACAAAGCCGCCGCCCGGGTCGTTAGGGCTGCTAAATGTTGCCGACAGCCCGTCGTTTACGTCCGTGAATGTCGTCGCGGTTCCCACCGCATCCGTATCGAAATTGAAGATGGGATCGTGACGCGCGCGCGGCAGAGTCGACCCGCGCGAGAAAACTGGGTCAGCATACATGGTGAAGCGCGAACAACTAGCGCGGTCAAAACTTCGTCAGCGAAGAGAAATTAAAGTCGCGGACCTTCATGGCGGGAACGACCATGTCGAACGATTCCTCCCCGGCCGCGCGCTGGGGTTGGCTCATCAGCTCCACTTGGTTGAGCATGGCGATGAGGCTCTGGTTGAAGCGCAGGTTCTTGACTCCATGTTTCACTTCGCCATCTTCCACCCAAAACGTGCCGTCCCGTGTCATGCCGGTCATGAGCTTCTGATAGGGGTCAACTTCACGGATGTACCACAGGCGGGTGATCAGCAGGCCTCGCTCGGTGGAACGGATGATCTCATCCAGTGTGTGCCGGTCTCCGTCCACGACAATGTTGAGAGGCATTTCCCCGAACTCGTTGGGCAAGGGGAATCCATGTCCGGTGGGCTCGACGCCCAACTTCTGCGCGGTCCGCCGCGAATAGACCAGGCTCTTGACCACCCCTTTCTCCACCAGACTGATGCGCCGGCGCGGCATCCCTTCGCCGTCGAAGGGCGCTCCGGCTTGCAAGGGGTGAAAAACGTCGTCGCGGATGTTGATGTTTTCGCCGAAAAGCGTTTGACCGACGCGGCCGGTGAAGCAACTGCGCTGCTCCTGGACCGAGAGGCCGCCAAAGTCCATCATGAGGAAGCCGAGAAGGTCGAGGACCGCCGCTGGCTCCAAGATCACTGTGTACTTGCCCGGCTCGAGATCACGTGGCTCCTGGCTGTGCAAGGCTTTCCGCGCGGCGCGGTCGGCAAGTGTCTCTGGCTCCAGTTCCAGCGAATGGGGCGAGGCCTTCTTGGCCCAGCCAGAGCTTGTTGGGCCCATCATGGTTACCGAAAAGTCGGACATCGTCTCTTCGTGATACGCGCGCAAGCCACGGGAGTTGAAGAGAGCGAACAGGTAGGCGCTGTTCGAGAATACGCCGGCGGCGGTGAGGTGGTCCTTCTCCGCTCGCTTGGTGACTTTCACTACCGTTTGAGCGCGATTCTGCGGAGTGAGTCCAGCGGTCTCCGGAACCCAGCGGTCGATGGCCCGATAGGTCTGGGGTTGCGGCGTGGGAAGCATCTCCGGGTCGGGCGGCTGCAGCCGGGCCAACGCCAGCGCTGCTTCGCAGACCTGGCGAATCGAATCCTCGTCCAGCATGTTGGTGCTGGCGCGCGCCGTGCGGCGGTCAGCCACGGCGCGCACGGAGAGGCTGACGCCCTCCTCCGCCATGTTCTGATGAATGCTGTTGTTGGCAAAGCGGGTCAGGGCGTAGGAGGTCGAGGTGATCATGACCTCCGTTTCGTCCGCGGTGGAGTACTTCAGGACGAGGTCGAAAAGCGAGTCAGCTTGTTGGCGAGTCAACATCAGTGGTCAGTCGTCAGTTGTCAGTTGGGGACTCCACGCCTCGACGTCATGGGTACGGAGGAACCGCCTCAGCGAGGCACTCGCGGCGTCGCAGAGAAGAAGGTAATGCTGCCGCTTTCACGGCAGTACTTCAATAGGAGTTGATCCTCGTGCTTCCTGCTGCTTGCACGGTTCTACTCGGAGAGATCGAAGTCTGTCATCTATCGTATTCCTCGACCAGCTCGTTGATCCAGCGACGCAGTCACTTAGTCCTGATATTTCAGAACCACCTGGCGGTAGCAGCGGTCATGCCCTCACCCACCGCTTCGCGGTTCCCCCTCTCCCAGAGGGGCCCAGAGGGAGAGGGCTGTTTTCTTAACGATTGGGGCCCTCTCCCGGCGGGAGAGGTGGCCGAAGGCCGGGTGAGGGGACGCGCAGGTTCCGCACCATATTTGTGAAAAGCAGCACTTAGTCCTCCAATCAGCGTTCACAATGATCCGATTTCCACTGAGTCGGGCTCTCAATCCCTCACTCGTAGGCCACCCCGACTCTGACGTTCCGGAAGCGCGCCGGGGCGGCGCCATGTCCGGTACCCATCGTCTGCATGGGCTGGCCTTTGCCGCACGTTGGAATTCCCCACAGTGTCCAGTACTCCGGCCCACAGATGGCGTCACAGGAATTCCAGAACTCGGTGGTGATGCCGCCGTAGCTCGGGTTCTTGAGCATGCGGGTTTTCCTGCCGCCCTTAATTTCCCAGCCGACCTCGGTGCCAAACTGAAAGTTGTACCGCCGGTCGTCGATGGACCAACTGCGGTTGGTTTCCATGTAAATCCCGTCGTCGGTATCGGCGATCAACGCTTCGAACTTCCGGTCTCCGGGTACGAGGCTGACGTTGGTCATACGAATCAGCGGTATGCGGTTCCAGCTGTCGGCGCGCATCGTACCGTTGGAGCGCATCTGGCCGATCGCCACAGCGGACTCGCGCGAGGTCAGGTAGCCCACAAACCGCCCGTCCGTAATGATGGGCGTGGATTGTGCCGGCACGCCTTCGTCGTCGTAGGCGAAAGTGCCCAGGCCCGGACCGTGCGCCGGGGTTGCATCCGCCACCACATTGACGATGTCGGAAGCGTACTTGAGCTTACCTAACTTTTCCGGCGTGAGGAAGCTCATGCCGGCGTAATTGGCTTCGTCGCCCAGCACGCGGTCGAGCTCGATGGGATGGCCGATGGACTCGTGAATCTGCAAGGCAAGCTGCGCGCTCCCCAGAATAATGTCCTTCACGCCGGCCTGGCACTGCTCGCATTGGTGAAGGGCCACGGCTTCTTCGGCCACTTGCGGCGCGTGGCCGAGAAGGTCGAGCTCGTCCACAAGCTCGTAACCTTTGCTCTGGTACTGACCGCCGAAGGAGGTAGGGTAGGAGCGTTTCTGGATTTCCTCCCCCGCAAAAGAAGTCGCCGCATAGCCGACGCCGGTTTCGGTCTTAAGCTGTCGGATCTCCGAACCCAGGCTGGAGAGGAAAAACAGGTCGATGCGCCGGAAATCCATGGCCGCTTCGGCGAGCGTGACACCCTTGACGCGACGCAGTTCGGCGTCCACCTTCAACATCAGCTCTAGACAACTCGATACGGGGACGGCGAAAGGATCAATCCGGCAAGGGCTTTCCCAGCGGTCGACGAATTTGGCCTCAGGCGCCAGCACGACGTTGCTTTTTTTGGCCAGTGCGCTCGAGTGCGCGATCTCGACCGCACGAGCCGCCATCCGGTCGATGGACTCTGCCGCCAAATCATCAGTAGCCGCAAATCCCCAGGCTCCGCTCGCGATCACGCGCAGACCCAACCCAAGCGACCGCGAGTCGCGCACCTGACCGGTCTGTCCGTTTTTTGTGGAGAGGTAGCGTTGCCGGATGTCCATGATGCGGACATCTGCGTAGGTGGCCCCGCGGGCGAGCGCCGTATCCAGAGCCCGTTCGGCAAATTCTTTCATGGGGTGAAAGAACAAGTCAGGAGCCAGGAGTCAGAAGCCAGAATAAAGCGGCACGGCCATCTTGGCCGTGGTCGACACAGGCGGGACGCCCGTGCCACCTCTGCCGACCCCCTCACCCGGCTCTCCCTCGCCTGCGGGATCGCCACCCTCTCCCACAAGGGGGCGAGGGGTTGTCAAGGATTACGCGGGACAGGACACTGGCTAGAAACCGGCGCTCTCGCTGATTGCTGAACGCTGACCGCTATTCTGACTCCTGACTTCTGGCTCCTGGCTTCTGGCTCCTGCTGTTAGGTTCCTTCCGCCCAGGAAGCGAGGTAGTGCTCCTGCTCACTGGTGAGGTGGTCAATGGCCACACCCATGGATTCCAACTTCAGCCGGGCCACGGCTTGGTCAATGTCCTGGGGTACTGTGTGGACCTTAGGTTCCAGCGTCTTGGCGTTCTTGGTCATGTACTCGGCGCACAGCGCCTGGTTGGCGAAGCTCATGTCCATGACGACCGCCGGGTGTCCCTCGGCCGCGGCCAGGTTCACCAATCGTCCTTCACCGAGCAGATAAAGCTTGCGGCCGTCACGCAGCGTGTACTCGTCCACTGATTCACGCGTCGGGCGCTTCGCGAGCGACATGCTCTCCAGCGCCGGAATATCAATTTCGACGTTGAAGTGGCCAGAATTGCAGATCACCGCCCCATCCCTCATGGCCTTGAAGTGCTCAGCGCGGAGAATCGACTTGTCGCCGGTGACGGTGATGAACACCTCGCCGATCTTCGCGGCCTCGGCCATAGGCATGACGCGGAAGCCGTCCATCACCGCCTCCAGGGCGCGAGTGGGATTCACCTCGGTAATGATGACGTCCGCGCCCAGGCCCCGCGCCCGCGACGCCACCCCGCGTCCGCACCATCCGTAGCCGCTTACTACAACGTGCAGCCCCGCAAACAGCAGGTTGGTGGCGCGAATGATGCCATCCAGGGTCGACTGCCCTGTGCCATAGCGGTTGTCGAAGAGATGCTTAGTGTCGGCGTCGTTGACCGCCACGATGGGAAATTTCAAGACGCCGTCTTTGGCCATACTGCGCAGGCGGATCACTCCCGTCGTGGTCTCCTCCGTTCCGCCAACGATTCCCGGAATCAGCTCCGGCCGCTTCGTTAGGACCGTGGTCACGAGGTCGGCGCCGTCGTCCATAGTTATGTTAGGTTTGTGATCCAAAGCCGACTGGATATGCGAATAATATGTCGCGTTGTCCTCGCCCTTGATGGCAAACACCGGAATCTGGTAGTCCTCCACCAGCGAGGCGGCCACTTCGTCCTGGGTACTAAGCGGGTTTGAGGCGCAAATCACAACCTTGGCGCCGCCGTCCCGTAAGGTGACCGCCAAGTTGGCGGTTTCCGACGTCACGTGCAAACAGGCGGAAAGCCTGAGCCCTTCGAGTGGCCGGTCCTTGATGAACCGTTTGCGAACAAGCTGCAAGACCGGCATCCACTGGTTCGCCCACTCGAT
>Ga0182037_10001248_pt1 | contig 13206 bp, 14 predicted proteins | sample sta12Cox44000082_FD_125974 | JGI IMG/M metagenome (GOLD analysis project Ga0182037, IMG submission 125974) | Lab enrichment of tropical soil microbial communities from Luquillo Experimental Forest, Puerto Rico - statoxic.12C.oxic.44.000.082 | ecosystem: Environmental > Terrestrial > Soil >... | reverse complement strand
GTCACCAACCCCGCTGCGCGCAATGACCAATCCAGCCCCATCTACGGCATGCCCATCATCGACGTGGATAAGGCCCACACCTCGATGGTCATCAAGCGCAGCATGGCCCCCGGTTTCGCCGGCATCGACAACCCGCTCTACTACCTCGACAACAACTTAATGCTCTTCGGCGACGCGAAAGCGTTTGTAGGAAATATTGTGAAGGAGCTGTCGGGAAATAGTGGGGGACACTAGGAGCTCGTGACTCACCGCATCGTCCAGTGGCCTTACGGCGAAGCTCAGTGAGAATCGGAGGGACCTGTGGCGCCACCACAGGGAATCCAACGCACCCGTAAAAGGAAAATGGGACTGGGTCTGGCCCAACGTAGACACGCCGAACGGCGCTCGCTCGCCCATAACTCAAGCTTTTTTGGGCCGCGGTGCTTGTCGTATCTGTAACAACCCTCTTCGCATTGATCGGAGCCTCGGCGTGGATCACGTGAAGTCCATGGGGTTTGACGCTTGGGGCGCTGTGGTGTCGCAGCTATTGCTTTCGGCCTATGGAGGCAGTCTAGGGTGGCAGCTTGGGCTGGTCTTGTCCTCTATTGTACAGAAAGGGTCGAAAGCCACACTAACGTAAGTTGGAAACTGCGAAGCGGGGTGCACCAGGTTCGCGTTCTTCTGTTGGACGATAACCTAGATCAGGCGCGCTCGCTAACGGCATAGAAACGGGCTGCCTTTTCCTGCCACTTCGACTCGTTCAAGCCCACAACAATCAGCCACAGGGTGAGAATCATTTCCGGAACCCCAGCCGAAATAACAAACACCGGGAAGATCAGCCCTGCCAACTTAGGACTCAGGAACAGCGCGAAGCTGTTGGTCAGATAGCTCAGGCCGGAGATGATCACAAGTACACCCAGAAACCTCGGGAAGAAACTCGACCGAAGCATCAGGTACCCGCGACACAGTTCCTCAAATCCAAAAAATACCAGGCTGATCCCGAATCCGTGCTCAAACAATCCGACCGAGAGGAGCGCCAGAGCATGCAGTTGTTGCGTGTCGAACACCTTCAAATAGCTCGCGCTTCCTAGAATGAGTACAGGGGCGAAGTGAAACACAGCGCTCATGGCTTCCACGGCGATCGACATGAGTGCGAAAAACGCTCCCATCAGTGCGATGTTCCGATTCACCACCCTCATGAGGATGTAGAAGATCATCGTGAGTGCCACTGCGCACGCCAGCCAGAGGACCTCCGCGGAAAACGCAACGCGCCACCGCGCCTCATGCGCCATGATGTTGCTGGCTGTCGCGGCCGCGTCGCCAGACACGACGAGCTTGCCTCGCACGAACAACTCGACGAAGATGCCCGCGAGGATTATGTACAGGTACAGCACTCCGCCGATTCGTGCGTAAAGTTTTGGAGAGAACTCCGATGGGCTGGCGCTGATCACATTACCCTCCATCAAAGACCTTGCCCAATGGTTGCCATCTTACGGCGCGAACACCCGCCTCGCGGAACAAGCGCCCAGACCCTGGAGCCGGGGATCGGACCATGCTTTCTATTGAACTTTTCTAGTCGTCTTGCGTACTGTTGCGGAGGAGGAGCCTGGCAATGAGAAAACTTCTGCAAGCGCTTGCGATCGGCGTTCTGGCATCAGCCACCGTGGCCACAGCCCAAGACAACCCTTTCAGCACATTCAACAAGAAGGCCTATGGAAGGGTGAAGCAGATGCTGCTCGCCTCGGCTGAAGAGATGCCCGAAGCGAACTACAGTTTCAAGCCTACCGATTCGGTGCGCAGCTACGGTCAGATCATCGGACATCTGGCCGACGCTCAGTACCTGTTTTGTTCCGTCGCACTCGGCGAAAAGAATCCAGAGCTTAAAATCGAGCAGACCAAAACATCGAAGGCTGACCTAATCGCCGCCCTCAACACTGCCTTCGCCTATTGCGACAAAGCCTATGACGGCATGACCGACGCTGCCGGCGGCCAAATGGTCAAGTTTTTTGGAAACGACATGCCAAAACTCGGTGTGCTGTCGTTTAACAACATGCACAACTTTGAACACTACGGCAATATCGTTACCTACCTGAGGATGAAAAATCTGGTGCCGCCGAGCAGTCAGCAGCAGCCACCGGCGACCCAACCGAAGAAATAGCCACGATCGGTGATCAGGCAGGATCCCGATGCCGCGGAGCCTGCCCGATCCCGCTGTGTGGGACGAAGGGCTCGTGTCCGTCTTGTACCTTTGACGCAACAATCTCCGCTGGGGAATTGGATGAACCGAGGTCTCGATGAATTGAATCCAGTAGAGCGCAGTCTGCGGCGGACGGAAGCGCGTGAGGCGTTCTGCCAGATCGCGCATTCGCGCCGACCAGCGGAAGTGTAGCAGCAGCCACATCACGACGACCGCATAAAGGAAGTCCCACAGGATCAGCCAATAGCCGCCTTCGAAGTACGAATCAGAGCGGGCACGCTCTGTCGGCGGCATCTTGGCCAAATAGGCGTCGACCGGCGCTCTGACATCGAGCGCTGGACCAGCGCCAGGTTGGCCCGCGGCAGGCGCCGAAGTCGGAGCTGCAGGCGGACTCGCCTGCCCCGAAGCAGGGACGCTGAACGCCAGAATCGTCAGAACAACGAATTGCCCTGCTCGAACCATCAACCCCCTCGAAGTTTCCGCACGAGTATACGACGTTGGACGAAGCTGGAGTGCCTCAGGTTCACGCTGTGGGATCGCGGCCGGCCTACGCGGTTATGGTCAACGCCACCCTGAAGCTGGCGGCGTTTTTAAAAAAAGCCCGCAATTCCGGTTTCGCCTGTCGCAGACTGGCTTCAAGGATTAAGGCGCATGGCCCTTCCCTTCACAACCGGAATAAAGAAGTAGAGAAACAGAGCAGCGGCGAGACCAATCGCGAAAGCGGGCACCACCTCATGCATCGTTAGCGGCTGGTCGGGTGGACGATAGCGCACAATGAAATAAAAGTTCATCCAGATCAGGATGCTGCTGACCAAACCCGGCGAGTACTCCCGAAAGTGAATGGCCCACCAGACATGCCAAAAGCCATTAAAAACTCTCTCCATCGACCAGGCTAGCGGCAAGATCACCCATGCGCCGCCCATCCAATCATAGGCGAGCACGCTGGCGATCATAATTACGAAATAACCCGTGTTGAACCAGAAGAATTTTGTCCACGAGTATTGCGGCCACCAATGCTGCTGCACTTTCTCAACGAAGCTGCCACCCAGCACGGACTCATCAATCACATGGATCACATAAGCCGCAATCATGAACCAAAACGAGAAGATCAGCGGTGCATACATTGTGTATTTACGATGTCATGGCAACCGTTCGCGTTGTTTCTTCCCAATCCGTCGAGGGTGGCCACATTTGCCTGAACACTGCCCGGACTTCTGCAACACAGAATATTTGTTCACCACACCCGTCATTCATTAGGGAAACTCTTTCATATCCTGCGGTCGGTCCAATGCCGGCGCCGAACTGGAGCATTTATGTCTCATCGTGTTTGCCCCTGGTGGCTTGGCTACTTCCTGTTGAATCCTTTCCGCAAGCGAAGACAGAACCCGCACGCAATACTTTCTCCGTACGTTCGTGAGGGCATGACCGTACTGGAGCCCGGCCCCGGCATGGGATTCTTCACGGCCGAACTGGCGAAGTTAGTTGGCGCATCTGGCCGCGTCATTTGCGTCGATGTGCAATCGAAGATGATTGACAAGCTGAAGCGTCGACTCGCCAAACTGAAGCTCAATGGCCGGGTCGATGCGAGACTGGCCCTGCCCGATTCCATGGGCCTCGCAGATCTTCGCGATTCCGTGCAATTCACTCTTGCCTTTGCGGTCGTACACGAATTTCCGGATGCCGCCACGTTCTTCGCCGAGGTCGCGCACGCCAGCAAGCCTGGCGCAACCCTGTTGATCGCCGAACCAAAAGGGCACGTGAAGGAAAGCAAGTTTGATGCCGAGCTGCAAGCCGCTGCGAAATCTGGCTTCGCAGTAGTTGAGCGTCCTATTATCCAACGCAGCCATGCCGCGTTACTCAAAAGGGGCTCAGGTGTCCCACAGTAAGTAAGGTGCGGAAGGTTCTTGAGCCGGGGTGGTTCGCATCACAGACTGTGGCGCGACGCAGGGCATGGGCCGCTTTGAATCTAGGGCCGCCGGTCGTGATGGTGGTAGTCACAGAGCTCTTGTTGCGAAGGCGGGAGAGGCGCAGAAAATTTGACTCCGAATTTTCGATTTATCCAGCCAGCGTCAGCCCCTGACAGCGGTAAACTGCAAGCAGGCCAATCTGGCGACAACTTGAAGCAACATAGCAGACGTCACACTACAAGGTGCAATTCGAGTTACCATCATCGGGAGAGGTTGTTATGAGCGATTACGAATCCTCCGGACGCAATGTTGCTCTGGGGTTTGCTTTTTTGCTAATTGGATTTGCCGCAGGCGCGATTGCGGCGGCGTTGATGACCCCGAAGACCGGCAGGCAAATGCGGCGCGAGCTTCGGCGCAAGCTCGAAAATGCTCGCGAGGTCATGGAAGATTGGAGCGAGCACGCCGACGATCTGCGCGAGCGGGCCTCCGACCTGGCCGAAAAGCTGGCGAGTGGGCCGAAGTAGCGCGTGAAAAGGTCGCACCAATCGCCAAGAAGTTCCAGAGCTAAGAAAGCAATTGCCGGTTGCCAGTTATCAGCGCAGGGCCGAACAGCTCGGTGCGAATCCTTCGGCAAGCTCGGGAAGGCTCTGGGGTACCGACAAGTTCCCGCTCCTTCTTACTTAGACCCGCTCAGGCAGCTCGACATGAAGGTCTTGCGATCGTCGCCTTTCAGGTTCTTGGCATTCGCCTGCGCGTTGCAGTCTTTCATCTTCTGCTGCTGAGAATTGCTGGCCGTTGTTGTGGGCGAGCCGCTAAGACATTCGGACATGAATTTCTTGCGGTCATCGCCCTTCAACTGCTTGTCAGAAGCCTGCTTATTGCAATCCTTCATTTTCTGCTGCTGAGCTTGCTGCGCGGCGCTGGGCTGTTGGGTTGACGTATCTTGTGCAACGGCAGGAAGAGCGAGAGCTGCCAATAACGTCAGCGAAAGAATCAGCGAAATTCTGCGTCGAAACATGGAATTCCTCTCTTCAGAATGAGTTGATCTCGGACGGGAAGCGCACGACTTCAGAAGCGGAAGGAATTGTACACCGCGAGCGTTGTGCGCGGAAATCGGGCAGTCGGTTTTCACAATTGCTCCATTCGAGCGCGGGTGGAGCCCGCATTCAGGGCTGCGGATATACGCCCCGCATTGATTTTTTCCGCAGCCTGTTCGGGCATGTGTCTAGCGGCCTTGAAGAGAGTGGTTTGAGCCGCTGAGCTGAGATATTTAGAGTACCTACCGCTGCGGCTAAAGCCGAGCGGATAGAGGTACCGAGAATGCACCGCTGAATGAAGCAGTGCTCCACCCATTACAGAGAAACTAAAAATGCTCTAGTACAACCGGAAGTTGACTTCCACGTTGATCATGACGGGAACGGCCTGGCCATTTTTACGGGCGGGATCGAACTTCCACTGCTTTACGGCTTCGATGGCCTTCTCGTCGAGCCCCATGCCCAGAGCGCGCTGTACACGAATCTGCTGCGGACGCCCATTCGCGTCCACCACCAGCCACAGCACAACGGTTCCCTGGTACTTCGCCTTGCGAGCCTCCTCGGAGTACTCTGGATCAGGCGCGTAGAGCGCTTTGGGTGCGCTTACTCCGCCGCCCACGCGATAGGCTCCGCCGCCGTAGCCTCCTCCGTGTCCCGGACCAACGCCTGGCCCTGTGCCAGAACCAACGCCACCGCCATATCCGCTTCCGATTCCGCCACCTGCTCCGGTGCCGTTGGAAGGCGGACCCATCACCTTGGAAAGCGGGTCGCCGAGCTGGCCTTCAGTGGGCAGCTTGATATTGGGAGGAACGACCACGGAAGGATCGACCACGAGCTTGGGGTTCTCGTTGCGAACCACTATAGCCGGAGGAACAATCTGGTCTTTGGAGAGCTTCGGCAGCGCACCTTTGGGAGCTTGCAGCTTGTCGCGATCACCTCCGCCACCACCGCCACCTGCCTTGGTCTTGGAGGCTGGCAACGGCAGATAAGGGCTGATGTCCGTCACTAAGCCGACGACCTGCTGCTTGATTTCCTCTTTGTGCCTGTTCACCCAAAAGCCCGACCAGATAATCAGCCCGGCTGCGATGGTGTGCAAAATGAACGAATAGGCAAAGGTGTCCTTGCGCTGGGGATACAGACCCTCATCATCGCCAAACAAAGTCGGCAGAATATCGTGACGTTCAGGCTGGGCCGGAGGCTTCGGGGGCTCCGTTTTGGTCAAAACCGAGGTAGACATTTCCTGCCTATCAGTATAGCCCTTGACAATAACCCTGGGCGCTACAAAAAATGACTAGTGCGAATGCAGCCTAGTTTAGACGGATTTTTGTACTGATATGTCACAGATTTGTAAGAAGCAGAGCTGAATTTCACGAAACACAGAAAGCGAACAACCCGACGCCAGCCACGGACCGTTGGCGTGCCCTTTTTACGCGAAAAGGCCTGACTACCTAGTAATCAGTGCCGGTGCGGGGCAATCGGCGATCGCTTTTGGCAAAATCAGCGCCACGTTCACCTGCCCAGGAAATGTCATGGGCGCCGGTGCGTTCCAGGATGTCTTTGGCCCTCTTTGGCCAATCGGAGGAATCGCTTTGGACGGAAAGCAGGATTCCACCCTCGCGAAGGCGGCCTTCGTAGCGCTTGGCTTCATACTCAGGAATGCCCATACCAATGAGCGCGCCGGCAACTCCGCCCACCGCTGCTCCTGCGCCTACGCCAGCGAGGGCAGCGACGATCGGTCCGGCTGCAATGAAGGGTCCCAAGCCCGGAATGGCGAGCGCGCCGATTCCCACCAGCCAGCCCAAACCGCCGCCCACGATGGCTCCGGTTCCGGCGCCGGTAGCAGCGCCCTCGGGTGCCTTGGTGTTCTTCTCCTGTGCGAAGTCCTTCGAGCCTTTGTTCTCAGGCATCAAGATGGACATGTCGGTATTGCGGAAGCCCGCTGTCTTCAGTTCGTTGACCGCCGCTTCGATGGAAGAGTACGTGGGATAAATACCGTACAGGGCGGTATTTTTGCCTGCCATGAGTCAGCCTTCTAGGAGTGCTCGTACGTTGGTGCGCACATGAAACTACCGGAATCGGACCCTTACTTCGGGTCAGGATAGCGTTATGTAAAGGGAGAGACGAATCCGGTAATGTCCCTACCGCGGTTGCGATTCTTCTGTATGGAAAGGGGCAGCAAGAAGAGTAATTTGATATTCGCCACTCGCAGTGAAGTCCAAGCCGAGGATCAAAAACAAGGCCTGATGGCCCGACTAAACAGGTTGCAGAAAAAGTCAAGAACGCAGATCCCCGGCGAGTAATATCGCCTCGAGATAACAAGAATAAGTACTTGTACGGCGCATTAATTAAAGCTGCGCTGCCTCCAAAAAGACGCCCGCCTTGACTTTTTCCACCGCCTGTAAAGTCGTGGTGACGCAAAAACTCGGGGAATGAATTTTCCGGCAGTTCGTTAAGCGGGAACGATCACCAGCAGCGCTTCGCGCTTGACACCCAGCTCGACGGGCGTAGGACAGACGTACTCGCCATCGGCGTAGAAGTCCATAACGGGATCGGTCTGGATGCGCACACGCGTGGCTTTCCAGTACTCGACTTCTTTTATGCCGATGTGGGCTCCGCGAAATACCACAGGAAACAATCGCAGCAGTCGCAGCTTGCTGAGTTGGCGGACAAAGCAAGCATCGAGCAGCCCATCAGCCATATCCGCCAGATGAGCCACTCGCATCCCGCTGCCGTACTGGGGGCCATTGCCGGCAGCGACTAGCATGCCCGGTTCGCGCACCGGCGTTCGCCAATCGCCATCGATTTCGAGGGAGACGACAATCTGCGGCGGCTGAAACCGCGGCAGGCTTTGCAGCAATGCCCACACATATCCGCCATGCGAGCGCAACCAGCGTGGCTGCCTCGTGATCTGCCGGCTGATGACCGCGTCGAGCCCGGTTCCGGCAATGCAGGAGAAATAGCGGGTACGCGAAGCTTCGTCAGCAGCTTCAATCCAGCGCCGCGCCTGCGAATGTTCGATACGCGGGCCGAGTTGCGGGAGATCGCGGCGGGGGCCGTCGGGAACGAAGTGCAGGGTTTCAAGCGACTCGCCTTGCCACGGCTCGTCGGCAGGATCGTCTTCCGCGGGAGGAAGCATCTCGGCAGCCTCAAAGGGATGTAGCGGTTGAATTGTGCCGAGATCCACGAGTTTTGTATTGGTTTGCGTGTGGACGAACTGCTGCCATACCGCGAGCGCGTCGGCGACGGAGCGAATTCCGACACTGGTGGCGAAATCATTGGCGCTGCCGATCGGTACGGACAAAGTTGGAATCTTCTTAAGAGCGAGCGTGCCCAGGTGACGGTGCAAAGTGCCGTCGCCGCCAAAGATCAAGGCGGCGTCGGGTGTGTCGGTGGGATCGAGCTCGTTGCCGGTAAAAACGTTGATGCCTGGCACCTCGAAGGGTCGGACGTCTTGCTGCTTCGCAAACAGGGCCAGCATGGCAACAGCGCGCACGGCGAAAGGGTCGCATATCGGGGACGGAATTCAAAATCGGGCATCGGAACGGCTGGTTCTTGAGCTTTTATCTTGCAGCCGCCGGAATTCTTTGTTCGTCTAATGGTACAAAGTTTGCCGGGACATCGCGGGAGGCGGAAATGTATCGCAGAGACTTCATTCGCAGCGCGGCCGCAGGACTTGGTGCCGCATTTCTAGCGCGTCAATCGATCCTGAACTCCCTGGCCGAAACACAGCTATCGCGCAAGTACACGGCCACCGACACCGTCACGCTGGGGAAGACCGGGATCAACACCAGCCGGCTCGCCATGGGAACCGGCACGGTCGGTTACGCGAAACACTCGAACCAGACTGCGCTCGGTGTTGGTGGACTTTCAGCGCTTCTGTTGAACGGCTACGATCACGGACTGCGTTTCTTCGACACCGCCGACGCCTATGGAAGTCACCCGCATGTGGCGGTCGCGCTGAAGCAATTGCCGCGCGACAAGATCACGGTGATGACCAAGAGTTGGTCGCGAACTCCGCAGGAGATGGGGGCCGACCTCGACCGTTATCGCCGCGAACTGGGCACCGACTACCTCGACATCGTGCTAATGCACTGTTTGACTGACGGCAACTGGACCGAGCGCTACAAAGGGGTGATGGAGGTGCTGTCCGAGGCGAAGGAGAAGGGCGTAATCCGCGCACATGGCTGTTCCTGTCACAGCATCGAGGCGCTGCGTGCCGCGGCCAAGTCGCCGTGGGTGGAAGTAGACCTGGTGCGCATTAACCCCATCGGCTCGCATATGGATGCGGATCCCGACACGGTGTTGAGCGTGATCAAACAGATGAAAGCATCGGGCAAGGGAATCGTTGGCATGAAGATTCTCGGACAGGGGGATTTGCGCACTCGTCAGAGCGAGGCCCTGAAGTATGCGCTATCACTGAATCTGCTGGATGCGTTCACCATCGGCGCAGAAAGCAAGGCCGAGCAGGACAACCTGATTGAGCGAGTAGCGACAGCGTAGGTTTTGCGTTCTTACGATGCCGCGAGGGTCTTCGCCGTCCATTAGCTAAACTACGCACGATTCTCTAAGCAAGTCCTGGGGGAATCTAGCACGCTGCTTGGGAAGTATAGCAGCGACGGGAATTCGAACCCCGCATAAGAAGCTACAGCGCCATCACGCCACGCTCCTGGTTGCGGATGCGGATGGCTTCGTCGATCTTGGAAAGAAAGATTTTGCCGTCGCCGATTTTGCCGGTGGACGCGACTTTTAGAATGGTATCAACGGCGCGGTCGACCATTGCGTCGTCGAGCACCATTTCAATCTTGATCTTGGGCAGCAGGTCCACGTTGTATTCGCGGCCGCGGTATGACTCGGTGTGGCCTTTCTGGCGGCCATGTCCGCGGACCTCGAAGACGGTCATGCCGTCCACGCCCACTTCTATGAGGGCGTCCTTGAGTGCCTCGAAACGAGACGGTTGAATGATGGCTTCGACTTTGGTCATGGCTTGCTCCCTGTCATGCTTTCCAGAAGGTTATAACCGCGCCGCCGGCTGCGATGAGTGTTCCGCCCACGAGTACCGGGGCCGACGGCGATTGCTGAAAGCGCACTTTCGCCAATACCTGGGACACGAGAAAGAACAGAACCACATAAAGTCCCAGAAGCTTGCCAAAATCCCATGGCGGAGTGTTGACGGTCAGCCCGTAAAGCGCTAGGGCTAGCACGCCAAGAGCGAAGGCTCCGTACCGCGCGATGCCTGAAGCGCGGTGCATTCCCTGCTGAAAGCAGGAGTCTCCGTAGGCTTCAAAAAATGCGGCCAGCAATAACACGCTCAGCATGCCCGGCCTGGTGGCGACCAGTTGGTTAAATAGTTGTCTCATGCCCACAGACTAACTCAGCACAGAGTCTTCATCGTAGCAAGGAACGAGCTTGGTGCCGACGCCATCCTTTTTTTAGCGCTCATCAAAAAAATCGATTGGACGATGGCTGCTGCAGACGATTAGCCTTACACGCTGCGGTAGAAGTGTGCCCCGGGGAGCTACGGCGAGCTTCGCCGCAGGCCGGTTCCTGTAAAGTCTTCTCATGAGGCCCATCGGCTTTCTCTTACTTCTTGCGGGATGGTTTCTTGTACTTGCAGCACTCGAGATGTTGAATGCAGCAACGTCGCGCGCGATTTTTGTCCTGGCCGGGATGGCTATTGAAATTCTCGGACTGATGCTGGTCTTTCGCGCGAACCTCATCCAAACCGAGGTCGAGGACTGATGCAACAATCTCCCGTCTGGTCAGAAATTAGTGCAGCGCTGTGTGTGTTCTCCATTCTTCTGGTGCCTTTAGCGGTCGCCGGGCTGGCGCTTACCAACAATGGACTGGGAAAGACGCGGAGCGCAGCGCACGCGATGCTGGCGTCCATGTGCGTGGTGGCGGTTGCAGCGCTGGTTTATATCGCCATCGGATTTTCGTGGGAAGGTTTCGCAGGCCGCAGCACACATGTAGCCATCATCGGCGGAAAACCATGGGACTGGATCGCTGCGCAACCATTCTTTCTGCGCGGTCAGGAGCTAAGCAACTCACCTGCGTCACTGGCAGTGCTGCTGCAGATGTTCGCCGTCGGGATAGCAGCCATGATTCCTTTAAGCGCGGCTGCCGATCGCTGGCGGTTTGGTGCGATCTGCGCATCTTCGGCGGTTATGTCGGGGTGGACATATCCTCTATTCGCTCACTGGGTATGGGGAGGAGGCTGGCTATCGCAAGTTGGGGTGATCTACGGATTGGGGCGAGGTTTCCTCGACACGGGTGGCGCGGGCACGATTCATGGTGTTGGAGGACTGACGGCGCTGGCAGTGGTTTGGATCATCGGACCGAGAACCGGGAAATACTCGGAGGATGGAATGCCCGTCGGTATCCCAGGCCACAACCTGGTTCATGTGGTGTTCGGCTGCATTCTGGCGTGGGCGGGATGGCTCGGTCTCAATAGCGCCGGGGCGATGCTGTTCGGCGGAATTCCGCCTACTGCTCTGGTGCTGGTGGGAATCAACACCACGCTGTGCGCGGCGGGTTCGTCGTTGGTGGCTGTGATTGTGACTAAGATACGTTTTGGCCGGCCTGACGCATCGATCAGCGCTAACGGATGGATTGGTGGACTGGTGGCCAGCAGCGCGGCAACGGCGATGATCAGCCCAGCGGTCGCCATCATCATTGGGCTGGTAACGGGTGGGCTGGTTGCCCTCTCGGTGGAGTGGCTCGAGATGTATCTGCGCGTGGACGATCCGGGAGGAGCAGTGTCTTCCCACGCGGTTGCCGGGCTATGGGGATTGCTGGCTGCAGGAATGTTTGCCGGAATCCGAACTGCTGGCGCGCCTGGTCAATGGCTGGCGCAGCTCGTGGGAATAGCAACCTTGGTAGGATTCGTCTTACCCATGACGTACAGTTTGAATTGGGTCCTGAATCGCCTCATTCACTATCGTGTCGAGTCGGACGGCGAGCGCCAGGGCATGGATTTGTACGAACTCGGCGCAGGCGCATATCCCGAGTTTATGGTGCACAGCGACGACTTCATACAGAGATAGCGATAGGGTGACTGACTTGCTCGGGTCTCACACCCTGGCAAAGATGTGTCGTCGGGGGAAGCCGACTCAGGACAGCAGAAGGATCGCTTGGACGCCGCGTTGAAGCGCGGCTCCACTCTTTCTCGTCAGCTGTGCTTCGCTACCCACAACAGTAGCGCGAACACCACAACCGGGATCAGAGCCATCGCAATGTAAAAGGTAATGCGGCGGGTCCAGGGATTGCGCTTCACGCGCCAGTCGTGCAGTTCGGCGCGATCGGCCACTCCGACCTGGTCCTGGTGCTCCAGATCATGCTTGAATTCGCGGGCGTGCTGGTAGCGATTCTTAGGCTCGCGTTCTATAGCCCGATAGATCGTCTCCTGCAACTGCGGCGTGATTGTCGGATCGATCTCCCGCGGCGGCATTGGGTTGTTCAGCAGCCGGTCATTCATCACGACGAATGGGTTAGGACCGGTGAACGGGACTCTGCCGGTCAGCATCTCGTAGAGCATCACGCCAGTCGAGTAGATGTCGCTGCGTGCATCGCCACGCCCGCCACGTACTTGTTCGGGTGAGATGTAATCGGGCGTACCCATGGTCTGCGAGAGCTTGGCGAAGGTCAGGCGGCGCGAACCCGCATTCGAGGCGATGCCGAAATCGATGAGCTTGATGTTATCGTGCTCATCAACCATGACGTTCTCCGGCTTCAGGTCGCGGTGCACGACGCCGCGATCGTGGATGTACTGCAACGCGTCGAGAATGCGAGCGGTAATGCGGACGGCACGCTCGGCCGTCAATTTGCGCTCTTCGTTGAGGATCTGACGCAGCAGGCGACCACTTACCCATTCCATGACCATGTACATCCCGCTACGGTCGTCGTCGGTAAAGACGCGCATCACGCCGGGATGCTCCATGTTCTTGCCGATCTCTTCCTCCCGCTTGAAGCGGTCAAACAGCACCGGATCGGCTTCCATCTCGGGATGGGGAATCTTGATGGCGACAGGACGGTCGTTACGGGTATCGGTCGCTTTATAGATGGAAGCCATGCCGCTGCGGGCAATCAGCTT